>Ga0070697_100000317_pt1 | contig 38379 bp, 27 predicted proteins | sample KBSK1501metaG_FD_65475 | JGI IMG/M metagenome (GOLD analysis project Ga0070697, IMG submission 65475) | Corn, switchgrass and miscanthus rhizosphere microbial communities from Kellogg Biological Station, Michigan, USA - KBS K1-50-1 metaG | ecosystem: Host-associated > Plants > Roots >...
TGGCCGAACAACCCACTCAGAGACCTGCTCCCATTGGCTTCCCAGAAGCCCGTTTGTCGGGAGTCAATCCTCGCCTTCTGCCCATAAGGATGCCAAAGCGCTTCCCGCTTGACACTGATTTGCTTGATTTGCGAACTCATTCTTCAACTACTAAGTCCTGTAATACGGGTCGACGATCCTGTGTGCGAGATGTGTGCGGGCAGCTGCCTTCTCCCGTGAGACTCGCCTCCAAACCGGCCATTCCGTTTCTCGCTTTCTCAGTCTCTGCACTGACAAAGGTCGCGATAACGCAGGGTCCCTGTCGACCCTTGTGCTAGATTGGAACTGCATCCTCCGGAGTTCGCGACGGTGACTAAGCCTTACGTTATAGGCGCAGACGTGGCCGATGTTTTGACGGCGGAGGACTTTGCCTTTCTGCCTGGCCGCGCTTCTCACAATGTAATTGCGGCAGCTTGCGAGCTAGCTTCTGGTGTTTTGACGGCTCCGGACGAGTCTGTCAGCGAAGGAATCCATCTTTGGCACTTTCCCTTCGGCTCACCGTGCCTCGACAACTTTCTCGATGAGTCCGGCGTGTTGACGCTATCGAAGGAACTCCTCGGTACGGAGAGAATACTACTTAACAACTGCATGTTGTGGGTGCGAGAGCACGAAGATGCATCTGCTGTCGATACTCGGTACCATCGCGATTACACAGACAATGGCCTTTTCATCCGATCGGGTCTCATCGACGCAATCGGCATCATGGTCTATTTCACCCTCGTCTCCATCGATGATGGGCCGACGGTGTACCTGCCACGGTCGGTCGCCGCAGAGTTGCCCTTATACCCGCGCTTCATCGAGGTAGGGGACCGCGAGCATGAAACACTTGAAGCCTCGGCAGTGGCGCTGACGGGTCCTCCCGGTTCAATTCTGCTGCATAGTCTTCTCGGGGTGCACCGAGCCTCGTTACCGCGCCAGAGAGGGAAACGAATCTCCCTTCATGCCGTCCTCCGACGGGCGGATGCGCACTGGATGAGTTGGACTCCGTGGCCGCGCGTCGCCGATTCCCACCGGTTCCGGTCATCCCTCAAGCATCTAACGGGATCAATGTGCGAAGTTCTGGGTTGGCCCAGTTCCGACTGGACGGGTTGGAATGACGAAACGGCACGGAAGATCGTCGGCCTTCGATTCGATCTTACCGCGCTCGGTGGTGGAAATCCCAGATGAAAACGAGGGAGCGTGAATTCATCCGCCTTGATCGCTCGGGCCAACTGTCTCTTGCGAAAGAGGAACTCCCGGCGCTCGAAGCGGGGCAGCTCTACGTGGAAGTTGCGCTCTCCGGAGTATGCTCAACTGATGAGGTCATAGTCCATTCCCGTCGCGGTCACCAGCCTCTCCCCGCGAGCCTTTCGGGTGCAAGCGGCGTTGCATCTCTGGGCCACGAAGTAATCGGCTGGGTAATTGGCGCTCAAACGTCCGGGCCTGTCGCAGTGATCCCGGCGGAACGGCGTGGGCCCGGTGACTATACATGCATGGGCCTGAGCCCTACGGCGCATGGCGCCTGGGGAACGGTTGTTATAGCAGAGGATTGGGCTTTGATTCCGCTACCGTTCCTTGCTCCCCGTTTTGCGCTCGCTGACTCGCTCGCGCCTGGTTTTGCATTAAGCAAGAAACTAGCGGAAATGGGACGTCGAGTTGTGGTTGCTGGACTAGGGCCGCTCGGGCTGGGTGTTCTTTGGGGCCTGGCCCAGATCGGCTACCGCGATGTAGTCGGGGCCGATCCGTCGCCGCAGCGGAGGCACTCTGCTCTCCGCGCTCTGCCCGAAGCGAAAGTCGAGGACGCCGTCAGGATCGAGCATTCGGACATGCTCGTCTGCGCCCTACCCACCTCCGCTCTCACAGCGGATCTGCTGGGTAACTGGGCTCGGCGTGCCGCTTCGATATGGTGCCTCACGCACCCGAATTCCACATGCAACATGGAATGGCGAAGGAGGCCTGAGTCGAACCATACACCCGTTTGGCTACACTCGCCACCAGCCGATCACCATGCAGCCGTCAGGGCACTTGCGACTTGTGAGGAAGCGGACGAATTCGTCACGGTGATCGATCACCAAGAAATTGTTCGAAACGGGCAATTGCCAGATAGACCTGCGGATTGCCTGCGGACCGTTTTGCAATTCAAAGCCTTGGTGAGAGATGCCAACTGACGCGATGCTCGTTAAGGCGCCAGAGACTTCGGTTCAGGTCGTCCGTTGGCGCGATGGCGCACTTTGCAAGGATCGAGTGCCGCTCGACGAATTTGAAGGCGAGTTACTTCGTTCGGAGTTTGTGGGTTTGTGCCCGGCGGAGGCGGGACTCGCTCCAGACTGGCCCTTCGGGCTGGGACATGAGCTGGTAGTCAAACGGGAAACACGACATTACGTTCTCGCTCCTTTCGTCGTTTGCGGACACTGTATGCCTTGTGGCACTGGTCGATTCTCGTTTTGCCTTGGAGTCGAGGTGCCCAGTCTCTCGTGGCAGGGCCATGGTGGCCTGGGCGGTACAGTAGCGCTTCGCGACGAAAGGTTTCTTGTCGAACTGCCATCAACCGAGCGACCGTTCACCTATACCCTCGCAGAACCGTTTGCAGCGGGGGTGGCAGCTTGCAACGGTATCGGCAATGAGAACACGGTGGTCGTCGGTTTCGGCGCGGTAGGCTTGGGTGCGGGCCTCCGACGTATATCCGAGGGCGCGAAAGTATCTGTGGTGGGACGACACGAATGGCAGTTGAGCCTTGCACGGCGTGCGGGCATGGAGGCGCTGAATATGGATGATTCACTGCCATCAGCGATTGCACCCCACGTTGTAGTGGCAACCGGGTCCGTCTCTGGTTTGACGGCGGCATGCCGCCTTGTAGAACCAGGCGGGACGATTCACCTCGTCGGCATGAATGTCGACGATGGAGAGTGGCGTTCGCAGGCGGGCGGGGACTTTGTATTCTTCCGCCGCGGTCTGACTCTTAAACACCACTATATGTACACCCTTCAGCAACTCCGGGAAGCGGTGCGGCTTGTGGAAGAGTACGAAAGCCTATTACAGGAGGCGCTTATTGGCCCGCTCGACCTGCAGGAATTGGGTGGACAGTTCCCCGCAGCACGGGTTGGAAAGAGAGTTATCGTTGCGCCCCATCCGTCGTGATGGAAAGGAGTTGCTCAACTCTTTGCTTGTCTGGAGCGATGGGTCGCTTTCTACAGCTTCACCAAGAGGATTAAGATCAGTGGACAACCGGTCCATCACCTCGATTGCCCGTTCGAAAAGTGCTGTAGGCGCAGTACGCGAGTTATCGCGGAGTTTGGGACAGCGTTACAGTGTTAGGCACGCCATCCTGGTCGATCACGGCTCGACCGCAATTCGCGCTGCCTTGAGAGCATTGAATCTCGCAGAGCGCATGCCGCGCGGCACAGTTGCCGTCCCCTGCAATGTATGGCGTGGAGTTTATGCGGCTGCGGCGTTTGCTGGATGTAAGGCGGTGGAACTTCTAGACGTGCATCCGGCAAACGGCGTGCTCAGTCTAGGGGCGTGGGATAGCTTCCTCGACCTCGATGTGATCATCGCCGTGGACGGTTACGGATCAAAGCCCGCCATTGCTCAATTAAGAGATGAATCAGGCTTGGCTGTGATCGAGGATGCAAGTCTGTCTCAGGTACCATCACGGAGGCTGGTGGGCGCACTCGCGGCTGACCTCTGTATTATGAGCCTGCAGTCGAACAAGCTCCTAAGCTGCGGTGAGGGCGGGCTGGTGCTCACAGATAGAGACGATCTCGGGTCGCTCGTGGAAGCCATTGTCTGCGACGGCCGGTCCTGGCTCGAAGGAGTTTCCGAGGAGCCACTCACGATCGGGTTTAACGGAATGATGTCCGAAGATGTCGCGGAAGTACTAGCCAAGAATCTCGGGAATCACGCTGAATACCTTGAACGCGTGGCATGTGGCGCGTCCAAGCTGATTCACGCTCTCGAGAGGAAGGACATTCCACCATGGCTCGATGAAGGACTCGCCCGTTCAGGACACCTCTTTGCGTTGCCGGTATCTAGCACGGCTCAGGGCAGATTAAGTCTACTCGGTACCGCGGTATCGAGTCCGCCGCAACCACCCACGGCTCGTCTGCGCAAACTTTTAGGCCAGTTGCCAGCCCATTTCGCGCTGCGCAAGGCTTATCCGAACGCGTCGGAATTCGCGCGCTTACACGGCTTAATTCCCCATTGGCACCTTCAGGCTCTCGGAATCGACCGCTGATTCCGGAGGGTAAGGGCCTGCGATATTCCGAGGGACACAGCTCATGCCACCTGGCCGAACCACTGACATCCAGGAACTGCCCATGGTAGGCGGAACGAGACGACGAACCTCAAGCCTCGTGGTCCGCTCGCAGCTGTCGGCTTAGAGACGAACCCGTGGCTCTCCTGCGGAGGCTCTCCACAAGGCCCTGGCCAAGCCCGACAAGTCGCGTAATGCTCCATGAGACTCTACCCGCAGCCAAGTCGCGAAGGGCCAAGACCGTCTCGCCGCTGATCCATTTGATAGTCGCTTGTAGACCACAGTTCACTATCGACAACTTGAAGACAGTTCCGTTCCTGGCCCATAGCCGAACACGGGTCGGACTCCAGCGTCCCCCGAGGGATTGGTGTGCTTCATGGAACAATTGGAGCTCTCTCTGCACAAGAATCCGGCCGCCTGCGCGCCTTACCCGAACACACCAATCGATGTCCTCAAAGAGAAAATTGAGCCAATTGTCAAATGGGCCAATCTCGATCCAGGTTTGTCTGCCCATGATCAGGCATGCCCCGGGCGACCAATCAACCTCGGCGCTCGCCGATGGCGTCATATGATCTAAGGATGTGAATTGTTCTATTGATCCGTCGCAGGTGATCGACCCGCCGCAACTCCAGACTTGATTCCCGGCCATATCCAGGATAACGGGCGCCGCGACCTCAAGATCTTGGAGCGAAAGCGTTGCCACTCGGTCAACGAATTCAGGCGGCACGACTGTGTCGTTGTCGAGCGCCACGAACGTGCCGACCATCGTGTTCTTCGTCAAGTAATCGAGGCCGAAATTTCTTCCTCCGGCGCAACCCAGGTTCCGTCCCGCCCGAAGTCGGACGATATGGAGAGCTTCGATATTCAGATCGTCCAGCGATTGGGAGCCATTCTCAACAATGACGACGATTGCGGGAATTCGCTTACTTCGCGCCAGAGAGGCAAGACATCTGGTGGTAGTTGCTCGTTGGTTAAAGTCGAGTACAACGACACCGACGTTCTCTGCCAGCATTAGACGACCTCGTGGTCGAGGGGCGGCGACGCAAGGGGGGAGCCGACCCGCCAGTCAGGAAGATCCGCCAAGCCGTGCTTCCGGCATAGATATTGAGCGTTCTTGTGACCTTCTTCCGCCTGGATCTTGCCGCGATCAATACCCCTGTACTGAAGTTCGTCTCTGGCATTATGAGCAGGGTGATAAACGCCACAGTCTGTGTCATAGACGCAGACCGCGCCCGCGCACTCGGCCCGAAAGGCAAACTCCGTTTCGTGATAGCCCCATCCGACCATCAGCTCGTCAAAAGGCCCGGCTATTTCACGCCCATTCGTGAGTGTTTCAAGAAGTGGCCGAGGGTAACTCATGCTCTTGGCGAAAACAGCCTGAAAGCAACAGCGATATGCCCGGGATGAAACACGAGACATTTCCATGAGCCGCCATCTTCCACAGGCGGATGGTTCAAACGTTTCGGCTGGGCCTTCACACATCGGTCCGGTTACAAGAAATCTCTCTTCTTCGTAGTGCCACTTCGCGTGTTGCGCCAGGAAGTCCGGCCGAACGCGTACATCCTCGACGTGAACATAAACGTCACTTGCAGGGTCGGCCAACCGGGCGAGCTCATTCAGCAGAGAGGCATGCCGATACGCACCTCCTGTCGGGAACCGTTTGACAACAATCCGATGATCCTGCGAGAACGTCAGCAGTGCCGCGGTTGCAGATGAATCCCGGCTGCCATCATCGATCAGAACGAGTTCCCAGGCATCACGCGGATACCGCTGAACATTCAGATCACGCAGCGTCAATGTCAACAGCTCTGGTTGACGGTATGTCGGTAGCAGAACAGAAACCTTCAAAGGTGGCATGATAACGCTATGCTGAGGAACCATCATCGCAGGCTTGAAGTATGGTTACGAGAGATGGTTCCACCGTTCTCAAGGCTCTTCGCTTGCGTATAAAGCCCCAGGTCCATCCCAATTCTTGCTGTCCCCAACATGCTTGCTCCTCGACATCGGGCAAAGTGTCGATGTACTCGAAAATGGCGCGGACATGGCTGACGGCGGGTCTGCTGAAATCTTTCGCCCCTTCGACAAGGGGTATCCAGTCAAGATCGTCGAAGACGATAATGCCACCCGGGCGCAAGTGTGTCCATGCGGCCAGGGACACGAAAGAATCTACCTCAACGCTGTGGGCTGCATCTATGTAGGCGAGGTCAATCCACTGACCTGGTAAGCGTCGAAGAAGGTCGAGCATATACCAACGCGCATCGCCTATGGTGACGTCGCTAACATCGAGAAGATTTGCATCACGCAGCCGGTCGAACACTGACTTTCCCTCCCACAGCCACGGCTTTACGTCGACGCAGTGGAGGAGGCCTTGCTGCCGCTTAGCTGCCGCTGCGAGATAAAGCGTGGCCTTCCCATAGCAACAGGCAATCTCCACAATATTGGGTTGCTCAAACATGGACGCCAGGCGATATAGGAGGCGGCAAGCCCGTGGATGAGTGAACGGAATATTTTCACTGATCGAGTCAAGGTAGTCGAGTGTCATGTGCGTATTCCGAGAGGTCGTTGTCTGGAGGAGCCTTCAATAGGGTTCGGTAGCACTCGCGTCCGAGTCTTCGGACACCAGACCAGTTCGGCCCAAATGCGGACGTCAGGGCGGAGTGCTGTGATGCATAGATTTGGACAGCCGTCTTTTTCTGGCTCCAGATCTGCTTCGGAAGGACAATGCTCCAGGTCTGGCCGTTGGACTGCTTGCCGCGGATAAGCTCGCAGGAAGCCGCGGAGCAGCAGAAATATGGTCGATCGCAAGTGAACGCGACAGGGATTCCCAACTGCCCGCCGATCTTTCGTGCGAGTCTTACAACGCGTTTGTGGTCGGCATGGTCTGGCCACGGGCAGTGCGTAACGATGATATTCGCACCGGCACGCCGTATCGCATCGCCACACAAGCCCGCTGCCTGAAAATATTCGAGCGGTGCGGCACCATACTGGCCGTCGCGCATATCGAGCGCGATGGAACAGATCCCCAGATCTTTACATAAGGTTTTGTGTTCGCTCAGTCGGCACTGCCGTGCTTCGGCGGCAGAGGAGAAGCCGCACTGCCGGTCCCAACGACCGGGTTTCGCAACTGGCGGTAGGCCTGCGCAAATGATCACATCGAGCGCTTGCGCCCCGGTTTCGACCAAGGCGAAAAAAGCCGAAAACGTTGCGTCATCCGGATGCGCAAAAACAAAGGCCGGGCGGAGCTTCGCGCGACTCACGCCGGCGAGCAATGCCAGCCACGCGGCAGGTGATTCGATGCCTCGGCAGACACGGGATCTCGCGCGGCGCACCTGGTGGACTGTCGTGTCGCTGCTCACGTCCAGCCACACAATTGGGCACCGTCGCTCAGCCAGTTATTCGAGTAGCCGCCCATGTAATAACGAAGCGTCGCCCTCCTCGTCGAAGGAATATCAAGGTGCCTTGCAACTATTTCGTCCAGAAGTTTGCTGTCCTCGGCCCTGGAAGTTTGCCAGTCTTCGCCGGTGTATTTAGTGGCAAATCCAATCTGCCGAATAAAATCTGTGTCGAACAGCCATTCAGACATATCAACCATCGATTCTGACCGTCGGCCGGGCACGACGCGATCCCTAACAAGATTGCTCGCGGTATCATAGATCCCCGCCCGCCGATATTGTTCAAACAGAGCAGCTGCGAGGCTTGGATCGCGGCACCACGGATGTGTGTCCGTAAGGAAGAAGGGGCGCCCGTCACGCTCCCATAAGGTGCGCCAGCTGTGTGCCGCCCTCGATCCCGAGTTCGCGATGGAATTTAAGATGTCGTGGTAATGTGATGGCTCAAATTCGTTATCGTCATCAAGATAGCCACACCATTCGGTTTGTACGGCGGCGAGTCCGAGGGTTCGCAAAGTCGCCAGACGTCGGGGGCCGGTGTGGTCGCTAATCCCGCGATCCTGATAGAGCCACTGGATTGATCGGATAGCGCCGGAACACACGGGAAGCGTTTGCGCCCAGCGAACGGTCGCGGAGCAGGCATCTACGACAATAATTACGTCCAGCCGTACGGCCTGCTGCGCCATAAGAGAGCGAAGAGCCCGTGCCAGCAGCGCGACACGGTCCCGCGTGATGACAATCGTCGTCAGCGCAGCGCCAGTTGGATCACTCACATTGGGCTGATTGAGGTTCCGCATTGGCGGCAAATGAGTTGGATGCGAGATCAGGCCCGACTACCTGTTCCGTGAACACGGGCGACCAAAAGCTTTGTCTTCTTTCACCGAGGCAGGTGCGAACGTGTCTCGGCCGGGTCCGCGGATTCAAATCACTGGTTATGTTATTATAAGCTGACTGATTCGACTCCACTGACGTTAAAGCGTTCGCAATGTACCAATCCAAAAACCTTGAGATTCATGTGGTCGATCACTGTAATCTCGACTGCATGGGCTGTTCGCACGAATCTCCCCTCATGCCGCGGCGGTGCGAAGACCCGGCTGTCCTCCGGCGCGGGCTTGGCGCCCTTTGGCAATGCTATCGAGCGCCCCTCTTGAAATTGCTCGGGGGCGAGCCTCTGTTGCATCCTGCTATCGATGAGATCATTTCCGTCGCCAAGTGCACGACCCAGGCGCGCTTGCGCCTCGTTACGAATGGTACATTGCTCCAGAGACGTTACAGCGTTCTGCGAGGTGTCGACGAAATCCACATCTCGTCATACGCAGGAGCGGTCATTCCTGACGACGAACTTTTGCGCCATATCGCCGCCGAACTTGGCGCGCCGATCACCGTTCAAGCGTTTGGCCAGTTCAGGTGGCATCGCTCAATACCCCGAACCGATCCACGTATTACGGAACAGGTTTTCGCGACCTGCCAACTGTATCACTCGTGGGAGTGTCATACGCTTCGCGAAGGGTGGTTGTATCCTTGCCCTCCGGCAGGCACCTGGGGAAGCGGGCATAGGGAAGGCATTAACCTTCTGGAAGACAGCCCCGACGTCGAAGACAGGATCAACCGCCTGTTTCGCCGTACCAAATCGTTGACAACCTGCAACGAATGCCTCGGCTCCGTGGGGCAACTCTTTGCGCATCAGCGTGGTTGGCGCGTTCGCGATGACCAACCCCGAGAGCACACCGTGGATTTAGATTTTGTACACGCGCTACAGCTCGACGCCAATGCTCACAACGAGTGCTTCCAGTATCTGCGCACCATTCTTCCAACGGGCTATGTGCAACTCTACTGAGGGCAAGGGGTCTTGTCTGCGGCTGCGGGATCGGCGACTGTCCATTGTCATACCCAATGCCCGCTCATTCCCTAATAAACTGGTCGAGGCCCTACAAAGCCAGGCCAGAAAGGGAGACGAGGTGCTAGTGATCCGGAATGGCTGTCGTCTGGCGCGGCATTACTGGGTCGGCATCGGCCCGGAGTCCGAGCCTGCTCCAGCCAATCCCGTTCAGGCCGATCGATCCATTGCACTTTCCGTGGTCGAGGCCGCCTCGGTCCGAATCATTCAGCTTGAGGAGGACTATGGCGCCGCAGCGGCACGTAATCGGGGCTGGCAAGAGGCAAGCAACGATTCGGTTGTCTTTCTTGACGACGATGTCGCCATTGACGAAACGTTCTTGGACCTGGTGCGCCGCTATTTGGATCGTGAGCCAAAGGCCGGCGTCGCGACGTTCAGGATGCGCAGCCTTAACGCGCGTCGATGGGCATCCGTCGTCGACGCCACTATTTCCCTGGATCGGGGCGATGGAATACGCCGCTCCGATGGTGTTCCGGTGCGCCTGCAGCATATCTGGATGTACGGCGCCGGGGGTGCCTTGCTGGCAAGCCGTAATCTGCTCGGCGTGACAGGTGGTTTTAAACGCCACTTCGGTGCCGGGCGCCGGAATGGTGGGACCGAAGATATGGAATTCCTTTGGCATGCTTCGCGCCATACAGACATTGAATATTGCGGGTCGATCTCCGTGAGACACGACGATGTATCCACGCCGGCCGGGTTATGCCGGAAACTGCGCGAATATGGTCGAGGAATTGGCCATCTTGGGGGAGCCGCCACATCGGGGGAGCGTTTTCGCTACGTCTATGGATACTGCTTGCATATACTGACCGGCGTTCGGCTGGGGCGGGTTCCTGACCTTAGACTTCGGACTTTTTGCCGTTTGAAGGCGTCGGCGCTGAAGGCGGTTTTCGAAACAGCGCTGGTGTACCTCTTGTCATTGATAGCCAGTCGCGATGCAGATGTCCTGTGCCCGCATTGCCGCGGTCGGTCATGAATCGTCTGCTTACCTACTGCTATTTCTGTCCTGCGGCACAACGTCGTCCTGGAGGCGTCCAGCAGATCCTCGAGCCGCTTCTTTCCCAACTAGCTGAAGAACACGATTGGAAGATAACCGTTTTGCACAGTGGAGCTTGCGCCGCTCCGTCCAGGCATGTCGACATCCCGGAGCCTGAATCGACTGAGGAACCACTTGCGATCGAGCCCGAACTCCTGTGCGAGAACGCGCGCCGGGTCCGCGAGGCGGCTTCAAACCATGATGTAGTGCTGAGCATCGATCGCCTGCTCCCCGGTCCTCTTGCCGTGCCATGCGTCTTGATGTCTAACACCCTTGCTTATTTTACCGAGGCTTCGGCTGTTCAGGGGGATCAGTGGCGATGGATCGTGGCTCCGACCAACCGGCATGCTGAATTGGTAAAGGCCGTGAATCCACGGATGCGCGTCGCCATCGTCGCGTATGGTCTACCGAAAGAGACGTTTGCGAAGGCACAGATGGTTCCTTCGCCTGTTTGCATCGGTGATTCGTGTGTGATCAGACTGCCTCACCGCCCTGATCGGCGTAAAGGGCATCGGGAAGCGATAGAGGGACTCGCCAGGGCTCTGCCGGCGTCCAAGAACGTCACGCTTGAGATTTCCTGGCTTGGGGAGGATCGATACTCAAGCTATAAGAAAGAGCTTGAAAATTTGGCGGCCGGCCTCGGCGTTGGCGCGCAGATCTCGTTTTCTTGTTGGCGTGACGGGGACGACGAATGGCAGGCATCGGTCAGATCTTGTGCAATGCTTCAGCTCGGTTGCTTCGAGGAGAGTTTTGGACTATCCATTGTAAGAAGTATCCTGCTCGGAAGACCTGCCGTCACGCGGCGTCAGCCTGCGGTGCGAGAGGTGGTCGGGCCAACAGATTTGCTCATTGAGATCATCAATCCGCTTGACTGGCATCATACTCTCCGGACCTACTTGTCTCGTGGCCCCGATCAAGCACTCTTCGAACGGCAGCAGGCCTGCCAGTCGTTAACGTTCGAGGCAATGGCGCTTGGGTACGACAGAATCCTCAAGGATGCCGTTTTCTCGGCGTGAGGCTTTCGTGACGCACGGCGGCAGAGTATCCGTGATCATTCCCGCGCGAAGCTGTCCGTGTCGGCAAGCCCTGAAGGTTCTCGCGCAATCCACGCCCCCCGATCAACTCGTGATTGTTGCGAACGGGCTGAAGGATGTCGATGAATGCAGGCGGCGGGTGAGTCATCATCCTCTCGTCACTTGGGTAGATGCCGGCCGGGCGCTCGGCGCCGCAAGGGCGAGAAACGTCGGTGTTGCGGCCGCTTCGGGCGCAAAAGTGCTACTGTTCTGCGATGCGGACGATCTCGTCGATGACCATTGGCTCGCTTCGCTGGCACGGCCGCTGATGAGTGGCTCGGCTGATCTTGCCGGAGGAGCGCTCAACGTCCGGAATGGCTCCAGAACGGGCACGATCGTAGCCCCTGCAGTTGACTATGCTCACCGGCAGGCGCTATTCGGCGGCAACCTGGGTATTACCCATGATGCCTGGCAGCTTTTGAAGGGATTTAACGAGTCTTTTGCCTATTGCGAGGATACTGACTTTGCCTGGAGGGCCGCTGCTCACGGGCTGATCATAAAAGTCGTCCGCGATGCCATCGTTCACGTCAGTTTGAGACCCACGCTGAAAGAGCTTCAGCAGCGATTCAGATGGGGAAGAGGGTCGGTGCAAGTGCTGGATGCACACAACGTGGGATTCGATCACCTTCCTGGTCTAAGGGTTCTATTATGCGACAAGCAAGCAAGTGGCTTCGCCGCGAGCCCCTTTTTGGCCGCGTTTGGCCAGTGGGCAGGTCAGCTGCGTGGAATCATTTCTCGGAAGAGACTCTCTTCTGAAAAACCAAGGCCTTCAGACTAGCCAAGCGGTGGCTGGGAAACAAGGCCGATATTCTTCGGGCCTTTAAATGGAAATACGACGCGCTCAAATCGCACTTGGTTCGCTCGATAGTAGGCCTCGATCGATTCGAGCAGTGCGTCCCGTCCCAATTTTTCTTCGGACCAGAAGTTGCAACACGGAATGAGAATGACAGGGCGGACCATCGCGGCCTGTGCCACTTCGCGGGTCGCTTCATCAGGATGAAGGCCCACGATCAGGTCATAGTATGAGGCCATGGAAGCCATGAACAGCTCTGGCCTGGCCTGGACGGTTCTGATTGTGAAGGGCCGGGGATCGATGACCTCGGGTTCGTAACTATAGCGCTTCCGCAGGGTCTTTGCGAGCATGCCCTGGCCTCCCGCGACATCTGCGATATAGCGCACGCTGCCTGAGTATTTGCTACTTATGAAATCAGCGACGACGGCGAATCGCTCTGGACTGCCGTAGAATCTGTGCTGCTGTCTGTGCGCCACTTGAAACCACTATATTCAGGTTCGCCCCCCCCGCGCAGTTCACGACTCCACGGGCGGAGCCTCCCTGGCCACGTCATCACAATCATATCAAAGCGCTGATGCTCCTATCACAGCAACATAGTCGCTGTTGCGTCACTATCTTGAGCCTTCCATTTGCTAGGATTTATGCCAAGCAAGCACGGTCACCGGTAGGCCCTTCCTGTCAATTGGTATGTCGAGAGTCAGAACCAGGCCGGCTCCGCGCGCGTGATTGCGTGCCGCGTCGCCTTGGTGTTCCGCCACCATGATGGCCACATGTCCGTGCGGCTGTAACACCCGCCCAATCTCAGTCACGACATCGCCCACGACGTCGTTTGCTGCCTCGAAGGGCGCCTCGGATGCGACGCTATCGAATGAACCATCCATGAAGGGAAGATGTCTTGCGTCACCGACGCAGTGGCGGGAGCCTTGATGGCGCAGTCCCCACTGCACAACTGGATCTATGTCCACAGTGAAAACGTGCTGTTGCAGATGAACAGCCGCGACCACAATGCCGCCTGCGCCGGCGAACGGGTCTAGCATCTTTCCGCCCAGGCGGACAAATGCAAGGTTCACCAGGAGACGCGCGTCCGAGACGGGCAGACCCCTCCGACTCAGTTGACCACTATCGCCCCGATAGCCGCGGACCGCTTTTAGATCGCCCCCCTGTGTCTGAAGAACGAAGCTTCGGCGGTCAGGTGCTTGTTCTCGAAATTCGTCTGAATCCTCTTGATGCAGAGGTTCCAGATCGAACGGACGGCCACGCCATGTCGGCTTAATGGCTGTCCTCCGCGCCTTCCCCTTAGCCTTGCCTTCAGAGAATCTCACAATGTCAACTGCAGAGGTGTAGCCGAGAAAGGGAATTCGGTCCATAGCCGCGGGGACGAGGCTCTCTTCCAGTTCCAGCCAAAACAGGCCCGGTTGGTCACCCAAGGGACCACCAGCCATCATGGCCGGGTTGAATTCCGCCAGCAGGGAACGCGCCTCTGCGATAGCGGCTTTCATGGCCTTTTGCCGGGCACGGCGAACCCGAAAGATGAGGATCGTTCGCTGGTCCTCCGTTTCGCCGTGGCCGCGCATTGCTTTTCTCATTGCGCCAATCACCTATAATAATTGACGAGAGCTAAGATGCGTAACGCAGTTCATGTCCAGGATCAGGATCAAGTTGATTCGGGATCACGCCCGAGGGAAACACGAACGAGCCAGATCGCCGTCCGAGTGAAATCAGTTGCCCCGCTTTTCGGGCCGTTGCATACGTCCGGCTCGTAAGCGGGCACACAATCCGCACACACGTGGGACGGAAGAAAAGATTTACTTTCAGTCTTAAGGAATGCTAGTGATCCAGAGTCTCAATGTGCCGCCGAGGTGATTAGGAATGATAAGTCCTCTTCTGGGAAAGTTTGAGTTTGCAATTCACTCGACCGTTCAACCGGGATCACGTTCAAGTGGATTCTGAACAGTCCAGAGCGCGTGGTGTTAGCGCAGAGTTAGCGCCACCCATGGGCTTCGTAAATCATTGTAAGCTGCTGAAAAAAAGGTGGTGGAGGCGACGGGAGTCGAACATTCCGCCGGATTCAAAACAGGCAACTTGCTGAAAAATCGACAACGCTCAAGTCGCTCAAAACTACAAAATTGGGAAGTCGCATGTACGTGGAAATGTACACGGCAGATAACGTGTGCCAGCGAATCGCTGTTGCCCCTGTCTGACACGCAGCTTTCGCGAACAAACATAACGACGGAGTGGGTACCGATCCGTTTCCGCTCTCAGTTTCCGATAAGTGCGTTTCTGGACAGCCTCCGCCGTGCTCAGGGCTTGGGCTATTTGGTCGATGCTCAGTCATCGTTGCTTGGGAAACATGCATCGAGCAAGGAGAATGAACTGACGATTTGCCTCGTTTCGGCTTCGTACTCCGTGACCGCTCGTTGTGGGACCACGCACAGATTCAGCGGGGAATGACCGCGCTCGAACACGCGCAAAGGCTAGGCGGTGAAGTCAAATACTATGCTTTGCAGGCAGCGATTGCTGCCTGTCACATGCGAGCTCGCACAGCTGAAGAGACTGACTGGGAACGGATCGTTCTTCTCTACGACGCCCTGATGCAAACCACACCATCCCCCATCGTGTCACTGAATCGAGCAGTCGCTGTGAGTATGGCGCAAGGCCCGGCCGCTGGACTTGCAGCAGTCGATGCCATAGCCACGCCCGCCGCTGACTCTGCACTGGCTTGCTATCATCTGCTTCACAGTGTTCGCGGAGACCTGCTAATGAAAATGGGCAACTTCCCTGAGGCGCGTGAGGAAATCCAGCGCGCCATTGCCCTGACGAAAAACCTCCGGGAACAGGAATTGCTGACGGAGAGACTGAAGCAGATGGATACTGCGGCCCCGTCAACTTAGGTGCGGTTCAGTCCTGGGAACTGGCTTGTCGTGATCAACTCCCGGATGGTCGGCTATCCGGACACTAACGCTCTTGTGGGAAGTTCTGGGAGGATGGTTGGCAAACCGGAAACCAGCACGCTGCTGACCTGAGGCGTCAATTGGGGGCAAGTCTCGGCACCCGATACCTGTTTCAGAAATCGAGTGCCGAGCGATGCGCTGTTCAGATATTCGTCACACCCCCCTCCCAAAGAGCGCTGCCTCTATTCTTGCGACAGCCTCATCCTGCATGTGCGGTAGGACATGAGCGTAGGTGTCCAATGTGAACGCTGTGCTGGCATGTCCTAGCTGCTCCGATACAACCTTGGGCGACACTCCAACTGCTGGCGCGATTGTGGCTGCCGTGTGGCGCAAATCATAGAGTCTGAGCAGTGGTAAACGGGCCTGCTTGAGGATTGACTTGAAACGTTTCGCGAGACTGTCGGCGTTAATTGGCTTACCCCACGACGTTCTGAACACCAAATCAACGGCTTCAGGGCAGGAGCTGATTTCACTTGTATCCGTCCGGAGTTCACGGAGGAGAGCAACAATCCAACTCTGCAACCTAATCGGGCGACGGCTTCGAGCACGTTTGGTGTCCGAGAAGCACCATCTCCCGTTCAGTCTCCGAATGCTTCGGACAACGCTGATCGTCTGTCGTCCCCAGTCGATGTCTTGCCACTTAAGACCCAAGTACTCACTCGGGCGCATGCCCGTTGTGAGGGCAACTGCAAGCACTGGGCCATAGGATGTGGTCAGCGCGATGTTGAGCAATGTCCGCGCTTGCTCAACCGTCAGGGCCTGCATTTCGTTTCGGGGCTGCTGTGGTACCTTCACGCCATCTGCAGGGTTTTCAAGCAACAAGCGCCATTGCAGGGCCTGCCGCATGGCAGATCGTATGACAACGTGTGTGTAGCGGATGGTCCGAGCGGACAGTCCGCGCTCCATCATTTGTTGATAGACCGTTTGGAGATCCAGAGGACGCATTGCCGCGAGTGCTCTTTCGCCCAGGTTAGGTCGGACGTACCGTCGCAGCATACCTTCGTAGTCCTGGCAAGTCTTTTCTCGCACTCTTGGCTTCACGGCTGTCTGGATCCATCGGTCAAGATATTCGTTGAGGGTAATCTTTGCTCCTTCCAAATCGCGGCCAAGATTGGGTTCGCGCAACTTCCTTGTCAAATATGCTTGCGCTTCCCGCATCGGGCCGTGGATGGTTCGGTTATGGTAGTTGCGTTTATTGGTTTCATGATCGCGGCCGAGATAAACCCGGATGAGCCATCTGCGGTCGCCTCGTGCGATGATCTGGCCAACTTTGCGAGCCATAGAGTTTCCTCCTTGGCTCGCAACAGAGGCACACACCTAAAGCACTAGTGGGACATGAAACTGCTGACATTTAAGTTGATTGGAAGAAAAACGGCTGATCGGCCGCCAGACGGCTTTTCTGTTGTTACCAGTGGAAGCGACCGTTGTCCGCTCTGTGTTCGGAACGCAAAGAACGAGCAGCAGGACCCTAATCGGACTCCGTGGCTGCAGAACATCCCAGATTTTGGGATCGGACAGCCTTGTTCCCCTGCGGGGACGGTAGGTATCCATCGATACGTTGTTTCCGAATTATCTTTGGAAAAGCGATAGGCTGGTTCCAGAACCAGACCTCGTCTCGAGGTTTTGCTCGTTCTGTCTACAAACCAATGGTTGGCACTCGAATAGGCAAACCAAGACCCCTTCATCGTCGGCCATAACCGCGGCAGAGTGTTGTACGAAAAGCAGGCTACCTGTCATCCAGCCGTTTTAGTGGTAGCGTCAAAAGAAGCCTCATCTCGGAGTACTGGAAACAAGTTGCCGCGTGAGTACTGTTCCAGCGTCGGGACTACACGCAATTGCCACTTTTCAGGAAGTTGTAAAGCTTTTCCGGCGGTACTTTCCAACGCGCTAATAACAACCTGCCGTAGCTCGGCATGCTGGAGTGTCAAGTTGAGAGAACTTACCGGTTCTCGCTCAGACCCAAATACAAACTCGCCTTGGTTCAGACGAAAGGCAAGCTGGTCAGGAGACTTGGGACCAACTGGGCCCTCCGCCGGGCTGCCACGATAATAGAGGAAAGCAAACTCGAGCAGGCTGAGTGTCCGATCGCTAGGGGGATGAATGATTTGCGAGACTTTCTGACCCAGGGCAAACAAGACTTCAGCAAAGGCATCGCGGTCACGGCTTTCTTCCTTCACAAATGCATCGATCTGCTGTGGGCTGGGCAAAACCGGGAAAAGGAATAGCTTGGCGAACACACCCCACGCGACGCGGAGCGCGGTGGTGGAAGTCATGTTCAAGTCCCTAAGCAGCGTTGCTTCATCGGTGACACGTTCCCTGGAAGCCTTCTGCAGCTTGTTCTTGAATTTTGTATCGTTTGCGACCATTTTGTCCAAGCGAGGGTCAAAAGCGGGCTGAAGCCAGTAGGCCATTCGTCGCTCCAGATCGCTAAAGCGCTGGGTCCGAAGCCAGAACTTACAGTCGGGGTGCTTGCCAAGCATTTCGGCTAGCGCCGGTAGGCCGACCCGGAGAGTCACGCTCTTGGTACCCTCAAGAAAGCCCCTTGCGATCACGTAGACCTGGCCTAGGATCCCTGGCCAAGATGGGCCACCGGTCTCACTCCCGCCAGTGGCCGCGAGCGTCTCCGGAGAAATCGATGTCAGCGAGACTGAAGGGACTGTAACGGATTCTGCTGTAGACGTGGGCAGGGTTTCTGGTACCGGCAGATTCCCAAGCCATGTCACCCAGGGACTACCCGTGGTCAGCCGTCCGCCAATAAGATCGGAAAGGGAACCAGCGGGAATCAGGTTAAGTTCCGTGATACTGGCGTGCCTGAGGTGCTTCCAACTCTCCACCAGCATGGGCGGGGTAGCACAAGCGTCCGGTTGGCGAAGTTTCTCCATGAAACTCGCGTCCGCTCTGACGGTTTCGTCTCGCAAGGCGGCTCCCCAGCCAATGGCCAACACGTCAGGTAATGCGCCAACCAGATTGTAGAGATTGGTGAAAACCTCCCGCATCAGAGCAGTATCAATTTGCTGGCGGCGGAGGTGAAGCAACGCAGCATAGATGCCAAGCATCGGGTTATCGAACTTCGCCCACAGCATCTCGCTTCTTACTGAACCAGGGATATTGCTCTTGCTCTCCAAGGCGAGCAGGGCGGATTCTGTCCACCGGAGATCCTCGCGGTTGAAATCAAAGCCCAATTCAGACCGGGCCATAAGAATCGATGTCCGCAAAACGTCCCGTTCTCCTTCCGCCGTCATAAGAAAGATCTGGGTTTGCCACTTTTGCCGTGTGTACACTATCTGTTCCACCGACGTGCCCCTCGTCAGGGCACGACGCAGCCGATAAGCTCCCGGATCAAGATTTAGATGCGCTCCTGCCCAGTGATCCTGCAGATTGCGGTCTTTGGCTGCCGCTAAGTCGAATAGTTTCTGGCCGGAAGCATCGTGGAGGGTTATCCCGCTCGGCAGCTTGTTTGATCGAAAGGGATCACGAAGAAAGAGCAACAGATGACTACCGCCCTGGTGACCATCAGGCGGTGGAAGCGGATCCGATCTGCTTAATTGCCTCGCGGGACCACTCTGCCACTCATGCGTGGTGGCAGTATTCAACACCGGGGCCGCCGTCACAAATTGTGGCTGCTCCTTGTCGGGAAGCCAAAAATTCACCACGGGCGACGAGGGGGTCAACACCGCCAGTTTCTCAACAAACTGGCTTCCTTGATGAAACCGAATTACATACACTCCGATCGGCAACTCGACCGAAACATCCCCGAGGTTCTGATCCAGCTTTATCGAACGAAGATTGCCATCCAGGATTTCTATTCGGACACTGTCATCCATGGCGTGGACGTTAAGCCGACCTTGGACGGCTGTTTGCTCAGATCGTGGCATCGGATACCTCCGTCTCCGGCTTTAGCAGTCTCGTACCCACGACCTTGCCACCAGCGTCGAGCGCCTGAATCATGTACGTCCTGCCCGTGGGAAGGGAAAATTGCCGACCTCCTGGTACAGCCTTTTCATCCTCGGGAATAACTGGGGCCAGGTTATTTCCCCCATCCAGCACAACCAGGCTCTGAATCCCTGGCGCAGCAAAAGTCAAGTTCACGGTGACCCGCTTGAGGGCAAGGCCTTCCATCAGGACAATTTCATCGCTGGCTGGGAACTTGGGCACCTGTTCTTCGCCGTCCAACTTTATTTTCTTGAGTTCTGCTTCGAGGTAGGCGCGCAACTGTGTGGTCGTTAGTCTGCCCTCCGCGTCGGGCGGCGCACCTCCCTTCAGTCCCTCAATCAGTGCTCGAGAAAAGATTCCTCTTACAACTCCACCGACAACGTTTTCGCGCGACGTCCTGCCAAAAGCGGTGGCAAATGCGTAGAAGCGTTTCACCTTTCCCGCAGCTGCGGGGTTCGGCTTTTCGGCAAATGGGTTGCTTATGCGCTCGATCAGGAGATCGGATACGCGACAACAATCCATGAACAGCAGGACCTCATCAAAGCGGGAGGCAAAGCAGAACGCGTCGGCATTATCTTTACCAGCGAGATACGGGGTGAGTGCTTGCTCTGCCTCGAGCGTAACTAGCCCGGCTTCGTCGAGATCCAGAGGGCTTACCCCGTGCCCGGCGAGAAAAAGATATAGCCGCCGCCCAATTCTCTTTTTCCCGAGCGTTGCCAGCTTGCGCACTTTGTTCAGCAATGACCACAGATCGCTGAGAGTCGGATCACTGCCAGCGGCATTCGATAGTTTCGTAAAAGGGTCGACATTCTGAGGCAGCAAACCGCCGCCATCGGGAGACTTTAGCCAATCAACGAAATCCTGTGCGTCCCGCTTCGCACCCTCTAACGGTCCGTAGGGAGGGTTTTTGTAGTCGTCGATTCCAATGACTACTGCGTAGTCCTCCATTGCCGTCATCTCGGTCGCCTCCCCTAGCCAAGAAACGCCTGCAAGCTCTTGCGTGTGTCGGGATCATCATCAAAGGCGCTATGCCTCACCGCTGATGTCGCCAACCCAGGTCCGCCTGGCGCGATTGACCAAATACACCTGTCTTGGATGTAGTTTGTTACCGATTCTATGTCGGACGTCAGGTAGGGTTCCGCTCCCGAAAAGTAGCGCTGCATACCGACAATTGGCGTGTCGCCACCCTCATCCTCGAATAAGCCCGATACCATGTAGAGCAGTGAAGCGGGGTAGAGCACTGGCACCTCCCAGTAGCCCCGCTCCTGCGCATCCTTTAGCCCAAACAAACGGAAGCGGTCCACGCGCTTTGTGAAGAAAGGCAACTTTCCTGCCATGAACTCGAATGAGCAAGCGGGAGCGAGAAGCAAGACGTTAAACTTTGCATCCGGTTCTAGTAGCTTGTCTGCATGTTCTAAGAAGTTTCCGATATAGATTGCGCCCGTGCTGTGCCCAATGAGAGTGATCCTGCGTCGGGGGTGCCACCATGCCTTAAGCTGCTCCAGAAATGCCGTGCCAGCGTAGATCTTAGGATCGTCCCCAAAAGCGTCGGCTGTGTCTTGTTTCATCATCTTCCACATCGTGCCGCCGATGTTGTCGATATAAAGCTCACGAAGCACTTCTTCAACCACCGTCGTATAGAGTCCGTGATCGTGGCCCTCTGAAAAGCGTCCAATGACGCGCGACAGAGCTGCCACACCATGCTTGACCAGCGTCAGCAAGGTCAGAATCCCGAGCCGCGCGCCGGGAGCCCATTGTTCCTCTGCAACTTCCTCCACGATGGCCTTCGACATGAGAGTAGGCTTGGGGCTAACTCCGGGGCCCGCCGCTCGGTCGCGAACAGCGGTTGCTGGGGCCGGCGGTGCGGCTCCTGCGGCGATTGCTCGTGACTCGGCTTGGATGACATCATCTGTCTCGAGCTCAGTCTCCGCTTGCTCCACCTGCATTTCAGTCAGCGTCATTGATCGCACTGGAGCGTCCGGCTCGCGCTCGGCGGCGAACTCGGCGAGTGCGGTTAAGTCATCGGGCAAGTCATCTTCCGACTCAAGCACTACGGGCCCGGCCGCTCGCGCGCCCACGTGATTGGCGATCTTCCCTAGAGCGAGTTGTACCAGGCGTTTCACCAGGCGCTTGAACACTGGCTCTTGCGCGATCTCATCGAGGTTCCGCGTGAGCGTAGTCCAAAGGTCCGACCGCCAAAGAAAGAACACTGGATAGGCACCGCCGCCTACGCAAAACCGCATGAGGCCCTCCGCAGCCGCTTCACCCGCAGAGCGGGATACCAGCCCGCCGTGGAAGTACACGACTATGTGATCGCTCGTGACTGCTTGTTCCACGGACTTGAACAGGTTGGTAAGGTCTTCGGCGCTGGTCTTGTTGAAACGCCCATTGGCGAGGTCGAGGTAATGGCTCATGGCAAGCATGGGCTGCTCTCCTTAAGGTGTTATGGTGGGCAGTCTCTGGATCAGGCCGGGGGAAGAAGAAGGCAATCCTAGCTCGCTCGTGAAAACAATGCAAGGCAATTGAGATCGCGCTCGCGAGCCGGAAAGGGAGGTGGTCCCTCGATAAGTCCGAGGTCGCCCCACCGATCCCACTTTAATGGCGGAACGCGATTAAATTTGTTGTTGACAATGGAAATTTTGGGTGTATCTTGCCAAGAATCTGACGCACTTCCCCGCGCCATTGTTATGGAGGCTCCCCCGTGAGAGAGCTTCCCGCTTATTCCCCGATTCCGTTGAATTGTTGACCAGAGCAACGGACCAGAAGTTGCATTGATCGGCCCTTCTTCTCCGCAGTCGGCGCAACCAGGCTCCTTCAGACAGGAAAGCTCCCATGCCTGACGACCCATGGCCGGATGTAATCGAGGTTGTAGGGCCACGCGATGTTGTCGCAGGGTTGAGCGACATCGACGGTCTGCTGCTCGACGATCACGGCCAGCGGCTTCTCGACGACGAACAACTGAAGGTTACAGCGTACGCAACGGAGGCTGCGGCGGATGCGGTGCGAGAACGTGGCTGTACTGTCTCACTTGTCATCTCCGGCGCCGACTTGCAGGATCTCGCCAAAGAGGATGCGAGCACGCGAGAGGACGAGGACGGAGGCGTGGTCTGATGCCTTACTTGAAGGTAGTCGACCTGGAAAACAAGCTGGATTCGGTGGCCACGAGTTCGTCCGGTTACTGTCGCAAGGATTCATGCCCGGAACAGACAGTACCGGGGGGACGCAAAGTGTTTTTTGTTAACATCAGCGCCCCATCAACGCCGGATACGCCCCGGACTCCGGTACTTATCAGTGGGGGCGTGCATGCGAGGGAATGGGCGCCACCCGACGCCCTGGTCAGTTTTATCGCGAAGCTGATTGATGCCGGTGTCGGGAACAAGCCGGCAAAGTACGGCCCTTTCGCGCAGTCTTCATGGGCGGGCAAACCGCTTCCGGCACCTAGGGCAACACCGGTCCGATACCCGGAGTTCACGGTTCCTGCCGATGCCGTGCAGTCGGTTCTGGACGAAATTGACCTCTATATCGTGCCGCTGGTGAACCCCGATGGGAGAGCGTTCAGCCGCCATCCCGATTGGAACCGCTGGTGGTGGCGCAAGAATCGCGCTTCGCAAGGCTCGGTGGGGACGTGCCTGGACACCCATGGACTCGATCAAAACGTCGGCGTCGATCTCAATCGTAATTTCGACATTTGTTGGAAGGGCGAAAACTTTTACGACCCGACGTACTTCGCGAGCACAGTCAAGGTTCACACTGCCACGGCCACTTGCGTCGGCTCAACTCCGCTCTCCCACGAATTCGGTCAAACCTTCCGTGGGGCGAACGAATTCTCAGAGGTGGAAGCCAGAAACCTGCAATGGTTGCAAGAGCACCACGACATCCAGTTCTTTGTGGACGTGCATTCGCATGGCCCAACGATTCTGTTCCCCTGGGGAATTGCAGAGAAGAACACGACTGACGATTCACTCAGTTTTCTTAACTCCGGCCTGGGCGCCACTCGAGACGCGACGACCGGCGAATTCATCCCGGCAACTCTTGAAGCGCGACTCACCCTCATCGGCGGGCGCATGCATGACGGAATTCTAAAAACCGCGACTGCAGACGCCCGCGCCAGTTCATCGAAACGATTCAGCTGCGACTATCAAGTGAAGCAATCTGCGAGCGGCTTGTACCCGACCACCGGAGCCTGCGACGACTACTTCTTCAGTCGGCAGTTTGCGGGGGCTCCGGTTTCCCCGTTTCATGCAAGTGTTAACCCTCCGGAGCGGTTTGCTTTCACGATTGAGTGCGGAAGCGATGCGGAGGGCCTGTTCTGGCCTCAGTACGACCACGAATTTCCAAAAATTGAGCGCGAAGTGCATGCCGCACTATGGTCGTTGCTTACGCACATCGCCTCACCGTTGCGCGCGGCAAGCTCGTCATGGCCAATTCTTCAGACACCGTAGCGACTCTTGCCACTGAACTGGCAAGGGTTCTGGAACCGCTCGAGGACCAACTGGCGGCGGAAAACGTCCTCAATCTGCTGGCGGAACTTGGAATTCAGTTTCCGCCCGAACTACTGGCTCAGGCAGCATTCACGGCTTCCCTTAGCCATTGCCAGACCGGCGTTGCGGCACTGCCCGCCCTGGTAGTGCAGCTGAGCAATGCCGTGGAAGCGGACAACGTTCCGCAAGAGCTTACCGCGGCTGGAAACCTCACTGCCGCGATTGCCCAGATCGCCGACGCAATCGACGTGGTCGCGACCGCCCTGGGAAATGCTGCGCCCGTGCTGCCAGGCTTGACCCCCGGAGATGTAACGGCATTTGCCGGCCAACTCGCTGAATCATTGCTCCAGTATCTTCTGGTCACTTACCTGGAGGACTACTACCCGCGGTTAACGGAATTTCTGGCCTTTCTCGGCGTTCTCGAAAAGACGGTCGAGAACGCCGGTTCGACGGATCCGCTACACCCCCCCTTCTTCCGGCGTCGCGTGAAGCTGAACCAGCTGTCTCATCTTTTGTCCGCCTTCAATGATTTCTTGCGCTCGGAGTATGGATGGGGAGACGGCGGCTTCGACGGAGAACTACTGCTCAGCCGTATTCGCGATCTTTTGTACGCATTGACTATACCCGCGCAGTTTCAGCCTGCCACTGCGACTCGCCCTTTGACTCTGCGAGTGTTGCTCTTTTCCTTGCGGCCCAAACTGGACATCGCGCCTCCCGGCATCGAGCTGTTTCAGGAACTCTCGTTGGCAGATGGATTCTCCGTGGGCTTTCCTTTCTTTTTCAAGGGTTGGTCGGTTGAGGTTGCGGGCAAGGGCGCCATACAGGCGGGCTTGTCTCTGCTCATCCAACCGCCATCCCAGCTGACGGTGAAGCCGCCGACGGGTTCTTTCACGGGAGAGTTCTGGCTGCGCTTGATCGGTCGCGCCGCCGACTCCTCGCATCCGTTCGTCATTCTCGGGCAGGCCGGCGGCAGCCGCCTGCAGGCAACGTCCGTGAGTGGGGCCCTGGGAAGCACCTTCACGAACGGCCACGGCGAACTGGCGTTCGAAGGCAAGATCGAGAACGGCAAGATCGTGTTGTCGCTTCAGGGTGCGGATGGTTTTCTGTCCTCCATCTTGCCTCCCGACGGTTTCCAATTCGATTTCAGTTTCACCGTCGGCTGGTCCGGTTCGAGGGGGATTTATTTCAGCGGTGGCGCCGGACTGGAGACTGCGTTCCCGCTGCACCTCAGTATCGGGCCAGTCTCGCTGGACACGCTTTACCTCAAGCTCGTGGCGTCCGGCGATGGCCTGGAATTGGAGACCACCATCTCCGCGAGCGCTCAGCTCGGACCGGTTTCGGCCGCCATCGACCGGGTTGGTTTCAAGGCGGAGCTGAAGTTTAGCCGGGGTAACTTAGGGCCGGCGGATTTACGCTTCGGCTTCCGTCCCCCAACCGGTCTCGGCATCGCCATTGATGCTGGACCGGTCACGGGCGGGGGCTTCATTTCGTTTGACGAGCCGAATGGCAGATACACCGGGATTCTCCAGCTTCGTCTGATGGAGATAGGAGTGACCGCCATCGGGCTTTTGGATACACGCCTCCCCGGCGGGCAGTCGGGTTACTCATTCCTCATTATTATCGCGGTGAATCTGCCACCCATCCAGCTTGGTTTTGGCTTTACGCTGACGGGGATCGGCGGCCTGGCTGGAATCAATCGCACCGTGGTTACGGACGCGATCGTCCAAGGTCTTCGTAACGGTGTGTTAGACCACATCATGTTCCCGCCGGATCCGATCCGGAACGCTCCTCAGATCATCAGCGATCTACGCACAGTGTTTCCGCCCGCAGCGGACCGCTATGTGTTCGGTCCGATGCTGCAGCTGGCTTGGGGCACCCCGTCCCTCATCATCGGTCAGTTGGGCGTAATCCTGGAAGTGCCCGATCCTGTGCGGCTCATTCTTATCGGCCAGCTGAAAATGGAGTTGCCCACGCCCGAGGCAGCACTGGTCGAAATTCACGTCGATTTGCTTGGAGTCGTCGACTTTGGCCAGAAGCTTCTCATGATCGTGGCTTCGCTGCACGATTCGCGTGTGACCGTCTATTCCATCTATGGCGATATGGCGCTGCGTCTGTTCTGGGGAGACCCTCCGAACTTTGCGCTTTCCATGGGTGGCTGGAACCCGCACTTCACGCCGCCGCCTGGCATGCCGGAGCTTCGCCGCCTCACGATTGCGTTGGGCACAGGCGACAATCCTCGATTCACTTGCCAGAGTTACTTCGCAGTCACTTCGAACTCGTTTCAGTTTGGTGCCCTGACCGAATTGTATGCGGAGGCCGCTGGGTTCAACATTCACGGTTGGATTGGATTCGACGCGCTCGTCATTTTCTCGCCCTTTTCTTTCATCGTGGATATCAGTGCGGGGGTGGAACTCCGAGCCGGGAGTTCGGTCATCGCCGGAATCCACCTGAGCGGGCACTTGGCCGGCCCGAACCCGTGGCATGTATGGGGCGAGGCGTGCCTCTCTCTGTTTTTCTTCGATATCTGCGTGGGATTCAACGTCACTATCGGCGACAAGAAGCCGGAGGATCTGCCCACTGCTGATCCCTGGCCGTTACTGCAGGCGGCAATTCAGAAGCCAGAGAGTTGGACTGCAGTTCTCCCGGTCGCAGGCGCGCGTCCGGTTTCGTTGGCGGTTCCGCAGGGCTCGGTCCCTCCTTTGCTGGTGGATCCGCTTGGCGGAATCTCCCTTCACCAGAAGGTGCTCCCGTTGAATCGAAAGATCACAAGGTTCGGCGAGGCAAAACCTACCGGGCCGGACCACTACAACGTGAGCGGCGTCAATGTCGGCAGTGCTCCTGCTCCTTCCTGGACCGCAGCGAAAGACTACTTCGCGGCCGGCCAGTTCCAGGATCTTTCCGATGCGGACAAGCTATCGCGGCCATCATTCGAATTGATGGATGCCGGGGTGTCCGTGGCCAGTGATGCCGCCGCACATGGCGGATCGATTGGGATTGATGTCGAATACGAAACCATCATCGTCGACGCACCCGATGTCATCCGGATCGTAGGAGTCTACAAACTGGGCCTTGACACGCAAATGCGTATGACCAGCCGCAGCGCGGCCGCCACCTCCCCTTCTTGGAAGGTGGGGCTTGGAGGTTACAAAGTTGCACCCGGTGTGACCAAGCCATTCAAGAATGCCGAGCCCACCTATGTGGTGGCTTCGACGTTGGACATGTCGGCGCGAGCCGACATCGGTGGGGGGGCCACGATGGGCGAGGCCCACGATGCACTCGATGCCTATCTCGAAGCGAACCCTGGTGAGCGCGGCACGCTGCACGTAGTGCCCGCGCATGAATTGGAGGTCGTCGCGTGAGCGAGATACTAGGGTCGTATGCTTTCGTTTCCTCCCTTCGCAGGGGTATCTCCTCGCAAATCTCCAACCGGGATGGGGATCCCGGAACGCCCACCCGTGCCACGGTGCCTATTTCGGTCAACATCAATGAGGGTGCCCTTACGGCTACGGCAAACCTCGAACTTTACGGGCCCGGCGAGATAGTTAATTGTGAGGCCAGTGCCGTAATTCGCACATGGCCCCGACCCAATGTATTCGACGCCGAGGCAAACCTTTTTCCGTTGATTGAATTCGACCAGGCTGACCTTCCGTGGAGGTTTACTCCGGCGGCGCCGACGATAAATGATCGCCTCCGTCCGTGGATCGTTCTAATTGTTCTGGAGGACTCTGAGGTGGATGGCATCATGACCGCGGGTCCCCACGGAAAGCTCCCATCAATCGTGATCAAGTCGGCTCATACTTCGCTTCCGAATCTCGCCCAGTCGTGGGCTTGGGCTCACGTACAGGTGAGCGGACAAAAGACGGTGAGTCCCGCAGAGACCGCCAACATTTTGGCGAATAATCCCCATTACATTCTCTCCCGCCTGCTTTGTCCGCGGCGCATGAAGGAGCGGACAACTTACACCGCATATCTGGTTCCTGCATTTGAGCGTGGCCGACTGGCAGGTCTTCGCCTGCCTGTTCCCGACGCTGTGAAGGGACTGGATCCGGCGTGGACAGACGGAAGCGCTAATGTCGAGCTGCCGGTGTTTTTCCAGTGGCGGTTTCAGACTGCTCCCAAAGGCGACTTCGAGTTCCTAGTACGACTGCTGCGGGCCCGTCCGCTCCCGAAAACTGTGGGCATTCGGGACATGGATGTCAACGATCCCGGTGCCGGCCTTCCGGCCGCCGCGCCACATCCGCTAGGGCTAGAGGGCGCGCTCAAGTCGCCGGCAACGGAGTCCACTGTCTGGACCAATCCAGAACAGGCTGGATTTATTCCAACCCTGCGCGATTTGCTCAATGTGCCCGCCCAGATGTTGGCCTCCGCCCTTCATCGGCTCATTGTGGCGCCGCCGCTCTACGGACGATGGCACTCCGCGCAGGACACGCTGAAACCAGGCGAGGTTCCAGTGTGGTTCCAGGGTTTGAATTCCGATCCACGGAATCGCACGGGCTCAGGGTTGGGCACGCAGGTGATTCAGACAAATCAACGTCCTCTCATGGCTGGAGCGTGGGATCAAGTGGAGGGGATCCTCGCGGCCAACGAAGAGCGGAGAAGGCTCAAACTATCGCGCGAGATGTCAGCCCGCCTTCTGGTCGAGTATCTGGCTTCCCCTGAACCGGAGCGGCTGATCCAAGTAACCGGTCCAGTATTGCAACGGATCATGGGTAGTCCGGTAACCATTCGAACGCTGATGCAACGCAGCCCGATTACGGATGCGGTCATGGAGCCGCAATTCCGCCGTATCTCCAGGCCACTCGGTCCGTTGGGACGCCGCCAGGGGCGCGCCCAAATGCCGCGTGCAACCAACCTGCTCCAGCGACTCAATACCGGAGAACTGAATCCTGCCCCACCTCCGAAAACACCTGATTCGCTGCCGACCGATGAAAAAGTCGCCCAAGGTTTGGTTCCGGGCTGGGCTACTGCAGCAGGGTTGGCCTTTCGCAAGGCCTTGCGCATCCTGCTCCTGATATTGGCCGTCATTTTTGCGTTCGTGGCAATTGGATTTTTCTTCGCGGGCGGAATTGCAATTGCCGTGGCTGTCGCTGCCGCGGTGGCGGTAGCAGTCGTAGCTTCTAACAAGGTTCGCGACCAAATTAATGATACCCAGACAAGAGTAGCCGTTCGCGACGGAGCCATCACACCGGAGATCATTCAACAAGCACCGGCTCTGCCAGGATTCACTCCTGTCGTCACCGCGCCGGACGCTGCTGGGCCGGTAGTGCCGACATCGCTGCCGCACGCGACACCCGGTGGAACTGACAGCGTCGCCGCGAAAGCCTTTCGCGAAGCCGCAGCAACCTTGCTGAGTGAGCTGCATACGCCGCCTGCGCCTGGCCTTGAGTTGGTTCCGGTCAACCTCACAGCGATCCAATCGAAGGTGATGATCGAATTGGATCCACGCAAGACTTTTGCTACGGCCTTGCACAATCGCGTAATTCTCGGTCCTGGAATCCTGTGGCAACCGGATGATCCTATCGACGAGATCATGATCGCTCCGGTGTTCCCGGATCCGATGTATCTTCCGCTGTCTGATCTGTCACAAGATTGGCTGCTTCCAGGCCTGGACCAGATCCCCCCCAACACGGCGACGCTGGCGATAACCAATCAGAAGTTCGTGGAATCCTACATGGTCGGTATCAATCACGAGATGTCCCGCGAGTTGCGCTGGAATGAATACCCTTGTGATCTGCGCGGCACCTATTTCCGGCAATTCTGGGATGTCACTGGCGTAGTTCCTCCACCGGGCCAGACCGAGGAGAACCTAAGAGACATCAAGCCGATTCACGCGTGGCGAAAGCAAAACGACCTTGGCCAAAACAGCAGCCGGCAGCCGCTTCCGGGCGGGCAGGAGCACTTGGTGCTGCTGATTCGAGGTGACCTGCTCAGGCGCTATCCGAACACTGAAGTGTATGCCGTCAAGTGCAACCTCAACGATAAGAAACAACGAGTCCTAGAAGAGGACAAGAGCAAGGAGAAACATCCCATCTTTACCGGGAAGCTGAAACCGGATGTGAGTTTCTTCGGCTTCGAGTTAGTCGCCACCGAAGCAAAAGGCAGCCCGGATGTCACCAAGGACCAAGGCTGGTACTTCGTACTCCAGGAGCAGCCTGCCGAGCCGCGATTTGGGCTCGACATTCCGGAAGATGAGCAAGGCAACCCCGAATTCGGTACCGCTCCGGCCAAGCGGGACGACCTTAACTGGGGTGATCTGGTAGCTAACGCGACGGAATTCAACAATCTGGACTATGTCGATCTGAACCAGCCACGACCTGACATCGCTGCCATGGCAGACCGAAATGGAGCGGCGTGGCACGCCGATTCCGGGCAGGGGCCGGTCGGCACGCACAGTGGAGAACTTGCGTATCTCACGTTACAGAAACCGGTTCGAATCGCCATTCATGGTTCCGACATGATTCCGCATGACGTATGAAAGCTTTTTATGCCTGACACATCGAATGAATCGCCTCTGGCGTCGGCACGGCGCGCATTAAGCGACAGTCGTACTGCGCTGAATGATCTGTTCGTTCAGAGTCAAGCCGACCGCAAGGCGCTGGAGGACTTGGAGCGTAGCCGCGGCCCACAGGACGAGAGGGTAGAGTCGGCGCGCCGTAAGGTGGCACAAAGCGACGGAGCGCTCAAGAAAGCGCGCAATCGCGCCGCGGCGTCCGATTCGCGGCTGAATGAAATCATCAAGGGAGCACTCGATCACAGCATCGATGCCGATGTCGCGAAGCTCAGTGCCGGTTTTCCCATCGTGATGCTTCCAGTGCGGATCGAGACGCGGTTCAAAACGAGCAACGATGCTTCGCAGCTTTGGCTGCGTGTCTATCCTGATGAAATCGTGGCGGACTTTCATGAACCGGAGTTGACGCAGGAGGAATTGGATGCCGGCAAAACCTACTGGACCAAGGCATGGAACGCCGACAAGGAACCCGCAGCCTGGCAGGAGATTGTCGGTTTCACCACGTCGCAACGCGCGGCGTGGATCGTGAATCAAACTACGCCCGATAACCTGGCAACGCGGCCGGCAGGCAATCCTGTCTTTTTGCCTGTTTCCCTGCGTACCCATAGCTGGACACGGGCCGCCGAAGCGCATCTGCTGCCTGACCGTTGGCTGGTGCTCGCGTATCGTGGCGGCCAGGAGGTTCTTCGTGCGGTGAGTCCGCCGGTCAAGGAGCCGCTGGCGCTCACTTTATCGCCCACTGCTGATCCTAATACCGTACTCGATGTCTCGGGAGACGGGCTGAAATTGGATCCAGAAATAATCTGGACGGTTGATTTCGAAAAGGCTGAAGCCGCGGGAATGGCGCTACGGGTTGCGCTCGGGCCAGACGACATGAAACTTGGTTTTCAGCGGCTGCTGGTGCTCGGCGTCAAGTCCACACTAGCTCCGGCTGAGGCCTCGACGAAGATTGCTGCCCTGTTGGACAGCCACCACTACACGCGAGGGCTGGCTTTAGTCCCGCAGGGCACGCCAACAAATAACACGAGTGCTGGTACTTCAGCGTATCCTCCCCCCGATCCCGGCGGCGCAAGCAGCTACGCGGTGGAACGAGGCGCTCCTCTGGCCCGGCCTGACTCCGACGGCGGACGATTTGCGCAGGCATTTGGCGTCCCCATTGAGATAGCAGCTCACATCGCCAATGCGGAGCGGGATGAGCAGAAGCCTGCCTGGGCTATGGCGCAGGCACTCTGGCCGGTGACGTGGGGCCACTACATCGAAACGCTGCTGGCACCGGCATCGAGCAGCGTCAATTCCGAGTCGGTGCGAAATTTCTTCGTGAATCGCGTCCGCGCGCGCGGCCAATATCCTGCTTTTCGCGTTGGCAACACACCCTATGGAATTTTGCCGGTCAGCTCGCTGAACCGGTGGCAGCCCGGTCGTAATCAGGACGATACCGAGCTCACGATTATCACTTGGCTCAAGAAGCTACAACCCATCTGGTTGGAGCAGGTAAACCGTGCGCCCAGAACCGGCGCGTCGAGCGATCCGGACAGGGACCTTCTTTCCGTGCTAGGAATGGACGCAAGCGCCCGAGAAGTTCGAGTCCGGCAAGTTCTGGGCGCTGACGTCGCGATCAATTTATGGATGCTACTGAGCTTCAACCCAGGATTGTGGATGGATAACGTGCACCGGCTGGGAGTACAGATCGGGCTCCTGCTCGGTATCAATCCGTTCGCGGCCGAAATCTTTTTCAAACAGTACGCGAACGACGCTTACAAATTCGCGCAGGCGTTCGTGCAGGATGGGCCTCTGTCGGAGACTGATCCGCTCAAGTTCAACTACATTCGTTGGCTGCGTACCGCTCGCGTTCTTGCGCTCCGGGTGGAAGCGTTTGGAAGCGGGCAAACTCCACCGGCAGCGCTCCTTTATCTGTTACTTCGCCATGCCACCTTGAGCGTGCTGCGCAATGTGGCTGACGATGTACTGGTGAACAGACGCTTGGCCGAGGTAAGCATTAAGCGTGAGCCAGAACTCGTAAAATTTGCGGGTATTTCGGAACGTTCCACGACCGTCTGGGAGAGGCTGGAAGCGCCGATAGCCTCGGTGAGCGGGAACAGGCCGCTGGGAGAATTCCTACTGGATACCACCGTACTCCCGGAATCACGCCGCATCGTTGATCATCGGCAGGCGCTTCAGAATCTTGAAAATCTGCCTACCGCCGAATTGGAAAGGTTGATGACGGAGACGCTTGATGTCTGTTCTCATCGAATCGATGCCTGGATATCTTCACTGCCTGCAAAGCGGCTGGCAGACATGCGCGCGGCGCGTCCGCTCGGCACGCACATCGGCGCTTTTGCCTGGGTGGAAGATCTCAAGCCGCGGCCCCAGACTAGCAGGCGCAACATCAAACTCGCGCGCCTCGGCGCGGTGGAAGAGCAGGTGGACACCGGCGGCCACATTATTGCGCCATCCATGATTCACGCAGCCGCCGCAGCGATCCTGCGCAGCGGCTATCTCACTCGCAGCGGAGAGGAGAGAAACCGGTATGCCGTCGATTTATCCTCGGTGCGGGTTCGGAAAGCGCAGTTTCTTCTCGATGCGGTGCGGAACGGCCAGCCGCTCGGCGCTGTACTGGGCTATCAGTTCGAACGCGGCCTGCACGAAGGATATCGTCCCCGCCGGCTGGACAAATATAAAGAACCATTTCGTACTCTCTACCCACTTCCCACGAACACGAGTAAAGAACCGGACGACGCCCAAGAAGCCATTGCTGCCCGCGATGTAGTGGATGGTATGAAGCTGCACGATGCGTGGAAGACCGGGACGATTCCGTGGGGACAACCGGACTCTGGTCTTCCGGCTGGCGGACAGGACCGAACTGACATTGAAAATGAGCTCAGATTGCTGGAGGAGTCGGTGGATTCAGCTGCGGATCTGCTGCTGGCAGAAGGGGTGTATCAAATCGTTCGAGGGAGTATGTCGGGCGCGGCTGCTACGCTCGACTCCCTGTCACAAGGCATTCGGCCACCCGATCCCGAGATTGCCCATCTGCCGCGGAGTGGAAGCACGCTCACCCATCGGGTTGCACTCATTGTCGGTGGCGATCCCATTCCCAACATTTGGCCGGGAATCCCGCTAACCGAGCGGGCCATCGCGGAGCCGCGTCTTGATGCCTGGGTGGGAACAATCCTGGGCGATCCCAGCAAAGTGAAATGCCGCGTAAGCTATCTCGATCCCACCGGCGCCGACCCGGAGCATCGCACCGAGATTGTAGTAACCCTCGCGAACCTCAGGATCAGGCCGCTCGACATGCTTGCCATTGCGCGCTCCGTGCAAACCGATCAGGGGCTGAGTGAACTGGACCAGCGCACGGGATTTGTGGCTCTACTAGCCGCTCCTGAAGTGACGGATCTCCAAATTAACTACGACCCGGGCGTGGGACCAGCATGGGACCGTGCCAGCGTCCGAACCATTCCCGAGATCATAGAGGTGGCGCGGGCGATAAATGATCTGCTTGGCGGAGCGCGTCCACTGCGTCCCGCCGACCTATTGCCTGCCGAATCTGCTTCGCTGGCGGACAGCGCAGACCTGATACCAGCCGAGGCCAACACCCGAGCGCAAACCGCGCTGACTGTCTTGCAGAACCGCCGGGATTCACTCGACGCAGAAATTGCGGCCCTTGATCCTGCTCCGGCCGGACCGTTCAATCTCACTCCCCTACGAAATGCGTTGCGAAAGCTGGCGGATTACGGATTCACTGGCGGGTACCCAACTTCAGCAAAAGGCGATACCGAGGAGTTGAGAGTGCAACTCGTGGCCCAGGGCAAAGATGTGTTGGAACAGGTAAACCGCCGAGTGAAAACGGCGGAAGAAGCGACCGATATTCTGTCAGCCATCGCAGCCATCTTTGGCAAGGAGTTTATGTTCCTGCCAAGGTTCATGCCCGTGAATGATGGCGAATTGGGGAACGCAATCGCAGCCGGTCCTTCGTTGGTCGCTGGGCCCACCGATGTGCCCAAGTGGTATCAGGCTGCAACTCGTGTCCGCGCGCCGCTGAACCGATGGAGGAAATTAGCGCTCTATTGCGGAGCACTCGGGGAGGATGTTCCTGAGCTTGAATTGGGCCAGCTTCCTTTTGCTTCGGGTGCGCGGTGGGCGGCGCTGGATTTCCCGGATGAGCAGCATCGGCATCGGTCGGGCGTTGTCTCCTTGGCGATGATGCGCCCAGTCCAACCTGCAACGACCGACCCGTGGGCGGGAGTGTTGATTGACGAATGGACTGAGGTAATTCCCAACGTTGAGGAGTCGGGCGCCGTTGCATTCCACTATGACGGCCCGGGCGCGGAAGCGGCGCAAACCATTCTTGTTGCCGTGCCACCTGTCCAGAGCGAGCAATGGGATCTGCCAACCTTGATCGACATTCTGAACGAAACGCTCGACCTGGCCAAAATTCGCGCGGTGGATGGAGAGTTGTTGGAGAAGATCAGCCAACTCCTCCCGGCCATCTACCTTACCGCTAACACAGCGGGCGACACCGTTTCCACCAAGTTCGGCAAGTTTTTAGCCAAGGACGCTTCCATCGCAATGGTGAGGGCTTGAGATGAACTCTATTACCTACTGGAACCGCGTAGAGCCGAGACCACGATCTGAGTTGGATATCCTGCCCAGCTTAGCGGCCCGTATTCGTGATCCACTCTGGATGCTGGCGCGGCAGTGGCAGGTGGGAGAGTTCCAGGGGGAAGATGCTGCTTCCCCGGCTTGGATGACAGCATCGACCCGCAGCGCACTATTTACCGGCTGGCGCATTGAGGGGCAGCCCACCCAGCCGCTGACCGGAGCAATTCCGCTGGAAGATCTGGTGGAGACAGAGGCATTCGGTGGTGACCTGGCGCTGAGAGTGGAGTTAGGGCAGACGTGCGAGCAGTTGCTGCGCGCGCGGGGCGCGACCACTCCTGCTATTGAAGACGTGCGTTCTGCTTTCCTCATCAACAACCGTCCGGAGAACGATCTGAAGGATGATCCAGACAAGGACGCCGCGCGATTTGAGCGCCTGGTAATGGGCCGCACGATCGATGGATTAGCGCTTTATGAGGCCGCGGTAGCTGCCGCGCCCAGCCTGCCGGCGGAGCTCGCCGGAGCGCCGCCGGGGGTATTGGACTCACTGAACGATTTCCGAGCCTGGGTAGCCGATGTGTTCGGCGACATCGGCGCCGCCGACGCGGACGCGTGGCGCCCCAATCGCCTGGAATACGGGGTGGAGGTGTTGGCAGATACACCAGATGGAGGCAGCGCCGTGATGAGCTGCGATCCGGATCGTGACGGCGGGTTCGACTGGTACACCTTCGACGTCACTCAGGTAAAGCAGAGAGGTGAAGGCGCTTCTCCTCCTGCATCGAAGACGCAAAGTGTTCTTCCCAACCACGTTCGCTTCCGTGGCATGCCGAACCAGCGCTGGTGGGACTTTGAAGAGGGAACCACAGACTTTGGAGCCATCCAACCGCAGAAACGAGACCTCTCCAAGCTTCTAGTGATGGACTTCATGTTGATTCACGGCAATGACTGGTATCTGATTCCACTCCGCCAGCAAGTGGGACAGCTCATGGAAGTGGAATGGCTGGTGGTCAACGATGTGTTCGGCGACGTCACCCACGTTCCCAGAGCTGATGCCGAGAATGTGCCTGCCGACCAACGGTGGACGATGTTCACGTTATCATCTCCGCAACACCCCAATGAGATCGCACCCTTCCTCATTCAGCCGCCCACCGCGGCTGGTTCTGTACTCGAGGGCGCGGTGCTGGAGGAGGTGAGGTTCTTGCGGGATGAAATGGCGAACATGGTGTGGGCCATCGAAGAAACGCTGGAGAGTGGAATTGGCCAGCCATTACCCGGCTTGGAAAGATACCAGGCAACACGACCTACAATTGCTCCACCTCCTGCCGCCCTGCCAACCGCTCCTCATCCGCCGCTCAGGTACCAGATCCAGAAAGAAGTGCCGGAAAACTGGATACCATTCCTTCCGGTGTTGATTGATGAAGTGAACGGGGACACTGCTCTACAGATCGCAGCGATGCTCCGAACGCGCATTGGGCTCCCGCCTGAACCCATTCTCCCACGCGGCCGAATCCTTGATCCCACGGGCTTGGGCGGCAAGGAATACAGAATTCAGGAAGAGGAGGTGTCTTGCGCCGGCACCCGCGTAAACCGCCTGATTCGGCGAAGCCGTTGGACCGACGGATCCACGCACCTTTGGCTCGCCCGAAGGAGAATCGCAGGCGCCGGTCAGGGATCAAGCGGACTGAAGTACGATCTCGCAGTGCCGAATCGATGACACTTGCGAAGATCCATACCGCTCGAAGGATAGGATATGATTTGCAGTGGGATCGCAAGCCTTCTGGAAATGTGGCGAGCTGCCACTCTGGGTAGATCATGTCGAGGTTTCAGATCACTCTGGTGAAGAAGACGGCCGAGGATGAAAGGTACGTGACTCGGCCTTCAAATAGATTTTGGCGACTCAGATCGATCTTTGCCGCCCTATTGACGGCTTCTGTTCTCATTGGATTGACTATTGCGGCAGTCTTCCTCGGGTCAATTATTGCTGCGCTCGTGTTGATTTTGATGACGCTCGTATTTTTGGTTGTCATTGCTAAAGTAGCCATTAGTCGATGGGCAGCAGGCAGCAAGACCCATTTCTCGTAGCGAAAGCATCTGCTACAGCGAGGCAACAATGGTCGTGAGGGTTACTCACAAGGCCAGAGATCCCCGTCGTGCCTACTGCTCAGGCCACTGGGAATTGACATGCGGGCAACACCTATTCACAATTGGGTCCGATTTGGGTCCGATAACATCCGAATACGGTCGAAAACCATGGTACAAGACGCAGAGCCGACTCAAGCGGGCCAATCACATAGCTTAAGTTAGTTTGCCTTGGGCGCAGGGGGTCGTAGGTTCAAATCCTATCGCCCCGACCAATATTTTGATGAAGATGGTGCAGGTTTTCGATCATGCAGCGAAGTGCCTGTAGACGAAATTGTAGCTGGTCAAAGCCTAATCAATATCCCGATGGCGCGCATCACTGAATCTACGAACTGGTGGTTTTGAACAATTTCGCAAGATTGTTGATATCGGCAGTGTTCGTATCGCCGATCACGAAATAGCGAAGTCCATCTTGGCTCCATGTTGCCATGTTGAACGACAGCTTTTTTGTCACAGCGGAGTTCTCATCCCACTTACCGCGCAACGCTCCTTCTTGAAACACGAAGACAGAAATTTCGTGTTTCCGCACCGCATAGATCAAATGTGCGCCCGGAGTTTGACCAAGATAGGTCATGCGGCCCCCCAGGAGAGAAAACTCGGAGTTCTGGACCTCCGGCAAATCGAAGGCAAAAGGAATCTTTCCCTGGAACCAGGGCTTCACCGTGTGGCGATCGGAGGAGATGACATCCACCGGCGAGGAACTGGCGAGCGTCGCTACGTGCAAGTCTGCAATCTCGCTGAAAACCTGATCTCTGCCGGATCGGTTTGCCAAATAGGCTGAAGTCAACGTCCCGACCACGAGAATGACGACCGCCACCGCCGCTAACATCCATCCCGGACGGAAACGGCGCTGCCGTTGAGGGGCTATGCTCTGCTGTATCCGTTTCCGGAACTCAGCACTGGGAGTAAAACGTCTTCCTGCCACCTGAATCGCGCGCTTCGTCTGTACGCGCATAAGAGCATCTGCCGCGCAGGAGGAACAGCTATGCACATGCGTGTCAAAGGCGCGCATCTCCTCCGACGGAAGCTCACCATCGAGATAGGTATCCAGTTTTGCCTTCCAAGACTCACAAACCATGGTTCGCCCCCTTTTCCGTAGCCGCCGTTCCTATGTGCGGCCGTGGTCGCAGCCGATCGCGCAGCGTTTTTCTCGCACGCGATAATCGCGACATGACCGTGCCAATAGGAATAGAAAGCGTTTCCGAGATTTCCTGATACGACATCTCCTCCACCTCACACAAAAGGAGGATCTCCCGGAAATGCACCGGCAGTTCATCGATCGTGCTCTGCAGCAGCTCGCGGTTCAAGCGCTCAAA
>Ga0070697_100000318_pt1 | contig 38344 bp, 33 predicted proteins | sample KBSK1501metaG_FD_65475 | JGI IMG/M metagenome (GOLD analysis project Ga0070697, IMG submission 65475) | Corn, switchgrass and miscanthus rhizosphere microbial communities from Kellogg Biological Station, Michigan, USA - KBS K1-50-1 metaG | ecosystem: Host-associated > Plants > Roots >...
CAACAAATACTATGGCACCGCCAAAGCGTCCCGAAATCAAGACCGCACTACCCGGTCCGAAGGGTAAGGAAATCATTGCCGCTGACGCACAGTTTGTTACGCCTTCATACCCCAGGCCTTCGTTCAAACTTGTCGCTGAACGCGCCCAGGGCGTTTGGGTCGAGGACGTTGATGGCAACCTCTTCCTCGATTGCAACGCCGGAGTTGCAGTCTGCTCCACGGGTCATTGTCATCCTGAAGTGGTGCAAGCGATTCAGGATCAGGCGGCGCAGCTCATTCACATGTGCGGGACGGATTACTACTACCGCCATATGCCGGCCCTCGCGAAAAAACTCGATCAGATCGTCCCGGTGAAATCGCCAACGCGAACTCACTTTGCAAACAGCGGCACTGAAGCCGTCGAAACCGCTTTGAAACTCGCCATGCACGCCACCGGCCGCGAAAAGTTCATCGCCTTCTTCAACAGTTTTCACGGCCGCACTTTGGGTTCGCTTTCGCTCACTTCGTCACGCTCGGCCCAACGCCTGGGATTTAAGAGACAGGCGCTGGACGTGGTGCACGTCCCCTATCCAAACGAGTTTCGTAATCCGTTTCGCGCCGAAGATTGCGGCGATGGTGGTGCGGGACAGGGAGCGTTGAACTGGATCGAGGAAAGACTATTCAACACGACAACACCGCCCGAGGAAGTTGCGGCGATCGTGGTAGAAGCAATGCAAGGTGAAGGCGGATACGTGCCTGCACCTGAAGGCTTTCTAAAAGGCTTGCGCCGGATTTGCGATCAGCACGGCATTCTGCTGATCGTTGACGAAGTGCAATCCGGGATGGGCCGCACCGGAAAAATGTTCGCGTCCGACCATTACGATGTAGCGCCAGACATCGTAACGATTGCGAAAGGGATCGGTTCCGGGTTGCCAATCGGCGCTTGCGTGGCTCGGGCTGACTTGATGGACTGGAAGCCCGGCGCACATGCGTCGACCTTCGGCGGCAATCCTGTTTGCATCGCCGCGGCGTTGAAGACAATTGAATTACTCGAAGGCGGGCTAGTGCAAAATAGCGCCGAGGTCGGAGCGTACTTGAAAGCAGGTCTCAAACGGCTGCAACAGAAGTATGACTGCATTGGCGACGTGCGCGGCATGGGACTGATGATCGGGGTCGAGTTCGTGGCGGATCGGGTTGGAAACAAGGCGGCTCCAGAGTTACGGGATCGCGTGGAAACTGCCTGCTTCGAACGCGGACTGATCATTCTCGGCGCCGGCGCAAACACGATTCGTTGGTCGCCGCCGCTGATTCTGTCAAAAGAAAATGTGGATGTCGCGTTGGAGATTTTTGACGCCGCGATTGCTGCGTCGCTCTAAAATTCAAACCGCCAAGACGCCAAGCGCCAGGGGATATTTACGATCTCAGTTTTTTGGCGGCCTTGGCGTCTTGGCGGTTAGTCAATTAATTTCCTGGCAATCTCATTCATGCGCGCGCGCAGACGTTCCTCATCAGCGTTCATGACGCGGCCATCGCGATAGACTTCCCTTCCCGCTACCACCGTCATGGTTACATCCCGACCAGAGGATGCAAAGATTAGCGTCTCGGCCGGGCCGTATGACGGGATCTGATGTGTCCCGTCAAGTGAAACAACCGCGAAGTCAGCCTGCAAACCTGCCTTAAGCTCGCCGACTTTCCCGGCTAAACCGAGTGAGTGTGCGCCTCCTAAGGTGGCGGCCCGCAAAATGTGATCGCAGTTCAAGTCACAATTGCCGTTCGAGCGACTCAGCAACAGCGCGAAGCGCGCTTCTTCCAAAAGGTCACAGGTGTTATTGCTGGCGACGGAGTCGCTGCCCAGACCAACGTCAATTCGCTTATCGATCATCCTCGCAAACGGTGCGATACCGTGGCCGAGCTTTGCATTTGATTTCGGACAGTGCGCGACTCGCGTTCCAGTTTGCTTGATGGTTTCGAGGTCCGCTTCGTCCACATGAATGCAATGTGCCAGTAGCGGCTTGGTTTCCAGCACGCCGACATTATACAGATATTGAATTGTAGAAACTCCCGGCGCGCGCCACTCAATACCGCGGCTTCTGAGTCCTTCGGCAAATGGACCTCGTCCCTCGCGCAGGAACGAAACTTCCATCTCGGTTTCCGCTGCATGCATCATCAACGGGAGCTTCTCGTCCAGCGCAAACCTGGAAATCATTTGCAGCTGCGGACTGCAGACCGTGTAAGGCGCGTGCGGCGAAACTCCGACGTTTACCAGCGACGTTTCACGTTCGCGTAGACCAGCAATTTTCGTCGTCAGTTTTTCAAAGTTCTCATGAGCCAGTCGGGGATCCGGGCCAAACGATTCCTGAAAAACAATGCCACGAAGGCCCACGTCATCGAGCGCGCTCATGCTCTGCAGCGCCGCGTCGCTCGCATCTGCAACGCACGTCACGCCGGCCCGCGCTGCTTCACAAGCACCCCACGAAGCGGAGACTTTTAAATCGTCAGTAGTCATTCGGTCGAGGCGGGCCTGGGTCAGTTTCCTGAGCCAGGCGAAAAAATCAGCAGTTTCGCCTTCGAGGAAGCCACGCATCGCAGTTAGCTCGAGATGGGAGTGGGCGTTAATCAGACCAGGGATGATTGCAGACTCGCCCAAATCAAGGGTTGCTGCTTCAGGAAATTGCGCTACCAGTGTGTTGCGATTGCCGACCGAAACGATCTTCTGATCCTCAACGGCTACCGCGCCATCGACAATCTCGGGTGAAGAGAGCGGCAGAATCCAACGCGCGCAATAGAGGGTTGTCATGATTTGCGGTTGATAATTTCCTGTTCAGCGCTTCACTGGTGACTAGTCGCCGCGCTCGTGGGTCGACGTCATCAGGTCCGAACCGAGCCCAGGAAGTTCAGTGAGCAGTCTGCGATTGCCCTCAATTGATGTCACGACGCTAACACGAACAACATGCTCACCATCCGGACTGTTGTCGACATCGAAGTCTTCAAGATGGAGGTGTTGTCTTTCCAGCAAATCCAGCAGTCGTTCCAGGAGCTGAGCGGGATCATGCGTCTTCAAAGAATAATGGAACATGCGTTGACGCCGAATGATAAATCGTTCGACTCTACGCAGGACCACGAGCACAATGATGATCAGCGTGGTCGCTAACACAGCAAGACCAAACATTCCCTCGCCGATCGTGATGCCAACAGCTGCGACTATGAAGATGGTTGCGGCGGTAGTCAGTCCGGTGATCGAACCTCGCGCCTGGAGGATTACGCCGGCACCCAAAAAACCTATACCGGCCACCACCTGGGCGACCAACCTTGCCGGGTCGGTATAAGCAGCGCCTCCTCCAATGTGCCGCGACACAATCATGAATAACGCTGAGGCCATGCAGATGAGCACGTTAGTACGCAGTCCTGCTGCCTTGCGACTCAGTTCTCGCTCAAAGCCAATCGCTCCGCCGCAGACGATGGCCAGTAGTAGTTTCGCCACAATTACCATATCGAGGGAATTGGAAAACAAATTGATCATCACTTCCTCACTTCGAGCTTAGCGCGATTTTTCAGGCGAAGGGGACTGCGGCAGTGTAGTGTCCAGCGCTCGCGCCGATCTAAGCTTGCGGTAGCGCTCCATAATCGAGCTGACGTAGGCGCGCGTGGAAGGAATTTCGATCCTGTTGATGAACTCGTCCCGGGTCAGTTGCCTGGCGCCATCCGGAACTTTGCTCCACTCTACAGCTCGGCTTGGGCCGGCGTTGTACGCGGCAATCACACGGGGCTCCGGATCAGCAGTGTCGCGATACTGCTCGTAGATTTTTTCCAGATACCAGCAGCCGATTTGAATATTTCGTTCCGGGTCACGTAACAAGCTGGCGGGATTCTGTGCCATCTGCCTCTCCAGATCGTGCATGCCGGTCTCCGCAGCCCACTCCCGGCCTACTGCTGGCGTGATTTGCATCAGGCCAATCTCGCCGTCTTTGCCATTTTTCCAGGGACTAAAATAAGTCTCTTCGTAAATAATGCTCCACACCAAGGCCGGGTCGAGACGATAGACATTCGCCTGTCTGGCAATCAAGCCGTCGTAGCGATGAATCCAATATTGGTTGACAAAATAGAGACCGAGAAGGAGTGCGACAATAGTGAGGCAACCGATAAAGAGACGTTTCATTTAGGACAAGCGTAAACAAAAACGGGTAAAGGGCAAAGGGTAAAGGAAGGAGCAAGCTTACCCTTTATCCTTTGCCCTTTACCCTTTGGTTAGTTTCTCCGTCTTAGTTGCGACCAGAAGTTCGCAGTCGAACCTGAAGTATCCAGCCCTTCGTAACGCGAACTCAGGGCTAACTCATCAAGAACGTGGCCCTGCAACCAGATCTCAGCGTCAAGCATGACGCCGGGCGCCAGCACATCTCCACGCAACGCGCGCTGATTCACGAGGATTTCAAGATTCATTCTCTCGAGGTCCAGATGAATCCAATACAAGTCGCTACCAGAGAGAGGATTTTTCAGTGGCTTAAACGCGATGACCCGGCCCGTCAAGCTCCAATCGTTTTCGTGAGCCGCGCGTGATGGGGCGGCTTTGTCCAACGGCATCCATCTGGTTTTGGCAGGTGTGCTGCGCACGCGCGCACGATATGCCAGGCCACAAAGTCCAACGTGAAGCTCTTCTGCGCCAAAGCCTCCAGGTCCAACCTCGGTCAGATTCTGCAACTCGAACAAGACTTCGCAGTCGGCGCCCTCGCGATATCCGTGAACCACCGCTTCGCCTTCTTCATCGTATTCGGTTAGCGCCCAGGGACTGATCTTTTGAATATAACGGGCCCTAAATCCGGGCCGGCAGTCAGCGTAAAAAACATTTCTTCCCGACTCATAAAGGACCGTCCAAACTTCCAGCCCATCGCCTAACTTCCAGCAGCGACCGTGAAGCACGGCGCCACGCCGATTAAGCTGCGTAGCTTCTCCCTGATCTTCGGCGCGTTCGGCGAGATAGTTGAACGCCTTCTCGCTGGGCACTTCCAAACCGATTGTTTCGAATGTTGGATTCATCAATCTATTAGGAGAACTGAAAGATCGCGCTCTGTTATCAAATCCCTGCCTGTAGTTTTACTTCCTGTACTATCTCGACTTGCCCGCCTGCTTTTTCGGTCTTTCGTCAGGCTCGTCTAAATCCACTTGTATCTCGTCAGGCTGCGCGCGCGTGCGCATGCCGCGAATAATTCTCTCCGGCCCGTGAGAGGGTCTGACACCTGAGCGGACCATTTCAGCGAAAAGATCTACGTCATAGTCCACGTCGCGAGACATCTTCTCGCGAATGGCATGTAACACTTCCAGGAATTTAGGACGCCGGTACATTCTTGATTCTTTCACCTTGGGTCTCAAATTTCAAATCCCAGATTTCAAATTTCTAATCTCAGTTTGAGATTCCACTCGTCATGCCGACAAAACTCAATTCACCTTCTCGGTCGCTTCCGACACAAGAAACTCAGGTGTGACAATCATCGGCACATAAAACCCGGCCGCGGTATTGAACAGTCGGATGCGCGCTTGTCTGCGAACATTCGCCAGGTGTCCGAAGTTCCAGGTCACCAGGTAATCGATCTTGTGACATGATGCGATCGCTACGTGCAGCGCATCGGCAATGTACTTGCGATGGAATATTCCGCGCGAGATATAGCCGTCCGCCAGGATTGCTGCTCCTTCCGTAAGCTCTACCTGTTCCAGGGTCGAAATCAGGTTTAGGTACGCCGAGCGATGTGGCTCGCTAACACGCTCAAGTTCACGGTTGACGAGTGGCGAGATGACGGCGCGATAGTCAGGCATTTCGTGTTCCCACCAACGAATAGTCAGGTCACGACGAAAGGGCTCGCCGTTGTCCAGATAGGCGCCAATAACCGAAGTTTCAAGATAGAGGCTTTGTTTCATTGATCCAAGTGCTCATTCGGTCTGGCTATGTCGGCGCTATTTGTTTTCCGATTCAGTGGTTCCAATCGAAGAAGCCCTCGCTGAAAGTCAAAGGAGACCCGGAAGTGTCGCAGGTAGTTCGCCCCGAGAATCCCCATCTGCGTGAAACCGGCGGTCTCGTTCACCGGGTCAAGATCCAAAATGGCTGCGCTAATTCGCTCGCGCGTAATTGGGCCCAACTTAACCGTGGGCAAAAGCAGACTCTTAACATCATCAGCGATACCCGCGGCGCCATAAATTCGCATACGAGTTGGCTCCAGATAGTTACTGAGATCCTCTTCCTTCGTCAGGCGCTCGGAAACGACCGAAACGCTCGCACCGGTATCGACTATGAAATTCAGCGGCCTTTCAATTCCTTCAAGATGAACCTCGCCACTTAGAAAACCGCTAGAAGTGGTGCGTAGCGGGATCTCCAAAACGCCGGGAGCCAGCGGCTGAACGCTATTACGTGAAATACGAATACCCCAAAGATCCTTGACGAAATTCTCCGATGGCCGGCGCAACATGAAAACCTTATCGCCGTAGTCGACAGAGGCGATGAACTTTGCGATCACTGACAGACCAAGGTAACCATCCACCGGATTCTTCTCGTCATAGAAGTGGCGAATGTAGACCGGCACACTCTCCACTCTCACGTCTCCAAGCTCGATCGAGTTCAGGAAGCCGTAGACGATGTCAAACTTGCCGCCACCACCAACTGCACGGGCTTGTCCGCCCCGGGCAACGGGACGCAAACCTAGTTTTTTTGCCGTTTCTTCAGAGATGACAGACATCCCCGATCCAGTGTCGAGAACGAACCGTAAAGTTTCCCGGTTGTCGTTAGCTTTCACCTTTAGGATCGGCCGTCCATCAATCGACTCAAACGGCAGAGTCGTCTTGTTTTCCCCGGCAAGAACATACAAGGAACTCTGCTTTCCGAGATAGCGCAGGAAGTCGATCAGGCCGCGAATGCGTGCTCGACGATCGGCATCAGTTTTAGGTGCGATGGTCAGGAATCTCTCGTATGCATCTGCCGCTTCCTTGTATCGCTCGTTGCGGGCCGTGGCTTGTCCCAGGTTGAAAATGTAGTCAGGCTCGGAGCTATCCAGACTGACGGCGCGGCGCAATCCCTTAATTGCCGCCTCGAGACGGTTCTCATAAAAATCGACCATTCCCAGCCCGGCTATGGCCAGCGCTTCGTCGTCCTTGAGGCTTAGGGAGGTACGGAATTCTTCGACTGAATTTTGAAAATCGCCAGACGCAAGAATCACGGATCCCAAAATGGCGTGAGCGCGAGAAGAAAGCGGATCGGTGAGGACAACTCTCGCTGCATGGTCGTAGGCGTCTTGAAGCATTCTTTGCTTCAGCAACGCGAAGCTCAAACCAAGCCGGGCTTCCTTGTCGTGAGCGTTCTTCGCCAGCAATTCACGAAATTGCTTTTCGGCGTTCTCATAATCTCCGTTCTTGAGAGCTTCGTTAGCATGCTCGCGCAGCTTTCCGTCGCTAACTGCGAGCACTGACGCTGACATTGCCAGGCAAATAAGAATGCCGGCAAAAAGTTTTATTGCCATTGGGGGGAGCCACCGTTTCGCGTTAAGAGCTTTCATGATTTCTATCTCTCCGCGTTACGGGATACTTCAGAGTATCCAAATCAACCTGCTGGGGAGAAAAATTTTTGCTACTTCAAGACTTCGCCGGTTTTCATCGACCAAAGAACCAGATCAAGCTCATCAAAGTCAATCTTAATTTCGCGGGCAAAGGATCTTAGTCTTTCCTCTGTTTCCAAATATCGGGCTCGCGTTGCCGGAGGCTTAGAAGTTTCGACCACTTCTAGATCCGCAAGGCAACTCATCACGTGCTTATCGAGAATGGCATGTCCCAGTAGCCCAATGTTTCGCAGGAAGTGGCTCGACTCTTTGTATCCCAAGCCCTTAATCCGTTTTTCCCTGGCCAGCCAATCGCGGCGTTCAAGTGGATCCGCGAAGCTTCGAAGCTTCTTACGGAGGGCCAGGCCGCAATGCTCACGCAAGTAGTCTCGCGTGACTACGATATAACCAGGTCGCTCAACCGGAAACCGATGGGCACCGTTCGTCCTCAGGGCCAGTGTCATATCTTCGCGTTTGCCGTCGATTAGGAACGGTCTGATCGCTTCGACCGAACGGAAGCCCATGCGCGCCGACGCGCCGGCAGTGAAAATACAGAAGACGAGCTCTTCCCAGAGTAGCTCGTCGGATCCTCTGCGCCACACCTCCTGAAACTGATCGAGCCGCGCGCGAATCTCTTTCTTTCGCGCCTTGTGCGTGGCACGTATGTCTTCAATAACTACCGGCTTACGGTTAGGTCTCACTGGATTGTCAATACTGAGATTCTAGGTTTGCGCTTCTGACGTTGTCAACGAACTTGGAGTTTCCATTGTGCGCGCGCAAGCGTGCTAAAAGCCAGTGGCGCGCGCGGCATCCCGGACCCAGTAAGAGCGCATCAAAAGATACTCTTCCCCGCTCCTCTCCCGCGTCGTGTTATTATTCTTTGTGGCTCGAATTAGAGCAACAATGGGCCATGACCCTATGGAAACCAACTTCAGTTTCTCAAGTTCTGTTCGTCGCATTTGTGCTGCGGCAATTTTTTTGCTTCTGGTACAGGTGCTGCTCGCTGCCCAGACGCCAGCGAAAGAACAAAGCACGTCGCCTACGGTTACCACTCAGCAACAGGGTCAAATTCAAACAACCACTGACGATGCGCCCGCACCCGTTTACGGCCTCCAAGGTGTGCTGATAGAAACGCTGGATGGGAAGATAGTGTCAGCGCAGGCGGTGGGCCAGGCATTCAATCCCGCATCCTCAATCAAACTGGCGACGGCGCTGGTTGCACTTCGCAATTTCGGACCGAATCATCGTTTCAGCACGGGCTTTTGGACTGACGGCTCGCTAGACAAAGTGAGCGGGCAGATCATTGGGAACCTGTATGTTACGGGTCGCGATCCATCGTTTCATCATGAACATGCGGTGATGATTGCGCAAAAGTTAAATAGTCTGGGGATTCGCAGTGTCACGGGCAATTTGATCGTGGCGCCGGGTTTTACTATGAACTTCAATTCGTCTGCCCGCACTTCAGGCGAATCACTTTACGACACGCTTGATGCCACGCGGCGTTCCAGCGAAGCCACACGTGCATGGAACTACGAGCGTACAGCGCTCGGCGATCTCTCCAGCCTGCAGACCATTCCTAGCTTAACAGTGATGGGGGAAGTGAATGTTGGTACTGCGGCGCCGGGGGCCGCGCTTTTGCTGACACACAAATCGAGCAAGCTAACCGACGTGCTCAAGGTTTTGCTCTGCTATTCAAACAATTTCATGGCTGAGCGCATTGGGGATAGCCTTGGAGGGAAAGAGGCAGTAATGCGTCAGTTGGTGACAACTCTCGGTATCCCTGCCGGCGAAATTCAGTTTTCCTCTTTAAGCGGTTTGGGTGTAAATCGGGTGACGCCTCGCGCAATGATGAAAATCTTGCGAGGACTGCGCAACGAACTTCAGAAGAACAAACTATCGCCCTCAGACATCATGCCCGTTGCCGGAATCGATCCGGGGACACTGGAGGATCGGTTCACTGGTCCCGCCTGGAAAGGTAGCGTCATCGCTAAGACAGGCACACTTGCCAGAACAGACGGAGGTGCCAGTTCACTAGTTGGACAAATGAGCACCAGGAACAGCGACACGCTACTCTTCGTCATTATGAACCAGCGCGGAAATGTTCTTAGGTTTCGATCAAATCAGGACTATCTGGTGATGCTGGTACAGAACAGCCGCGGTGGACCGAAGGCCTTTAACTACAAACCGCTGGCGTTAACCATGAAACTCGCGGATACCGAAAGCGTTTCCGGTGCGGCTAATGTAGAACCAGGATCGACGCTGCAAGCTCATCCCAATTCTCCCTGACAACTCCTAATCTCAAAACAATTGCGCCCCGCCGATCTTGACGACCGACGGGGCGCTTCACCGTCCAACTGTCGCGCGCGGCGTGCGGCACCTCGCACGAAGCGGACGATCTTGTCACGATCCTTACCGGAAGGTCGAATGCTCCGAAAGCCAAACGCCAGCCTCAGACCGAAAGATTCCCCTTCTAGTCTAAAGTTCGAAAGGGCCTGCGCTTTCCCGATCAACGGCGAAATCAATTCCCACTAGCCGATGGTTGTAATCACCGCCAGTCCACCCACAAGCCGAAATGCGAAGAGGAAGGTGGCTTCCGTCTTAGTAACTAAAGGTAACGGGTTGTCTGTTGTGCCTAACGATTAGCTAGGCAAAATGGGCCATTTCTTGGAGAGTTGGAGTTGGCATGAGTGTTGCTAAGGCAGAACCGCCGAGGTCACTTGACCTTTAACTCGCAAACGTCGGAGGAGTAATGCATATCAAACGCAAAAAGGCAGATTCAAGCAGGCCACTTGGTCAGAGGGGCTTCACGCTGCTTCAAGTAATCATAGTCGTCGCTTTGATTTCTATCATAACTGCATTCGGGACCGTTGGCGTCGTAAAAGGCCGGGCCTATATGCGGCTTGCAGGTTCTGCGCGCACGTTTGCCGGCCTCGCTGAGAAAGCCCGAGCCGATTCGGTGCGCAGGCATGCGATGGGCGCGGCGATGTCTAATATGCAATTACTGACCACCACGTCATACAGCGTAACAATGGACTTTGATACCAACGGCGTGCTTGATGGATCCGATACGCGAACCTTCAATCTCGATACTAACGTCAGCTTCGATCCCAATTTTGTTGGCACTTCTATTACTTTTGACTGGCGCGGCCGTTCGGTCACCGGCCACGTCAACCCGATTTTGCTTCTAACTGGGCCAGCTACAAGTGCGGCGATCATTACGATTAGCGGGTCTGGTGACATTACGTTGAACGACGAGGGGTTTCCCGACGGGTCAATTCCTGACGTGGTACTGAATCACCCAACCGGCGACATCCGTCCTGATCCGCCGCCAAACCCACTTCCCATTGGAGTGGTTGATCCAAATGCGACTCCTACACCGGTACCGACACCAACCCCGACACCTTATCCAAATGCGACACCTACGCCTTACCCTACGGCTGTACCGACACCGACTCCATGCGAGAACAACGGAGTAAATTGCAGGACACCGACGCCGACACCGACGCCTGTTCCCACTCCTACGCCCGCGCCTTCGCCAAGCCCAACACCGACGACTGGCGCCTGCACGTTATCTGCAAGTCCAACTTCCTTAACGCTTGTTAGTAAGGCAAGTGCTTCACTCCGCTTAGGCGTCGCTAATTCCAGCGGCATCACGACTGTTAGGCTTTCTAGTAACACAAATTCTTCCCACATTTCAGTGACGCTGGCGCCCGGACAAACCGGGATCGTCAATGGTAGCGGCACTGTTACCTTCAACGTTGTAATGAATGGAAACAATCAACGTGGAGTACTAACCTTTACTGCAAGTTCCCCTTGCAGCGTTTCACGAACCGTGTCCGTTAACCCATAGTTGCCGACCGAACTGCTTAATTCACTTTCACCGACAGTAACTAAACCAGATGAGCCAAATAAAACATAACTCGCCAGACAATCATCAGCGCACAGGTGAGTCTCACCGTAGTGAACTCGGATTTACGTTGATGGAGACAACAATTGCGCTCCTGATACTTATGGTTGTAGGTCTGGGCGCTGCTTCTCTCTTCTTTTACGCAGCGACCAATACCTCAACCGCAAGCGATCGACAACTGGCAATGGCGGTTGCCCAACAACACATCGAAGAAATGCGCGCGGTTCTCTTTACAGATGCAACCTTGAATGCGACCGCCGGTACCGTGGCTAACGTCACCAGCGCTGGGCGTCCCTATCTGGTCAACACAGTCATTACCGATTCGACTGTCGTGTTAGGCCAACCAACGCTCAAAACAATCACGGTGCGAGTCACACCTCAGGGCGCCGGCCCTGGCTGGGCCCGTAATGTCGCTTCCCTCTTTGGCTCAGTTACTGTCACAACGGAGCGAAGTTCCCTTCTCTTAGGGCCTAACCGCTAAATTTCATGAGAACGAAAAATATTTCGATGCAACAACCCAACAAGAAAAATCAAGCCGGCTTTTCGCTAATGGAGCTTTTGGTTTCTCTCACTATTACTCTTGTGGTGATGAGTATTGCGGTTACCATGCTGGCTCGCACCCTCAATGTTCGCACTCGTGAAAATGAACACGTTGATGAACTGGGTGACGTACAGCGAGCGCTCAATATCATGTCTCGCGAAATCGCAAACGCCGGCTTCAACCTAACGGGCAATGGGATTGTGGCTGCTGACTCAAACGCGCAGAGAATACGAATCCGCGCAAATCTCAATAAATTCAACACTACCGATGGTTTTAGCCCCGAAGCCAAGAGAGGCATCGGAGAAGGTCTGCCCGGTGAGGATAAGGGCGAAGACGTAACTTATTTCATCAATACCGCTGACAGGACAGATTATTTGGCGCGCTGGGATGAGTTTGCACCCGCCCCAAAGGGCACAGTCCTGGCTAATCGCGTTACCTCCATTGGTTTTTATTATTTCGATCGCAAAGTTACTTACACGCAGGATCGGGACAACTGTCGAATCACAAACGCACTGGACGATGCGGGAGTGACCCAGACGGAAGTTACGCCAGATAACGCAAAGTTCGTAGTCATTGTGGTCTGCATATTCACGCCGCAGGTCGGCACGGAAGGCTCGCCCGGTTACCAGCCTGAGTTCCACACACTGTTAATTTCTGACGTAGCTCTTCGCAATTCGAGATTAAACAAGTACTGAATAGTTCCCTATTTCCCGAGGTGAAAGAAATGATCATTTCAGCTTCCAACCGAAGAATCACAGGCGCATCGAAGGAACGAGGCGCCGCTCTGATAACAGCGCTGATGGTAGCTACCCTAGTCCTGGCAGCGGGCGGCGCGCTCATCCTGACGACAGGCATGTCCACCACAACCTCCATCGATGCTACCGCTGAGATGCAAGCCTACTACGGAGCCGAGGCCGGACTACAGCAGTCGCTCAACGCCCTCCGCGGCAACGTAAGCCCGAGTGGCGGCGTCCCGGCCGGAACCAAACTCACTTTCAAAAACGCGGTTGACAGAAACATCACCAACGCTTCAACCGATCCAGGTACAGCGCCAAAACGGCTCTCCGGCTGGCTCCAATACAACTACACCTCCACCGGTTCAGCCTACGCCGACCGAGTAAAGGTTAGTCCAACGGATAACACCTACACTCCTCGAACCGGCGTAGCCTTTAGTGTTGAAATCATCGATCCTGACAACACCTGTGCCGCTTGCGGCGACCCCTCGAGACTGGTCATTAAGTCTATCGGCTATGGCCCTAAAGGATCGATGAAGAAACTCGAAATGGTCGTGCATCGCAACTACTTCAACTTTGCTCCCCCGGCTGCGTTAACGCTTGCAGGTGGAACAGGGATGACCCTCAACCTGGGCAACTCTAACGCTTCCGGATACACCGGAAATGACATTCACAATCCTCCGGTAGCCGGCCTTCCCACAGTCGCGGTTAGCCCGGCCAACCAAGCCGGAGCACAGACTGCAATTGATAATCTCAACGCTCAGGGCGGAGGTACGCCCCAGGTCACTCCCAGTACGGCGGCGGCGTTAACCTCGTCAAACACTCCCGATTTTCTACAGACAGCAGACGCAGCACGTGCGTTTTTGCACACGGCCGCGGATATTGCCCAAGGCGATAACCGCTATTTCGGTTCGCAGGCCGCCGTGGTCGCAGGACTTGGAACTAGCGCCGCCCCGCTGACCACTTTCATAGACAACTACGGCGGCGCCGCGGTGGATTTAGGTGCGGGTTATCAGGGTTGTGGGCTTTTGATTGTCACAGGACCTCTCATTACTCACGGCCAGACAGATTTCGAAGGTCTGATTCTGGTGCTGGGCAATGGCACTTTCAACCGGGACGGCAACGGTAACGGTCACATCGATGGTGGAATTATTGTCGCCAATTTTGACCCGAACGGAACAGGCGGCTTTGGCTCCCCAGTCTTCTCGGTTAACGGCGGCGGCAATTCCGATGTCAGGTACAACTCTGACGCCATTCGTAAGGCTTTTGATTCCGCCGGTGTGTTTGTCGCGGGGATCCATGAGTATTAAATAAGTTACGTGACTCTCATTGAGTCGTCCGGCTCTTCCTTCGGACTAAACGAACAAGAAGGCGTGAATGATCTGATCTCATTCACGCCTTTTGTTTTGTTTCGCGGCAAACATCCAGTCAGCAAACGATGCGGACGGTCCGTGAAACGGACTAATTTGATAATATCGATTCATCGACGGGATCTCATGCGATTTGTCAACGCCTTTGCTTTTGCTGTCTGCCTTCTGCCCACCTGCCACTGCACACTGTCCACTGCCCTGTTGTACAATTCCCAGCGTTGCCGCTTGAGTCCTAGACCAACAACATGCCTGACATTCTCCTCGTTGAAGACAAAGACAGCCTGCGCCGCGTTTTGCGTCTCACTCTTGAGAACGCCGGCTACAGTGTCAGCGAGGCGGCGGATGCGCGCGCGGCCCTCAATGAAATTGCCGGCGGTCCCCACAAGTTGGTTCTAACTGACCTGCGCATGCCTCATGGTTCGGGCCTGGACGTCTTGCGCGCCGCGCGTGCCGCGGATGGCAGTATTCCTGTCATCGTCATGACTGCATTCGGATCGATTGACGAAGCCGTACAGGCGATGAAAGACGGCGCCCACGATTTTCTTCAAAAGCCGGTTGACTCGAATCACCTTCTTATCATCGTCCAGCGCGCTCTTGAACAGGAGCGACTACGAACCGAAAACATCCTGCTGCGTGAAGAGTGGTCGCGCCGCTATGGCTTCCCGCGCATTATCGGCGAATCGGACGCCATAAAGCGTGCCGTCTCTCAAACTCAGCGGGTCGCGCAAACCGAAGCCACCGTTTTGTTGCTGGGTGAATCTGGAACCGGCAAAGAGCTGTTTGCGCGTGCAGTACACCATCTTTCCGGCAGGCGCGACCGGCCTTTCGTCGCTATTAATTGCGCGGCAATTCCTGAGACCCTCATCGAGAACGAGCTGTTTGGCCACGAGCGTGGGGCGTTCACCGGCGCCGGCGACAGACGGCTGGGAAAGTTTGAACTTGCTTCGAGTGGTACGGTTTTTCTCGATGAGATCGGTGAACTACCTCTGGCTGTGCAAGGGAAACTGTTGCGCGTAATCGAGGAAAAAGTCGTCGACCGAATTGGCGGGCGCGCACCGGTGCCAGTTGATGTTCGCGTGGTGGCAGCGACGAATCGCGATTTGAGGACAGACGTCGAGAATGGTGAATTTCGTCGCGACCTCTTCTTCCGTTTGGCAGTGTTTCCACTTGAGATACCACCACTGCGCGACCGCGAAAGTGACATCGTTCTGCTGGCCAAACATTTCGCCGCCGAGCTTGGTAAAGAACTACGTGGCAGTGAAGCAACTTTGAGTGATGATGCCCTGGCAGCATTGCGTGCGCACAGTTGGCCGGGCAATGTTCGCGAGTTGGAAAACGCAATCGAACGTGCTTGTATTTTGTCTGACACGATGTTGATCGAGTCAAAAGATCTTGGCCTACACGCCATTCCCATGGACAATGCTGAAGCGCTCACGTTATTTGACTTGACTGGCAGTCTTTCCGAGGTAGGACAGCGCGCGTTGCGCTTAGTGGAACGTCAAAAGGTTCTTGAGGCGCTCGCCGCCAGCAACAACAACAAGATGCAGGCGGCTGAGGATCTGGGCGTCAGCTACAAGACACTCCTCACGAAAATTAAGGATTACGATCTCGGATAACGATGAGTGACCTCCCCAAAGACCCTCTTCTCAAAGACGAGCCTGCCAACGAGGGACTCTCTAACAATGATTCGGGCGAAGTTCACGACGAGGCCAGTTCCATTTCCGGTGAAACCGTGGAACAGGTCGGAGCCGCTGGTGGTGAGGCTCCACCGATTGAACCTCACGCAAAAACTGAGAAGAGCACGGGCCGGTCGGCATTCATGGTTGGCGCCGGCATCCTGATAAGCCGGATTGTAGGACTGGCCCGGCAAAGAGTTTTCGCTCATTACTTCGGCACGTCGGCCGCCGGCGACGCCTTCAGCGCCGCTTTCCGTATTCCCAATTTCCTGCAAAACATTTTCGGTGAGGGCGCGCTGTCAGCATCGTTCATTCCTGTTTACGCAAAACTTCTGGCACAGGACGATGAAAAAGAAGCAACTCACGTGGCCAATGCGGTGCTCGGACTTCTCAGCCTCGCTGTGGCGCTGATAGTGCTCACGGGCGTTTTAACTACGCCATATCTAATTTCCGCTATCGCCCCGGGATTCCGTGGTGAGACGCGCGAACTGACTATTCGCCTGGTGAGAATTCTCTTCCCCGGAGCCGGTCTGCTAGTGCTCTCAGCCTGGTGCCTCGGAGTCCTCAACAGCCACCATCGCTTCTTCATTTCCTACACAGCACCAGTCGCCTGGAACCTTGCGATGATCGCGTCGCTGGTGATCTTCGGCCGGCGCGTGGGTCAGTTTCCATTGGCGGAATACGTCGCCTGGGGTTCGGTCATCGGTAGCGCGCTCCAGTTTGGCGTGCAGTGGCCGACGGTGATCAGACTCATTCGACGAATCAGACCCGTACTCGACCTCGCTAGTGAGCAGGTCAGGACGGTAGTCAGAAATTTCTTTCCCGTGTTCATGAGTCGCGGGGTCGTGCAAATCAGCGCTTTTGTTGATGCTGTGCTGGCCAGTTTTTTGCCGGTCGGTTCAGTCGTTGCTCTTACTTACGCGCAGAGTCTGTACACACTGCCGGTCAGTCTGTTTGGCATGTCAATCTCGGCCGCCGAACTGCCGGCGATGTCACGCGCTATCGGCAGCACCGAGGAAGTTGCCGAAGTCCTGCGCGGCCGGCTGGATGAGGGTCTACGGCGCATCGCTTTTTTTATCGTACCTTCATCGATGGCGTTCCTGGCACTCGGCGATGTGATTGCCGCGGTGCTTTACCAGACCGGACAGTTTAAGCATGACGCCGCAATTTTTGTGTGGGGTATCCTCGCAGGTTCGACCGTGGGATTACTCGCCTCAACTCTCGGCCGACTTTATTCTTCGACTTACTACGCCTTGCATGACACGCGGACGCCGCTTCGTTATGCGATCGTGCGCGTCATGCTCACGACTATACTCGGTTACCTATTCGCGCTGCCTCTGCCACGTTTGCTGGGAATTGACCCGAAGTGGGGCGTTGCCGGGCTGACAGCTTCGGCCGGTATTGCCGGTTGGATCGAGTTTGTCCTGCTCCGCCGCTCCCTAAACCATCGCATCGGTCGAACCGGTTTGTCGGCACCCTATGTGATTAAACTTTGGATAGCGGCGCTTTTGGCTGCGGATATTGGTTGGACGTTCAAATTATTGCTGGGAGATATACATCCCATCCCGCTGGCGTCGCTCGTGCTCGGCGGTTACGGAGTTGCGTATTTTGCCGTGGCCTACTTTCTGGAGCTATCAGAATCCCGCGCAGTCTTTAACAAAATGTCCCGGCTATTAAGATTCGGTAAATAGCTTCGGCAACCTCCTTTCTTGCCCAAGACCAGATTCTCAGTTGGAATCCTCGCTTCATTCTTCCTTTTTCTAAGTTACGAAAATCAATCAGTTCGCAATGCCGGCCAAGTTCGAGCGGCGCGCACAAAATCTTACGACCGACTTTTTGAACGAAATCAAGAAAAATGAAGAAGTTTCTAACCAAGGGAATCCTGGCTTTGGGGGCGGTAATGATACTCTCGTTGACCGGAACGATCGCGCAGGCCGACACGTTTACTTTCACTGGCATAAATACCGGGGTGACGTCGACTGTGAACATTACTCAGTTGAGCAACAACCTTCTCAGCATCACAGTGACAAATACTTCGACGGGCCCCATTACGGGCAAAATAACCGGTATAGGTATTGATTTGCCAGGTACTGTAAACGGGGGTTTCACACTGGCTAGTGCCACCAATTCGAATTACACGCTGGCAATGCAGGTGTCAGGTAATGCAGCTGGGATTAATCGCACTTTCGAGTTCGCCTTACTTACCGGACTTAACTTTAACGGTGATAACCCGAACCTCGGGATCATCGAGGCGGCGAGCGCTAGTTTTACAATTTCGGGCAATTTCACTGGCGTCAGTCAGCAGCAGCTCGCGCTGGGAATGTTCCTGCGCTTTCAGGACGTAAATGCCGGCGGTGGCAGCGATGTTGCGCGATCTGATTCCGCCCCGCCTGAGGTTCCTGAGCCAGCAAGCATGGTTTTGTTGGGTACGGGTCTGGCAGGATTGGCAGGAAGCATTCGCAAACGTCGCAGAGCGGCTAAGGCTGAATAGCTCTAAATCTTGGTTCCTTAGACAGAAGCCCGGGTGATATCAAAATCGCTCGGGTTTTTTGATGAAAGAATTTTCTGGAGATCCCAGAGGATTGATTATTTAGTAAGTTATCCTGGAAAAACGGACGGTTTGGTGCAGCGGCAAAGGCGGGGGTGGCCCCGAGGCCGCCCTTTTTTTTGGAGCGAGTCTTTTGTTGTTCCTGGAAAGCGACCGCTCGTCCTGCCTCACCCTATCTGATTGACCCATTACCAGCCCGTCCTTATCATCGAAACGTGCAGCCAGTTATTTCAGCCGAGCAAATGCGGGAAATAGATCACCTTACAACCCGCGATTATCAGATTCCTTCTCTTTCACTGATGCAAGCCGCTGCCGAGGCTTGTTTTCAGGCGATCGCAATCCACTTCGCGGGAACCCTTGCCGGCAAAAAGGCGCAAGTACTTTGTGGAAGAGGAAACAACGGTGGCGACGGCGCGGCACTGGCGATGGAGCTTTCCCGTGCTGGAGTTGACGTTGACGTCATCCTATTTGCGCGCATCGAGGATGCCTCGGGCGACGCTCGAGCCAATTTTGAAATTGTTGCCCGGCGCGCAAGCTTCGAAGCCGGTTCAACCGACCGTGCTCCAGGCTTAAGCTTTGTTGAGTGTGCAGGTGTGGAGACCTGGGAAAAGCTCGCGAAACCACGACATACATATGACGTTATTGTTGATGCGCTTTTAGGGACTGGACTCACCCGTCCGCTTGAGCGAATTCTCCTCAAGGTTGTGCAACACGTTACAATGACGCGCTCCGCGCGAGAAAGATCAACGACAGCGATGCCTTTAATCGTTTCGATTGACTTGCCATCCGGTCTTAACGCCGATTCAGCTAAACTGATCGGTGAAGCGGTGCCCGCTGACTTAACTGTCACCTTTACAGCTCCTAAAGTCGCGAACGTTCTGCCTCCAGCTTCGCATCTGAACGGTAAACTCGTTGTCGCGAACATTGGCTCACCGGCGACTTTGATAGAGTCAGCGAAGCCGCAACTCTTCGTTAGCGAAGAGGACGACGTACGCCAATGGCTCATCAATACTCGTTACGCGCCAGACTCATTCAAGAATACGCATGGACACGCGCTCGTGATCGCAGGCTCGAGAGGGTATACGGGCGCGGCTGTTCTTTGTGGCAATGCAGCCATGCGTTCGGGTGCGGGCCTGGTAACCATCGCTACTCCCGCTTCGGCGCTGGCTTCAATTGCGGCCAACGCGATGCCTGAAATAATGACGACTGCCCTAGCTGAAACTGATCGCGGCGCCGTTAGTGATGAAGCGATAGAGCATGTGATGCAGTTGGCCAGGAAGGCCACAGTAATAGCGATTGGACCTGGATTATCAGCAGAAGATGAACGTACTCGCCATTTTGTCTTCTTACTGGCGAACCAACAACAGATTCCTCTCGTGCTCGATGCCGACGCGCTAAATTGTCTCGCTGCCTACTCTGGAAGTGGCTGGCCTGCAGAGCTTCATGGAACAGAGAAGGCCCCGTTAATCCTGACGCCACACGCGGGAGAGATGTTGCGCTTGCTTGGCACAACCGAGAAGTCTGGACTCGATGATCGTGTTGCCGTGGCGCGAGACTTTGCTACTAAACACAAATTAATTCTGGTACTTAAAGGCACGCGCTCATTGATTGCGGCGCCCGATGGACGGGTGTTCATTAATCCCACCGGTAATGCAGGACTGGGAACTGCCGGAGCCGGCGATACGTTGACTGGCCTCATAGCCGGCTTCATCGCGCAGGACAGGGCGACTTTGAAGAACGGTTCTGATCCTCTCGCCGCCACAATTGCTGCGCTTTACATCGGCGGTCTGGCCGGCGATCTCGCGGCCGGCACACTTGGTATGCGGACGATGGTCGCTTCCGATATTCGCGAACACATTAGCGAAGCGGTCCGGTCACTCGATCCAGAAGGTGAATACCCTTAGGACAGGTGTTCCGTGCCAGTCCGGTTCCAATCATGACGACGATCCACCACATCTCAACCGGTGAATTTCAGACGTCCGATGCCGCTGAAACTTTTGCGCTCGGTCAGCAGATTGGCGCCCAACTCAACGGCGGCGAAGTCCTCTTACTTAACGGGCCCCTGGGCGCCGGCAAGACTGTTTTTGTAAAAGGACTCGCCGCTGCTTTCGACATCGACCCTGAAGAAGTGACCAGCCCATCATTTACGTTGGTAAATCCTTATATGGGTCGGCTCCCTCTTTTTCACATCGATCTATATCGCCTGGATGAAGGGGCTGCTGCTGCGCATGCGGTTGACCTTGACGAGTTGCTGAGTGATGAGCGCGCGGTCATAGTCATCGAGTGGGCTGAACGCCTCAGAAACTATCCGTTAACAACCGACGTCTGGAGAATCAACATATCAGGAGACGGTGAAGCAGCGCGCAGGATTTCGATTGTTCAATAAGATTTTGCGTTTCAAAGGGCACCGAAAACCACGAACGTCTTGACTCCTTTCCTTCGAGAGAATATAAGGGCATGGCGACTATTCACACGGCCCCACGCAGGAGATGACAGAACTTGTCTACGCACCAGGAAACAATCGATGGTCTTCCAACCAATGAAGGCTCGGATCTGGATCATCCATTTTCGTTGCAGTCATTAATCGCTGCGCTTGAATCGTTGAACAGCCCGCCCGAACTCGCACAGATCTATGAGTGGCTGGAAAAGGCAGAGATCTCGACCGAAGATTTGGAACCGTATATCGGTTTCAAGGAAGGCAACTACTGGCGGCATCGAGTTTGTCGGAACAAGTTTGTGGAGATGCTGGTGTTGTGCTGGCGTCCCGGCCAACGCACTCCCATTCACGATCACAACGGCTCGCATGGCGGCGTTAAGGTCTGTCAGGGCCTCTTGTGGGAAACAACTTTTAGCTACGATCCGGTTGACGGTCTCGAGTATAAAAGCGCACGCGAACACACGCCTGGAGCAGTTACCGGCTCAGATGTTCCCGACATCCATCAACTCGGCAATCCGGACGTGAGCGAGCGCGACCTCGTCACGCTTCACGTATATGCCCCGCCACTCGGTGTCCTTCACACTTACAAGCCTGGCAGCGCAAAAATCGATCTTTACGTTCCCGACGAAACAGATCAGATGGTTTAACTCCTCAAGGGCAATCATTTCTTCTTAACAAAGGTCTCGATTTCCAATTCTCGTCCGTCAGTTGTAACCGTTATCGTCCCGCTATTCCCGGTCGTCAGCACCTGCGAGCCACTCCGTTTCCATCGTTCAACTACATCTTCATTCGGATGACCAAAGATCGAGGTTTGGCCTACAGAAATTATTGCAAAACGCGGCCGAGCAGCGGCGATGAAGTCGGCGGTGGATGAAGTCTTGCTGCCATGATGCGCAACTTTGACAACATCAGCGCGCAAGTCCTCACCGGATCGCAACATGCCGTTCTCACCCGCCATTTCAATGTCGCCGGTGAGCAGCAGCGTGCGCTCACCAAGTTGCAGACTCAGAACAATCGAATCGTTGTTACGCGAAGGCAAGTTCGGATCTTCCTTCGGCGCCGGCCACAGGACCTTCGCCGTTACGGTTCCAACCCTCATGACATCTCCAGCGCCGATGAGCTGCAGTGGTATATCCCTCTCCGCCAGAGTTTGCGCGACCTTCGCGTATTCCTCGTCTTTGCCGGGAGTTCGTGCGACCAAAGTAGCGCGCACCGCGAAATTGCGAGCTACATCGTTCAAGCCGTCGATATGGTCTGCATCGGCGTGCGTAGCCAGAATGTAGTCGACATGATCAAGTCCTCGCCACCAGAGATATTCCGAAACTACCGACTCGCCAATGCTCCGGGTTTCGCGTTCGAACGGTTCTTCGTCGGAAGCTTCGAGTTCCGAAAACCGTTTGTTCTTTTCAAACGGACCGGGAAGTCCCCCGCCATCTATCAGCAGCGTAGTGTTATCCGGAAAAGTAACCAGTGCGGAATCACCTTGTCCTACGTCGAGAAAGTCTACGCGCAGTTTTCCGGTCGGGCGGCCGGCACTGAAAGGATGCGCGACAACCAGGCCGATGGCGAATAGTTGGGCTAGTAGTGCAATCACCTTGACCCGAGAGCGGCGCGCTTGCTTCGTTGTTGACCGCGGGAGATCAAGGGGTTTCCAACGCGACAACGAAACCACTAGCAGCGAGAGCGGTAGGTAATACAAGCCGTAGACGCTCCTGGCCGAACCTGTGTACTCAGGCAAACGAATTGAAGCTGCACCCACTCTCGCAAATGGATCGACGCTGTGCACCATCCCCCAGTTCAAAAAATTCGTAACGCTGATTAGCGGCGTTGCCAGCGTCAGACTTAACTGCGCTAAGACCAGCGCCGCAGCCGCAATAATAGCGACCGCTGCCATCATCAAACTCACTCCGATGTTCAGCAGGAATGAAGCGAATGAGAGGCGATGAAAATAGATTACCAGAAACGGAAGCAGTGACATCTGAACGGCGGCGGAAACCAGGATTGCGCTAAACGCATATCGCAGAGGTCGCTGCAAATGCATGCGCTCGAGTTGGGCTGCAAGCGGCGCCTTGAAGAGTCGACAGCTGTAGTTCGCACGCTCGAGTTCGCGCGCGGCTTTTCGTTCACTCCAAAACAGAATCTCGGAAAAGCTGAGCAACCAGGGCGCGCACGATGGCGGGTAGGGAGTTTCCCGGGTTGGACGCCAGGAGCCGATTGCGGACAATTTTTCCAACAGCGGCCAGGCGAATACGACGATTGCCAACACCGAGACAAAGGTCAGTTGAAACGACGGATCGAAAAGATCATTTGGACGCCACGCAAGCAAGACGAGCGCGGTGCCGCCGAGAGCGTTCAAAGACGTGGCTCGCCGCGAAACGAGCGGCGCGAAGAGAATGATCGTGAACATCAGTGCGGCTCGAACTACCGACGACTCAGCGCCAACCGCGACCGAATAAGCCCACAAGACTGCTGCCGACAACAGGAATTGCAGCAGGGCGTTTCTGGTGAAGCGCCTCGCGATCAGAAAAACCAAGCCGCCGAGAAAGGTGATGTGCAACCCGCTAATGACGAGCACGTGGAAAGTTCCGCCTTCACGAAATCGTTCCGAAGTTGCGCGAGAAAGGTTGTAGCGATTGCCAAGCAGCGCCGCGTCAAGAACGCCGGCCGCGTCTCTTGAAAATCGCGAATCGATTTCGGTTTGCAGTTTGCGACGCCATCCATAGAGCCACCGAAGCGGCAGAAAGACTCGAACATTTTCCAGACGTTCGACTAGCAACGGACTCTTTACAAGGCCGGTGGCGTCGTAGCCCTTGCGATCCAAATATTCTGTGAAGGAAGAAACGCCCGGGTTGCGAAAGCTGTCCGCCCTTTCGAGCGCAGTCATTACCCTGATGCGTGCGCCATAACGCAAATCAAGCAGATCAAATTCTTGTTTGCTTGTGTCGGTTGGAACAGACGCAAGCAGCCTTACTACTCCGGAAGCCTCCCGCTCAATTGAACCAGACTGAGTCGCTTTGCCCGGAGCGTCTGATGCAATTGATCGCGATCGAATTCTTTCTAGTCGCAGCTGCAGGTATAAACGGTCGGGAGCAAGTTCCGGATCGCGCTCTAACACACCCGTTAATTCAACGGGCTCACCAATCGCGACTGCTCCTTTATCAAGCAAACTTCGAAGTTGGTTGGCTGGAACCTCACTGTTCTCGATCGACTCAAGTGTCGCTCCAACCACTAACACGGCAAGCATTACCAATATCGTGGCGCTACTTCTCCTCGCGCTATAGTTCCTTTTTCTGTCGCTAGTCAGGGCTACGATTCCAGCGAGCAGCGTAGCCAGCACCGCGCTGGGAATCAGTAACGATAGGGGAACTACGAAATACGATCCACCCAAAATGCCTGAGGCAAATGCGGCCGATAGTTGGGCCAGGGGATACAAAGCAAAAGCCCCAGGCCGCGACTGAATCGCAGGCTTTTGTGCGTAAGTTAGTTCCGGCATCGTTCCTGACGGGAAGTGAAGACGCGTTTTACAGCGCCTATTTCTTAGCGGTGTTTTAAAGCGGAAGGTGATTACAAGCCAGGGTTAAGCTTGCGCACGATATGCTGGTTAACGCGTGCTGTCAACGACCAAGGGAGGAATGGGTCAAGGGATTGTCTGGGACCGCGGGCGTCCCGCCCGCAAACGCGTCACAGGCGCCGTCCTTGAGAAGTAATGCCCCATGCTTTTCGCGCTTCGCGCTCATTTGCGGGCGGGACGCCCGCGGTCCCAGACAATCCCTTGACCCAATCGCGACTGCAGATCCCTAATGATAGTTCAGTCAAGGTTATTTCTATCCATCACCAGTCGAGCAACTATCTCCACGTGATGCGTCTGCGGGAACATATCAAAAGCGGCGACAGATTCGAGAGCATACCCGTCAGCGGTGAGTTTTTTAAGATCGCGAGCCAGAGTTGCCGGATCACATGATACGTAGGCCATGCGGCGCGGGCGTAGTGCGAGTATTCCCGCGATGACTGCATTCTCACAACCAACTCGAGGAGGATCGAGCAGCAGAAAGTCCAGCACTTCAAATGAGAGGGAATGTTTCACCCAATCTGCCACGCCCAGGTTTGCGATCTCGACGTTTTCCAGTTTTGCCCGCTCGACGTTGCGGCGCGCGAATTCTACCGCGCGCGGGTGGGCCTCAACACCGGTCACGCGCGCAAACCGGCGCGCCAACGGCAGCGTGAATAAACCCGCGCCACAGTACAGATCGATTGCCAGCTGGCCTTTTGCATCACCCAGCGCGGCGTCAATTAAAGGCTCAAGCAATTCATGATTGACCTGAAAGAAAGTATCAGCGCTGAAGGAGTAAGCTTCACCGGCGATGCGGCGACTTACCGTCCGTGGATTGAAACCGGCAATCGAGGGCGCAACAGAAACGCCTTCATCACCCACAACCACGTCAATGTGCCGCAACTGCCGAACGTCCCTGGTCGCTACTTCTTTGCGTACCCGCTCAAGTGTTTCCTCCAACTGCGGAGCAAGCACTGCACAATACTCTACGTCGCAAACGCGGTTCGATCCCCTTTCATAATATCCGAGAAGTTTTTCTTTGGCCTCAACTTGCCAGCTGGCGCGGGCCCGGTAGTGCCACTGGTTACCCGACGGCGTTATGTGAATCTCGCCCGGGGCCTCAAGGTTCGCGATACGATGCAAACAGTCACGAATCATTTCAACCTTCGCCTGCAGCTGCGCTTCATAAGTCAACTGTTGAAAGTCGCAGCCGCCGCAGCGTCCGAAGTAAGGGCACGGCGGCTCAACACGGACGGCAGACGGTTTTAGAATCTCAACAATCGACGCGAAGCCAACCTTTCCCTGGACCCGATCGACCCTAACGCGCAACGTATCCCCGGGCGCGGCGAGCGAGACGAACAGCGTCAGACCATCTGCGTGCGCCAGACCGACGCCGCCCGGCAACAACCGTTCAATCTCCACTTCGAAAGTTTTTTCTTCTTCGTTTGTCGTCATCATGCGGACCGATTTTGTTCGCGGATAAGCACGGATGTTCACAGATCGGGAGCGGGTCGATAGTGTTTCAGCATATTAACTGTTTTTGGTTTTCAGATCCGTCGGCATCCGCGTTACGCTGTGGCCAACTGGGCCAAATATTTTTACGCGGCCCGCCACTGCTGCGGTGGCGGAGGCGCATAAGCTGGAGCGACCCCTTCGAGTTCAAACTTCACGCCGCCGACCACGCCGGCAGCAAGGTTGTAAACCAGCGCCCCGATCGCGCCGCCGATAAATCCGATGATGCTGTAGAGAATTGGGACCGCAATCATTATTACCAACCCAATAACGATTGCGCCCACTCCTCCCATGGCCTGGCTGTCGCCTTGTGGCGCCAGGCTCGAGATGGCCGCGCCGAAGATCATGAAGGCGAATCCGTAGATGACTCCGATCAGCAATCCAATCACAAAAGCCAGGAATCCCTGAATCTTGGCAACAGAAAAAACATTAAAGCGTCTGATGGTCATTTCAGCCATGAACTAAATCTCCTTCGGGGGTGATTAGAGATAAAACAAACTGAGACGCGGAATTCCAAACTGCTCGCGGAGCCGCTTCAGCAGAAGGTTTGCAAACGTCTGTTGGTAAACCGCCGGCTCCATGTGTTTGCGATAGGGCCCCAACTGCTCTTTCACTTCGCCTTCGATTTTAGCGATTTGTTCCGAGCCTGCAACGGCGCGAACAGCATCGCTGATCATTCGTTCCAGGCCGGAAAGCGACTGCTCCAGTTTCTGGGTGTCGGGCGAAGCGCTCGCGGCGAAATCTTCCTCAACTTCCGCAAGCAAAGCCGCGGCTCTTTCAAGCGTGTCCGTGAAGTCGTCGGCACCGGCCTTTCTTCGCATCGAGCAGACTGCCAACAGGCTCGTTCGACCGCGTTGTAGGTGATCAAGTATCGCGGCTCTGGAAAAAGGTAGTGCTTCGTTGCTTTGCGCGCCGCTCTCCTCGTGCTCACCCGCTTCGTCGGCAGCGCCAACGCGCGCCGCGCGCCATTCCGCAAATTGCGCTTCAACTTCTTCCTGACAGTAGAGCAGACTTTTAATCGTTCGCTTGCGGGGCTTTGATTCCCACGAATCAAAAGCCTTTTCAATGCCGCGCAAGGCCACATGCAGCGGCACGCTCATCTCCTTCCAACTCTCAATGAGCGCCCAGTCCATCGGGCTAAGCAACAGATGTTTGGCGCGACGACGAATAAACGCGTCTTCGATTTCAGTAAAGTAGTTGAAATGATTCAAAGTCCAATGTCCAAAGTCCAATGTCCAATGTCTTGAGAGTTCAATATTGAATATAAGACGTCCAGGAGAGATCACTCACGGCCCAATGTGTGACTTTGGACTTTGGGCTTGGGACTTTGGACTTTTGGCTTGGGTCCGTTCATAAATCAGTCTAAGACCCTCGAGCGTCAGCGTGTCGTCCACCAGCTCGATGAATTCGGAGCCGGTGGCAATAAGCGACGCTAAACCGCCCGTGGCAATTACTCGAGGCGCACGCGTTCCGCCTATTTCACTGATCATCTTTCGCAGCACGCCATCTACCAACCCCACAAAACCGTGATAAAGCCCTGACTGCATCGCGGTAATCGTTGACGAGCCAATGACTGTTTGCGGCCGCCGGATGTCGACGCGCGGCAGCTTTGCGGTACGCTCAAACAGAGCGTCGGTTGAAATCATGATACCCGGAGTAATTACGCCGCCAACGTATTCGCCCTGTTGATTGATCACATTGAAGGTGGTGGCGGTTCCAAAATCAACGACGATGCAGGGCGCTCCATATTTCTCAATTGCGGCAACGGCATCAACAATCCTGTCGGCCCCGACGTCCGAAGCCGGTTCATACAGTATCTTTAGTCCGGCATCTGTCGCGTGATCTACAAAGAGCGGAGTCAAATGAAAATAGGTCTCCGCCATGGTCTTCAAAGTGTAATTCAACGGCGGCACTACTGAGGCGATCGCGATGGCGCTAATAGCTTTGAAATCGATACCGGCCAACTCAAACAAATTCCGCGCGTGAACGCCATACTCGTCGACTGTCCGCGAGCGCGCCGTCGTCAGCCGCCAGTGGGCCACGAGTTCCGCGTCGTTGAAAACACCGAGCGACGTATTTGTATTCCCGGCATCAATCACAAGCAGCATAAACCGGTTCCTCTGGCCCCGCGGCTATCGCAACATCCTCGGTTTGTAAAACTTGTTCAATCAGATCAGCGGCAACCCTCGCACCATTTTCCATTCGTAGGAGTCTACTCGTTTGCCGCGCTTTGCTTGTATGTTCAGGCTTTGTCAGCAGAATGTCGAGTTCTCTCGCCACGCGGGCGGCGTGGTATTTTGCGCGCGGCAAGGTACGACTGCAGCCGAGCCGTGCGGCGTGCGCGGCGTTATCGGGCTGGTCAAATGCAAACGGCACAATCAACGTGGGGATTCCGGCGCGCAAACCGTTGGAGGTGGTGCCGACTCCGCCGTGATGAACCATGGCGCAGGCGTGCGCCAGCAGTGCCTCGAAGGGCGCGTAGTTCACAGCGATAATTTCCGGCGGCAAGGATTCTCTAAGCTGATTCCGTTCATCGCCAATCAATAGCACGGCGCGCCGGCCCAATAGTTTTGCTGCGGCTATGCTTTCACGGTAGAAGTCGCGCGCAACCCAGACCGCCGAGGAGCCAAGTGTGAAAACAACGGGAGGCGGGCCGTCGTCGAGAAACCTGGTTAACTCCGGCGGCATGGTGAGCTCATTCCGGCCGTCGTAGAAGGCGAAACCCGTAACCCGCGCTTGCGGCGGCCAATCCGGTTGCGGCTGCGCAAACAATGCGGAAAACAGCGCCAGTATCAGCGTCGGAGAATGCTGACCTTCAAAAACCGGACTGCCACGATCAGGCAAACCAAGCTCTTCGCGAAACACCTCGTAGTCTTTGTTCTTGTAATACTTTTTGACCTGCTTGAAAAACGCCGCAACAAAGCGTGGGCCTAGCAACTGCAGGTGACGCATCCACGGCCAGAAAGGTGGCGCTGGCATATCATAAGCCGACATGAATGAGACTGGGGCGAGCACACTCGATACCCAGGGCAGGCCGGCCTTCTGGGCCACCAGCGGGCCCGCGAAAGAGATCGGATGCGTTAATAACAAGTCGGCGCCAGCTACAGCTTGCAACAGATCTTCATATCCGTCGCGCACAAAGGGAAACAGCATTTCGTTAAGAAGGTAGCCGCTGCCGGACTTCGGATTCATGACCTTTTCCATCATGACTGGATCCTGTTCCTGGGGCGGTGGAATGTTCGGTCGCACCGAAACAAAGTCGAAGCCTCCAGCGAGCAACTTCTCGCGATATAGTTCGCTGGTTGCGATCACCGGATGATGGCCACGCGAACGCAACTCCGCCGCGATCGCCAGATAGGGATGAATATCCCCATACGAACCGAAGGTGGTTAAGACAATGCGTTTACGTCCGATCATGAAAGTTCCTGGCTTAGCCGTACGCTGGTCACGTCGCCGGCACGCACGACTCTAATCCCGTTGCGCGTTTCTACGCGCAAAGCCCCATCGCGTTCAAGTCCGCGTGTTGTTCCTACCAAAGTTTCGTTGCTCTCTACCACTCGAATCAGTTTACCTTCGGCATACGAAGAACGGGCGCACCACTCGCGCATGATTGCTTCGGGACCCTCGACTTCTCTAAGCGCGGCGTAGTGTTTTTCTAAGGCAGCGATCAAGGCACCGAGAAGCGTTTCGAAGTCGTGACTGCGGCCGGTAGCAGTTTCTACAGATGTTGCCACCAGCTCAAATTCTTCGGGAAACGAATCCTTTGTAAGATTGATGCCGATGCCCACGACGACCGCACGACCCATAGGCGTTTCAACAGTTTCCGCCAAAATGCCGCAAAGTTTCCTGTCGTTCGCGAGAATATCATTGGGCCACTTTATGTCCGTCTCGAGAGAACAAGCTTCCCGCAAAGCGTCGTTCACTGCAACTGCGGCCATTAGCGTAAGCAACGACCATGAGTTTTGTTGAAACTTTGGACGTAGAACAAGGCTGAAATAGAGACCTGCATCCTTTGGCGAAATCCATTCGCGCTGCAGCCGACCGCGCCCTGCTGTCTGTTCGCGGGCAACAACGCAAAGACCTTCCGCGGCGCCGTCGATGGCGCGGCGCGCTGCCTCGAGATTTGTCGAAGGCAGGGATTCGAAGCGAAGGATCTCTGGAACAAAAGCCATCTTTTTTCAATCACAGAGCGGGGGCAAGCCCGCCTTCCTAACCTCGAGCTGATCGGCATTGAGTGGCAATCCTGATGGGAAGGCTTTCAATGCCCTAAGGACCGGGCCAGGTGAGAGTCTCTCAGGTCAGGAAAGGGGCTTGCCCCCGCTCTTCAACATTGGATCCTTGACTGCTCAGCCAAAGTCAGCGCCTCTCGACTCAACTCTCGCACCAGACCTTCAAGATTGCGAAAGCGCTCATCATGCGTCTGACCTCGTACGTAGCGAAAGTAGATTTGCTGAATCACCACCGCGACCTTGAACCGCGCAAAGGTTTCGTAGAAGACGATGCGAGAAAGATCGCGGCCTGTCCTGGCTTCATACTGCTTGATGATTTCTTCACGTGTCATCCAGCCGGGACCATTTGTGACTGCGCGTAATGATCTATTCTGATCCGACCCGCTGTCAGTTCCCTTCATTGTCCAGTAACTAAGGAAAAGCCCGACGTCTACCAGGGGATCGCCGACCGTACACATCTCCCAATCAAGCACTGCTACCACGCGCGTCGGATCATCGGGGTCGAGCATGATGTTATCGAGCTTGAAATCGTTGTGAACAATCGTCGCATCAGCGTCATTTTCAGCGGGGATTCGATCCGCTAACCAGTTGATGACCTGATCCATCTCTGCCAGTTCACCAGTTTTCGAGCGTTGCCAGCGATCCGCCCATCCGCGCACCTGGCGCGTGACAAACCCAGCCGGCTTGCCAATCTGGACAATCCCGCTCGACTGAATATCCACTGCGTGGAGCGCGACCAGGGTGTCTACCACGCCTTCACTCAGGCGCAGGCGTAAAGCGAGACTCTCACCAATCTCTTCGGGCACCTTGGATCTCACGATCAGGCCGCGACGCCTCTCCATCAGATAAAAGGGCACGCCGATAACCGAAGTATCTTCGCAAACGAGCACAGGCTTGGGAGCAAGTGGATAGTGCGGGTTGATCACGGAAAGTAACTTGTATTCGCGCGGCATGTCATGCGCTGTCGGCGCTACCGGACCCATCGGAGGACGCCGCAGGACAAACTCGCGATTACCGTAGCGAATCAAGTAAGTGAGATTCGAATGTCCGCCCGGGAATTGCGTGATTTCGATCTCGGCCGTTGGCTCAACCTGCAAAGATTGTGCATTCAACTGTGCGCGTAGATAACTATCCAGGCGAGCGAGATCCAACTCTTCACCGGCCCTGACCGACATATTATCTTCACTTCGACTCATTAACGGTTGGGCTCAGCGTCAAGCTCTTCCCTGGGACCGCGGGCGCCCCCGCCCGCCACGAGCGCGTTAGCGCGAGTACTTCGTATCGTAACTAAGCGGGCGGGACGCCCGCGGTCCCAGCAAATAACTTGAGTATCCGTTGCGCTACTACCTGCCGGTGAACTTCATCAGGTCCATCGTAAATTCTCGCGGCGCGCGCGTCGCGGTAGAACATCTCGAGCGGTGTATCTTTCGAGTATCCCAACGCGCCATGAACTTGAATAGCGCGATCGATTACATCATGCAGCACGCGTGCGCCGAAAAATTTTATTAACGAAATCTCGACGCGCGCGTCGTCGCCGCGATCCAGTTTCCAGGCGGCGTTCAGCGTCATCAGGCGCGCGGCATTGATCTCCGCCGCCGAGTCGGCAATCCAGTTTTGCACCGTTTGCTTCTTTGCCAGTGACTCGCCAAAGGATTGTCGTTTGAGCGCGTAGGAGCACATCATTTCAAAACTACGCTGAGCGGCGCCAATCCAACGCATGCAATGCTGAATTCTGCCCGGACCGAGTCGAGCCTGCGCCAACTTAAATCCGTCGCCCGGCTCACCGAGCAGATTTCCCGCCGGAACGCGACAGTTTTCAAAGCGTATCTCGCAGTGGCCGCCAACGCCGCCCGAGCCCATCACCGGCACAGCACGTATGATGTTAAAGCCTGAAGTGTCTGTCGGAACGAGGATCATACTGGCGCGTGCGTGTGACGCTGCGTTCTTGTCGGTGACGGCCATAACGATTGCGAACGCGGAACCAATCGCGCCGCTGATGAACCACTTGTGCCCGTTGATAACCCATTCGTCGCCGTCGCGCACCGCGGTAGTTTGCAATCCAGTCGGATCAGAACCGGCAACTTCCGGCTCCGTCATCGCAAAACAGGAACGCACACCGCCGTCCGCCAGTGGGCGCAGATATTTTTCTTTCTGTTCGTCGGTAGCCGCGATCAGCAACAACTCAGCGTTGCCGGCATCGGGGGCAGCATTTCCGAAAAGGCGCGGAGCAAAAACCGATCTGCCGACAATTTCATTCATCAGCGCCTGGCCGATGTAACCAATTCCCATACCGCCCCACTCGGTTGGAAGATTTGGCGCCCAAAGGCCTCGTGCCTTCACACGTTCCTGCAACTCGGCTTCGAGTTCGGCCGGCAGTCCTTCGTCTTCAACCAGCTTGTCTTCGTTCGGATAGACGAACTCTTCCATGAAGGCGGTCGTGTTCTGGCGCACGGCTTCGAGTTCGGGCGGGATGCTGAAATCAATCATAGCGTTAACCTTTGGGGTGGAATCATGACGAGAAAGGCAATAAGAGAGCAGCGGGATTGTAACCGCAAGCCGACGCGTTAACCAGGACTGGGTCAGTTTGATGTCCGACAAGCTTTAGCTTGTCGTGGTGTTACGACAAACTGAAGTTTGTCGGACATTTTCGTTGAAACCCACTACCTGTTAACCAGACTGCTGCCCTCCGAACCGCGAGCGGGTTTTACTTAATTTGAACCGCAGTGACTTCCGCTTGCGGTTCTGACAAACTGGCGCTCTGCGTTAACATGCCCGCTGCAAAGTACGACACGACGCTTAACTACGAGGAGGATTCGCGATGAAACGGTTCGGCCTTCTGCTTTCGCTCGCTTTGCTCACCGGGGTTGCGACCAGTGTGGTCAATGCTCAGAGTAGGACCGCCGGTTTTCCCTCAGGAACGATCATTGACCTATCCTACTCATTCGACTCCTCAGCCGTTTACTGGCCCACGGCTGAAACCTTTCAACTCGAAAAAGATTTCGAGGGTACTACTGAACAAGGCTACTACTATTCGGCTTACCGCTATTCAGCGGCTGAGCACGGTGGCACCCATATCGATGCGCCAGTCCATTTTGCGAAAGGGCGAAACTCAGCAGATCAAATTCCGCTCGAGCAACTTATGGGACCAGGGATCGTGGTTGACGTAACAAAGCAGTGCGATAAGAATCCTGACTATCTCATCACGGAAAACGACTTTAAGAATTGGGAACAGCGGCATGGGAAGATAGCGACAGGAACCATCGTGTTGCTGCGTACTGGATTCGGAAAATTCTATCCGGATCGAAAAAGATACCTCGGCACCGACGAGCGCGGCGCTGCAGCGGTTGCAAAGCTTCACTTTCCCGGCCTGCATCCTGATGCGGCGCGCTGGTTGACGCAAAACAGAAAAGTCAAAGCCATCGGTCTCGATACCGCCAGCATTGATTTCGGGCAATCAAAGCTCTTTGAAAGCCATCGCACCCTGTTCGCCAAAGACATTCCAGCCTTCGAAAACGTCGCTAACCTGGATAGGCTCCCCAACAAAGGGTTCTCGGTAATAGCACTGCCGATGAAGATTAAAGGTGGCAGCGGTGGACCACTGCGGATTATTGCCGTCATCGCGGACCGAAAATAGTTGAATGTATCTCGCCGGCAACATCGATTGGTTTCCCATCAAGCTGTCCTTCGTGGTCGCCACCGCCGCGACGCTGATTGCGCTCGTGGCTGGTTCGGCATTGGCGTGGCTGCTCGCGCGCAAGCGATTCCCCGGTCGTAACCTGATCGACTCTTTGATCACGCTGCCGCTGGTGTTGCCGCCAACGGTGCTTGGTTATTACCTGCTGGTCTTGCTCGGCACCCGCTCCTCGTTCGGCGGCTTTCTGTATCACCGCCTGGGTATTCGGCTCACGTTCACTGTCGGAGCTGCGATCATCGCGGCTACGATTCACGCGCTACCACTGGTTACCAAAAGTCTTCGCGCGGCATTTGAAGCTGTCGACACGGAACTTGAGGCTGCAGCCCGCACTCTGGGCCTCGGTGGTCGGATGATCTTTTTTCGGGTTACGTTACCGCTCGCTTCGCGGGGCGTACTCGCTGCGACCGCGCTTGCCTTCGCACGCGCACTAGGTGACTTTGGTGTCACGATCATGATTGCCGGCAACATCCCCGGCCGCACGCAAACCGCTTCAGTTGCCATCTACGATGCGGTCCAGGCAGGACGAGACAATGAAGCGTTCACGCTCGCCGTGATCGTCTCACTGATCGCCGTCGTGATGCTTTACTTTATTAATCGCTTCGGCAGGTTGGGATGGTAAAAGAAAGTGATGAGTGATGAGTGAAAAGTTAGGACGATTCTGGCTCATTATTCATCACTCATCACTCATCACTTTTCACTCTTCACTCTTCACTCTTCACTTTTCACTTCTCACTTCTCTCTATCCAAGGAACCCTTTGAACCTGGTTGGTGTCGAAGCGTAGCCTGGAAATACGCTTTGCAGGCTCGACGTCCCCAGATGCTTGCTCGCGATCTCTCCGAAGACATCGCGGAAGTCGGTGGTTAGTGCAAGGTCGCGACCTTCGTATAGCTGATCACTCTTCAGCCCGGGCCACTGTCCATAAACCTTGCCACCACGAACATCGTTGCCGAGAACAAACATCGCGTTAGCGTGACCATGGTCAGTGCCGCGACTTCCATTCTCCCTGGCTGTGCGGCCAAACTCCGACATCGTCAAGATCACAACATCGTCCATCCGCTGCCCGAGGTCGATATAGAGGGCGGCGATGCTGTTGCTGAACTGTTGCAGCAGATTACCAAGCTGCCCGCGACCGTTTCCTTCGTTGAAGTGGGTATCCCAATTCAGACCGGGCGTGTCGGTGAAAGCTACTTCCAAACCGACGCCTGCCTTAATCAATTGCGCAATCTGTAACAATGAATTACCAAACGGCGTGCGCGGATATTGCGCACCGTTCTCCGGTTTGTACTGCACTGGATTAACTTTCTTCAGGTAGTTAACCGCCTCAAAAGTTTCTTTACCAGTTCCTCCGAGGACATCATTCACTGTCTGATCGTAGATTGCTTCAAAGCCGCCCTGAACACTCGCCGAACTCTTCCCGGCACGAATCGTGAAATCTGCCAGGTTCGATATCGCCAACGTCGGCGCTTTCCCCTGCATTGCTCGCGGCGTCAGTTGCGTCATAGACACGGCGCGGAAAGGACTACGTTCCGGATCAGGTTTGCTTTGCAAATAGCGATTGAGCCACCCGTCGGCTGTCGCCTTTAAACCCGGCGTTGCCGACTCCATGTAGTCCTGCGCGTCGAAATGGGAACGTGTGTTATCGGGCGAACCCGCGGCGTGAACGATAGCCAAACGCTTCGAATCCCACAGCGGCTTAAGCGGCGCCAGCGAAGGGTGAAATCCAAAAAACCCGTCTAGGTTAACTACGGCCTCAGCATTACCCGCCTGTGGTTTCGCAACGGCGATCCCTGGACGCAAATCGTAATAAGAACTCTCGCCATGAGGCACCACCATGTTTAATCCGTCCACCGCTCCGCGCTGGAAAATTGCGATCAGCGTTTTACGCCGGCCACCGGTTAAGCGCTCACGAGTCTGACCGAGCACCACGCGCTGCAGAAATGACGGCGCTGCATTCATCAAACCAAAACTGGCGAGCGCAACGCCTCCGGATCTAATAAAAAATCTTCGATTCATGATCGTAAAACCTCTATTCCGAGTTGCCCTACTGTCTTTGAAACTCCGGTGAACCTAATATCAATCCCACAATCTTCGTCATCGGATCACTAATGTTGGCACCCGCACGGGCCAGTTGTTGGCGTTGCCCTCGCTGCCTGAACGGCCGCTCCCTGTCCATCGCTTCGCCCGCCATAGTGTCGTTCGATCTCGGAGTTTCCGCGCTCATCGCCGGGACCACCAGCGTGGCTTGTTCATCGAGTTGTTTCAAGAGCGCTTCTTTGGTTTTCGGAGTGATGTCTCCGGCCACAATCAAATCCAGAAATCGATCCATGATTTGGGACTTGTTCAGCGACTGCCCACTCCCACTTGAAACAAACTGTTTGAGGTCGACGCTCGTGCCGGGAATGCGATTGCTTGCGAGCATTAGTCCAAAATTGAAGCGTTCCAGGAGGCCACCGGTATTCACCCAGCTTTCAGCCAGATCGGAATAACCATTAGGCGTCTGAAATCCGTAGAGCGGTTCGCCCATGCGGGCGATCCATTGATGCAATTGTGGGCCGCCCGTTGTTTCGCCGCCCAACGTTCTGATCGCACTGATGGTCAACTCGAAAGGCCGCTTTATCTTGACTCGATAGGCGTCCGCCGAATTGAATTCCGGCGAAAAGAAGATCGTTCGGAGCATTTCACGGATGTCGCCCTGGCTCCTGGTGAACGTAGCGGCAACGCGATCGACAAGACCTGGCGGTGGATTGTCCGAAACGAAATGGCGCACCAGCTTAGTAGCGATGAACTTCGCTGTGGCAGGACTGTGCGCCAGGATGTCAAGCACCGCCAGACCATCTTTGATTCCGCCGCCGGCAGGTATGTTGTGGCCCAAAACAATTTTCTCGCCATCATCGTGCGTGCGCGGATTGAAGAAAAACCTTCCCGCGTTTTCGCGCAACATGTCAGCACGCGGTCCGTTTAGCATTGCCTGTGTCGCGGCCGCGGCGCCACGTGGAGCAAAGATCGTCCAGCCGGTAAAGCAGCGCGCAACTTCCTGCACATCCTTCTGCGTGTAGCCGCCGTCAACGCCCAGGGTGTGCAATTCCATCAGTTCGCGCGCGTAGTTTTCATTGATGCCGCGCCGCTGTCGTTGCCCATTGGCCGGCTTCTGCAGTGCGCCACCCTCGGAATTGCGATTGCGTTGCAGCAGCCCGCCGAAGAGTCCGCCACGCTGCTGGTTCAGCAATCGCTGGCCGGCGCCCGGACCTGATGGCGCGTTCGGACTAACGCTTTGGAAGTTGTCGAGGTAGAAAAGCATTGCCGGACTTTGTGCGGTAGCCAGCAACAGATCTGAAAACTTGCCCATCGTGTTGGGACGAATCGTGTCACGGTCGTAAGCGGTGAGGAGCCAGCGATCAGCACCCTTGCCGGCAAAGACATTGAAGTGGTTGGTCCAAAAGTCCACCATCACTTCCTGCAACTGTCGCTCGCTATATACCGCCCGCAGAATGCGGGACGCTTGCAGCTCAGCCGAGATGCGTTGCGGTAGTTGTAGGCCGTGCTCAAGGTAATACTCGCGTAGTGCCTGACGATATTTTTGATTGTCGCGCGGGTTCGGATTATCGTTCGGCGCGTCAGCGTCCTTCTTCGCTTCGCCTGTGTCAGCCGGCATTTCCATCGCATCGGAGTTGCTCGCCTGCGGCTGATTCGACGCTGGCTCAGCCGGAGCCTTCAGGCGGTTATCTCGAGCCGCTGCAAGCTCTGCCGGTAATTCACCACGGCGCTCCATCTGCCTGAGCAATTGGCCGGGTTGCGGAAACTTTTCGTAGAGTTGCGCAGTGGTCATGTTGAGCGTCGACAGATCCTTAATCTTCGCATCGGCAACTGCGTCGCTAATCTTCTGCGGGTTTAGTTGCTGGTTGATGTAGTTGTCCAGCCCGATCGCCTTGACGCGCGCGATGTCTCCAGGCCTGGCGCCAAATCCCAGCCGATTCAGGACGTGCAAAATACGCTGGTCTTCCTTAAGTGCAGTAATCCGCGCGGTCGCCTTCTGTTGTGCGCTCACGCCAGGCAGGAGGCTGCTGACAAGCAACGCTGAGGTCGTTACAAACGTTATTACGCGGATTGCAATTCCTTTGCGACGACGAAACAAACCAATATTTGGGCTCTTCATATTAAACGTCCCGATTTCTTATAGTTAAGGTCTTAGCCAAACAGAAACTTCCTTCGAGCAACGTTTAGACGCGCGCCTGGGCAATAAGGTTGAAGAAAGGATCAATCTGCGGGTAAAAGCGGCAAGTGATTTTCTGGGACCGCGGGCGTCCCGCCCGCACATGAGCGCGAAGCGCGAAACATTAGTTGGAAGGAAACTTCCGTGGCTGTAGGAGTGGGTGGTCTTCTGGGCGGGACGCCCGCGGTCCTAGCAGAAAGTGGTCATAAGTTCCGATTTACCCTATCTCACTGGATGCGGGAAGCTGACTGGAGATCTATTTCCCTGTTTGTCCACGGCGCGAACACCGAAGAAGTAGTTATCTTTCGACATGCCCTTCATCGTGAAGCTCGTTAGATTTCCAACGGCGCGCGCGTTAGTCCAAACAGGCGACGTCGTGTCGCGC
>Ga0070697_100000320_pt1 | contig 38249 bp, 29 predicted proteins | sample KBSK1501metaG_FD_65475 | JGI IMG/M metagenome (GOLD analysis project Ga0070697, IMG submission 65475) | Corn, switchgrass and miscanthus rhizosphere microbial communities from Kellogg Biological Station, Michigan, USA - KBS K1-50-1 metaG | ecosystem: Host-associated > Plants > Roots >...
GTGGGAGATGAGGATTCTGTGAGTTGTGTAACTTATTCAGAGTCAGCAAGCTGGAACGTTGTTACAATAGGCCGCTATAGGTCGTGCCGGTTCGACCTCGGGGTGGGGGCGTGTCCGTCGTTACCGGGCAGGAAGTTGTGGTTCGCTTCGCGGAGTTCGAGTTGGATCTCCGGAGCGGTGAATTACGCACCAACGGAACCTCAGTCAGGCTACAACCACAACCCGCCAAAATTCTCGCTTTGCTGGTCCGCCGCCGGGGAGAAACCGTCACCCGGGACGAGATTATTGAGGAGGTTTGGGGCTCCGACACTTTTGTCGATTATGAGGGAGGCCTCAACTTCGCCATACGGCAGATTCGAAACGCGCTCGGCGATGATGCCGAACGTCCTCTCTACGTTGAGACCGTTCCCAAGCGAGGTTACCGATTTGTAGGGCCAGTGATTGCTGATGCGCCACCGGTTTCCGGCACCCGACCTTACGGCAGGATCCTGTGGATCTCTGTTTTGTCCTGCGCGGTCGTACTCGGCTCGCTGTTCGCCCTGAATATTGGCGGGATGCGGAAAAGGTGGAAACCCAATGGCCGCGCCCATCAGCCTGCCTCCAGTCCGCCGGTCAATATGCGACGCTCAGTTGCCGTTCTGGGTTTCAAGAACCTGTCACAACGCCAGGACGCAGCCTGGCTCTCGACCGCACTGGCGGAAATGCTGACCACAGAACTGGGTGCGGGAGAAAAGCTGCGAACGATCTCCGGAGAAAACGTGGCGCGCGCTAAGAACGATCTCTCACTGGCCGACACTGATACTTATGCGCGCGACACTCTCCAGCGCGTGCGCCAAAATCTGGGAACGGATCTGGTGCTTGCCGGCAGCTACACCGATCTAGGCAGCAGGTCTGGAGGACAGGTCCGGATTGATTTTCGCATTCAGGATGCCGCAAGCGGGGAGACCATTGCTTCCGTTGCAGAGGTCGGAACCGAGAATGAGCTGTTTCAGTTAATCGCGCGCGCCGGGTCCGACTTGCGGGCAAGAATCGGAGTGAGTGAGGTCTCCGCCTTGGATCAGGCGAGTGTTCGGGCTTCCTATCCCTCCACCCCGCAGGCAGCACGCTTCTATGCTGAGGGTTCCGAAAAACTGCGCTTGTATGATGCGATTGCTGCCAAGGCCCTGTTGGAAAAAGCTGTGGCCGCCGATCCTAGGTATTCACTCGCGCATTCCGCGCTAGCCATGGCATGGGGAGCGTTGGGGTATGACAAAAGGGCTGCCGACGAGGCCAAAACCGCATTCGAGCTTTCCGGGAATCTGAGCCGGGAAGAACGCTTGCTGGTGGAAGGCCAGTATCGAGAGCTTAGCAAGCAGTGGCCGTTAGCCATCGACATTTACCGTACGGTCTTCGATTTCTTTCCTGACAATCTGGAATACGGATTAAGACTTGCGGCAGCTCAGTCCTCCGGAGGTAAACCTCAAGATGCTCTGAGCACGCTTGCAAACCTACGCAGACTGCCATCCCCTTTGGGAGACGACCCGCGAATTGACCGAGAAGAGAGTCAAGCGTTCAATTTCCTCGGCGATTACAAACAGCAGCTCGCGTCCGCGAGCACGGCAGTGCAGAAAGCAGAAGTGCGTGGCGCAAGGCTCCTAGTCGCATCCGCCCGGCTTGGCAAGTGTTATAGCCTGGCAGCCCTCGGCACCAACAAGGAGGCGCGTCCACAATGTGAGAGAGCGAAACAGATCTTCGCATCCGTGGGGGACCGCAATGGCGTGGCCATCGCCATCGACTTCACCGCCCAACTTTTCTTCGGCGATGGCAATCTCGCGGAATCGAAAAGATTGGATCAAGAGGCTTTAGGCATTTTTCGCCAAACAGGAAACCGGCGGCGGACGGGAACGGCGCTCTCGCACCTGGCCAACGTGATCTGGCAGGAAGGTGATCTGGACGGCGCTCTCAAAGGCTACGCTGCCGCATTAGCAAACTTCCAGGAAGTCGGGGACAGGCTCAACATTGCTGCCGCGAAAGATAACCTCGGCAACGTGCACTATTTGAAGGGTGATCTGAAAGTTTCGCAAGACCTGCTCCAAGAAGCGCTGGCTGGCTTCCGAGAGGTTGGCAGCAAGACCAGTGTGGCCAATGCGCTGGAGAATCTGGCGGCAACTGTTTCCGGCCAGGGAGACCTGGAGGCTGCGCGAAAAATGCTCGAGGAGGCAGTGGCGATCGATCGCAAGCAGGGTGTCAAGTCGGAGGCTGCATGGGGGCTCGCCGGCCTGGGGGACATCGATCTTGTCGAGGGAAAACTTGACGATGCCGGTCGCAACTATAACGAGGCATTGTCCGTCAGGACTGAGATTGGCGAGAAAGGGACGATTGCTGAAAGCCAACTTGCCCTCGCCATTCTGGCGCTTGAACGGGGGCAAATCGATGAAACCGAAACCAGAGTCCGGGAGGCACGGCAAGAATTCCGGAATGAGAAGCAGATTGACGACGAAATGTTAGCCGATACAGTTCTTGCCCGAGCCTTGGTAGCGCAACACAAATACGAAGAAGCCCAGAGAGAAATCGCAGCCGGAAAGAGCTTCGTGGCAAAGAGTCAAAATCGTGTGAACCAGTTTCAACTCAGCATTGCGACGGCGCAACTCCAAGCAGAGCAAAACCGAATCGAAGAAGCGAAACGGAGTCTGATAACAATACTGGCGGAGGCCAAACAGACTGGTCTCCTCGAGTATCAGTTCGAGGCCCGCCTGGAGTTGGGCGAGATTGAGATGAAGTCCGGCAAGACCGCCTCTGGCCGTGCCCATCTCGGCGCTCTCCAAAAAGATGCCACCAGCAAAGGCTTTTTATTGATTGCCCGCAAAGCTGCTAAAGAACTCGGCTGAGCGTTCGTCAGACGCTTACTGCGTTTTTTGGGTATGGCTCACGAGCGGGGAGGATCGAGCGAGGAGGGGTTGAGCGCTGTCGCAAAAAGAGACAACGCTCATTAACTGGAACGCGGTTCGGTGGTCTCGATCTTGCGCCGGAAAGCGAATCGAAGAGATCCGCTCTACTTTAATTCGAGCAACACCAATTTCTTGCCTGCCCCAGCGAAAGCTATGCCACAATTTCCTGCGGCATTTAGCTGGAAGGACGGTTTTAGGTCAGGACGGATAGGCAAATCTTCCGAGGAAGAGAGCACTTTACCACTGGGCATCTCCGACATATTCGCGGGTGTAATGAAGAATACTCTCCGTCGGGGCGGGGTGGGCAGCCCCTACTTAAAATCTTAAGACAGTTTGCAGATTTGATCTACGCACGGGAGACGCAGCCGACGGGGAGGGCTACCCTTCCTGTTTGAACACGCTGGCATTCTGCCGGAGATTTTGCGTTTTGCACGCCGCAGACCGCGATCCTTAAGTTAACGCTTATGGGGCATTGCCCAAGGGCATTGCCCGGGGCAAAGGACTGAAACCCAGTTTGCACCACCGCTTCTGCGTTGACTGGGACAACCAATGTGTGAACCTTAGAAAACTCCGCACAACAAAAATTCGCGATTGCCCTCCGCTCCAAGAATTGGGGATTCGATGGACTCGCTCGTCTGGCAGCCGAGATGCAATAGTGTTTGCCGAACCTTTTCGACCGCAGCCATCTGTGCAGCTTCATCGCGCACAATACCTCCTTTCCCCACTAACGCGCGACCAACTTCGAATTGTGGCTTTACCAGGACAACGAATGAGCGGCCATGTCGTCCCTCGAATGCATCAGGAAGGGCGGCATTGACCACGGCAGGCAGAACAAGGGTGGCGGAAATGAACGAGACGTCCATCACGATGAGATCCACAAATTCGCCGAGGTCTGCGTGGCGAAGATAGCGCGCATTAGTTTTCTCTAGCAGACGAACCCTGGGATTCTGACGCAAATGAAAATCCATTTGACCGTATCCCGTGTCCACGGCGATCACATGCGCTGCGCCGTGTTGAAGCAGACAATCGGTGAAGCCCCCAGTCGATGCACCGACGTCCAGACAGACTTTGCCGGCAACTTCAAGGTGCCAGTGCTCAAGGGCGCGTTCAAGTTTCAGTCCGCCACGACTGACATACTTAGGGCTTTCGCCGAGCAAGCGGATCTCTGAACCGGCGTCAACCGCCGTGCCAACCTTCTCAATCTTCTGGTCGTTGACCAACACCTTGCCAGCGAGGATCAGCGCCTGCGCGCGTCCGCGCGACAACACCAATCCGCGCTCGACGAGAAGTTTGTCGAGTCTGAGTTTCAAAGAGTCGTTCGGTTTGCCAACCCTCACCAGCGTTCCGCTCCAGGCCGACGCCCCACTAAAGTGCCGGCGCCCGCTCCAGTGCAAAGCGCTAAAGCGTCTGCGAATAAATCACTTACGAGGATACCTTCCCGGTTTTCCACAGAATTTTCAACCGTAGTGTTAAAAACTTCTTTTATCAGTCCCAGAAGGCCCGAGCCATCCATCGTTCAACACAAAAGCCGCCCGACAGGCGGCTTTTTTCGTCCCATGGCGCAATAAAAAATCAGCCAGCAACCTCTTCCAGAAGCTTCTGGTCGATATCGAAATTAGAGTGCACGTTTTGCACGTCGTCGTGTTCCTCGAGCGCTTCCATCAGACGGATCATGGTGTTCGCGGCAGCGCCTTCCAGCTTGATGTAGTTTTGAGGAATCATGGCAACGCTAGAAGAAGCTGGTTCGATCCCAGCTTTCTTCACCGCTTCCAGTACGGCTTCGTAGGCAGACGGCGCGGTGATGATTTCCCAGTTCTCCCCATCATCATTCAGATCTTCGCCACCGGCCTCAAGCACGATGTTCATCAGATCATCTTCCTTGGCCGCGGATTTAGGAATGACAATGTCACCTTTCTTGTGGAACATCCAGGAGACGGCACCGGCATCCGCCATGTTGCCCCCGTTTTTGCCGAAGACGTGACGGATCTCGCTCACCGTACGGTTGCGGTTGTCGGTATTGATGTCGAGCAGAACCGCGACGCCGCCCGGGCCGTAGCCCTCCAGAGAGAACTCCTCGTAAGTGGCGCCGGGAAGTTCGCCCGTGCCGCGCTGGATGGCTCGCTTGATGTTATCGGCGGGCATATTCTCCGCCTTAGCCGCAACGATGGCGCCACGCAGACGCGGGTTGGAGTCAGGATCGCCGCCGCCATTTTTCGCGGCGATGCTGATTTCTTTGATCAGGCGGGTGAAAATCTTCCCACGCTTGGCGTCTAGCGCGCCCTTTTTATGCTTGATTGTGGCCCATTTTGAATGGCCAGACATGGATAGACCTCGTATCTAATGATCTTGGATAGCGCAGGATTCGCCCCTAGAGGAGATCAAAGGATTGCCTCGGTAAGCACGCAGGCGACGCTGAATTATAGCATGAAGTCGTAGGCGGCGACGCACAATCGAGACCTCCGGGAGTGGGCTACTTTGAATTATTGGAAGGCTTCCGACGTTTCCTAATTTTTCTCTCGGCAGCAAGGTTTGCTTGTGCTCGAAGGCCGGGCCTGTGAATGAGCAAGGAAATTCTTCGATTCTTTCAAAAAGGTGTCACTACTTCGCAGACATAGCACCCACAACCGACTGGAACACTTTAAAACCGTCCGTACACCCAAGTTCCGGCTCGGCTGAGCGTTCGGGATGCGGCATCATCCCCACAATATTACCGCCAGGGCTACAGATCCCGGCGATGTTGTCCAGCGAACCGTTAGGATTGGCAGTCTGCGTAATGTCTCCGGATGGCGTGCAATAACGAAACACGATGCGGTTATGACGATTCAGTTCTTCCAACGTCTCCCCATCGCAGAAATAGTTACCCTCCATGTGACCGATTGGAATGCTAAGAACTTCGCCCTTGCGGCACGCGTTTGTGAACGGGGTATCCGCATTCTCCACGCGCACCTGAACGGGTTTGCAAACGTATTTCAAACCCACGTTGCGCATCAAAGCTCCTGGCAGCAACCCAGACTCGCACAGAATCTGGAATCCGTTACAGATTCCCAGTACCAACCCACCGCCGGCGGCGAACCGGCGCACCGACTGCATTACCGGCGAGAGCTTGGCGATGGCGCCAGTCCGCAGATAGTCGCCGTAGGCAAAACCTCCGGGAACAATAATGACATCACAATTCTCCAAATCGTGTGATTCATGCCACAGGAAGGTGACGGTTTGCTTGGCAACCTGCTGGACCGTCCAGTATGCGTCGTGATCGCAATTGGAACCGGGGAAGATGATTACACCGAATTTCATTGCTAATCCTTGTAGGGAATACCCTCAGTTTAACATGTGGTGCGGAGAAGCCTGGCCGGTGATCCGCAGCTGTCCGACTCATTTTAAAGCTGAGTTCGGGATTGCGAGTCTAGTGAGCTGACGGTTGCTGACCGAACTGGGATTGCAAGGAGGGTAGAGGCTGAGATAGCGCCGAGGGAGTGTCCGGAGCAGCTTGCGCTGGCGGCGGTTGGGATTGTGCCGGATCCTGCGATGGGGTTCCCTTTGCTCGCACGATGGCCCAATGCCATTCCTGGTTAGAAGCTAGCGTAGTATCCAAAGGCGTGCGGAAGACAGTTGTGGTGAAAGGCGCGGCCTCGCCTTTAATCTTGTAGAGGACAGTTACGTCGGAGCGCTTTTCGACCGGTGCTTCAAGTGTTTGATCGAGTTTCCCAACAGCCGGAACTAAGTGGGCCGAACCGTAATAAGACGCCTCAGAAGGATCCTTGCGCTTCACGATGGTGAGGCCGATGGTGAGCTCGTGCACGTTCCATTCGGTGCCGTTGTAAACAGAAAGTTGCAGTGAGTCGCCATCAATCGTGGCCGGCCCATCAAGTTTGATCAGTTCCGCGGGTGGCAGATCTTTCAGCACGTACGGACTGGAGAGCAACGAACTGGCATTTGCGCTGAACGACAGGCTACAGGTCACGTCAGGTGTGGAAACTTGAAAACCCTTTTCGCCGGGGTTCATGGAATAAAGAAGCGAAGAAACCGACAGACGGTGGCTCTCCGCTTCGTCCATCAACTTCGAAAAGTTATCGTTATCAATGACCGTCTGAGAAGCGGATGGTTTCTTGCGGAAACTGCGGGCCACGTCGCCAAGAGGAGTTTCGCCTGCATTCTCTTGGGCCAGAATGGTTGACGGCGTTAGTAATACCGCGGCTGTAACCGCCAAGCCCATGGAAAAAGCCGTCATACTTTTTTTTGCCAGTCTTAGCACCGAGACTCCGGGAGAAGCTGCCGCGATTCGCCATGCAACTAAAGTTGCTGGCTTGGAGCATTTGCTTTCAGAGCAACCCCGATTGATTATCGAGTTCGCAGTCCTAGGCAAGCAGTCCTAGGCAAATTGTAGTGATAATTATGAACAAGACAGACAGGCGGCCACCAAACGTTGGTATTAGCCCTTTCGGGCCGGAGTGAAGAAGATGGGGCGCGCGCCCCAGTCTTAAGCCGGCAAGCCTTACAGCAATCCTGAGGAACGCAACCGCGTGACGGGATCGGTCACCGACACTGGTTGCCGCCGGAATATTAAGCGGGCCACCGCAAATCCGAGCGCCGCGTAGCACAGTTGCATGAACCGCATAAACATCCCCCAATCTGGTTCGGCCGTCACCTTAAGGAGAGGAAAAACATATTGAGCCTATGCGCACGATAGCAATGGGACTAAGGCCTCACAAGGCACAATAGTGCCATGCCAATAGCACGGAAGTTATCGCTGGCCTGGCCTCATAAACCATTGTGTAACTTTGTCTTAGGAGGACTCAGTGGGCATCGGTGCCTACCGGTTCTCCGGTCCGGCCGGCCGGAGGAACGACCACGGTGGTGAGACTGCCTTCAGCCGTCAGTTTCTGGAAGGCGGCTAGATCGCTACGCTGCAAGTCAGCCCAATGTCCTAATCGTTCCTCGTTCATACCCTTCAGCTTCTCGAATTGGCGTTGCTCTGCCTCAGTAGGTGCAGCATCGGCGCTGCCCACATCCATCGCCAGGTAAGCCCATTTGGCATCGACCTGCGGTGCATAGGCCAGGGAATCTTCGTTGGCCGTGATCGTCAGATTTACCAGTTGATCGCGCACGGTCACGAGCTTTTTCTCCAGATCATCTGCCGAAAGCGAAATGGTCTTGGCACTGGCATTTTCCGGCAGCCGCCCTTTTAAGCCTGCCAATTGTGAACGCACGTCCTGGATCTGATTGACCGTGTCATAGACGCGATTAAGCTCTTCGCGAATCTCGAGGAGCATATTGAATTGTTGTTCTAACTCGGCCTGGGTCACATTCACCCGGGGATCAAGCTTCACGTCAAGCGGCACCGTCTGGCTTTGTCCGCCGACCGTGAGCCGAACCTGATAATGGCCGGGCAAAGCAACGGGACCATGCGCGCCGCCGTTGTACTCCCACAGGTAATAGCCGGGAACGCGATGGGTGTCCTCATACCGGAGGTCCCAGACAAAACGATTCAGCCCGGCTTCGACCTTGATTTCCTTTTCTGGTTTCTTATCGTCAGGGCCTAGCGGCTCTTCCGGCACTTTTAGCCGGCTGCTGGAGAATTTTCGAACCAGCTTACCGCTGGCGTCCAGGATCTCAATCCTTGTTTCCGCTTTGGGAGCTTCTTTCACGTAGTAGTCCACGACTGCCCCTGTTGGAGGATTTTGGCCGGTGCGTTTGGAGTTGCGCCCCTCTTCTCCCTCGCCGCTTCCGTGAATTCGGTAAGCCGCTGCTGGAGTGTAGAGATGCACGTCCTTCTTTCCGATATCCTCGCTGAACTGGCGCAGTGGAGTGACGTCGTCGAGTACCCAGAATGCGCGTCCATGAGTCGCTAAAACTAGGTCGTTATCTTTGACAACCAGGTCGTGAATGGGCGTAGTCGGAAGATTCAACCGCAGCGGACGCCAATCGGCCCCATCGCCAAAGGAAACATACACGCCGCCTTCGGTACCGGCATAGAGCAGCCCGCGCTTTTTGGGATCCTCGCGGACGGCGCGGACGAACGTCGTTTGGGGGATGCCGTGAACGAGTTTTGTCCAGCTCTGGCCGTAGTTGTTGGTCTTATAAATATACGGGCCTAGATCGTCGTTCTGGTGGCGATCCACGGCAACGTAGGCGGTGCCAGCATCGAACGGTGAAGCCTCAATCTGGCTGACTCGGCTCCATTCCGGCATATCCTTGGGAGTGACGTTCGTCCAGGTCTTGCCTTCGTCACGGGTAATTTGGATCAGACCATCATCGGTGCCCACCCAGAGAAGCCCTCGGGTGATGGGGGATTCGGCAAGCGCGAAAATCGTGTCGTAATACTCTGTGCCCGTATCGTCTAATGTGATTGCGCCGCCAGAGGGTTGTTGTTTGGTCTTGTCATTGCGTGTCAGGTCAGGGCTGATGGCTTGCCAGTGAACTCCGCCGTCAGTGGTCTTGAACAGACGCTCGCCACCGTGATAGAGAACGTTGGGATCGTGCGGCGAAATCACCACTGGTGCAGTCCACTGAAAACGATGCTCGAGATAAGCTGCGCCTCGCGCATCGGAAAGTTCGGGCTGCTCCGTAATCGCTTTGATCTGGCCAGTGCGCTTATCGAAGCGCGTAATGTTTCCCTGGTAGTCAGCCGCGTAAACGATATTTGGATCGGGCGGATACGGCGCGATGTAGCCCGCTTCCCCGCCCCCCACGTCATACCAGTCTGATCGATCGATGGAGCTTTGATCGCTGCGGCTGACAATAGCGACGGTCCCGCTGTCTTGCTGCGAACCGTAAATGCGATATGGCGTCGCGGTATCCGTAGTCACGTGGTAGAACTGTGCCGTCGGCTGGTTGTCCTCACGAGTCCACGTCTTGCCGCCATCGAGCGTCACCGTGGCTCCTCCATCATTTGAGGCAATCATGCGGCGTGTATTCGCAGGATCAATCCACAGCCCGTGGTTGTCTCCATGCGGGATCTTAATTTTGTTGAACAGGTGGCCGCCGTCGGTCGACCGGTAGGCTTCCACATTCATGATGTAAAGAAGGTTTTCATCCTTGGGATCAGCAATGACATGCATGTAGTACCAGGGGCGCTGCCACAAGCTGTGGTCAGGATTCACCAGAATCCAGTTCTCCCCACCGTCATCCGAGCGATAGAGACCTCCGTCAGGATTGTGCGCCTCAATCAAGGCATAAATACGGTCTGAATTCGCGCTTACTGAAACCCCAATTTTCCCGTACGGACCCTTGGGCAAACCGTGTTCCTCGATCCGCTTCCAGCTGGTTCCGCCATCATCGGAACGATAAAGTCCGCTGCCTGGTCCGCCGTCGGACATGTTCCACGAACTCCGACGCGCTTGCCACAGCGCCGCGAACAGGATATTTGCGTTGTGAGGATCAAAAGCCACATCGATACCGCCACTGTTTTCGTCCTTGTACAGAACTTTGTCCCAAGTTTTGCCGCCGTCAGTGGTACGGAAAATGCCGCGCTCGGTGTTGGGACCATAGGGATGGCCGAGTGCAGCCACGAAAACAATATTAGGATTGTTGGGATTAATGATTAGCTTCCCGATAGCGCGCGTGTCCTTCAACCCAACGTTTTTCCAGGTCTTGCCGCCGTCGAGCGACTTGTACACCCCATCACCGTGAGAGATATTCCCGCGAATGCACGCCTCGCCAGTTCCCACGTAAATAATATTGGGATCAGAATTCGCCACCGCTAAACTGCCAATATCTCCAGATCCCTCCTTGTCGAAAACTGAACTCCATGTCATGGCGCCGTCGGTCGACTTCCATACTCCGCCGCCGGTGGCCCCGAAGTAATAGGTCGTCGGATCACCCGGAATCCCAGCTGCCGTCAGCGATCGGCCGCCGCGGAACGGGCCGATCAAGCGGTATTTCATTCCCTTGAAAGGACGATCTTCCGGTCTGGTCGATTCGGAATCGCTGGGGGCATTGGGCTGCGCAGCAGTGCTGCCCGTAGGCGCAGCCTGTGTCGGCTTTACCGCCTTGGATTGCCGCTCGGGCTTGGTCTGGGCGAAACTTGTGCCCGGAAATGCCAGCAAGAAAACCACGACAAGACCAAGCATCCAACCGTGGCCTGCGGCGCTTCCAAATCTGTTCCCACCCACAGCGTTTCGATCAGCCATTAGAGGTCATCTCCGGAGAAATGAAGCATGAATGAGAACTATAGTAATGCCATCTTGGCTCGCTGCAAAGGGCAGGGCGCGGACGAGACGTCTTGCGTGTAGAAACTGGCCTACGGTCACATTCGCGAAACATAACAAAAAGGCAGCTGCGCCGCTCAGACATTCATTTCTTCAGGAGCAATTTGCGTGCGGCAGCCAGTTCTTTGCGTTTGACCCCGTCGACTTTGGGATAGGATAAGTCTAGTTCTTCAAGCGCATCGACGATGACCGACGAAACCACCAAGCGCGTGAACCACTTATTGTCCGCGGGCACGGCATACCAGGGGGCGTACTTGCTGGCCGTGTTTATGATCATCTCCTGATAAGCGTTCATATAGTCATCCCAGCATTCGCGCTCGTGAATATCGGCGGCAGAAAACTTCCAATTCTTCTCGGGCTGATCAAGGCGGGCAAGAAAGCGCCGCTTTTGCTCCTTCTTCGAAAGGTTTAGAAAAAACTTTCGGATCACCGTTCCGTCCCGCGCCAAATGCCGTTCAAAACTCCGGATGTCTTCGAAGCGTTGGCCCCAGAGATTTTTGGTCACCAGCGATGGAGGAACTTTCTCGCCCTTCAGCACCCCAGGGTGCACGCGCACGATTAGCACCTCTTCATAGTAGGAGCGGTTGAAAATGCCAATGTGTCCGCGCTGGGGAAGATCAAGCGTGGTTCGCCACAGAAAGTCATGTCGCAGCTCCGCTTCCGTCGGAACCTTAAAGGAATAGACCTGACAGCCCTCCGGATTCACCCCCGACATCACATGCTTGATAGCACCGTCCTTCCCGGCCGCATCCATGCCCTGGAAAATGAGCAGAACAGCCCAACGATCCTGGGCATAAAGTTTGTCCTGCAACTCAGCCAGGCGCGCAACACCGTGTTGCAAAGCCTCTTCGGCACGCTGTTTTGAATGCCAGCCATCAGTATCAGCGGGGTCGTAATCCTTCAATCGAAAGTCTTTGCCGTCCTCAACCCGATAAGATTTTGCTAGCTTTTCGTTCTTCATTTCGCTTGACCTCTGTCTTCGAGCGGCGTGCGAACTCGCTTAGAGAGTTTACACGCAGGTCAAGACCGCATTGGAACGATAGGAGATTCAGGGCTAACCAAGGGTGGAATTAAAACCAAAAAAAAGCTAGAAAATCAAGCAGTGATTGGAGCAATAAATTCCAACCCGAAGCAGTAACCGTCTCGGTAGCGAACGACAGCCTTCATCCGAGAGTGAGATGGAGTGCTGAACTCGAGCTCCAGCATATCGCCGGGATTCAGCAAGATCCCGGCATACAACAGCATGCCGCCTTCGCTCATCTCGGTTCCACGGCCGGGGATCGTAGTCTCAGGCCACGCTCCCGGCGCAAGGACGCGCACTTGTAGATCGACGGGATGTCTTGGCCATCGTCGCGTGTTTTGGGGAAAAGACATTTCTCGTGATCATTATCCTTTCCCTCCAGGCATTCAAATTACGAAGGTGCAGCCCGCCGTAACGGGCTTGGCGAAGCGCGGACGGCCATTCACCACAGACCGATTGACCATGGAGGAGTAGGCTAATCCCAGGAAGGACACTCCGTAGGCAGGGCCGTCGCGAGGTCTGGGTTTCAGGGCTCTCATCCGCCAGAACGCTCAATGGATTCCATTCAGGTTTGGCCAGATTGAGCTTGCACATGGTTTAAACAGTGTGCTAGCGTTCGCCCCATCGATAGATCGGTACTTTAAAGACGGGCCGATGCTGGCGCCCCTCCATACTGCTGTGCGAAGACGCCATCGGCTCAACTTCGAATCACGGTGAATCAAATGTCACAGACGTTTTCGACAGACTTGGTACCCATCGCCGATCGGTTGGACGCATGGCTGTCGAATGCGCGACAGATTTGCGGCGATTGCCGGTTTGAATTCCCCCGGCGGCATCTTTTTCATGGGTCGATTGAGCGGCGCAACATAGCTGGCCTGGAATTGACCCGGTTTTCGTCCACTCCGGTTTCTTTCGCAAAGTTTCCGGTTGTAAGTGCAAACTCAGTGGACCGGTATTGCATCGTCATCACTCAACTTCAGGGCGTGAGGTGTTATGCGCAGGATGGGGCGGCGGCTATCCTGAACCCCGGCGACAGCACGCTGATTGACTCCGGACAGTCATGGTCTTCGAATTGTGCCGGAGAGTGTTCAAGGCTGTATTTGCGGGTCCCACGCTGGTTGATGGAGAACAGGCTACGCCTCGCCAATTTGCCGTTGTTGCCCCGCATTTCAGGCGCGTCCGGACTCGGCGTAACCCTTTTCCGTCTTGCAAGCTCGCTTTACCAGGAAGCCCCGGTGTTGACGCTGGAAGAAGGGACTTCCGCCATTGAGGCTTATCTGGAAATCTTGTCCGCTTGCGTCGGTCACCCGGAACGACGGAGTCAAGATGTAGGCCACTGCACGGAACTGCTTTCTCGGGTTGAGCAATTCATGGAAACTCACTTGGCGGAGCCTACGCTGAATCCCGCTGAAATCGCCAATGCAGTCGGCATCTCAGTACGACATCTGCATCGCCTCTTTTCGTGCAGGGGGTCCACGGTTACGGAATGTATTCGCGAGTGGCGTCTTCAACGCTGCCGGATGGAACTCTGTGATCCGCGTTCCGCAGAACGCAACATCACGGAAATCGCGTTTTTCTGGGGATTCAGCGACTCCGCCCACTTCAGCCGTTGTTTCAAGCGACAATTCGGGGTCTCTCCGCGCACATTCCGCTTGCGCTCCTGGAATAAATCATGGAATGCGGAACGCCCGGAACGGGCACGCAGTCTGCAGGCAGTTGCGAACTTCCGGCCACTGTATCCAAACTGACCTAGCGATAACGCGAGGAGCACCGAGGTGGGGCTTGGCAGGATACGAAGCGTGCACAAGACTTACGATCTGGAATGGCGTGTCCCGTTCGGCACTTCTCTTCTACAGAGAGCGAACATCTGCGGCAGTTCACAGGGCATACCTTCCCTCTGCGATTCCTGAGGCTTCACTGCGGCAGCCCCATCCGCCGCAACAGGTCCAAGTAAGGCTTTGGCGGTATCGCCCTGCATAGCGGCTGCGCTGCCCTGATGCGCTGCCAGATAGGCTTCGCCGTGACACATAGACGGGCGTTGGTTGAGAATTTTCTGGAACTCGGCAGACATGCGTTTCGCCTTAGCCATTCGCCGATCCACACGCACATTCCACGTATGGCGTATCTATCGTAGTACGATATATCTCTCGTGGATAGGTTGAGTGTGGAAAGGGGGAGCAGCGGAGCAGCGAGGGAGGCGGAATGACGGAACAGCGGGGTGCGGGGAGCATGGAGTCATGGAGTCATGGAGAGTGGCTGGCGCTCGGGCGAGCTACGCGATCAATTGTGCTTGATAAACTTGCCGTTCTTCTGCCCAGTCAGCGAGTTGTAGAGTGTCTCCAAAAATGCGTCCTCGCTGATGAACTCTCCTGAATACTTCTTCCAAGGATCGAGAATCTTCGCTTGTTTCATCTGATCAAGCGTTTTCTTTTGCGCTAGTGCTTTCTGCACCAGGTCGCGGGTTTCCTTCAGCATGGTCAGATAGTGTCGCACGTCACCCAGATTCGAGACCGGTCCGTGGCCCGGAATTACTCTTACATCGCCCGGCAACTCCCGAATCACTTTCTCCGCTGCGTCAATCATGCCGTCAATGCTGCCGCCGCTGTCCACATCGATGAAGGGAAAGCCATAAGTCACAAAGTCATCGCCCATGTGCACAACATTTGACTTGGGGAAGAAAATGATCGAATCGCCATCCGTATGCCCGGCAGGAAAATGCAGAGCGCGGATGTCTTCTCCATTCAGATGCACCGTAACGTCATGGTCAAAAGTGATGATCGGCAGGGCTTCCCTGGGTTGGGGTTTGGCTTCAAAATGCACCGAGCTGCCATTGCCAGCCGTTCCGCCCGTCTCCAGGCGCTTACGCACGTTATCGTGGGCGATGATGGGCGCTTCCTTCTGAAAGTATGCGTTCCCGCCAGTATGGTCCTCGTGGTAATGAGTGTTGATGATGAACCGCACAGGTTTCTCGGTAATTCCTTTTAGCGCTGCCTGAATCTTCTCGGCCAGCGGTGCGTATTGATCGTCAACAATCACGATTCCGTCGTCGCCCACAGAGGCGCCTATGTTTCCTCCCGCGCCTTCCAGCATGTAAACGCTGCCGGCCACCTTGGTGACCTTCATCTGTACTTTGGTGAAGTCTTCATCCTGGGCAGTCGCCGGGCCGCACACGAATAGCACTCCGACGATTAGAATCCACGCTTTGTGCATGATTGTCTCCACACTCTAATGTCGGGCTAACCAGCTGGCGCCGGATGCACGAACCGAGTTTGAATGGTGCTTACGCATTCGCCATCAACGGGTTCTCATAAGCGCTTTTTACTGGGGTTTTTGTGGCTTAATTGGGTCCTACCAGAACCCTCTGCTCCGATTGCCGGTAAGTTCCAGAAACCGGCAATGTAATAAGGATTCCAAGCACGATCCAGATTGCGAGCGCAATCCATTCGTAGCGCGTAAAGTGACCCGGAACGACCGGCACAACCTTAACCAGGACCATCAGTCCCGTGACCAGCAATCCAAAGGCCGCAGCGGCGCGACCTCGCAAGTTCGGTCTCATGCGTAAGTAGGCGGCACATGCAGACATCCAACCCACAGCCGCAGCCAGCGCTCCCACTTCCAGGATGGGAACCAACCCCGCCTCGCCCAGCAACATAGCCAACGCCGTGGCAATGCCTACGGTGATGATGGCCGTCGAGGGCGTCTGGTTCTTTGGATGCACTCTCGCCATCCTTTGATCGAGCAGGTTTCGCCTTCCCATGGCGAACAGTAACCGTGACGAAGCCACCACATTCGCATTAAACGCTTGTAACAATGCCACCAGCGCGGAGGCCATAATAAGGTCGACGATCCAGTGGGCGTGCAACGCTCGCTCGAAGGCCAGCGCACTCGGAAACTGCTGATTGCGGTTGAGGCTTTGCCACGGCGCAACATAAGAGACAGCAGAGATTACAACCCAGAAAAAAACGAGGCCGACAAAGATCGTCAATAAAATCGCGACTGAGAAGTCGCGGGCCTGAAACCCTGGCCGAGCTTCCTCGGCGCATTTACCAACGGACTCAAAGCCCGAGAGCAGCCACGGGACAACCTGCCACACCAGCAACACGGACAGGAGCGGAGCGTGGCTGAACAACGGACGAAAATTCGCAGGGGAACCATGGCTTGCCCCCGCCAGGGCAAAAATTACAACTAAGGTGAGGAATGTGAAAGTCGTCGTCTTGCCTAACCTTGCGCTCGTCTGAATACCTCGATAGTTCAACCAGATCAGCACGATTGTGATGGTGAGCCCGAGCAGCACGTGCGGCAAATACACGGGATATCCGCCCAGGCGATACAACTCGAACCTATTCAGGGAAGGGAACAGGTAGCCGCTGATCCGGCCCGCGGCTAATGCTTCGAACGGACAGGTCAAAAAATAGCTCAGGAACATCATCCAGCCAGTCGCGAAGCTCACACTCGGGGGAAAGAAGCGGGCGACGTAAGCGGCTTCTCCGGCCGCATCGGGAATGGCCCGGACCAGTTGGCCGTAGACATAACCGATCGGGAGCAGCATGAGCGCGCCGGTGGTGAATCCTAGCAGGGCCCCCAGCGGGCCGCCACGCTGCAAGATGTCGTCCATAACCACCAGCCAGGCCGTGCCCACCATCACGCCGAAACCCAGCGCGAAGTAGTCGATCAAACGTAGCTTACGGGCCAGCGTGGTCATAGAAGTTTTGGGAAGTTCCGGGACAAGTGCCTGCACATCTTATTATCGTTTCCGGAAGTTGTTGCCCAGATTCGAAAATACTGCGGTTACAGGCCATTGGTCGACGGACGAGGTCGGACGGCCATGGCTCCATGACCGTCGGAATTGCGCCCCGCATCGCTCTCAGAATTCGTACCTCAGAGCGAACTGCATTACCCGCGGTTGTGTCAGCAGGCCAGTGAAAGCGCCGAAGGACTCTGGCAACTGCTGAAGCGAAGCAATGCATGCGCAGGCGGATCCGGTCTGTAGGCCTGAGGCGACATTGAACCGGTGGAGATTCGGCAGGTTGAAAACTTCCCAGCGGAATTGCAGGCTTTGGCCTTCGAATGGCATCATCCATCGCTTGCTCAGGGCCATATCCAACCCAGCGTCGCCGTCTCCACGGACCACATTTCGTGAACCACTTTGGCCGGGGAAAGGATGCTGAAAATCAGCAAACGCCGCCGTTGAGTTGGCAAAAACGCTAATCGAACCGTTCGCCTGCCGGAAGTGTCCGGTCCGGGGCCTGGTGATCATTTGCGCGATGCCCTGCTCGTCCCAGTTTGTAGGCCAGAAGTTGCCATTATCCACGGTGAACGGGAAGCCGCTTGTCCACCGAGCCAATCCGGAAAGTTGCCAACCTCCAATCAAGGCGTTGGTAACGCCGGCGGCGTTGCCGGCGAAGCGCTTGCCCTTTCCGAACGGCAGCTCGGCAATCCAGTTGGCATTGATTTGGTGAGTGGTGTCGAAATCCGAGACTGCGCGACGCCCATTGGGATCGAAGGCATTTGCCAGGCGAGTTCCGGGAGATCCGACGTTGCAGCACGATGCCCACCCCAGACGCGCTGCCGAGGAAGTGATATCGATAGACTTGGAATACGTATAGTTGAGGTCAAATTGCAATCCGCTGCCAAACTGCTTCCTCAGAGTGGCCTGCAGGGCGTTGTAATTCGATTTGCCAATGGAACTCCAAGCAAACATGCTAGTCGCCTGGTTATTTAGGTAGTTGCCTGGTCCTGCCCCAAAGCCAGTGCAGCCCGGCTGAGCGCAGAATGTGTAGGCCTTTCCCGTGTTATCCCCCAGACCGCGGTAGAGGTCGAGATCCCCGATCCCAACGACCTCGTTGCCGACGTAGGAAAGAAATGGATCGTAGTAAAGGTCGTAAATGGCCTGAATGAGGCTTTGATTGCCGGGAGCGGGGCTTAATCCTGCAAAATTGCCAAAGCTCTGGTATGCGGTGGCGCCGGCTTGAAGCGGCGGCAGCATATCGTGCCAGTAGACGGCAGTCGGGCCGATAGCCGCGTCGTTAATTGAGGAGTTCACAAAACTCACGTAGTCCTGAAAGGTTGGAAACGAGCTGTTTGGGTGCGCGAGGGCAACCTTGGCCAAGGCGGTGGCGGCAGCGTAGTAATCAACCCCGCTCTTGGGATCCACTATATCAAGCGGCTGCCTCAGGTCGCGCTGCGTGAGCAGATTGCGACCCAAGCGCCCAACATAAGAGAGTTGCAGCGACAATCTGTTCGGCAACTCGCGGCCAATGGAAAAATCGAAGGCGTAAGCGTAAGGATTCTTCATCGACTGATCGATTCCCCATGTGATCGCCTGGTTGTTTGGCAGCGGATGAAGCGCTGGCGGCGGCGGCTGAAAAAACACCTGGTTCGCCGGATTACCGCAGTTGTCGACCGGGCCGCAAGTGGGAATCTTGTTGATGTCGGTTATGCGGGGGACGTGGGCGGCATCGTCATAGCCAAAGGTACAGCAGGCGTTTGAATCGTCGCCCCTAATCCGCCGGGAGGGTTCGCGTCGAAGGTGTTGAGCAACTGCATTCCAGCGCGATCGTAGACCTTGCTGAAACCGCCGCGAATTACTGTCTTATCGCCCTCGCCAAAGATGTTTCTCAGCCAACCGCCATGGGGACGAGGCGAGTATGCCACGGAGATGCGCGGCGAGATATTCGACTTTTGAAAATTGTACCAACCGGGTCCATGATTGGCTGGTCCCCCTAAAACAAAAGAGACCGGCGGGAGAGCGTCATATCCCGTGCCTTGCTTCATGTTCTTTACGATCTGATCAAACTGTGTCCCCAGATTGACATCCGGAGAAGCTTGGAATCCATTCACTTCCCATGGCGGCGGGAACAGCGACCAGCGCAAACCGTAAGTCACTGTGAGATTCGGTTTCACGCGCCACGAATCCTGTCCGTAGAACTCGTACCACTCGAGCCCATAGTTCCGCTTCACCGGGATGCCCGCAGCGAGCACGTTCCCCTGCTCGTCGTAGTTGTAGTTGGCGACGATGTCGGAAACCATGCCGAGCAAGCCCAGCACGGGGTAGTCGTACTGAAAAGCCGAAGCCGGCTCAGGGAGCCCAATGTTTGCGGGATCCAGATAGCCGCCGGTATTGGCGAATCCTGTCGGCGACATCCAATTGGTAGCTCCTTTTCCTTCGCTGAAGGAGTGTTGCAAGCTGAGGCGAGGATCGCGGACGATACCGATGTTGCCGCCAAACTGAATGCTATGTTTCCCCTTGGTCCAGGAAAAATCATCGAGAAAGTTTTGTACTGGCGTCTGGGCATTGTGGTTATAGAAGACGGGTTGGTCGAGCCCGTAGAAGACGTTCCAATCCTGGCTTGTGTTTCCCAGTATGCCAACGCTCTGGCGGGTGAACCCCCAGTGGAACGCATTGACCGCGGAGGAGCTGAGAACCGTCGTATATCCGACGACGAATCCCTTGCTGTGGTCGGTCATGGTCTGTTCGGGTGCCGATCCGGGCAGAAAGGGGTCCTGCGGATTGAATACATTCTGCAAGGCACCACGCCAGAACAAGGTGTGCTTACCGTCTGCGGTAATGTGGTAATCGAGTCGGGCGATGAAAGCATTGTTATCGAAGCGGATGGGCGCACGGAAACGAAATCCGGAATAGTTCAAGCCATCGCCCACGGAGGTGTCATTGGTTACGAATTGGCCGGTGCAGAATGTTTTGTCGAAGTAGCCGGTGTGACTCGAGTTCTCGATTGCAGGATTGATTCCGAGACCGAGAGGATCCAGGCTCGGATTTGAGAGCTGGGCCTGGGTCAAACTCTGGGTTTGCCCGTTTACGTCTACGTATTGGATGATGCCTTGGCATAGACTTGGCGTCGGAATTGCGCGCACCGTGCTCTCTTCTTCCCGCCGGCGCGTGCCCTCGTAGTTAGCGAAGAAGAACCAACGGTTTTTCTGAATCGGGCCTCCCACAGATGCGCCGAAGACATTTCTGATCAACTTAAGGGGCTGACGCACAAAGTAGTCGCTGGCGCTGGTGGCCGTATTGCGATGGTATTCGTAGAGCGATCCGTGGAAGCTGTTGGTACCGCTCTTGGTGATCAGCGACACCTGCGCACCCGAGCCTTCACCCTGATCAGCGTTGTAGTTGGATGTAGTCACGCGGAATTCCTGAACGGAGTCCGGTGTAATCGGCAGGACAGAGGTAAAGGCATAGCCGTTGGACTGGTCGTTCACGTCCACGCCGTCCAGGGTTATGTTGCTTTGGTCGCTGCGCGCACCATTTACCGCGCCGTTGCGGGTGTCCTGATCCTTGACCTTGGGATCATCCAGATGCGGGCCATTTCCGATAGAGGTGACTCCGGCTTGCAGACTCAGCAAGTCCGGAACATTGCGGCCATCCAGCGGAATCTGCTTCACTTGCGTTTCGCTGAAAGGATTGCCAATTGAGGCATCGACCATGTTTAGCGCAGGGGCCTCGCCGCTGACGGTAATGCTCTCAGTGACAGATCCAACCTTCAGCCGGACGTTCGCGGTGGCAGGTGTGTTGACCAGGAGCTGCAGATCGGTCTGCTCGTAACGGGAAAATCCTTTGGCCGTCACCGTCAGGGTATAGGTCCCGGGGGACAGGGCGAAGAGTCGGTATTCTCCTTGAGTTCCAGTCACCATCGTGCGTTCCAGCTTCGACTCGTTGCTGGAAAGCATGACGCTGGCGCCGCTGATGGCACTCCCACTGGGGTCGGTTACGGTGCCTTGCAGCGAACTGGATGAGGTCTGGGCGACGGTGAGACTGGCCGTGACCACCAACTGCACTATCCATAGAATCGCAAACTGCTTTGTCGACTTCATGTACAGCCCTCCTGCCCAGAAATTCCTTATCAGGACCGAGCGGAACGAGACGGCTCGGGGCCAGAAACTTAGTGAAAACCGCGATCTCTTGCGCTGCAAGTCCGACCATACAGTCGAACTCCTGCGCCACAGAATACGCCTGAGCCGAGCCTCTGGGCTTGTCTGGGAAGGACAATGGACTTGTCTGAGAGTGACAAATACATTTCTGTAACCGCCACCCGACGCTTATGATCGCCGCGCGCGGGTGGGCGAGCGAACTCTGTGCTGCTTAATTGTCGCGGCGAACAATAACGGAGCCGAACCCATAGAATGTGCGCATGGCAGTGTCCATGATTCCGGCAGCCATTCAAGGTCAGAAATACATTTCTCTCACCACGTTCCGCAAGAACGGGGCTGCGGTTCCGACCCCAGTATGGTTCGGTGAAGGGGATGGCAAGCTTTACATCATGACCCGATCGATTTTCGGCAAGTACAAGCGAATCCGAAACAATCCCCAGGTTCGGGTTGCGCCATCGACCATTCGAGGCAGAGTTACGGGCCCGGAGTTCCCGGCAATGGCACGCATTCTGCCGGTTGAAGAACACTCGCGCGCACGCCAGATCATCAATCGCAAGTACTGGCTGGCGCGCCTGCCGCTGTTGTGGAGCAGAACTGACGCCTATATAGAAATTGCGTTTCCCTGAGAGCTGGTGCGAGCGCGCTCATTTACGCCGCTTCCCTGTCCCTGCTAACATAATTTGTTTGCAGATCGGTTCCGGCAGCTTTCTGATCTCGTCTTCATAAAAAACGGAGGAACATGGCTATCAAAATCGGCATCAACGGTTTCGGACGCATTGGCAGGAACGTGCTGCGCGCTTCCCTCAAAGACTCTAACCTTGACTTCGTAGCCGTCAACGACCTCACCGATCCCAAAACGCTGGCTCACCTTCTGAAGTACGACTCCATCCTGGGCAATTTGCCGAACAAGATTTCTGCCGGCACGGACAGCATTATCGTAGACGGAAAGGCGATTAAGGTTTTCGCAGAAAAGGACCCCGCGAAGCTTCCGTGGGAATCCGTGGGCGCGCAGGTAATCGTCGAGTCCACTGGTCGCTTCACCGACGCCGCAGATGCTAAGAAGCACATGCGCGGTTCGGTAAGGAAAGTGATCATCTCGGCTCCGGCCAAGAATGAGGACGTTACTCTCGTCCTCGGAGTGAACCACGACAAGTACGATCCGGCCAAGCATCACATCATTTCGAATGCTTCCTGCACGACGAATTGCCTGGCGCCGATCACCAAGGTCGTCCATGACAATTTCAAGATTATCAGCGGGACCATGACGACGATTCACTCCTACACTAACGATCAGGTCATCCTTGATTTCCCGCACAAAGACCTGCGGCGCGCGCGCGCGGCGGCGATTTCCATGATTCCGACTTCAACCGGCGCCGCCAAAGCATTGAAACTCGTGATTCCAGAGATGGCGGGTAGATTGGACGGCTTCGCCATGCGCGTGCCGACACCGAATGTCTCCGTGGTCGACCTGGTTGTCTTCGTCGAGAAGAAGACTTCAAAAGAAGAAGTGAACGCGGCGCTGAAAAAAGCCTCTGAAGCAGGGCCGCTGAAAGGCTATCTCGGATATGAAGAAGAGGAACTGGTCTCGGCCGATTTTCGCGGAGACCCCCGCTCTTCCATCGTGGACGCACCCATGACCCTGGTGGTCGGCGGCACCTGCGTCAAAGTGATCTCGTGGTACGACAACGAGTGGGGATACTCGTCTCGCGTTCGCGATTTGATCAATTATCTCGGCGCTAAAGGTCTGTAACGGCTGTCTCAAAAAAGGGGAGCCCATCTTGGCCGAGGGGGGTGGGCGCCCTGCTTCCTCACTATGATAGAAGGTTGAATCGAATGTCGAAGCTCTCCATCCGTGATCTTCCAGTCAATGATCATCGAATTTTCATGCGTGTGGACTTCAACGTCCCACTGGACGATGGACGCGTCATGGACGACACGCGCATGCGGGAAACTCTGCCCACCATCGAGTACGCACTCCGCCATGGCGCGCGTCTGATCCTGGCTTCACATCTTGGCCGGCCCAAGGGAAAACCGAATCCGAAGATGAGCCTAAAGCCGGTAGCCGAGCGCCTGCGAATGCTGCTCGACAAGGAACTGGCGCGGGGCGAAAACGTGGGTTTCTCGCCGGATTGCGTCGGTCCCGAGGCGGAAGAAGTCGCCCGCCAATTGGAAAAAGGGCAGACGCTTCTGCTGGAAAATCTTCGCTTCCATCCTGAGGAGGAAGCCAACGACGAAACCTTTGCCCGGCAACTGGCCCGCCTCGCCGACTTCTACGTTAACGATGCCTTTGGCACAGCACATCGGGCCCACGCCTCAACCGTGGGCATCACCAAATTCGTGCAGAAAGCCGCAGCCGGGCTGCTCATGGAGAAGGAGCTGCGCTACCTGGGCAAGGTCCTGCAACATCCCGAGAAACCGTTCATCGCCATTCTAGGAGGCGCTAAAGTCAGCGACAAGATCGGAGTCATTCAAAATCTCATGACCAAAGTGGACTCGCTCCTCATCGGCGGTGGCATGGCCTACACATTTCTCAAGGCGCAAGGGCTGGAAGTTGGCAAGTCGCTGGTGGAGGCCGACAAGCTTGAGCTGGCGCGAACACTGCTGGAGGAAGGCAAGAAAAGAAAGCTTAAATTTCTGTTGCCGGTCGATCACGTCGCCGCGGCCAAAATCGAACCCAATGCCGTGGTGCAGCAAATTGGCGAAGGCCAGCCAATCCCTTCAAATCTCATGGCACTGGATATCGGTCCTAAGACTATCGAATTATTCTCGGAGGAAATTTCGCGCGCTCGCACCATCGTATGGAACGGCCCCATGGGCGTCTTCGAGGTGCCGGCATTTTCGAAGGGAACCTACAAGATCGCTCAGGCGGTGGCGGACAATGTGGGAGCAACTTCGATTGTGGGTGGCGGGGATTCTGTTTCCGCCGTGCGCGCCGCCGGGGTGGCGGACAAGATCACGCATATCTCCACTGGCGGCGGAGCCTCGCTGGAATTTCTGGAAGGGAAAAAACTTCCCGGGGTCGAGGCCCTCACCGACAAACGCTAGGCAATCTTCAGCATGGGAGTGCATATCCACTCCAGTGACCTGCTCAGGTTTACGGCAGCGATCGGCGAACCGCAATACGACCCGCACTTCATCTGAAAGGAACCGATGCCGCGCACCAAGCTCATTGCCGCCAACTGGAAGATGCACAAAACCCCTGATCAAACGCGCGATTTCTTCCGCCATTTTCTGCCGCTGGTCTCAGGTCACGACCGCGATGAAATCGTGGTTTGCCCACCCTACGTTGACCTCGCGGCTGCCATGGAGGCAGCAAAGGGATCGAATATTGCAGTCGGCGCCCAAAACCTGCATTGGAAAGAAGTGGGCGCATTCACCGGCGAAATTTCGGCTCCCATGCTGCTGTCCCTCGGCGTCACTCACGTGATTGTGGGCCACTCCGAGCGTCGGCAGTATTTCGGCGAGACCGACGACACCGTCAATCTGCGCCTGAAGGCCGCACTTGAAGCCGGACTCACCCCCATCTGCTGCGTTGGCGAGGTGCTGGAAGAGCGCGAGGCGGGGCTTAGCGACGATGTTCTTCGGCGACAATGCGTCCGGGCTTTCCACGCAATTTCCGCAAAGAAGGCGGCGCGGCTAGTTGTGGCTTACGAACCGGTTTGGGCCATCGGCACGGGAAAAACAGCTACTCCAGAACTCGCGGCCGAGGCCCATGCCGTCATCCGCAGCGAGGCCGGCGAAGTGTTCGGAGAAGAATTCGCCGCCAATATGCGTATTTTGTACGGAGGATCGGTAAAACCAGAAAACGCCGCTGCCCTGATGGCGCAGGAAGAAATTGACGGAGCGTTGGTCGGCGGCGCCTCGCTGGAGCCGAAATCATTCGCCGCGATTGTGAAGTACTGACGCTCCTCGGTGGACCTGGCTACTTTCTGCGAATCGCCATACTGTGAGCGCTGGCGCCGAGAATCGACGGCTCTTGCTCCACCTTTCGAACCCATGCGAGCAAGCGCCCCGGTTGTGCGGGCTCACTCCACAACCGATCGAGATGGCGTGCGAGCCACTCCGCTCCTTCCCTTGCGGCCGATGCTACGACTTCAAATCCGGCGTCAAGAAACTCGCGAGAAAGCTCCTGTGGCCCATGCCGATGAAAAAAGGCATCGGTGAAATATTGCAGATTGCCCGTCTGATTCCGATGTTGCCCATCTCCCAGATCACCCACAAGAATCTGGGAAACATGTGGGTCGTCAAAAAAACCGCTGCTTCACGAATGGAGCAGCGAGGCAAAACCACGGATGCATGCTCCGCACACAATTCCGCCTGGCCGCAGCACGCGATAGGCCTCACGCAAACAAGCTCGACGATGGTCGCGGTCAGCGCAAGTGACACCGCGGACCCTACCGTAGGATCGGCGCGCTGCTGTGGGCATGTTGCAAGTAACGCGCATCCCCAACGTCCGCTGGCCCGACGGATGCCGCGGTTGCGCTGCCGAAGCCCTGAATGCCTGATCCCCATGCTTCGCTACCGGATCAATCCCGTGGACATGGTATCCGAGAGCCGCGAGCCAGCAAGCATAAACACCGGCGCCTCCACCTGCGTCAATAACGGTAGCGGGCGGATTTGGCAGGTGGCGCAAGATCAATTCTTGCGTGCGCGCGTGCTCGGGTTGAAAACCATAAGGCGCGCAAAGGCGACGACTCATCGGGCAGCGAATCGTGGCGAACAATTCCGGCAGTGACTCTTCCGTTTTATCCGACTTCATGGCAAGGCCGCTATGCCCCACTGGCGCGCCGGGCACCGCGATATCCCAGCTGCATGGAGACATGACGCGCGGCATCCTTCAGCGCTTCCAAAATTCGCGGCATGGTCTGTGGGTTGACCTGGTTGATGGTGCCGCTCAATCCCAGACTCGCCTCGATGCTTCCATGCTGGTTGAAGACGGGCGCACCCACGCAGCGCGCTCCCATGTTATTTTCCTCGTCATCCACCGCGTAACCTTGCTGACGCACCTTTTCTAGCTCCTTGAGCAGTCGGGGCGCAGTTGTGATGGTCTTGGGCGTGCGTTTCTCCATTCCTTGCTCGCTCAGAATTTTTTCCAGCCGTTCTCGGGTAATATGAGCGACCAGCGCCTTACCCACGCTGGTCGCGTGCACACGCATGCGGCGACCTACCCAGGTATCCATCTTGATGAATCCTTGAGGCTCGACCTTCTCGATGTAAACCGCATCGGGGCCGTCGAGAATAGCCAGGTGACACGTCAGGCTGGTTTGTTCCATGAGCCGACGCATGATTGGCAACGCCACCTCGCGCACGTCTAAACCGCTGAGCGCTCCCCGGCTGAGGCTCAGAACCTTCAGCCCCACACGGTATTTACCCGTCCCCTGCTCGCGATTGAGATACCCCTTTTTTTCCAAGGTGCGGAGGATGTAACTGGCAGAGCTCTTTGGAATCTTCAACTTACGGCTAATATCAGCGTTGCTGAGCCCTTCCGATTCCTCCGCTACGGATTCCAACATGGCCAGCGCCCGCTCAACCGCGACGGAGGGCGAATCAGTCGGTGGGGACATACGTAGCGTCATGGTAACAAACCCCTAGGCGGACAACAAATCGAATGTATGTTCGGTATATTGAACAACCGTCTTGACCAATCCTCGGGCCTGTCTTACGATCGGCCGGTATTTGGAATCATTGTTCAGTATATTGTACAACATGGAATCAGCAAGTCCACCGCAGGAGCTGCGAATGACGGCCACGGCATCGGAAATCGGCAATCCAGTCAACCCTGTCAGCACCGCGCCCAAACCATTCGATCCAACCCACGATCTGCCCGCGGGCTTTTTGGATTTCTTCCTCCCCCTCCACAACATTTTCACGCCTTGGCAGCGGAAACTCGCTGACCGGCGCATTGAGATACTCGAGGCATCGCTCGAAGGCGAGAAGCCTGCGCACAGCTTTCCTTCCGATATTGTTCGTAACGGCTGGCGCATTGAGTTGCCCGAGTGGTGTCAGGATCAGCGCAATCAGATGACCGGACCCGCCGACGATGCCGACCTGTGCGTGAAAATGCTCAACTCGGGCGCGCCTGGAGTGATGCTCGACCTGGAAGACTCCTGCGTAAATGAGTGGGAGCACCATGCGAACGGCGTACAGAATATTCTTGCCTGCCTGCGCGGTGACCTCACCTATTACGACAAGAAGCGTGAACGCAGCGTTTCCATCAAACCCAGCAGCACGGTGATCTTCACTCGTCCGCGTGGCTTGCACATGAGCCAAGCCGGACTCGTTCCCTCGGAAGTGGTTTCCGCTTCCCTCTTCGATGTGGCGCGCATTTTCTACGGCGTCGATCCGGCTGAGCTGAAGCATCCGCTTTCCTTCTACATTCCAAAGTCGGAATCCGCAGAAGAGGCGCTGTGGTGGCGCGATCTGTTCCAGGCTCTAGCCAAGTTGCGTGGCCTGCCGCACGACTACGTCAAGTGCATGGCGCTGGTGGAATCACACCCGCTGGCATTTCAGATGGAAGAATTCGCCTACAACCTGCGCGATCACCTCTTGGGTCTTGATCTGGGACGCTGGGACTACATGGCCAGCCTGATTCATTTCAATCTTGAAGACCCCTCCTGGGTACTGCCCGATCGCAACACCATTCCCCACAATGTCCCCTTCTTTCAGAATCTGCGCGAGCTGATGCCCGAGATTTGCCATCGTCGCGGGATTCTCGCAATCGGGGGAATGACGGCGCTGTACCCCAGCCGCGAAGATCCCGAACTGAACGCCCGCGCGTTGGCGGTGCTCGAACAAGACAAGAAAAATGAAGCCGACTGTTTGATGGATGGAGCTTGGACCGGGCATCCCGATCAAAATGCTATCGCGGTCGCGCAGTTCCCTTACCCGAACCAGCTTCTCTCCAGACCCAAGAATCCGGGGCGCTATCCAAATCTGCGGCCCGCGCCCGAAGGCATTGGCGAGCGCACGGTAAACGGAACACGCGCGGCCGTACGGACTGTCATCCGTTATCGCCACGGAGTGCTCGGCGGTAAAGGTGCAAGCCTGCTCGATGGCTACATGGAAGACCTGGCAACCGACCGCATCTACCGCCTGATGATTGCGCAGCGCGTGTTGCACCGCGATCTCGCCGGCATCATTGACGATCAAGGCCAAAGCATCAAACACACGCCGGACTTCATCACACGCCTCTTCGACGAAGAACTCAATCGCCTGCTTCGCGAGCTTGCTTCTGACTCCGCTCCCGAAGAAGCGGATCGCTTCCGCCGGGCGCGCGAACTCAGCCAGTCCATGATCGTGAATGGAGAATTCAACCCGGTATAAGTCTCCGCCCAATCCAACTTCAGGAGTAAACCCATGTCGGCTAACGGAAAAGGAAAGCACGCAACCCGGCGCCACCACAACCAGACGGAGCCGGTCCTTGGTGAAACCGAGCGCCTGGCACAATATGCCTTGGCTCAGGATTGCCTGCACCACGACTGGGCCAACAATGAGCGTTGGAAGGGGGTTGAACGGGCTTACTCGGCCGAAGATGTGCTGCGTCTCCGTGGATCGGTCCACATCGAGCACACGCTGGCTCGCATGGGCGCCGCGCGCTTGTGGCAATTGCTACAGACCGAGCCCTATGTCAACGCGTTGGGCGCGATGACCGGCAACCAAGCCGTGCAGCAGGTGCAGGCCGGTCTAAAGGCCATTTACGTCAGTGGATGGCAAGTCGCGGCGGATGCTAACAACGCAGGCCAGATGTATCCCGATCAAAGCCTTTACCCTGCCGACAGTGTTCCCCATATGTGCCGCCGCATCAACAACGCGTTGCAACGCGCCGACCAGATTCATCACGCGGAGGGGGAGGTCCCTCCCGCGCAGACCTGGTTCGCACCGCTAGTCGCCGACGCCGAGGCCGGATTCGGTGGAACGCTTAATGCCTTCGAACTGATGAAAGGAATGATCGAGGCTGGTGCCGCATGCGTTCACTTCGAGGATCAGCTCTCTTCGGCAAAGAAGTGCGGCCATCTCGGTGGAAAAGTTCTGGTGTCCACGACCGAGGCTATACAAAAGCTGGTTGCAGCCCGTCTCGCTGCTGACGTGCTCGGCGTACCCACGCTGGTTATGGCCCGCACCGACGCGAACAGCGCGCACCTTCTCACCAGCGATATTGATGCTCGCGATCGCGCATTCTGCACCGGCGAACGTACTCCGGAAGGGTTCTTCTGCATTCGTGGAGGAATCGACTCCGCCATTGCCCGAGGTCTCGCCTACGCGCCCTACGCCGATTTGATCTGGTGCGAAACCTCCGAGCCCAACATCGACGAGGCACGCCGTTTCGCTGATGCCATTCACGCGCGTTATCCGGAGAAGATGCTGGCTTACAACTGCTCGCCGTCATTCAATTGGCGCAAGAAGCTGGACGAGGCGGCCATTGCCAGCTTCCAGCCCGAGCTGGCCCGTATGGGATACAAATTCCAGTTCGTCACACTGGCCGGGTTCCACGCGCTCAACCTCAGCATGTTCGAGCTTGCCCGCCACTACCGAGAAACCGGCATGTCGGCATACTCGAACCTCCAGGAAAAGGAGTTTGCCAGCGAGCGTGAGCATGGATATCAGGCCACGAAACACCAGCGCTTCGTCGGCACGGGATATTTCGATCAGGTGCAGCAGGTAATTAGCGGCGGCTTGTCTTCGACCACCGCTCTGGAGGGCTCAACGGAAGCCGAACAATTTTCGGCCGACGGGCAAAAGATCCCGCGAAGCGAAGCGCCCCTGATCCCGAGCCAGCCGCCGATTTCGGATTTGCCACAGGAAGAGATGCTGCAGCCCTCAGGAGACTAGACTCGATCAGGTTCATTGCTGGACCGCACGATTCGCCAACTGGAGGCGCGGCTTCAGACCGTGCCTCTTTTTTTCGTTTCGACGGTGCGCGTCCCCATCAGGGGCCAGAAGCCACCCACCGTCACCCGGCGTCAGATTCCTCGATGAAGTGGCTCTCTCATTTACCAGGTTGCGCGTGCATACCCGCGAAGACCGCATACCGCGAAAGCAGCTTTTGTTACGATCAACTGCTGCCGCGGAGTCCTTTGGCGTTTGTGCGGAAGCGGTGGAACTGGCAGACACACCATCGATGGTCGTGGGTTTGCTGATTCTCTCCAACTTTCTCATAACAGCGCTTTTATCTTTCAGCCCAATCACTTGCACGGATCGGCGGGAAAATAGTCAATAAGCCCCGGCAAGCGCCGGATCGAAGCAGTCGGTGCAAAATCGGGTGCAGTTTGCACGCTCCTCCCGCGCAAGATTTTTGCCCCCTTTGGTCCGTTTTCACAAAACAACACTTTTCCAACCCCAAGGCTGACGGGAAAAGAGGAAGGAGCCGAGTTAGTTCTTGTTTGTTGACTACACAGCCCACAGAGTTAGTGGGAACGGTTATTCCGCTCGCGAAAAGCAGCATGTTCCGAAGATCGATCGGCGTCATCAGGGCATCCACTCTGCCTCGTTCCACATCAGGAGTTGCCGCAACTGGCCTGGCACCGCCAAGACTCGAGCACACGATCCAGCGCGTCGCGAATGGCGTTACGCGCTTCCCCCCGACTGTAACCGCGCATCAGAAGCCGGTCGTACGGGGTGTGCCTATGGCGGGCAGCCGCTATTACGGCTGCCGTCAATGCATCTTCTTCGAGCGCGCGCCCGGCGAAGGTGCGTCCCACCCGGCCACTCCCACGGACGCTTGTATGCATTGCGATCGCCCGCGCCTCTTCTGCAGGGCAGCCGGGGAACAGTCTAAGAATTGCTCCTGTCATCGATGCGGCGAGATCGCGATCCTTTTCAGCCGTCCGCAATCGGTTTTGCGCCCGCTTCGCCGAGCGCTCGTCACTATCCGCACGGCATTCCTCTTCTGCTCGATCAAGGGCGGCCTCTTCAATCAGCACACCCTGGCGCTCGTAACGGCCACGAGACCTGCTGAAACGAACAACCACGGCGGAAAGAGGGCTGTGCTTCCGGGCACGCCGTGTAAGAGCGGTATCACCTCGGGGTAGATAAACCAGGTGATCCAGATCGGCGCAGCTCAGGCAAAGAGGGCGCCGCCCTTCCATGAAGAGAAAATCTCCCTTCCACAATTCATGGAGGCATTCTGCGCATTTCGACTCGCGCAGAATGTCGAAGACTACCAGGTCCTTCGTTTCCGATGACGATTGGTGTTCCTCCGGCTTCATACCTTCAGTGGAGTACCTATCTGGGAGAAAGGTTCCCTTTTTGCCGCGGCGGGCCAAGCAGCTCTGTTCCGCACCTGTACATAGAATAAAACCAGGAGCCGCGCCCTAGCATCCTTCGTGTCATCAGAGCTGATTTTGAGCGCGCTAGCGCACGTTACCGCAGGGCGTGTAATGAAGGCAAGCCGAAATACGATTCAGCGCTGGATACTACTTGGGAATCAGATAGGATCCGGGAATGTTCCCGTCTAGAGTTGCAAGGACCGCACCGTTCGCGTGATGACTCCGCTGCCAGCGCGCACCCACCTCATATGTCAGCCTTTCCTGTGGCATAACGGCAATGCGGAGAACACGACGCCGGACTCGACCTGCCCACCCGGGGGGCCCTCAAGTGTTCCAGGAGAAGCCTGTGGTTTGGGAAAACGGCCACATCAAAGAGCTCGATCGCGTTGTTTCTGGAAGAGATGGAGCAGAAGGCCATACCAATTTCCGGGGCCGCGTTTTGGATTGTGAGGAGAATGGCGCGGCAAAGGATAAGGCTATCTTGAGGCAATTTTTACATCTGAATGACAACTGCCGTTGCTCAACAACCTAGTATGCCGTGGGTACGTTGCTGCTCCTGAACACCAGAGAACGAGCACAACAATTTCGAGAGGTAGCCCGATGCCGAAGCTGAGGAGACCAGTCTCTGAAACTAGACTCCTAGAGAAGATCCTGGTCATTGAGGATGATGGGATTGGTGAACGAGTTCTCGGAAGAATCTTCCAGGCAGAGGGATATGATGTGCATGTCGCCAGGGATAGTATCGCCGGTTTAGAAGTCCTTCCGAAGGTGGCTCCGGCGGCTATCGTCCTCGACTTGGATATGCCGAGAATGGCGGGGGATGACGTCTGTCGGGAACTCACCCGAATCACCCCCTCAACTCCTATCGTCATCCTTAGCACTAATTCGGACACCGCTACGAAGGTCCAGCTCTTGGAGATTGGCGCCAGTGACTATGTAACCAAGCCATTTAGCGCTCCGGAACTTGTTGCCCGTGTGCGCGCAGCGATGAGGCGACCCTTTCGGGTCGGTGAGGGAGACATTGTTGTTTTCGACGACGTCATTGTGAACTTTCCAAAGATGGAGGTAACGCGGAATGGTCGACTGGTTTCGCTTTCGCTCCGTAATTTTAGGCTCCTTGAGTTTCTGCTGCGGAATAACGGATATGTCATCCCGCGCCAGGAACTTCAGCAGCACATCTGCAAAAACAGGCATTTTCGGTCGGTGGACAATCAGATACTCCATTTGAGAAAGAAGCTCGAACGAGATCCCTCGACGCCGGTGCATTTCCGAACCATTCATGGTGTCGGCTACAAGTTTGTGCTCTAAATAATCGTAGGATGCGCGCTGTGCATTGATCAACGGCGTCCAGCCGAGTTGCCACATGTAGGAGTTCCCATGACACGGGCAAGTGGGAATGGAGATAGCGTGCCTTGTTCTTTGAGGTAACCGTTTCGGCACTACAATTCTGGCCCAGAGCACGACTCGGCCCGCATGACATACAATCGTCTCTCGGGGTGGTCCTGGCGGGCTGTCTTCATTTGATTGCCCTTCTTCCAGGCGGCAAGCCCGGCCCTAAACTCACTCACAATTGCGTCCATTGCGGCGCGGGAAATCATCTTCGAGCTGACCTCTGACTTCTTTTGCATAGCGACAGTGTCCCACATTGTCACATTTGACCAAGGCCCTTCGTTGAGCAGGAGCCAGGCTGGGGTCGAGACCCCAATGGTCTCCTCTGCCTGAGAAGACAAAAGTTACGACAAGCGACAACGTCGCCAACCAAATTACGCACCTAATCTAGGATTTTTTTGTCTCCGATCGGGGCCAGACCTTGCCCGCGTCATCATCCGAAGTTCACGGCGATGGTGAGTGAGCTGCCCAACTGACTATCGGTCGCACGCTATCGTCTATGAGGAGAAATCCCTTGCGCTTGATTAGCGGAATTATGATTGGTATCGCCGTCGTCCTGCGCGGAATACTCCGATACACCAATGCTCATCCCACCTGCACAATGGTTCCACGATCAAGTGGCAGCATGCGTTTCAGTGCGGCGAGCGTGCCGTAGACTACGCCCAAGTAGGTTACGTCAGTGACGCGCTTGTATTCTTCCGGCTCCATCTCCCTAACCGGTGAGAACACGGACGCCATGGCGTTGTTGATCCAGATATCAATCGGACCAAGTTCGGCCTCGATCTTTGTCGCCGCCGCCTCTACTTGTCCGGCATCGGCAACGTCCGCCGGCACTACCAACGCCCTAGCCCCCGCTTGTTCGATCTCGCACTTTGCGGCCTCAAGTCCTGCAACCCCACGTGCAATAAGACCAACCTGCGCACCCTTTCGACCGAATTCGCGAGCCAGGGCTCGTCCCTGTCCGGCGGACGCACCGGTAACGACAACTGTTTCGCCCTTCATGAGAGACTTCCAACCTTGAAGACGTGCCATTTTACGGTCGCATAAATTCGCAAAATGTACTACAACCGGTCTCATAAACCCAGAGGATTGGTGGTTACCTGTTCGCTTGCGGACATCAAAGGCCGGCGGTGGACACCTTTGAACACTCTGGTCCGACGGCGGTATTCTCTTGTCCTGTGCAGTCAAGGGGTTACGCTTTGCATCGGTTGGTAATAGTCTTGCACTGAGAGAATCTCATGCCTGGTGAGGAATAGCCTTACTGAGGTTCCTCAACGACTCAGGACCGTGACCGTAGCAAGGAATTGAATCAGTGCTCACCTCCTGCTTCAGTCCGTCCATGTAGCAATCACTCACGGAGATTCGCCTATGCAGAGTGGTCTGAGAGATCTTAGATTCGGCGCGCGAACCCTCATCAAAAACCCTGCTTTCAGCGCAATCGCGATTTTGGTAATCGCCTTGGGGGTCGGGGCCAACACGGCGATTTTCAGCATTGTCAACGCGGTTTTGCTGCAGCCCCTCCCGTTCGCTGATCCTGATCGTTTGGTAGTGCTGTCCGAACAAATGCCCAACACGGGCGAAAGAATGTCAATCTCCCTTCCCAGCTTCCTCGACTGGCGAGCGGAGGCTCGCAGCTTCGACGGACTGGCGGGCTATCGTGCGTATGCCGGCACGATCACTGGTATCGATCCCCCGACACGTCTCAACGGTCGCCTGGTTTCAGCCGGTTTTTTCGAAATCCTGGGCGTGAAGCCGATCCTCGGCCGGTCCATCGGTCCTGACGAGGACAAGCCTAACTCCGAGCCTGTAGTCGTGGTCAGCTATGCCTGCTGGCAATCTCGCTTTGGCGCCGATCCTCACATTGTGGGGCGGAAGCTGGTACTCGATGACCAGCCGCGCACTATCATCGGTGTCCTTCCTCCAGGATTTCAGTTTGGCGATCGTACGGATGAGGTCTTCGTGCCTTTGGTGGCAACCATGAGCAGCAATCAGAGCGCGCTGGAGCGCGGAAACCACCAGGGAATTTACGCGCTAGCGCGAATGAAGAAAGGCGTCTCTGTTGAGACGGCCAGGACCGAAATCAAGACCATCGCCAGCCAACTCGAAAAGCAGTACCCGCTTTCGAACAACGGCGTCGGCGCCAACGCTGTTTCCTTGTACGAGCAATGGGTTGGACGGACGGTCCGAACCGCGCTTTTCATGCTGCTGACAGCCGTAAGTTTTGTCCTGCTGATTGCGTGTACGAACGTTGCCAATCTCTTGCTCTCTCGTGGTGCGGCCCGGCAGAGAGAAATCGCAATCCGGACGGCATTAGGTGCAAGCCGCTGGCGAATCTTCCGTCAACTTCTGACCGAAAGTGTTTTGTTGTCCGGTGTCGGGGGCGTTCTCGGATTCCTCCTTGCGTTTTGGGGCACTCGGTTCCTTCTGAAGATGGCTCCCACCAACGTTCCGCGGATTCACGAGGTTCACATCGATGCTTGGGTGCTCGCATTCGCGCTGGCGTTGTCGGGTATGACAGGAATCGTTTTCGGATTGGTTCCCGCGTTGGAAGGGAGCCGAACAGATGTGAACCAATCTCTCAAGGCCATGAGCCGCAGTCTGTCCGGGGGTTCTCCTCGCTTCCGGCAGATTCTCCTTGCTTCCGAGGTCGCATTAGCCCTGGTCCTATCGATTGGAGCAGGATTGTTGATTCACAGCATCGTGAAGCTGGGAAAGGTGGATCCGGGTTTTCAGACAAAGAATTTGTTGACCTTTTCCGTTCGCCTTACAAACCGGTACAAGACCGATCCCGAGCAGGCCGCTTTCTTCCGGCAAGCGACGGAGCAAATTCGCGTCCTACCCGGGGTCAAGAACGCCGCAACTATCGGCTGCTTGCCAATCGACGGAACCTGCTGGGGATCCGTGTTCCTTATAGAATGCCGAACGATTCCAGAACGTTCCAAATTACCTACTTCGCAATGGAACGTAGCCAGTGAACAGTACTTTGAAACGATGGGGATCCCGTTATTGCGAGGCCGGACATTTCAAAAGAATGATACCGACACGTCTCCTGCGGTCGCTGTGATCAGCGAGACGGCTGCGCGCCGTTTCTTTCCTAATGAAGACCCCATCGGGAAACGACTCAAACAAGGTTGGCCCGAAACCAAAAGCCCGTGGCGTGAAATTGTCGGCGTCGTTGGCGATGTACGAGAAGACGGTCTGGACACCGGCCCGGTTTCAGAAATCTACGTGCCGGAATCACAAGATGCTTGGAATCAGCTGTTCGTCGTCATCCGCACGGCCATCCCTTCGGAGTCGTTACTGCCAGCAGCGATGAAGACTATCCGCAATCTTGATAAAGACCAGCCTGTTTTTTCTGTTCAGACCATGGACAAGGTACTGTCTGATTCGATGGCGTCACGGAGATTCTCCATGACCTTGCTGGGATTGTTTGCTGGCCTTGCTTTCATCCTCGCGGCAGTAGGAGTCTATGGGGTGATCAGTTATTCGGTGAGCCGGCGCGCACAGGAAATCGGCATTCGCATGGCTCTCGGCGCCCGCCGCCAGCAAGTAGTCCGTCTCGTTTTACACGAAGCCCTGGCCACGACGGCAATAGGTATCGTCATCGGCTTGATCATAGCGATTGTTTTTACACGAGCCATGTCGGGTCTGCTTTTCGGCATTTCGAATTTAGATATTCCCACGTATGCGATCGCGAGTTGCTTCCTCATTCTCGTAGCGCTCACAGCATCGTTCGCCCCTGCATTCCGAGCGGCAACCATCGATCCTTCACTGGTTCTCCACCAAGAATAAGGAGGCCAGAACTCTTATGCCCGAGGTTGAACAATGCCCTTCCCGCGTTCTCAATTCTTCCCGCCATGTCGGACTTATCTTCCTGATTCGGTTGTTATACCCGGCTCGATTAGCTTCCGATTTTCGACGATTCGGGAGTTACTGGCGATAGAAGCGCTTAGCGGTACTGATTTGCAGAAAGGCCAGACAAGGGTGGGCAATCATGTGCTCTTAACTAATTGAGCGGTACTGTACTGTGGAAACGCTACTGTGCTGCTAATTGATATCAGGCATTGCGTTCGAATGCTACTTCTCTTTCTTAGTCTTAGTCCACATGGTCTCCCTCTTGAAACTGCCCATCCGCTGCGGGCAGGAAACGTCATGGTCGCCGGCAATCCACACGTAAAGTGTCGGTAGCAGGAAGATACTCATCACCAGTGCTGCAATGAGACCGCCGACGATAACGATTGCCAACGGACGCTGCAAATCCGACCCGATGGCATGTGAAAGGGCGGCCGGCAACAACCCCAGCGTCGCCACAAGCATAGTCATCATAATTGGACGAAGCCTCACGGCTCCTTCGACCGCAGCATCTTCGATGGAATAGCGCCGGACCCGCAACTGGTTGATATATTCCAGCATAATGATGCCCGTTTGCACCGAGACACCAAAGAGCGCGAGGAAACCGACTCCCGACGATACGCTGAAGTTTGTGCCGGTCATCAAAAGAGCAAGCACCCCGCCGATGGGCGCGATCGCGACGTTCGCCATAATCAGCATCGACCATTTGAATGACTTGAACATCGTTTAAGGTCGATCCCATGGTGGCGTTGCGGTACGAGTAATCGCTCATAAATACCTGAGCAAGATTTGCATGCACCCCAGGCGTACCATGCCGAAAAAGTTCTCGACATGATACTCCCAGCGAATCACGAGCCGACGGAAATGATGGAGCCAAGCGAAAAGTCGTTCGACTCGCCAACGTCGGCGGTAGCGGCGCAGAGGGCGACCGTCTTGAGTGGACTTCCGGCGCACTCCGCGATGCGGAGCTATCATCTCAATGCCGTAGTGCTCGGCCAGAGCACGATCCAATCGGTCGCTGTCATAGGCTTTGTCGCCGATCAGTCGCGCTGGGAGGGTGTCGAGGAAGCTGTGCCCGAGGACCCCCTCTACGAGCTGGCTTTCGTGCGGCGAAGCGCTTTCGATACTAACGGCGAGAGGAAGACTGTGATCATCGGCGAGAGCGAGGATTTTCGTGCCTTTGCCGCGTTTGGTGGGCCCGACCGCGAGGCCCCCTTTTTTGCCCCCGTGAAGGAGGCATCGATAAAAGCCTCGTCCAGTTGGAGTTTCCCTCTGGCTCGCAACTCCTTGGCTAGGACCCGCAAGATGCGCTCCAGCTTGCCCTCTCGCACCCACTGCTGGAAGCGACGGTGGCAGGTCTGGTACGGCGGATATTTCTTGGGCAGTTCGCGCCACTGCGCCCCTGTCCCTAGGACCCACAGAATTCCGTTGAGTAGGGCCCGCGTGTCTTGCCACGGCCGACCACGACCGTCGGCACGCCGCTGAGGACGCAACATCGGTTCGATCAACTTCCACTGGGCATCGCTGAGTTCCCATCGGCCTCGCATGCCCCACTTCTGCCAGCATTCGTACGCGCAGGAAAATAGCTAATCAGGTTCACCGACCATTTATGAGACCGGTTCTACAAGTTCAAGGCCGTTGGATCAAGCGATGTGAAAAACAGCGTCAACCGGGGGGACGACAAGACCGGCACAATCGGGAT
>Ga0070697_100000322_pt1 | contig 37966 bp, 34 predicted proteins | sample KBSK1501metaG_FD_65475 | JGI IMG/M metagenome (GOLD analysis project Ga0070697, IMG submission 65475) | Corn, switchgrass and miscanthus rhizosphere microbial communities from Kellogg Biological Station, Michigan, USA - KBS K1-50-1 metaG | ecosystem: Host-associated > Plants > Roots >...
CTCAGGTCGAGGTAACCACCGACGGACTGAAGTGAATTGGGCAGCTGGTGCCCGTAGCCCCTCAGGTAGAGGTAACCACCGACGGACTGAAGTGAATTGGGCAGCTGGTGCCCGTAGCCCGTTAATCGCAGATTACCGTCGACGTGAGTAACGCCCTCGAAAAGTGTTCCATTTATCCAAGCTTCGACGACGTCATTCAGCGCTTCGACTCGTTCGTCCGGATTGGTGGCGCCCTCATACTTCTCGCGAAAAGGTTTGGGCCAGGTCTCGAGATAGAAGAGGGCCGGCGCGCCTTCGAGCCCGAGGATCTCCATCGCCTGTTGAGCGATTGAGCTTTCGCCGACGCCGAGATCTCCGGCGACGGCGCAGATTTCATAAGCGAGACAGCCGGCGGTCCCGCACGGTGTCTCGGCGTCCTTCATCCAGGTCCCCATGTCGAAGCCTTCGGGGACTCTCTTCGCGCGAGCCACGGCGGCGCGGAGGATTTCATCGGGTGAGTTGAAAGTCTGTTTTTCTTCGAGCATGGTTCTCCTTTTTGGTTTTGGACGTTTAAGGTTTTTGCCCGCGCGAATCGGACCGGCTCCCACTCCGATCCGATTCGCCGCCCGCCTGACGCCGTTCCGTTCCCCCGAAAGAGCGGCGCCGGGACTTGAGTTGTGCGAGCGCTCGCTCGAGCTTTTCGTCGAGCTCGAGTAGTTCGCGGATGGCTTCCTCATCGGGAAGATCAAGGTTGAGACAGTTGACGGCCTCGACGGCCTCGCGAAGTAAATCGGCGGCGTGGGCTCGCTTGTCCCAATGTTCCGGATCGAGCGAGGCCTGGATCAGGTTGTGATGATGGCCAGCGACGTAGTCGACGATGAAGGCGACACCGGTCGGATTCACCAGCATGACGGCATCTTCGAGATCGCAAACGCGATCGAGCGGTGAGCGCTGGCCAGTGGCGAGCGGTGCTTCGTCGCTGAGGGGCTCACGCATCCAGCGGCGGACCTGGTTGGCGGTGACTCCCATCCGGAGCGCGACTTGTTTCGCGGCGCCGTGTGGGATCGCGCGCCTGAGAACTTCCCATCCTTCCATCGTTGGATCCTCGGCCATGGTTCGTAACTGCGGAAAATGGTCCTATCCGGGGAGCGAGGGGGGCGACTACCATCCGGCGCATGAAAAAACCGACTAAAACCTCTAAGTCGGGGCGACGGCGAACATCTCCTCCGAAACCTTCGCGCCGGTCGTCCTACGCCGATCTCATTCGGGCTCTCGACAAACTCGAAAAGGCAATTCGCGAAAACACGAAAAATCGGACGGAGAAACGGAAAAACTAGGCGGCGGCCTTTCGGAAAACCTCTTCCATGGTGAGACCCAAGGCCTCGACCACTTTTTGGAAGAGCGGCAGACCGACATTTGGCTGTCCGTTTCGAATGGCGGAAATGGTCTTTGGTGACGTCCCGGCCTTCGCGGCCAGAGTCTGATTTGTGAGCCCTTGGGCGCCGATCGCGCCATTTATGACGTCGACTCGGTAGGGCGGAGCCTGTTCCTCGCTCATGGTGACTTACCTTTCAGTGATGAAGCATTACCGTTGCGTAATGGCTTATACGCTCGAATTCTCAGGGTGTCAATACGTATTGGTGATAAATCGTCACCCTACGGTGACGTTACCGGTGGTAGAAGAATCGTTACCGATAGGGAAAGCCCGCGTTTGTTTCGATTATCGGGGGAAACCGCTTGAAGCCCGCTGACAGGACCTCCCACGTTTATGAGCAGCGCTTTGAGAATTGTTGTGCCCGGAAATTTCTCCCCTGAGGGCAGAGCCATGAGCAAAAGCACGGAAAGCCTGGCCGATTACGTTAGGCGCGTTCGGCTCGCTAAAGGGCTGTCCTGCGCCGACGTGGAAAAGCAAAGCGCTCGGGGTGGGAAAAAGATCGCGGGTGGCTACGTCAATCGCATTGAAAACGGCCTGGCGAAGCGAGTCAGTCCGGATCGATTGCAGGCATTGGCTCGGGGTTTGGACGTTCCCGTTGATGAGATTTGGGCCACTGTGAGCGGCCAGGTCCCCAGCGATAGCACTAAGGCCGAGGAGCAGCGACTCGTGATGTTGTTTCGTGAACTTCCGGCGGAGAAGAGGGCCGACTTTCTCCGGATCCTCGAGGCTCTTCATGGTACGCAGGGCCGGGGCAAGCGGAGGACGGCCTAAAAAGAGAAATTTTTCCCCTCACGAAAAGGAGTTTCCTCAATGGCGAAAGATCTCAGACGCGATCGCGATGGCCAGCCACACGCTCCGATCAATCTCGACCAAAACCTTTGCAAGTCGATCGATGAACTTTATGGAGTTTGTGAAGGCGTCCTGGCCGATCACATTCTCGTCCCGGCCGAAATTAACTTCCTCGCTTCCTGGCTGACACGCTGCCACACCCTGATCAATGAATGGCCGGCCAACGTAATCGCGGCAAAAGTGGCGGAGATTCTCGACGACGGCGAGATCACAAAGGCCGAGGCGGAGGAACTGCAGATCGTTTTGGCTAAGGCGATCGGCGGCGTTCCCGACGACTCGCGTCTCGACGTCCACGCGACGCGGCTCCCATGCGAGGACGAACTTTTGGCGTTGGAGATTAAGGGCCGATCGTTTTGTTTCACAGGAAAGTTTCAACATGGCGAGCGGAAGGCCTGTCAGGATTTGACGGCGCAACGTGGAGGCACGATTGCGAAGGACGTCACTCGAGAGCTGAACTATTTGGTTATCGGATCGCTTGCGAGCCGGGATTGGGTCCACGCATCGCACGGCCGGAAGATTGAGGCCGCACTAAAGAACAAAGAGAAGGGCGCGCCGACGATGATCATTTCCGAGGAGCATTGGCTCCGCTACGTCGGACCGACTTAGTAACTTTCGAGAACCGTTATTCCCATAAGTTGTTCACTTTGACCGATGGCCAAAACTAGGGGGAGGACCACTCAACCAAAAATAGATTTGGGAAGGGAGTCGCGTAGGAGCGGTTTGTTTCCGCCGAGGCTGGCCACGCTATTCGGTTTTTGATGGGTTTCTAAAAGTGAGGGACGATCAGCGGCAATTTTTCCCATCAAGAGAATATCGAGCGGGGGTTTTTTCTTCTGTGCGCTAAAACACAAAGCGCGCGGCGCGGCGGCAGGATTTGAACCTGCGGGGACCGAAGGCCTGGCAATCCGGCTGCGCCTTCAATCCTCTATTCCGGATTTCAACTTTAAGCCACTCAGTCACGCGGCGGCGCGCACGGCCCGAAGTTTAGCAGAGTGCAGACGTCCGCACGGTTAAGACTTTGGGATCCGCGTGGCCATTTCGAGGCCGAAGGCAGTCGGGAGGATCTCGTCGGGCCGCCGCTCGATCTTTGTCGCTTTTGAGCTACAGAGTCGAAGGTAGCCGAGGGATCCGTCGCGACTCACAGCGAGGAGGATCGCGCGGTGTTTCTTCCCGACGATGCGGCGATCCTTCACGCGGACAAGTTGGCCGATCAGGGTTTCGAGTTTCATTTCGTCACCGTGGCGGCGTGGTTTAGGAGCTCGGCGAGCGGTTGGGCCAAGGCAGAGAATAGGGCGACGGCAATCAGGATCACGATCGTTGCGACGATCAGTTTGTCTAGCGTTTCGCTTGTCATTTTTGAATAGGTCCTCCTCCCTCTACTTGCCCGCCGGCGTTTTCGTGTCAATAGGTTTCTTCGTGTTTTAGAAAATAATTTTTATGAAAATCGAGCGAGACAAAGATCGGCCGGGGACCTGGAAAGTTGATCTGAGAATCGCGCGCCGGCGGGTCCGGGAGCGTGGCTTCGCAACGAAAAAAGCAGCTGAGGATTTCGTCGCCGAGTTGAAGGTCCAGTCGAAGCGGGGAAAGTACGGCCTCGAGCGCGATCGTCCGCGGGTCACAGTTGCGGAGCTGGTCCGCGAACACGGATCCGACATTGACCAGGCGCGGCCGCGCGGCCGGCAGATGAAAAAGATCGTCGAGTCGTTTGGCGCGTCGTTGCCGGCGGAATTGTCACTCGACGAATTGGGCCCGGCGCATTTTCGCGACTGGATCAAGATCCTCCGGCGGAATGGCCTCGGGCGTGGTCCGTTGTCTCCTGGGTCCTGCAATCGTTATCTCGCCGAGGTGTCGGTCATGTTGAAAGCGGCGCCGTCGATCTTTGTCGAGCTCGGCGAGGACTGGAGGCCTCCGCGGATCCCCTGGCAAAAGGAAAGCGGCCGCGGTCGCGAGCGTGTGATCTCGGCCGAGGAGCGAAACGTCCTTCTCGATCATCTTCGCTTCCCGCGCGGTCGTGTCGACGGCAAAGGATTAACTCCGAAAGACGTCGTCGCGCGTCGCGATGTGGCCGACTGTTTCGAGCTGGCGTTATTAACCGGGATGCGGGGCGGGGAAGTGCGATCGCTCGAGTGGAGCGAAGTGGACCTGGAGGAGGGTGAGATTTCTCTCCCTGGTCACAAAACAAAAACGAAAGTCCCGCGCGTTGTTTTGCTTAACCGGCGCGCAGTGGAGATCCTTCGCCGGCGGTTAAAGTTGAGATCTCAAAAAAAACCGGTGATGAACGGGGCGCCGCATCACTTCGGGAGTCGTTGGATCTTTCCGAATGAAACGGGCGACGGTCCTCGAGTTGAGATCTCGAGAATGATCCGGCCGTTGGCGCGGCATCTCGGGTTGCGCTATGGCGCCAACATTCCGGACGGCTTCACTCCTCACGCTACCAGGCACACGGCGACGACTGAAATGTTAAGGCGCGGGCACGATCTCAAAACGGTCCAGGACGTCGTCGGTCACTCCGACAAAATTATGTCGCTTCGCTACGCTCACTCGACCAGGGAAAGCCGGCGCGCGGCGGTCGATTCTCTCGAGAAAACGAGCTCGCGCGGACAAAAAGCGGACAAGCAAAAATGAGCGCCGGCGCGGATCCTTCACCAAAGGCCCGGATTTACTCGCTCGATCTACTTCGCGGCGTGGTTATGGTGATTATGATGCTCGATCACACACGCGACTTCGTGCATTCAGCTGCTTTCCAGTTTGATCCCACTGATCTAACCCAAACCAACGTCGCCCTCTTCTTTACCCGCTGGATTACACACTACTGCGCCCCGATCTTTGTTTTCCTGGCGGGGACCGGGGCTTATCTACAGTTTGCACGTGGCAAGAGCAAGAAAGACTTATCCCGATTTCTGATCAGTCGCGGGCTGTGGCTGATCGTGCTGGAGTTCACATTGGTGCGCCTGGGTGCGACGTTTAGTGTGGATTATCGCTTTCTGGGAATGATGCAGGTGATTTGGGTCATCGGTGTTTCGATGATCGTTCTGGCGGCCTTGATTCATTTACCGCTGCGTGTGATCGCCGGCTTTGGTGTGGCGATGATTGCCTTGCACAATTTGCTCGATCGCTTTCACGTGCAGGGTTGGCAGGGACCGGGGACGGCGGTGCCCAGTTACACCGCGAAGTTTTTTATTATCCTGCATCAAGCCTTTGAGCCGTTTCCTATTGTGGGCTGGCCCAGTCCAGTGGTGTTTGTACTTTACCCGCTCATTCCGTGGATTGGCGTGATGGCTGCCGGCTACGTGTTTGGCGTGATTTACCAGTGGGACACTGCGCGAAGACGGCGGCTGTTGCTGCGTTTAGGAAGCGTCACGACCGTACTCTTCATCGTCTTACGATTCATCAACCTCTACGGCGATCCTTCGCGCTGGTCCCAGCAGAGCTCGATACCATTCACAGTCCTTTCGTTTCTTAACACGACGAAGTATCCGCCCTCGCTGCTGTTTCTACTCATGACGCTGGGACCGGCGATGTTGGCGCTCGCCTGGTTTGAATCGTCGCTTGAACTGGACAACCCGAAGCCCCGGCGCGGCTTGCGAGACTTCTTTGTCACCTTTGGACGCGTGCCGCTTTTCTTCTACCTTTTGCAGTGGCCGACCGCACACTTGATCGCAGTTATTGTTCACGCCGCGGCGGGCAAGCCCTGGCGTTGGATGTTCGGCAGCTTGATAGGAGTCGAACCGCCGCCGCCCGGTGTGGGTTTCAACCTCGCGGTGGTTTATGCCTGCTGGCTCGTTGGCGTACTATTGCTTTATCCGTTGTGCAAATGGTTTGCCGGTGTGAAAGCGCGCCGCCGCGATTGGTGGCTGTCGTATTTGTAGATATTCAGCAAACAGCAAACAGCAAACAGCAAACAGCATGAATCTTACGAAGTTTGCGCGATGGTGTTAAAAATCAACCCTCGACACAGACCGCTTCTGGCTGTCTGCTGTTAACTGTTTGCTGTTTACCATTTGAAAGAGAGGAACTGAAAATGCGAAGTTACTTGTCCATAGCAATTCTCATGATCATTGCGGCATTAACCTATAGTTGCGCAGATCCGTCAGCGAACAAGCAGAAAGCGACCGTCGCGAATGCACAGCAGGAATCTAACACACCGAAATCGTCGGGAACTGAAACGCTCACAATTTCTCCGGAGAACTCGAAGGTGGAATTCGTCGCGTCCAAAGTCACCCGCAGTCACAACGGATCGTTTAAGCAGTTCTCCGGTCAGATTGATCTGGATCCAAACAATATTCCCGCCGGTCGAGTGACGATTGATATCGAAACGAGTTCGGTCGTAGCGGATGAAGATCAACTAACGGGCCACCTGAAGACGCCAGACTTTTTCGACGTAGCCAAGTTTCCCAAAGCAACTTTCGTTTCCACGAAGATTGAGCCGGGTACGGGGGCGCAGACCTTTAACGTTACCGGCAATTTCGATCTGCATGGAGTAAAGAAGTCGATCTCGTTTCCCGCAACCATAAATGTGACCCCCAATACCGTGACTGTCAGCGCGGAGTTTTCGATCAATCGAAAAGACTTTGGAATCGTCTACGCGGGGAAGGCTGACGATCTGATTCGCGATGGAGTCGTGATCAAGCTGAGCCTGAATGTTCCGCGCAAGAAGTAATCCAGACTTGCCTCGGTATGCTGTGCCATTGGTTTGAAAGCGCCAAAGGCGCGAAATGTAATAGCCTGGGGCAACGCCCCAGGAGGCGTACCCAGCAAATTGTAGAGCGCTGAAGGCGCGAAATGAGACTAGCGGATTGGTCTTGCGGGAGCCCGACGCAGCGACTTCATTACGCGCCTTCAGCGCTTCCAGTATCAGAACTTTCGAGTTCCTGGGGCGTTGCCCCAGGCTATTACATTTCGCGCCTTTGGCGCTGCTAATCGTTCGCGAAACTCAAGATGACCGTTCCTGTTTCAGTTGTGGTACCCGCTCTAAACGCCGAGCGTTTCATCGGTCAGGCTATCGAGAGTGTGCATGCTCAAACTCTGAAGGTCTCAGAGATCATCGTGGTGGACAACGGCTGTACCGACCGGACAGCGCGGATAGCAGCCGAATTGGGCGCCAAGGTGGTTGAAGAAGAACAGCGCGGTCTCTCGCGGGCGCGAAACGCCGGGATCCGTCAGTGCACGCAGGAGTGGATCGCCTTGTTGGATTCCGACGATCTGTGGGACGCGGCGAAGATGGAGCAACAGTGGGCCGCCGCTCAGGCTTACCCGGATGCCGGGGTGGTGGCTTGCCATTTTCGCGTCATCGAGGATGGTCAGGTGATACTGGAGAACACAGACGAGGTCTCCGAACAAAGATGGGACGGTTATCAGGGCAGGGTTATTGGCGAGCATTGCAGCTACTTTCCGAAGATCGAGCAGGACTTTTTCCCCAGATTCCTGCCGTCTTGTTCAGATGCCTTGCTTAGGCGCGCTGTATTTGCAACCGTCGGCCTGTTTGACGAAACGGTTTTGTATAACGAAGACTTCGAATTCTTCATGCGCGTCCTCGCTCGCTATCCATTAGCGATTGTAGAAAAGAACTTGATCAGTTGCCGCCGCCACGATCAAAAGCACTCGTTCAATCTGCAGGGCATGCGGGAGTCGGTATTCTCGATCGTCAACTACATGTTGCAGCATCCCGAGAAATATCCGGACGGAGGCCCACAAGTTTATCGTGAGCTGCTCAAGAAAAATTTTCTTACAGTCGAGCGCGCTTTGCACAAAGGCACAAAAGTAGGTTTGCCGGTCAAGTGATTTGCTGGGACCGCGGGCGTCCCGCCCGCAATGAGCGCGAAGCGCGAAAATTCTGATAGCTCAACCTTGCTCGGCAATGAAACGCGTGCGGGCGGGACGCCCGCGGTCCCAGCAAATCACTTGAGAGATTTAGAACCAACTGCATGAAACGATACATGGTTCACATCCGAACGTTATCCCTGGTCCCCGTGTTGTTGTTTGGGATCCTGGTATTTACGTCACCTCAGGGCAACGCGCAATCGAAGCAAACGAGTAAATCCACCACCATCTCTGCTGCCGCCGCCAACGCACTGCTTCGCACCGGGTTGAACTGGACCTTCGGCGGAAAGCCACAGCGTGGCTGGTATATCTACACGCCGCTAATCAACCGGCTCATAAATACCAAACACGACTCTGCCAGCCTGCAGTTTGCCAAGGCCGTCGCGCGTTGGCAGCAGAAGGCAGGCCTGAAGCCGAACGGAATACTTGATGAGGAAACTCTTTACGCGATGATCAAGGCCTGGCAGGATGCGCGACTGAAGGACCGCAGCGTAGCGTCACCAGACCAATTACTCACCGCCCCGATCTCGGATTTCTATGACCCCACTCGCGCCGAAGAACTGCGGCAGGTTGAGCGTAAAACCTACGCCGCATACAAGCGAATGGTTGCCGCTGCAATTGCTGACCGTCCGCTCGGTCTTGCCCACATATCGCGCAGCGAGCTTGCGCCCGGTGAGAAATACCTGAAGATCATCTCCGCGTTTCGTTCGCGCGAGTACCAGGAAAAATTGCGGCGTGAGTCGCCCAATTCCGGCCCAGCCGGCTTGGCTGTTAACAGTCCACACTTCACCGGGCGGGCCCTTGATGTATACGTTGGTGGCGAGCCGGTTGATACTCAGGACTCAAACCGTGCTCTTCAGGTTCAGACGCGCGTCTACCAGTGGCTGGTGCGCAACGCAGAGCGTTTTGGCTTTCGTCCTTACTGTTATGAACCGTGGCACTGGGAGTACGTTCGTTGATGGTTGAGTGTGGGACAGGAGGCGGGGACAAATCTCTTTTTAGTACTCGACCTCTGCCAGCCCCCCACGCTACCGCAACCGCATCGCCGGGTCGCCAAACAGCGTCCAGGTGCGGCGCACGTCTCGGTCGGTTGTAACTGCTTTAGCGACGCGGGCCGCATCGCCGAGAGTTGCCGGCTGCGTTCCGAAAAGGAGCCGGTAAAACTCCTGATCGATGGCGTTTTGTCCCGCGGGCTCCGTCAGCGTAGTCGAAGCCCAAACCGCCACTGCTCCTCCCGGGGCCTTCAGTAACGCTTCTGACAAACTATCGTTGTAGGCATCCTGAAAGTAGCCATTGAAGCAGGTCATCATGGTGAACACTGACAGGCGATTCGTGTTCGTCAGCGCCGGCGCATCAAAACTCGACAGCACCGATCCGCCGGTCCAAACGCCATTCGATCCGTGGCCCACGAAATTCGTCACTCGCGGTCCCTGGTTAATGGCGCTAACGATCTGATCGTGAATCGTCGCATCGTCCGCACTGCCGCGGTTGATCGTCGCGACCGTCATCCAGAACGGCAAGAGTCTCTTCACCGCATTGCTTTGTCGTTCAAAGCCTGCGTCAGCCACCAGCAACGCGCCGCGTGATGGATCCGGTGCCGCATTCTCGTAGTCCACAATTTTCGCGACCAGCGCATTCGTAGCGGCGACGGTCCTTAACGGCAAGCGGCCCACGGCAATATCAGCTATGCCATCGTTATTAAAATCGGCCAGCCAATCGTCACTCGCAGCTTCCATCAGGTTTGTATCGAGGAGTTTCGTCGGCACGAGATCGTTTAGTCCCTGGCCAAGATAGTTCTTCGGATCGTAAGAGGCATCGCCCGCCAGCAACACGTAATGAGGCTTTCGCGTCCAGTTATTCATCGCGCGAGCCAGATAGTCGTGAATTGCCTGCGGTGAATGCCGGCCGAAGCTGAATTCATCGTAGAGATCTTCGACGTCAACGACTTGAACTACCATCCTCCGATTGCGGCGCAGTGCGGCCAAAGGTTCAACTGCCGCCTTCAGTCCGCCGCTCGTGATAATCACATAATCCGCACCTGCATTTTGCGACCCCCAGGTAGATGGCTGGTTCTGCCTCACAGCCTCAGCGCTCGAAACGGAATTATCAGTAAACACCAGCAGCTTATGCACTCGACGGAAGCTCGCGCCCGGAAGCTGCAGGTCTACAGAATATGTGCCATCGGTCTCGCTATTCACTTTTACCGTCTGAGTGATCTCGAGCACGTCACTGGGTCTGGTGATGTCAACGACGCGAATGTTATCGCTGGTAAAGCCGGTAACTCGCCTGGTCAACCCATTTTCAATACTCATCACAAGTGCATTCTCATCAGCCGCGAAGCTATGCGCATAGGTAAGACGAACGGTGTCCACCAGGCTAACATCCGAGGCGTCCGCGGCACTGCCGAGCGACGTAAACTCGACGGTGTTATCGCCGTTGTGCAAGGCGGCAGCAGGAACTGCAAAGACTCCCTTCGCATGATCCGCATTGGCGAAGCTCAAGGTCCCCAGATCCGTGCCGTTGAAGACAACGCGCACCAGGTGAGCCTGGCTCGTTACACCTTGCAACGAAACTTCCAATTGCGCCTGCGTGCCGGCCGCAACTGACGCTGCATCAAGATTGAAGACCGGCAGGCTCGATGTCACTGGTGTGTTCGTGATGACCTGGCCGAAGAAGTTCTCCGTGTCTCCATTGCACAAGCCGGAGAAGTAGATCATTCGCTCGCGGCGCTCGACTGTGTAAGAAAACCCGGTTGGCCCGGAAGGCGGAGGCAGAGGCGTAGGATTGCGATAGACAAGATCGCGAATGCGCGAGCCAACCTTATGCGGCTCGGTGACTAGATAGTAAGTTTGGGTCTCGTCGGTAGGCGAGTCTGCGGCCTGGCCGTAGAACTCGATGTAGTCAGAGGACGTCAGGTGTAATTCGTCGCCCGACTGTTTGATGGGCACGCTGCGACCGTTTGCATAAAGCTGTAGCCGCGACGCGTTCACGTTCGGATCAAGACCGGCGGCAACCAGCTCGGGCTGCGTAATGCGATACCAACCCGCTTTGCTGACCGCGATCTTGATGCCGGCCCGGGATTCGATCTGTTGCTGCAGGGCGATAGCGTCAGGATCAGACACTGGCGGATTGACAACGTCCGCGCGCTGTCCGGCGAATGCCGCAGGGTAGTCATCAAACCGAACGCCCCCAGCCGGCGTTCGCCGCGATACTTCGTTAAGCAAGGCCGCACGCGGTCCGTCTTGCCTGGGTTTTTCGTATTGCACAAGAGGCGCGATCGGTCCATGCAGCGTGCGCGTGCCGTCGACGTCAACGTCTTCGAGCCAGTATCTAAGTGCCGGCTGTCTATCGTCATCAGTCGACTTAAGGTCGTCGTACCACGTGTAATTCAAACCAGACGTCAACGTGGTCTGCCTTCCTGCTATTAGTGCCGAGCCGGCAACGAGCGAAGGTGTAATTGCCACACGCTTGCCGTTCATTTCGCGATAGATGTTGTAGCCGAGGTTGTGTGCTTCGTAGCTGGTCTGCCAGCGCAACACTACTTCATCGCCATCCTGAACGGCTGTAAAACCAGTTAGCCTCACCGCCGTCGGCTGATCTACCGTTACGATCGTGTTATCAAAAAACGCGGGCTGATTGGCGCCGGTTGAGCCCTGCCACCAGGCCCCCATCAAAGGAAGCGAAGTGCCTGTGCTGGTGTTATCTACAATTGTTCCCTGAGACGTCAGAGTTCCGGCTGCCGGATCCGCAAATGCAGAAGTGCCGTCATTTCTTAAGAGCAGCTCCCATGTTTCTGTCGCAGGTGTGTAGGTTACTTTGATACTAAGATACTCCGCGCCAAAGTCTGTTAACGCGGGCGTATTCGAAACAATTATGTTCGTCAAAGTTCCCTGAATTCCGTTACTGTACCTTGCTAATCTAATCGGATCCGTTGCTAAGCCTTGGCCCAGCACGACAGCATAACCGCTTCCAGTATTGTTATTCGTATTCGAAGTGCCGGCCAGAATGAAGGCCACGCCGTAGGAGCCAGACGTGAAGCCGGCAGGGTCGCCCCTAATCTGCCGCATATTGAAGGTCCAGGTAACTAGGCCCGGGTTGGAATTCAAGATCGTATTGTAAGGACTAGTAAATGAGGACGAAGCTGTGCTTACCAGTACCCATCCATTTGCGTTTGGGGTGGCGTCAACGTCATTCGTCAATTCTAGTTGTGCGGGACTGGTATTTCTTCGTGCTCCAAAATCCGCACCAGATCTCGTAACACTCCATGCACTTGCGCCAATCACTCCGCTAGTGGTGTAGGTTACATTTTGGTCGGTACTGAAGTCGTCGGTGAACACCGTTGTTTGCGCCTCGACTGTGCCACCCAACACCAACAGCCAAAACAGCGCCAACAAAAGGGTGATCCGTCGCATCGTTTGATTCGTGGTCATTTGAAGATCCTCAAGGGTTAGTGCTTCCGGTCGCTGCCGCGTCGGAAAATCCTAGAAACACTTGGGTCCGCCGGGAGCTGCCGGGTTGCAACTCGTGCAGCAAAGCTGTACGGGACTACATGGCTGGCCCGGAGCTAGGCAAGTCGCAGCCTGTGCGGGCGTGGGCACCAAAATTGAAGTGATTAATGGCAAAGCTACGGCCGCCGTCAGACCCAGAGATCGAGCCACTTGCCGCCGTGACATTCCGGCAAACGACGCAGGTACAGTTCCCGGTTGTTCGAGGAGATGTATCTCCTCGAGTTGGGTCAGGGCGAGCAAGACCACATCTTCGGGGACGGCGACAGCCAATTGCGTAGTGAGCTTGCGTGCAATTTCCTCCGGTGTGCGTTGGCCATCACAAGCGCGCCACACAAAGGCGGCAGTGTCATTAAGGCAGTGGGCCAGATCCCTCACTTTGTCGTAGACCAGGAGTTCATCCGGCAGTTCGTGAATTATCAAGCCATCCGCACGGAGGCGCGGAGACTGCGAATGGGGCGTTCGCTTCATAGATTCTCCAGTTATGGAAATACCGGGACAGAGAGCGGCTCAAGAAGCTTTCTCAATCCCTCAATGCACTTAACTAATGAAGCGGCCTACGCAAGGGTGTCCGGACAGCGGCGCAGCGGGTGTACTGCATTTTTATTGGCGGTGATTTTACGCGAGCATTGGCGTGTCAACTAGCTGCCGGCGTGAAGGTGAGTATTTCGGCTTTTACAAGGTTCCTTTTAATCATGCATGTCAGAGTTAGGCGACGAAGTCCGCTGAGCGGACGACGGTTTCAACTCTAGATGGCATACTGTCGGCCTTCTCATCGCGTTGGCATGGCTGTGCGAAAGTGGTAGGCTCACGCCATGGCCGCTGAGTTGAAAAATTCAAAAGACAGCCGGGGCACGATTCTGGTCGTCGATGACTTTGATGACACGCGGCTTCTGCTCCGAACCTGGTTGCAAAAAAAGGGCTTCCGCGTAGTTGAAGCTGAAAACGGAAATCGCGCGATCGCGGCCGCAGAGTCCAGCCGTCCTGATTTGATCATCATGGACGTTGAGATGCCTGAGTTGGACGGACTGGCGGCGACGCGGAAGATTCGCGAGTTGAAAGATTTTGCCGCCGTGCCAATCGTCGCCGTCTCCGCTTATGGCGCCGATCAGTATCGCGATCATGCACTCGCCGCCGGCTGCAATGAATATGTCTCAACTCCTTTTGAGCCTGATGAGTTGGAACGGCTGATTCGAGCGCTGCTCAAATAATTAGTAATGAGTGATGAGTAATGGTTAATGAGTGATGAGTAATGAACAAGAAACTCAGCGATGATTAGTGGCGCAGCTTCTTACCCAGCACTCATAACTCATCACTCATTACTGTTTGTTCAACGACATGCGACTCACCTTCGCCCCTTTTCTAATTCTGTTCTTCGCCATCAGCTGCTTCGCGCAGGAAAACAAATGTACGTTGAAACTTGCTGACCTTCCGGCATCGCCTGAGTTGTTTGGGTTTCATCTCGGTATGACCACCGAGCAGGCGAAGACCCGCGTGCCACAAGTGGAATTCGGACGTGCCGACCCCTTCGGTGTGTTGAAAACAAGCATTAACCCCGATTTTGACCCGCGCATCGACAAAGCCAGTCTGAACGGACTCAGAACTGTTTCACTCGACTTCCTCGATGGTCGACTGACTTCGCTTTGGTTTGGCTACGACAGCACCTTCAAATGGGCGACCGTGCCTGATTTCGTCACCGGCATCTCACAATCCCTGCATCTGCCTGATGCCTGGAGACCCTGGAAAATCCGCGGACAACAACTGAACTGCGCCGACTTTGCAATGACCGTGATCATCGTTGCGGAAGGTCCAAGCTTTCACATCATCGACCAGACGGCCGAAGAAACCATTGCCGAGCGCCGAGCCGCCAAAGAGGAGCAGGACTCTGCCGCGGAAGAAGCAGCAGCTGAAATTGTTGCCGACAAGAAAGCGAAGGTTTACTACCTGGACGGTTGTCTACCGGCCCAGGAGATCAAGGAAGCAGATCGGGTAGCATTTAACTCGAGGGAAGAAGCTGAAAAGGCGGGATATAAACTGGCGAAGAATTGCCAGTGAGTCCGTGCATCGTGGGACGACGAATACGGAACCGGGAGCGGTAGCGACCGGGAACCCCGATTCGTTGAGCTCAAGTAATCGGTTAAATCGAAAATAGCAGTTCCGCAGCCTGTACCCGGTCGCTACCGCTCCCGGTTCCGTATTCGTAGTCCCACAAGCAGTAACTCTAAACTGAAAGGAACCCAAGATGCTGAAAGAATTTCGTGACTTCATTGCCCGGGGTAATGTGCTCGACCTGGCGGTGGCGGTGATTATCGGCGCCGCATTTGGCAAAATTATCACCTCGTTGGTCGAAGGCGTGATCATGCCACCCATTGGCTTGCTGCTGGGCAAGGTGGATTTCTCCAGCCTCATTATTGATCTCTCCGGCCAGCATCCAGCTTCGCTCGCCGATGCCAAAACGAAGGGACTACCGGTAATTGCTTACGGCGCCTTCCTCAACGACGTCATTATATTTCTCATCGTTGCGTTCGTGGTCTTTATGGTTGTAAAAGCCGTGAACAAAGCAAAGCGCGAAGAACCTGCTGCGGCCACAACTAAGGATTGCCCGTATTGCTTGTCGTCGATTCCGCTCGCCGCGAGGCGCTGTTCGGGATGCACTTCGGAACTGAAAGCGGCTTAATCTCTATTCGGCCTGAAGGACTGGAAGCTGGCGATCGAAAACAGCGGGGGCAAGCCCGCCTTCCCGACCCAGAGACTGCCAAGTCCCTCAATCGGTTCTAGGTTGAGGCCTTTCAATCAGTCTTTCAAACTCAATTCGGATTAGCTCTGGGTCGGGAAGGCGGGCTTGCCCCCGCTGCGACTACCAGCTACTACCCATCGGTAACTTAATTCATGCGCGAGTGTCCACGTTGCGAAAATTGTTATGAAGACGACGTAGTTGTTTGTCCGTTGGATCAGGCAAACACCAAGCACACGCTGCCGGGTCCGACGCTTCTGTCGTCGCGTTATCTGCTGGAGAAACGCCTGGGCCGGGGCGCAATGGGCCAGGTTTACCTCGCACGCGATCAGAATCTCGTTACTCGCCGCGTCGCCATCAAAACCGTTCGCCCGGACATCCTCAGCGACGAGATGCTGCATGAAGGTGAGGCGATCGCGCGGTTTGAGCGAGAGGTTCGTGCGGCTGCTTCTATCCGTCATCCGAATGTGGTGGACGTTACGGATTTCGGCAAGAGTCCCGAGGGCGTGTTTTTCCTGGTGATGGAATATGTCGACGGCGAAAGTCTCTATCAGCTTTTGCGGCGCGAGGGCACCCTCGACGTTCAGCGTACTGTGACGATTCTTGGCCAGGTGGTCGCTGGTGTTGAAGCAGCCCATGACGCCGGTATCCTTCATCGCGATCTCAAGCCCGCCAACATTTTCATCATGCAAAGGGTGCGCAAAACCGGCAGCGGCGCCGCTCACGACGGCTTTGTAAAAGTCGGCGACTTCGGCCTGGCCAAGATAACCCACGCCGATCAGACGGGAATAACTTCTGAGAGCGGACCTGAATCCCGCGGGATCATTGGCACGCCTGAATACATGTCGCCTGAGCAAATGCAGACTGGCGCGCAATTGGATGCGCGGTCCGACATTTACGCCCTGGGAGCCATCGCTTACCACATGCTGGGCGGTCGTCCACCGTTCATAGGCGATCTGCCGCAGCTGGTGGCGCAGAAACTGCTGCAGTCGCCGCCGTCGCTGCTAAGTTTGCGTTCTGATATTTCCCAGGAAGTGGACAAAGTGATTCTTCGCGCATTGGCACGCGACCCGGCGGAGCGACCGAAGGATGCCAGCGATTGGTTTGATCAGGTAGAGACGGCCGCCGGAAAACAATTTGAAGGTCCGGCGCAAACCGAGTCGCGTTTAGTGGTAATGGCGCCGCAAGGTTCGGAAGTTTATGTCGACGATGAGCGACACGGGAGCATCGGGCGCTCAGGTCGTGTGATTCTGAATTCAATTCCTCCTGGTCAGCATCTGCTGCGCGTGGCGCGAAGCGGCGAGGTTGACGACGAACGCGTCATAGAGATTCGCCCGGACGGCATTGAACAAATTATTCAGGCGCAGTTTAAGAGCGCGCCGACAAGCGCACAGTTGACGCCTTCGCGGGGAGGAAGTCTTGACAGTCGCACAGGGACAGACACGAGCTCGCCGCGCATCGTTGCCTGTGCAAGTTGCGGCTCGCGCTTCGCTGAAGGGATAAAATTTTGTGGTCGCTGCGGCAACTCAAGATTCAGATTTGTAACGGCCGAAGCGCCTGGCGTTCAGAATATTGGTATTACACCAGCAACTGCGGCGCCTTCTGTAGTCGCGTGCCCGCGTTGTAAACAGCAATATCCTGCCACAATTAGATTCTGCGGGAAGTGCGGCATTCCCATTGGCGCGCCGGCCTCGCTCGATTGGAGTCAGCCGCGGCCGGTGGAGGTGGTTTGCAAGTCCTGCGGCAGTAGCTATTCGGGCGGCACGAAATTTTGTGGCCGCTGCGGTAAACCTATCGCCCCTTGAGCCTCACTCGGGTTTCCCTAATAATAGTCCGAAGTCCAATGTCCAAAGTCTGGTTCGCTAAGCCGGCACTCGACTTTGGACGTTCAGCTCTTTGGACTTTGGACCTTGGACTTTGGACTGTGAGCCGGAATGAAAAGCTGCCCAACTTGTAATCGTACCTACACGGATACCTCGCTCAACTTCTGTCTGGAAGATGGCACCCCGCTGGTCAGCAGTCCACCGCCCGGCTTCGATCCGAATGCCACAATTCGTTATACCGACCCACGCGAAACAGGCCATCCGCCAGCCGAGGTAGTTCGTCAGGCTACGCCGACTTACCAGGTTTCTACTCCCGTCGCCAGCCATGGTTCTCAGTTTGGTCAACAGCAGCAGTCGCACCTTTCTGTGGCGGGGCCGGTTAAGAAATCAAGGGCGCTCTGGTGGATTCTGGGTGGTGCCGCACTCGTGGCGCTCATCGGCATCGGCGCTGTAGTAATGATCATCGCTATCGCCGGTATGGGTTCAAATTCAAACACAAACTCGAATCCAGCGAACGCTAACCGGCTCGGCAACCGCAACGCAAACGTAAACGTAAACGCAAACGCGAACGTTGCCAACGTCAATGCAAACGTGAGTCTTCCGGCGACGACTACTGACGATTTTTCAAAGCAGAAATGGGGCAGCGGCAGCTATGATTTCGGCGACATATGGTACGCCGATGACGAATATCACATGCGAGCCAAAGCAGATAAGTTTCTGGTGATGTACGCGCCGTCTCAGGACTACAAGACAGCAAATGCGACGGTCAGTGTAACGGTGCGCAGCGTTGATGGTACGCCGGCGGCGTCCGGGTTTGGCCTTATCGTCCACGGCGAAAGATCGGCAAGCAATGAACTCGAAGACTACGCGCTGCTGATCTACACGGGCCCGGCAACGAAATATGAAATCGTGAAGCACAAGGGTGGCAAACAGACTGCCCTGGTGCCGTGGACCGAGTCCAACGCCATCCGCACCGGCGCAGACTCCAATTCGCTGGAGGTGCGGGCGCGTGGCTCGGAACTCACGTTCTATATTAACCGCCAGTATGTCAATCGCATTACAGATCAGGACAACTTCAAGGGCGGCATCGCGGGACTCTATACCAGCGGCACAACCGAAGTCGCGTTCGATGATCTCGAGATCCGAAGGTGACAAGAAGGACTCAGGACTCAGAACTCCGGACTCAGGACTTAGGTCTTTGGTCTTTGGTCCTAGGAGTTAACAACCAATGACCGCCACAACGTTGCATCCTGACTTCCGCCTTCTGACTCCTGAGTCCTGAGTCCTGACTACCGATTATGCAAGTTGACCTAAAAGTATTGGCAGGCCCTTACGAAGGTCGCGTCTTCTGTTTCACGCAGCCGGACACTTTTCTAATCGGGCGAAGTAACGACGCTCACCTCTGCCTTACCAACGACAAGTTTTTCTCGCGTAATCACTGTCTCCTGGAAATAACTCCGCCGCATTGCTTCCTGCGCGACCTAGGTTCAACTAACGGCACCTTTGTAAACGGCCAAAGAGTTTCTGAAGCGTTTCTCGAAAACGGCGCCCAAATCCAGGGCGGCGAAACGGTTTTGCTGGTTGAAGTGAGTACGGGTGCAGTCGGCATTGTTGGCGAGAATTCGTCAGGCAATTGTGGAGCGGACTCCCTGGCGAATTATCCAGTCAAACCGACAATCATCACGGTGGCCTGTTTGAATTGCGGCAGGCGCGAAGAGGCGCAGGCGGCTTCTGCAGAAGAACACTTAACTTTCCTTTGTGAGGACTGTCGTATCGAGCTGAAGAAGTCTCCACAGCCGATTCCCGGTTACGACATGGTTAGAGTGCTCGGCCGCGGCGGCATGGGATGCGTGATGCTGGGGCGACATCAGGCTACTGGCAGCGCAGTCGCCATTAAGACTCTGCTTCCTGAGTTTGCCGTAAGCGACAAAGCGATGCGCCGCTTCATGCGCGAGATCGATGTTGCTGCGTCTCTCAAGCATCCCAGCATTGTGGAATTCAAGGATCGGGGCGTGCACAACGGGGTCGTCTATTTGGTAACTGAATTCATCGACGGAGCCGACGCTGCGCGACTTGCTGACGCGCGCGGCGGTCGACTGCCCGAGCGGGAAACGCTTGAGATCGTGTCGCAGATTCTCGATGCCCTTTCGTACGCACACGCTCAGGGCTACATTCATCGCGACATCAAGGAGCAGAATATTCTGGTGAGCGGCGCCTGGCCGAATTTGTCGGCGAAGTTAACGGACTTTGGCCTTGCCAAGAGCTTTACGCAATCAGGAATGAGCGGGGTTACGGTGGCTGGGGAAATGGCTGGCACCCTCGCGTACATGTCGCCCGAGCAACTGAGAAACTTTCGCGACGTCAGACCGCAGTCAGACGTTTACGCGGTCGGGATGACTGCCTACAGTTTGTTGTCAGGCCGGCTGGCGCTAAGCGTCGGCAGAAATACCAGCATGGCCGAGACGATTAAGGCCATTTTCGAGCAGCCGAGAATTCCTCTGCGGCAGCAGGCGCCTCATCTTCCCGAAGCCGTTTGCGAAATCATCGATCGCGCGCTCGTCAAAGATCCGACTCAACGTTGGCAGTCGGCAACAGCGATGCGTAATGCGTTGAAGCACGTAAGTTGAAACTGTGGCACCGACCAGCGAGGGCAAGCCACCCTTCCTAACCCTGAGACTATCAACTCGTCTCTTACTCCGGACCTTGAAAGCCCTTTAAGGAATGCTCAGTCAGGAAGGCGGGCCCCGCTCTTCTCAGGTGTGCTTCTACTAATTCCTGCCGCCAGGAGTGCACCGCAGGCAGAAATTCGCCAGCACAAGGGGCGCAGTTAGATATTTTTGGAGTGCGGTGACCTGTCACCGCTTTGGTCTTGGGCGGCTTGACGCCCAGGTTTTCCAGAACTTCACGTCCAAGGTTGGTCGCGACAGGTCGCGACAGACTAAAGCGGTGACAGGTCACCGCACTCCAAAAAAACTAACGACGCAAGGCCGCGGCTTGTACTGTCACTGGTTGACTGGCGCTCATGATTGCAAACTTCCAATTCTCAATCGCTGTGCCCTTAGTTTGAAGATTGGAAGTCAGGTAGTAGAGCCTCTGCGTTGCTGGCTGATCCGGGGCCTGTTTGAAACGGTCGTTCAAATAATACGGCGGTATGCTCTGGTAGTAGAGCGTCGCCTTCACCGTGAGATTGTTGGGATCCAATCCCTTCGGCAATGGGACTTCATACCTGACTACGCTCTGGCCGCTGCCGTTCGCGTAATTGGGATCGTTTCCTACCTTCACTGGGAGCGTCTCGTGCAGAAACTCCGCCGGGATGATCGGAGTCTTGTCGGGACGTAACGGTCCGGTGCTGGTCCAGCCGAATGGCAACAAACGGTTGTCTTTCAGCTGGTAGTCGCGCCGGATAAAGCTGGTGGTCAGCGCACACTGATTGTTCAGGTTCAACTCCTCATAAATTTGCACTTGATCCTGACGCGTGATCGCCAGACCAGTTCCGTTGGTTAAATCCCAGTAATAATGTGGCTGGTAATACTGCGGGTTGATACCCGGCAAATAGTTGGCATCACATGGCGCCGGATAGTCGTGATTAGCAGGTTTGCTGCCATCTTTGTAAACATCAAACAGCTCCGACGGTAGTCTCTCGCTTTGACTGCCACTGCCGTTAGTGATCATTCCCAACTCGTTCGTACATCCGGAACACCACACCGTTTGCCCGCTGCTGTTATCGATGACTCGCAACTCCAGAAAAGCGCGCCGAAACCCAACGCCGCTCGGCAAGCGATGACCCGTCTTATTTGCCACTAGCACGTCGGCAGTCAGTTTCTGGTTGCTGACACTCACCGGGGCCAACTCCACGTCGGCAGTCGCGCTTTGCGCCTGCTCGACAAAAGCATCAATGGCGGTGGCTAGATCATCAAGACCCGACATGTAATCGTTTTGCCGAACGCCGAGGATCGCGTTGGCTAACTGGCTGCCGTTGGAGTTGTAGGGCGACATATATTGCCGAAAGAGCTCGAGCAGCGAAACGTTCAAACCCTGTAGCTGATGGCGAGCAAAGCCTTTGCCTCGGAACCTCACCTTGATCTTGTCAGCGGGCAGGCGACCCCCGGTCTGCGGATACTGGTCATCTTCGATGAAGGCGATGGGCTGCTGGATCAATGGGACTTCCAGCGTCCCTTGCGAATTGCTGTACTTCGTCGCCATGTGACAATCCTGGCAGGTCTTCGCGCGAGGATTGCTGCCATACTCATTTTGATAACCGCTGTTGAGCCACTCCAGATAAGTTAACTGTTCGAGGTGTGGCTTGCCGGGATTGAGTGTCGGGTTGTCCATCAACGGCAGATTGATGGTGTGGCAGTTGCCGCACATCCGTGAGCTCCTGATATACGGATCATGTTTGGGTTTGATCCCGAGCGAGTTGTTCATCGGCTCGATTACAATTTCGTCGTCCTTAAAGGGACCGAAGATTTGGTCGGCGGCGCCCACCGTGAAGTTGCCGGTAATATTGTTCTTCAGAAAACTTGTCAGCGGATCGGTTTCATTTCTCGCCAGCTTGTCTTCAACGGTCCGGTGACAAGCCATGCAACTGACGCCGTCGCGAGCCAGTGCGCCGTAGACATAAGCCTGGGGATTGTTTGGGGCTGGATTGTCATAAGTAGCGAAAATAAGTTCGGGCCTGAAATCACCTCGGTTCGTTCCGCCGTGATCATCGTCGAGCCGCCGCTTTCCCATGACGCCATGACACTTGAAGCAAATGTTGGTGACGCCTTTGACCGCAGCGTCCATTTTTGGCTTGTTGTCTTTGAAGAAGTTCTGCATGAAAGCGACTTCGCTTTCGAGTTGCGCATAAAAGATCGGATCACGTCCGGCCAGGCCCATTGGTGACCAGCGCCACTCGCCAAATGGCGAGACATTCATTTGTGGAATCGAGCCGTCAGGCTGTTTAGCGCCGGCGTAAAGCATAACGTTGCCGTAAGTGCCGCCGCTGTGACAACCCATGCAGGAATCGGAGGTCAGAAACTGATTTGGATTCGGTGAGGGCGCTGGCGACGCTGCACCCAGGGGTAGCGGGAAAAAGTGATCGAAAGTCTCGCCTGGGATCTTTTGCACCTTGGCAATTGGGACTGGAGAAATCGAGTTGAAGAAGGCAACAAACTTAGGATCCGGACCTGCGGTCGAAGCTGGCGTGGAGTTTTCTCTAAGGAGTTCAAGTTTCCGCGCAGTGTCCAGCAACGGCGCCGTATGTCCGCCAGTTGGTTCACCGATATCGCTCTCCGCGGAAGCGCCGCAGGGGGGAGGCGGCGGCGCGGGGTGTGGCGGCTGTATTGTGGTCCATGATAGATCCACGAAGTAGCTGTCCGGTTCGCCGGGAAGACCCTTGATGTTCCGCTCGTAAGTAAATGTGTGCTCTTTCTCGGCTGATGCATGGCAGCGCAAACAATAGAGCCCGAACCCTGCATAGGGAACGGCGAACGGAGGGTTGTTATTATCCATGCATTGGGAACTCCAAAACTCACCCCAGTACCAACCATCCTTCGAGCCTTTCGCATCCTTAATCATGATGGTCCAACCTCGCGGCGTCGCCGGCACTGGCTGAACCTGATAGAGCGCCGCCGGCGGCGTGTACTGTTCCTTGATGATCATCGCGCCGTCTGGAATCATCTGATCGGCATTCTTTCTGAGCAGCCAGTCAATGACGCTGGGTGAGTAGTAAATCTTTACGGACGGGTGCACACCGTAACTTACGCCATTGATAAAGGGACCCGTGTCACGAAGCGCCTTATCCTCACACCAGTGCATGTTTCGATACCTAACGCTGGTCAGGAAAGATTTCACCAGTGATTGAAATTCGGGAAGTTTGTCGGGCAGGAACTTGCTGGGCAGTGGCAGGTCCGCTTCCTTCCCACCAGCGCACGGGGAAGTCTGAGGTGCAACAGTTTGATTCATTACCGGCTGGCCGTTGGTGACTGCAAACTTCTGCCCGGCGTTTAGGCCAGAGACTCCTTGAAACGCTGAAATGATGAAGAAGAGAATCGTGAGAGTGAGTCGTTTGCTGTAGCCAGACATCTTCCAGACTCCTTTGCTTCGGATCTAGTTTTGGAATTAACCCCAGCCAAGGCCATGCTCGGGAACTACGTCGATAGTGAGATTCTGTATGCGCTAAGGACTCGCAGCATTACCAAGATTGAGTACCCTGTGGATGAGCAGTGCGCACGAAATCTACCGCAAGAGGCGCGAGTGGACAAGGGTTTTTCTGAGATCGGAGATGTTAGTCCGTGTAACGGACGAGCGACAATAGCCCAGTTTACTGCTGGGGAAGACAGTGAAGCTCACCAGCGAGTCCGTAAAGCGGACGACTGAGAGTTGTTGAGAGCATCAGTCGTCCGCTTCGCGGACTTTTCAGTAGCCAGCAACATAAATTGCCATTGCCTAACTTGTAGTTTCGGAATAAGCTCACGGCGCTCTCAAGACTCTCAATACAAAAACCTCAATCCCCAACCTCGAAAGGAGACTCACAAGATGACTGCGCAGTTCAACCCGGCAACCGACAAATTGATCGTTTCCTGTGACGGCGGTGGCATTCGCGGCCTTATTGTTGCCCTGCTCTTGCAACAGATAGATTCCAGCAATGCAAACTTTCTCGGTCAAACTTACTTGCACGCGGGAACCTCGACCGGAGGAATAATTTCTCTCGCCATGGCCTGCGGAATTGATCTGGCGGAGATAGTGAATCTCTACCAGGACGATGGCGACCAAATTTTCACGACCAGTGCATGCCTGGGAAACAACCAACTTGCCGCAGATATCGCCAGCGCCAAAGCCGCGAATGCGTCAGCCAGCAGTTGGTGGACCTACATTTTGGATCACATCATGGAATTACTCTGCGCCTGGTATGACAATACCGGTCTCCAGCAGGCCATTCAAAACACGCTCGGAAGCACCGCCACGGCAACGCTTAACAGTCTGGTGCCGGCGGCGCCGGCAGCTCCACAATATGTCCTCGTGAACACGCTACAGCTTTGCGACTCAAACAACACCTGGGTTCCGCTCCAGCTTACCAACCTGCCGAATCTGCAAAATAACAATAGCGGCACCACGCTGGTCATTGATGCGGCCATGAGCACGAGCGCTGCGCCGATGTATTTTCCACCGTATCAGCATCCGACCTATGGTTATTGCGCGGACGGTGGACTCTTCGCGAATAATCCCGGCACCATCGCGCTCACCACTCTGATGGCCTCCGGCGTCCCCCTCGAGAACATCTGGATGCTGTCGATTAGTACCGGTAACATGCTTGACTGTTATCCGCCCTCGCTCATAAATGGTCTTTGGGCGGGATTTTACGGACCGTTGTTCTGGGTCTTCCCGACTTCGCAACCTCTCGACGCCGTCGCCAATCAACCTTACACACCGTCGTTGCCGCTGATGTCCGCCTTCTTCGACGCTACGTCTCAGCTTGATGACTTTCAGTGTGCGCAATTGTTGGGCGGTCAGTATGGACGTTATGTCCGCGCCCACATCCCACTCACTGCGCCAATTGCGCTCAATGACTACTCAGGCCCCGCAATCCAGGCCATGCAAGACGCTGTCACTAACTACACAAAACCCTCAACCACCTCCGAGTGGGCGCTTATTGAGAAATGGATAAGCAGTAATTTTAGTTGAGCAGGGGATTTGCGGGTTCTCTGTGCCTCCTTCGTGTTCTCCGTGTCTCTGTGGTGAGTTTTGCTTGGGTGTATTCACCACAGAGACACAGAGAAAACGGAGAAGGCACAGAGACCTTAGGCCCCCAGTTCAAGGCGAAAAAGCTCAATAAATAAGACTTTACTTAACCGGGGTTGGGCCGCATAATACGCCCCAACACCGGCCGGAGAGCCGGTGAAACAGTCTAAACGACACGGGTTGAAAAACCGACGCTGACACCCCAGACTCGCGCTTGAAACAGGCCCATGCCTGCGCTCCCAGGAGATAACGCAATGAGATCCATCTGGAAAGGCCACATTAGATTCCTGTTGGTAGCTATCCCGGTCCGCATCTACAACGCCATTGAGACGGCCGAGAAGATTCAGTTTAACCAACTCCACCGCGAAGACTATGGCCCGATCGGCTATGACAAGCGCTGCAAAAAATGCAGCCAAGTAGTCAGCAATGACCAGATCACCAAGGGCTACCAGTATGAGCCGGACCGCTACGCGATCGTCGAGCCAGAAGATATCGCCAAAGTGAAAATCAAAACTACCAAAGCCGTAGACATCGTCGGCTTTGTAGACAGTTCCGAAATTCCCACGACGTTCTACGACGCGCCTTATTACGCCGGTCCGGACGGCCCGGTGTCAGAGAAACCCTACGCCTTGCTGCGCGAAGTGATGAAGCAAACCGGCAAAGTGGGAATCGGCAAGATAGTGTTGCGAGATCGCGAAGACCTGGTCGCCCTTTTCCCACACGAAGATGGTTTGGTGATGCAGAAGCTGCACTACCCAAATGAGATTCGTAGTATGAAGGATGTGCCCGAGCTGGATAGCGCAACCAAGGTCGACAAGAATGAGATGAAGATGGCGACCATGCTCGTTGAGCAGATGGTCACGAAAATGTCTGAGATTGAGACCATCGACCAGTACAACGTCGCGCTCAGGAAATTGATCGACTCTAAGATCAAGGGCAAGAAGGTCGTTGAATTTGAGGTTGAAGAACTGCCCAGACTTGATATTATGAGCGCGTTGAAGAAGAGCTTGCAGCAGTCGAATCGGAAGCCGATGGTAAAGGCGGCTCCCGCGGCTGCAAAAAAGAAATCGCTTACGTTGGTGAAGGCAGAAGCTAAACCAAAAGCAGTCAAGAGACGGAAGGCTTCCTAAGCATCTCTTGTTTAGTTTGCTTCTTCGTAACGCAAACTGTTAGCTTGCGTGCTTTGTAAAGACGGACTCTCAGTTTGCGGCAGCGAAGGTCGAAGGACGCAAACTAACAGTTTGCGTTACATCCAGCGTTATAGATGAAAGAAAACAGCAATAAGGTTTTGTCCTTCCCCTCACGTGTTCCCGCGAAGGCTGACTACCAGCGCGTTAAGGCAAACTATTCCATTCGTGAAATCAAAGAGCTCTTCGGATTGAGCGAACGCACAATCCGTCGCTGGACTGAACAGGGCATCATCCAGGGCACGCCCACACCCAACCCGAACGAATTCAGCTACGACTTCCAGGCGCTGACTCAGTTTAGACGAGTTCGCGAATTGCGTGCGCAGGGCCACAGCATTCGTCAGGTCGAGGCGGAGCTTCAGGGACAGTTGAGTCTCTTCCGTGGCGCGGGCGAGGCCAGAATCTCCCGACTCCGGACTCCGTTTGAAGAAGCGTTAGTGCTGGACGATCAAAACGATCCGAAGGCGGTGGAGTCGTACCTCGAAGCGATCACTGAAGGCGACAACGTTGCTGAGGCCTATTGCAACCTAGGCATCATTAATAAGGACCTGGGTAACGTCGCGGCCGCACTCGACAACTTCACTCTGGCACTAAAGCATGAGCCGCGACACGTCGAAGCCCATTACAACCTGGGCAATCTGTATTTCGACGCCGGCCAACTTCCGCTCGCGCGCCTTCACTATGAAGCTGCAGCACAAATCGAGCCGCGCTTTTCACTTGTCTACTTCAACCTTGCCCTGGCGCATTTCAAGTTGAATGATTTGGCGGCAGCTCTCGCAGCCATCGCCAATTACAAAGAACTGCGCCAGCCCGACGATGAGGAGACTGAGGCGATCAATCAGTTGCTCAAGGCGATGCAGGATCCCTGGCGACCCGGGGACTCCGGAAGTTGATTCCCAAGTTGGTCCAGGAAAGTGACCTGGTTTGAAAATCTCTGTGCGTCCTCTGTGATCTCTGTATCTCTGTGGTGAGTGTTGGCCGAACAGAACTTACCATGGACACACGGAGAGCACAGAGGGCAGAGAGAAAAGCTGACATTGAAGAAAGCGAGCAGCGCAAAATGAGCTATGCTCCGCCTCAATATCGTTGCCCCTACTGTGGCTCACCCAATCGCCCCCACACGCTTCAGAAGATCAGTACCGGGGGCTGGATCGTTTTCGCTGTAATGCTGATCGTCTGCTTTCCTCTTTTCTTCATTGGACTACTGATGAAAGATACCTATCAGGTGTGCGGTCAATGCGGGGTAAGGCTCAATTAGTTGGCTTTCAGCTTATCCGCCGTCGCTGGCGACTGACGCCAAATAATAATAGAATCCATGCTCTCTCTTCCCTCGCGTTAACATTCCAGGAGGTTTCCCTATGGCGGAAGTAAAATGCCGTGTCCTGATCATCGATGACCACGATGATACGGCTGAAATGCTCAAAATTCTGCTCGGAGAAGAAGATTACGAAGTCACGACAACGGCGACGATTCAAGAGGCGCTGTCGCTGGCGGCAACTAAGGAATTTGATCTTTACGTGTTGGATAAACGATTGCCTGATGGCAGTGGCGTTGAATTATGTGCGAAGCTCAACCAGATAACACCTGCGGTTCCCTGCATCTTCTACACTGGCGACGCCTATGCAATTCATCGAGTGGAGGCCATGGCGGCAGGCGCCGACGCTTACGTAGCAAAGCCTGATGTTGAAGGATTGATTGAAAACATAAATAAGCTGCTGGCCAAGGCAGAATGTGCGTCAGCGGCAAATCAGTGAAAGTGAAAAGTAAAACGAATTGCTTTCACTTCTGATGTTTCACTCTTCACTTTTCACTCTTCACTTTCTTGTCGCCTTGACACGTTAACTCACGGACGTATAATTCCATTCCGCTTAATGGGCCGATAGCTCAGTTGGTAGAGCAGCTGACTCTTAATCAGCGGGTCGCAGGTTCGAGCCCTGCTCGGCTCACCATTTAACAAGAAACGGCAGGTTGCGTGGCCCCGCCTTTCTGTTTGACAATTCGTAACACCAGACACTTCCCAATCTTTCCGGAAGGAGGAAACGATGCTCTACTTCTCACTGGTGTTAATTTCCTTGTCGCTCCTCACTACTTCTGGTTCACAAACACAGACTCCCCTGTCAGGGGAAGACTATTCACAACGCGGTATCGCCCGCTTTGAAAAGAATGACTTTGAGGGCGCGGTTTCCGATTTCACAAAAGCGATTGAATTGAAGGGTTCGAACCTGGAGTTCTGTTACTACTTTCGTGGAATGGCGAATTATCGTCAGGGTAATCTTGAAGTGGCCATAGCGGATATTAGCAAGGCCATCACGATCAGATCTCATCCGCGATTCTACGAAGATCGCGGAACCCTCCTGCTGAAAAAAGGCGACCTTGATGGTGCTATCGCAGATCTCAACAAGACCATCGAGCTCGCACCGCAATTCGCCAAAGCTTATGGCGACAGAGGAATTGTGCACCTCATGCGCGGCGAGAATGCACAGGCGGAGTTGGACTTTAAGAAGTGCTTTGAGCTTGACAGCACGCTGCAAACTCAAATCAATGCGGCCGCCAATCAAATCAAGCAGCGCGCTGCATCGAGTCAGATACGGGACCAACCAGCGGACGTGAAAGTTGTCAAGTTCGATTGGTCAGAAATGCCCGAAAGGATTCTCAACGCCACTCCCTCGCCAATCTCCGTTTCCTCTACCGGAGTGAGTCAGACGGGCACACGCGTACTGGCAAACCCTGCAGACAAGGGTGACCCGGGGCGACCTGAGGTGGGATTAGAACCGAGTCTGAACCCGTCCACTGCTCGGAGTCCCAGAAGTCCTGCAAGACTGGAGGAGACATTCACTTTAGTAATAGAGAATGTGGGGAACAAAACAATCGTTGGCGTTCGGTGGACATACTTCTTCTATCCGAAAGATGTGACTCACGAGCCCACAGCGTTTACTTTTAGTAGCAAAACGAAAATTGCTCCGGGCAAAGAAAAAACCTTAAGCGAGCAGGGACTTGTAACCACGGAACCAGGTCATCGGATCGAAATGCCCACCAAAAAGACGCGAATGCTTTTCAATGAACGGGTTGCCGTATTGCATCTGGATTATGCAGATGGAAGTGTGTGGCCGAGTCCCCAACCTTAAAATTGGAATAAACGCGCCATTTGAAGCGCGTCCAAAACTAAACAAAAGCTGCCACCACTATTCCGCTATTCTCCGATAGGCGTTGATAGCAGGTACACCGCAAATGTCGCCAGCCAGTGCTCGCCTTCGTAGTTGCCGCTAGTTACATGAGCCAAGCCATCTTCAGCGTGCAGTTGCGCTGCCGTTATTAACTGCTTGGCGGCTGGATCACTGCGAGGCAGGGCGGCCGCAATGCTGCGCATGCACCAGGCGCGGCTGAGATTCAAGCCGTCGAGGTGCACGAGCTTCCCATCAGTTCGGTCTGACACGATTGCAGGCGTCAGAAGACTCTTGGGTTCACCCGCTTCAAGGCCGGGCAAAAACCTGTGACACCATTCGGCAAATTCTGCAGTCGGGAGGACGCGGCGCATCAGATCCGCTTCTTCTAATGCCGGCGAGAGAAAGTCTTCGCCGCTGGGCTCTAACCACGCTGGATAGTTGGCATCCGCCAGATAATAACTGCGGCTGGTTCCCTCAATCAGTTCGGCGAAATTTCTGTCCTGCAATGTCCGCGCGTAATCCAGTGCCAGGCAAAGGCCAAAGGCAGTATTGGGATGAACTCCGGTCCGAATCGGGTACGTCTGTTTAGGCAGAAACTCCTGATACCGGTCCACTACCGCCGCAACCAGCGGCCGTAAATTGCGAGACCATCTCTGTCCATCCTCATCTTCCCAGCCGTGCAGCTCTTCAGCCAACTTAAGCAACCACGCCCAGCCGTATGTACGTTCAAACGAAGCCCGGCCCTTCTGTTTGAAGTAAGCAACTTCAGCAAGAAGGTTCTCCGGCGTCAGGTTTTTGTCGAGGGCAGCGCGGATCTCGGGTGCCTTCTCCATCGGCGCAGAACGTCGCAGCAGATGAACCAGCATCCAGTGTCCATGCACCGCTGAATGCCAGTCGAAGCAGCCGTAGAAGGCGGGGTGTAGAGAACGAGGACTCTGTACCTGACTCGCGTCCTCGATACAATGATCTAGCTTGTTGGGGTATTCCCTGCTAATACAGTTAAGTACCAGGCTCGCGAAATCAGAGCTATATGCTGAGAGCGTTGGAGTCATTGGACGACAAGAGGGTACTGATTCGGTCTGGATGAGCCAAGTAAAAACTAACCGCCAAGACGCCAAGACCGCCAAGTCAATACGAAACAGGTGGATTGAAGTAGGGTTCAAACGCTGGCCGGCGTTTCAGACCTACTGCGGTATTAGTTTTTTGGCGCTCTTGGCGTCTTGGCGGTTAGTTCGAATGAGACGCGTCTTTGTGTCCTCAAAACATTCGGATCAAAAGCCACATCACAATCACGTGGAACGCCAGAATGGTTAAAGCAAACGGCGTTTGAAATTTGATCACGCCGTATTGATCACGCATGTCCAGCAAGGCCGTGGGAACGATATTAAAGTTGGCAGCCATCGGAGTCATCAAGGTGCCGGTCGAGCCCGCGGTTAGCGTAATGATTGCCACCAGCGCCGGGTTCACGCCGAAGGGCTTGACGATCAGCGGCACCAACACACCGGCGGCAATCACCGGGAAGGCAGCGAACGAATTTCCCATCACCATCGTGAACAGAGCCATGCCCAAACAGTTAGCGACAATCAACAGAAAAAGATTCTGTCCGGGTATGATTTTGTGTATGCCGGCGGCAATCAGATCGCCGATTTTGCTCGCCGTGAAGATGATGCCGAGCGAAGCCAGCAGTGGCGGCAGGATGTTCACTGCACCCATCGCGTCGTTAAGTCTTCTTCCTTCCTGAAACGCCTCACGCACCGTCCCTTTTGTCAGGGCGAGTCCGACCCCGATTGCTACGATGCCGCTAAAGCCTAGTCCGACAATCGCGCCGTCATTCGTATTAAGTCCCAGCAAGCGAAAAGCAATTGCGAAGCCAAAGGTGACGAAAGGAATCGTCAACACCACCAGGAAAATCTGATTGCCCAGACTGCGCGCTTTTTGTTCAACCTGGCCTGACTTTGTTACCTCATCGGTACGCTTATGGCCGACTCGACCGACGCCATCAATACCAACCATCACGAGAACAAGTAAACCGGTCAACCAATGCGGCAGAAAGCTACCCAAAATAAATATCAATCCCAGAATGAGCCAGAATAGAGCCGTGCCATTGCGATGCTTGTTACTCCGATCTTTGAAGTTCAGTGTTGCAAAAACCAACAGCACGAGACCAGTCAGCACGTAAACCGTGTTGAGACTTACCAGCGCTTTCAAGATGGCAGCTATTGGAAGAACCTCCAGAATTAGTGCCTGGCTGCCAGGCGTCTTTGTTCTTTTAGATCAAGCAACCAAAACTGTATGGCGGCTAGAACAACTGAGATCACAACAATGGGAATGGCGAACAACACCAGACTCCAAAGGTTGACCGTATAACCAAGCCCTTTCATCACGCCGTACACCAGCAGAATGCCCGGCAATACTGGCGAGAGATTTTGGCCATAGAAGTTTCCGTAATTCTCGCTGGCAGCATTTGCGGCTTTGATTTGCTCAACCTCAGCCTCCGGAAGACTCTCGACAGTTTTTGCGCGGGCAGTCGCTTCTGCCGCGCCAAGGGACATGGGAAAAACCAGAGGCCGTACAAAAGCCGGATGACCGCTTAGCCTGATACCGAGAATTCCCATGAGTATGCGAAAGAGCTGATAGACAACCAGCAACCGGCCTACAGTCGCCGCCTTTAGTCGACGGACAAGACGAGCGGCTTGTTCCTGCAAACCGTAACGTTCCGCCAATCCAATCGCAGGCAGGGTGATGATAAAAAGAATCATGAGTCGGTTATCAGCAAAGGCCCGGCCCAGCATGTTGATAATGCCTTCCTGCCCTGGCTTGGTGATTAACGGCAGACCCTGAAAAATACCAGCGCCCGAAAATAGTGGCAGGCCGGCGATGAGACCGGTGACGATTCCAGCTGTTACTACTACCAAAGTCGTACGTAGTCGGAACGCCAGGCCAACAATAACAATGGCGATACCGGTAAGCTTGAATAATTCGGGTACGTGCATCAGTTGCCTTTCGCGTCCGCCGGTCCGTTAGAATAACGAGGATTTTTTTCGCGTCCACAATAACGTCACGAGCAATTCCTGGCAAACATCTGACTTGCATTCCTGGGTAGTGAACTGATTTCAGTTTTCAAATTAGGACACCACCATTTGTGAGTAGCATTGCGGCCGTGAATCGTGAGAGGATTTCCAAGCCACGCGCTCCGATTCATATGCACAACTCCAAAGCCAACTTTAAGTTTCTCGGGGATCGAGCCTCGCTCATTTGCCATATTCGTTTGGTCAAGGCAATTCTTCCTGTTGCCTGCATTGTCGTCTGCATGACAGCGGTCAGTGCGCAAACTCCTTCCCCGACGCCCGTCCAACCTTCTGCCCAACCTTCTCCGACTGTCAGCGAGACGCAGACGATCTCCCCCACCTCAGCTATCGATCGAAATGAGTCGGAGCGCTCGGACAGGTTGACGGGCGGTCACGTGGAGGTCGCAGACTTCGTTCCAAACGAACCAAACATTCGCCTCAGCTTAAACGTGCCGAGCTTTCGCCTCACCCTCTGGCAGAACGACAAAGAGGTGAAGTCTTACTTCATTGGCGTAGGTTTGAAAGAGCACCCGATTTACATTGGCGACCGCGAAGCGCGTGAGATCATTTGGAATCCAGCATGGATACCGCCGCCGAGCGATTGGGTGCTGGAGATGAAAGACGTAAGTCCGGGAGAGGTCATTAAGGCCAGCGATCCGCGCAATCCGCTGGGCAAAATGAAAATTCCGCTGGGCGGTCACTACCTGATTCATCAGGCGCGTGGTATGTCGGATGTCGGCAATCTCGTCTCGCATGGCTGCGTGCGAATGCCGCGTCCGGATTTGTACGATCTCGCCGACAAGATAATTGCCGCGCGGAGCGCGCCAGTCTCACGCAAAAGAATCGCGGCGGCGAAACGCACTCTAAAAACGCTGGTCGTGCGGCTGGACGAACCGGTGCCCGTAGACATCAACTACGACACGCTGGTGGTCGAAGATGGTGTCCTGCACATTTACCCGGATGTGTACGACCGCGGAACTAACCGGCCCGCACAACTGCGCGCAGAACTGGAGGCGGCGAATATTGACGTCTCGAATTTGAAGGATGACACGCTCAGGAAGATGCTGCGCAAGGTTTCTCGCCGCACTCAGTTCGTTGTCGAGAAGAGCAGCATCGAACAGGGCCGCGCACTTACAGATGGACACGTAATTCCATTGATACCAAAAGGCAGAAGGCAGTAGGCAGAGAAGCAGAAACCCATTTTCCATTTGTCATTTGACATAATGTCAAATGCCAAATGGAAAATGGATTTCCTTTAGTCCCTTAGTCTCTGCCTACTTCTACTGTATTCTGTGGCTGCTTGCCTACTTCCAACAAAACGAAGCTTCTCGTCGCCACGCTCCTTGTCTACATCGGCGTTGTTTTTGCCTTGACGATCGTTCCTACACACATCACCGGTTTTAGGAACCCTCATTCCTATCACGTAAACGTAATTCCGCTTGGCTATTCGTTCACGTGCTTTCTCCAGGATCCGAACCAGCATCCACACATAACTACGTTCTGCCTGCGGAACACGCTCGGCAACCTCGCCCTCTTTGTGCCTTTGGGCATGCTGTTGCCGCTGGTCAGCAACCGCTTCCTGACGTTCAAGCGTGTGCTGCTGTTTGCCGTATTTCTGTCTTTAAGTGTTGAATCGATTCAATTCCTGTTGCGGTTCTTCGGAAATCCGCGGGCGGTCGATATCGATGACGTGATTCTGAATACGCTGGGTGCGTGTGTCGGCTTTGCTTCCTATAAATCCTTCACGCCAAGTTACGTTGGGCGCCGGCCAGTCGAGAGGGTGGAGATACAACCCGGTCCGTTCGAAGGAGCGCCTGCAGACACAGCCGACTCAGAAAAACCTTAGGGCCATTTAGTCTTCTAAATGATTTCGGAAGTGTTTGGTACCCGCGGCAGGGGTCGAACCTGCGACCTTTCGCTCCGGAGGCGAACGCTCTAATCCACTGAGCTACGCGGGCAATACTGGTTTACGTGAAAAGATAGCACAGCATCGAGCAGCGTTCTACTTTGGCGACCTTCGGTTCTGGCGGTATGGATGCTCTCCTTTGAGAGAGCCATTGCCATTCAAATGGGTGATGAGGTCAGTACCACCACGCGGTAGCGGGTGGGTCTGCGGATTGTCGATTGTCAATTGCCGATTTCCGATTGAGAGTTTGGCGATAAAGCCACTTGGCAATCGGAAATCGGAAATCGGCAATTAAGAAACCCACCCGCTACCGCGTGGTGGTACTGACCTCATTTCACTGTTGGAGGCACGAATAATGTGCCGACCTACGAAGAGAGGTGAAGGATGACGCGGACGATCCAGAAAGACACGGCAGCGATCAAGCCTGCCGCCGGAATGGTGAGTACCCAGGCCCACACGATTCGTCCGGCGACACCCCACTTGACCGCGGACAGCCGGCGCGTGGCGCCCACGCCGACGATGGCGCCGGTTATTGTGTGCGTGGTTGAAACGGGCGTGCCGGTGAGCGTGACGTAGGCAAGCGTGATCGCAGCTCCGGTCTCGGCGCAAAAACCGCCAATGGGTCGCAGCTTCGTTATTTTTGAACCCATGGTGTGGACGATGCGCCAGCCTCCGGACAGCGTGCCGAGGGCAATCGCGGCGTGAGCAGTCAGCACCACCCACAGAGGAATCGGCGGAATTTCTCCCTTGTTCCCGTAGGCCAGAATTCCGCCAGCCGCGAGCACCGCGGTGATTATGCCCATCGTCTTCTGTGCGTCGTTTCCACCATGACCAAGCGAGAAAGCGGCGGCTGAGAAGAGCTGGCCCTTGCGGAAAAACTTATCGACTGTCTTCGGCGTGGCGCGCCGGAATATCCAATGGACTGCCACCATTAAGGAAAATCCCAGCAACAGCCCAATTAGCGGCGACAAAACAATAAAAGTGATCGTGCGTAACCAGACTTCGGTCTTGAGCAACCCGTGATAAGTGCCAAAAGCGGCAATGCCGGCGCCGGCATATCCGCCCAGCAAGGCGTGGGAACTAGACGTCGGCAGGCCGAGATACCACGTGATCAGATTCCAGATGATTGCTCCCAGAAGCGCGGACATGAGGACATAGAGTCGCAGGTCGGCGCTGATCAAGTCCATGCGCACGCCGTCACCGATCGCTTTCGCGACGCGAGTCCCGAAGACAGCAAAGGCTATGAAGTTAAAGAAAGCCGCCCAGAGAACGGCCAAGCCGGGCGACAACACGCGTGTGGAAACTACTGTGGCAATGGAATTGGCCGCGTCGTGAAAACCGTTGATGTAATCGAAAACGAGTGCGAGCGCGACGAGAACTAGAACGAAGGCAAAGGTGGCGGTCATGAGAAGTCAGTGAACAGTAAACAGTGAACAGCAAACAGCCGATCTGCTGTTCACTGTTTGCTGTCTGCCGTTTGCTAGGTATGTTTGATAATCACGCTTTCGATAATATTGGCGACGTTTTCACAGCGGTCGACCGCAGCCTCGAGCTTTTCGTAAACTTCTTTCCACTTCAACACGGTCAAGGCATCGTGTGAATCATGAAAGAGTTCCGCAATCGCTGCGTGATACAGGTCATCGCCTTCGTTTTCCAGGCGGTGAATCTCAACCAATCTTTGCGTAACGTTCTTCGGCTTTTGGAGGGTGGCCACAATCGCCTGTAACTGCTCGGCCATGCGTACAATCACGTCGGCGAAAGAGCGCGCGTAGTCCGTAATTTCATGGACGTCGAAGATGATGATCGCGCGGGCGGCATCGTCGATCAGGTCGACGATGTCGTCGAGCGCGGTAGACATTGTGTAGATGTCCTCGCGATCGAAGGGCGTAATAAACGACTTATTTAGTCGCGTCGAAACGTTATGCGTCAGCTCGTCGCAGGCGTGCTCGAGTCCCTTGATGCGTTGTGCGTATTCGGCGTAATCGTGGTTTTTATCCGCCAGCATCTCCTTGAGTTCACGCGCTGCCGAGGAGATGTAGAGCGTCATCTGAATGAAGAGATCAAAGTACTGCTCTTCACGTGGCAGAAAATTCAGCAGGCCCATTTTTAGGATTCCTAACTATAAAATCATTTAATTTGCGTTGGCGGAATGCGCACTATAGCGGAGCGGGCGCAGGTTGTCTATCTGAATATTATCTGAAATCAATCTGAAATTAAGGCGCTGGCTGACGCTCCCGGGCGGGGTGGGCACTCCAGCCTTTCATGCCGCAAAGTCGTCGAGGACCGCAATACACTTGCAAAAGCCGCTGGTGGTCGTATATCAAAGGTAGTGAATGACTGCCAAAAACTATTTTGCCGAAGTTCAGGGCTTTCTGCGTCTTGAGTCGGAAGCGATCGCGCAGACAGCGAGGCGTTTGCAGCGCGACGAAATCGAGCGAGTCGTGCAACTGCTCGCCGCCTGCAAAGGAAAAATCGTGCTCCTGGGAGTGGGTAAGTCTGGAATAATTGCGCAGAAGATCGCGGCAACGATGACCAGCACCGGCACTGGCGCCCTTTATCTGCATCCCTCCGACGCGCTGCATGGAGGCATCGGCATTATTAATGCAGAAGATGCCGTAATGATACTGAGCAACAGTGGCGAAACCGATGAAATAATCGAGATGCTGCCGTATTTGAAACGACGGCAAGTGCCGATCATCGCCCTGGTGGGAAACCTTAACTCTACGCTGGCCCGCCGCGCTGACGCCGTTATCGACGGCTCTGTCGATCAGGAAGCGTGTCCGCTGAATCTGGCGCCCACCACCAGCACCACTGTGGCCCTGGCTCTTGGCGACGCCCTGGCTATGACGCTGATGCAGGTTAAGGGACTCACCCCTGACGACTTTGCAGTCAATCATCCGAAGGGACAACTCGGCAAACGTTTGACTCTGACGGTTGCCGATCTAATGCACAGCGGAACGGATAATCCGACCATTGCCTTGGGAACAATGTGGGTCGACGCAGTGAAGGGAATCAGCGCTGGCGGCCTGGGCGCGGTAAATGTTGTTGATGACACGGGACGCCTAGCGGGAATTATTACTGATGGGGATCTGCGCCGGGCGATTCAAAAGAGCGATCCCGGCTCGCTCGCAAACCTGCGCTCGGATGAACTTATGACGCGGAATCCGACCGTGGCTGGTCCGGAGTTGCTTGCCTATGACGCATTGCGTTTGATGGAGGACCGCCCTTCGCAGATTTCGGTGCTGCCGGTTGTCGATGGTGATCGAGTTTGCGTGGGACTAATTCGGCTCCACGATATTGTGAGGAGTGGGCTGTAAGGAAAGTCCCAAGTCTCAAGTCTCAAGTCGCGGAAAGCAGACTTGGGACCTGGGACTTGAGACTTGGGACTTCGACTTGTTGAGGCACATCCACGATATCCCACGCTGAACGCACCCGCAGCAGTTTAGACATTAACCCCGCGTGCATTATGTGACCGCTACGCTCGGCAACCACCTTGCCCAGAATCGGCATACCCAGCAGCGCCAGATCGCCGATGATGTCCAGAATCTTGTGGCGTACAAACTCGTCGCGAAATCTCAAGCCGGTTTTATTCAACATGCCGTCCGGCGTCAGCACAATGGCATTGTCCAGGGAGCCGCCGCGAATCAAATTTGCGCGACGCAGCGCCTCGATTTCATGCGTGAAACCAAAGGTGCGCGCGGCTGCAATCTCGCGGCTAAATGCTCCGTTGTTCAAGTTAATCGAAAACTGTTGGACGCCAATCATTGGGTGAGG
>Ga0070697_100000325_pt1 | contig 37744 bp, 32 predicted proteins | sample KBSK1501metaG_FD_65475 | JGI IMG/M metagenome (GOLD analysis project Ga0070697, IMG submission 65475) | Corn, switchgrass and miscanthus rhizosphere microbial communities from Kellogg Biological Station, Michigan, USA - KBS K1-50-1 metaG | ecosystem: Host-associated > Plants > Roots >...
CACTGGCTGAAAGTCGCCTACGATCGCGACGAGAAATAGATCAACTCATGACTACAAAAACCACAGAAACAAAAGCGCCACGCATGAGCGATGAGGCTGTTAAGGCCAAAACAGACAAGACCTGGAAACAGTGGTTTTCGATTCTCGACAAAGCCGGCGCAAAGAAAATGAGCCATCAGGAGATCGTTAAGTATCTCAATACGGAAGAGGGTATTGGCCCATGGTGGCAACAGATGATAACCGTCACCTATGAACAGGCGCGCGGATTGCGCAAGCAGCATGAACGCCCCGACGGTTATCAGATCAGCGTCAGCCGAACTGTCAATGTCCCCATTGAGAAGCTTTACAAGGCTTTTGCAAACGACAAAGCTCGTGATGCATGGCTGGCTGAGGACGGACTTGCGGTGCGTAAAGCCACCGCCAACAAGTCGATGCGCGTTACCTGGAACGATGTGCAGACCAGCCTTGAGATTAACTTCTATCCGAAGGGTGGCGAGAAGAGTCAGGTCGTTGTCCAGCACAGCAAACTTCCTAACGCTAAGGCCTCGGCAACCATGAAGACATACTGGGGCAAGGCTCTGGACCGTTTGCGCAACTCACTGGAAAAGTAACGAACAAGGTACGAAACAATCTGCGATGAATTCAACTCCCTGGAGTTACGCCTAGTCCAAAACACATGGTCAACCCAACAACCACAACTCCATCCGGAGAATCCGTTAATCGTTCCAGGCATCTTGAGCTTGGCAAACGCGGCGAAGAACTCGCAGCCGCCTATCTCGAGCGAGAGGGTTTTAAAATAGTGGCTGCCAACTTTGTCGTTCCGGTGGGACGAAACAGACTGGGTGCGGTGATCAACGCTGAGATTGATCTGGTAGCTTATGACGGTGCCACGCTTTGTTTTATCGAAGTGAAGTCGCGCATGTCAGACTGGTTTGCGCCGCCGGAGGCGAATGTTGACCGGCGCAAGCAACGCCAGATCGCGCGGGCGGCGCACGGCTATCGCAGGATCTTTGACCTCGCTACGGCTCCTTACCGCTACGATGTAATTACGGTCGTCTTGCCTGCCGAGGAGAAGCAAAATCCAGACGTGCAACTGCTGCGCAACCATTGGCAGGAAGATCAGTTTCGCAAACGAACGTGGTCTAAAGCCTATTGGGATTAAACGAAAACTTACTGACGACCAGGTTCACAATTCTCTCGTTTCTAGAGCAACGTCTAAAGCGAGAGCAACGATCCACTAAACCACACGAACGAAAACGAAATACTGTTCGTGCTGTTTTGTGTAATTTCGTGGATCGTCTCTTTTGGGTTTCCGCCGCGATTCGCGCATGTCTCTATTTTGCTGCGGTCTGCTTTGGTGAGCGCGCCGGCGCGTTCTTCACGTATTTATCGAACCAATTAATCATCTCGTAAAGTACATGTTCAATCGTTTCGCGCCCGGCATAACCATGCGCTTCCAGCGGCAGCGTCACCAGTCTGACCGCGCCACCGTTTCCACGAACAGCCTGATACATGCGCTCGGATTGGATCGGAAAGGTTCCTGAATTGTCGTCAGCCTCGCCGTGTATGAACAGGATGGGCTCGTTGATTTTGTTAGCATTCATGAATGGCGACACCTTGATGTAAAGGTCCGGAGCTTCCCAGATCGTTCGCCGTTCACTTTGAAAACCAAAGGGTGTCAACGTGCGATTATACGCGCCGCTGCGAGCAATTCCCGCGCGAAAGAGATCTGAGTGCGCCAGTAGGTTTGCCGTCATGAAGGCGCCATAACTGTGACCCCCGACCCCAACCCGCTCCGGATCGGTCACGCCCATTTCAGCGGCTTTATCAATCGCCGCTTTTGCGCTCATCACAATCTGTTCAATGTAAGTATTGTTAACTGTCTCCGGATCCCCGACCACGGGCATGGTCGCATTGTCTAACACAGCATATCCCTCAAGCAGGAAAAACAGATGCGACGGACCAACGATTTGCGTGGAGCGTTGGGTTGAGCCGGTAACCTGTCCGGCCGTGCCTGGATCATTAAACTCGAGCGGATAGGCCCAAATAACAGTGGGCAGACGCGTGCCTTCTTTATAGCCAGGTGGCAAATACAGTGTAAATGAACACTGCACGCCGTCCGCGCGCTTGTAAGTTACTAACTGTTTCTTGATCCCACGAAGCTGCGGCGTCGGGTCAGGAAAGCGCGTGAGAGGCTTGGTTGGCGCGCCGGTCGCAGGTTCACCACTCGCTCGAACATAGTAGTTCGGGGCGGCTGTGGGGCTCTCGTAACGAGTTATGAACTGTTTCGCATCGTCGTCTAACAAGGCCACGAAGGATTCATAAGAGTTTGCATCGCTTCTGAACAATCGCTCAGCCTTCTGCGTTTGCAAACTAAACCGATCGAGGAAGGGCCGGTCGCCTTCGGGGGAAGCACCTGTACCCACCAGGTAAATAGAATCACCAGTCTGCAGGATTGCGCGCTCGCCATTGGGCAACAGGCGAGTCAGGGGCGTACCCGGATCGGCGTAGCGATCCTGAATGTTTCGGCTCCACACCAGTTTCGACGGCTCACTCGGCTTGTCCGCATTCATGATCATCGTCCGAAGCCAGCGCCGATCGCGATCGTAGTCGCTTACTAAAAGGAGTCCGTCTTTTTCGCCCCATTGCGCTCCGGCGAAGCGTTGCTCAGTTTTGATTGTTTCTTCGGGAGATCCGGTAAAAGGCGCTCTCAACATCAACACGCGATCGCGATAAGGCGCTTTCTTTTTTGGATCGCCGCCGTCGAGTGCTTCAACCCAAACGAGCGTGGCCGGAGCCGTGGGACGCCAACGATAATTGCGTGGCCCGGTCGGCACGCCGTCGATCGGAACCTGATCCGCGAGCGGAAGACTCGCGAGTTTATGTGCCACCTTGCCGTTCATGTCCCAAACTTCGACATCCTTGGGAAAAGCAAACTCCGGATAAAGATAAGAGAAAGGACGGTGCACGCGGGCCACCAGAATGTGCTGGCCGTCTGGCGCGGGATCCTCCGACTGAAAAATCGCGGGCTGTCCTACAGTCGAAACCTTGCCGTTAGTACTGTCGACCAGCGCCAGTTGGGAGGTGGCGTAGTACTCAAATAATTCCTCATCGAAGGGAGTTTTCAGAAGATCTTCAAAAGTACGCACCGGACCCACCCGACCAAAACTCTCCTGAGCATTAGGTTCTCGGGGAACGCTCGACTCAACAGGCGCCGCCGGGCGCTTCGACGCTATTAACTGAACCAGCAGCCTGTGATTGTCGGGCAGCCACTGAAGAGGATCACCATAAGCATTGTTTACTTTGACGCCTTTCAATTGCCGGATTTTTCCGCTGGCAGTATCGCCCACCCATAGTTCGGCACCGCCGGCCGCAGTGTTTAGGAAGGCAAAGTGTTTACCGTCTCCGCTCCATTGGATGGAACTAATCTTCGCAGCCGGCGGCAAAGCGATCTCCACCTCACTACCGTCATTGACACGTTTGAGGCTCAGGGCAACCGAGTACTGGAAACGATGTGGACCGTTTGTGCTGGGGTTTATGCGGAGTCCAGCGAGTCGCAACATCGGCTGAGCCAGGTCGGCTAAAGGGGGATAACGTAGTCCTGTTGCGAGCAAAATGGCATCGCGCGCCGGACTGATTGATGCTGACGGCGTTACGGGCGCTGATAAAATATCGAGCACCTCCTTAGGAGGCTTTTTATAGCCGTTTTGGGCCGCCGCGAAATTCGAGAGGAGCAACACCAGGGCCAATGAAATGAATAGGGTCACTCTTAGTTGAGAGGTTTTCATGTCGCGACTCCTTTAACAAGAAACCGAGGTTAAACCGGGACGTGTAGCGGAAGAACACGGAACTTATGCGAGAAACCGGATGGAAGTCAACCGAAACGGCTTAACTTGACAACAATGATCGAATCATTAGAATCACTCCTACTCTAAGCGGGAGTAGCTCAGTGGTAGAGCATCGCCTTGCCAAGGCGAGGGTCGCGAGTTCAAATCTCGTCTCCCGCTCCAAGTTCTTTAAGGATGAGGGATGAAGGATGGAGGATGAAAAGTTTTGATTCATCATTCTTATTCATCCTTTGTCCCTCATCCTTAATTCCTTTTGCGGCGGCGTAGCCAAGTGGTAAGGCAGAGGTCTGCAAAACCTTTATTCATCGGTTCGATTCCGATCGCCGCCTCCAATAACTTCCACGCAATTAATTAGTTAGAAGACGTGCTCGGGCGCGGCACTGTGGACACATTGTGCCGTGTGGCCATTATTGTGCCCCTTTTTGAGTCGCGTGGACCAAGATTGGTGACGCTTCCTGAGGCGAGGAAAGTGTTAGGCTAATCTTAGCCTAAAGATTCTAAATGCTGGGTCTGACATATATATAAGACCCATCAAACCTAGAAAACCTAGCTTCTTATTCATAGGTCGCCTCATAAGCCTGTTCCAGTGCCGCCCGCAACGAGTCGATCTGTGCCTTGATTGCGAGAGCGCTTTCCGAACACCGCTCGCGCGCTTTCGCCCTGCTTAGCGCGGGCGCATGGATTGGATATTGTGTTTGCGCCCATAGATCGAGTGCTTGATATCTAAGATCGTCCAAGGCCTGGCGAATGTGCTGGCCTGTTGCATAGGTGTTTTGCGGAAGGAGGAGCCCGGAGCGTTTGTGCGGGGGCAGATCTAACGCTACGAGCGATGTCAAAAGATTAGGATAATTTCGGCGGAACCTCTCTTCTTGCTCGTCTGGGTCACCAGGGTTGAGTAAGACATACACCTCGGACTCGGCAAGCATTACCGCAGAAATCATCGGGTCAAGCCACGCAAACGCGCCCTCAATCGCTTCTCTCCGAGCCTTATCAAGCTCGTCTCTTCTGCTTTGCCTCCGTTTCTGCCGTTCAACAAAGTAGGCCACCCACCAGCTCAGCAGGCCGCCGATTATCACACCGATATAAGGACTCCACCAAGGTGCCATATCGTTGGCAAGTTTAACCCAGTCACACAAAAAAGCGGCAAGCCCTAAAGCCTGCCGCCCTTCCTTTGACACCTTGTCTTATAAAGGCAGTGTGGCCACTTTTGTGGCTACTACACGCGTAGATAGGCGGATACAGGTGAGCCGCCGGACGGTGGAACCTCAATAACCTGCGGGCTGTAGTCGGCTGTAACCATCTGTGGCACTAGACTCAAACGGTCTGCAAAACCTTTATTCATCGGTTCGATTCCGATCGCCGCCTCCAACATCCTCAACAACTTAGAGACAGTCTAAAGATCCTCCAAACACCTGTGTAGTAGGAAATGTAGCAGGCCGAATTCAGACGCGCGGTCCATCACGTACTTCGGACCAGGCAAGTCGGCCGTAAACCTCTTGCACGGCCGCTCGCAGCGACTCGCAGTAGGACATTCCGCCTGACGAAACCCAGTTGAAGAGCACCGCCTGCTCGGGTACGGCCGGCGGAAGCGAAACCTTGAGAACGTCCGGCCACCATTTGCTGTGGCCGGCTATTTCCGAGATCCGCGACACCGCTGGAAAGTCATATTCAGGGCCTTTCTTCCACACCGCACGGAAGTGAAGCGCCGTTGGGTCGGGACAATAGGCCAAACAGCCTCTTCCGTACGTATCTATGATGTGGTTCCAACAGACCCAGTCCGCTTCCCTGGCGACGTCTTCCGGCCAGTAACCGACGCGTTCCAGGCTGGCGCGCGTGTGGAGAACGCAGCAGGACGGGATGTGATTTTCGCGTTTGAAATTCGCCAGTTCGTCTGCCTTGGTCAGGTCGATGGCCAGCGGGGCAAGCAAACCGTCAGGCTCAACCCATAGCGGCCGACTGTAGCACCACAATGCTCCGGTCTTTTCGGCGGTTGTCGCAAGCCGACTCAAATGATCAGGAAAAAAGATGTCATCGTGCTGCGCATAGGCGATGAAATAACCACGCGCCTCCCGCAGCACGATGTTCCGGTTCGCGTATCCGCTCAGTGGCGCCTTCGGCAGATCGAACCAGCGAATGCGCGAGTCCTTGAATTGCGATACGACCTCTGAGGTTCGGTCAGTGCAACCATCACCGACAATGAGCAGCTCGAAATCTTGTTCGGTTTGCCAAAGGCATGATCGGATTGCGTATTCAATCACGTCGTCGCGGTTGTGCGTGGGAAGCAAAACGCTGAAGCGGGGCCGCATCGGAACCACCTCACCACTGATAGGGGACGATACGGCGCGCCGCCTCCGAATCCCAGGGCAAGTCCAGGGCATCGGGCAACTCGTGATTGTACATCTGGGTGGGCATATTTATGATGATGCACTCGGTAATGCCGATGTTCTTCCAGCCATGATATAGATTGGGCGGAATGATCAGCAGTCCTGGATTCTGGGCGCTGAGTGTGAACTCATTAATCCGGCCGAATGACGGCGATGTGTTGCGACCGTCGAAGACCACGATCTTCACCAATCCGTCCACGACAAACAATCGGTCAGTGCTTACTTGGTGCAGCCCCCAGGCGCGGATGCGTCCGGGAAAGGTCGTGGTTGTGTGTACTTGAACAATTGGCCCGCCAAGCACGTCCCAGTCAAGACGCGCCACCTCGGTAACATGGCCATCCTCATGGGGGACCGGACGTGTTGGGCGAAACTTGACGCCGTCGATCAGAATGCAGTGCAGTCCCCCGTGGTCGGCAACGGCCGATTGTTTGGGAACAAGCTCGACGCCACCAACGACATCAGGCGTTGTCGGTTGGGGTTTCGTTATCCGTCGCATGCGAGGCCTCACGGTCTAAAAAGCCGCATCTTAGCACAGAGCATAATTGCGGGCGAGGTCGTCAACTTAGTGATTACCAGCTCAAATGAACTGCAAAACCTTTATTTATCGGTTCCATTCCGATCGCCGCCTCCAACATCCTCAAACATCCCAATCTACCTGCAGACATCCCTAATCGACTTACGCTTTCCCTACAGCACCAATCAAACATTAACTTCCGTATCCTGAAGCCTCTTCATCCTGAGATGCCACCCGGGACGGCAAAACGGTCAGTTCAGCAGTCAGATCGATGGTGCGTCATCTTTCAATCAGACCGAGCGCAGAGACCGACCAGGATTGCCATAAATCCTGTTAGCTCGATAAGTCTCACAACCTCAGTGCTTTTGCGCACTTGTCGATTGGTGGCATGGTGCGTGCTCTGGTACGGCCACTCGCATTGCGCCCATAGGGCCGCGAGGTTACAGCAACCCCCTGAGGATAAGGATAAATCGTATGAAACCGACTAAACGCACTTCTCGAGTCATCGCATGGCTGACATGCCTCTCGCTCGGGATATCACTTTCAATGGGTATCCTGGTCGGCGACCGAGCCGTCGCCGCGCCAAAGCGCGATGGCAAGAAAGCCAGCAAGGTATCTTCGGATCTGGCGAGCAAGTCGCATGGACCGCAGCGAGAAGCACCCGTAAAGGTCATTCTGCAGCTGGATGGTCCAATGAGTGGTCCTTTGAACGCGCTTCTAAGTCGCAACCAGGTACACGTTAAGGCCACCTTCAATAGGCTTAGCTCATCCGTCATTGAGATGCCGGCGAGCATGATTGACGAAGTCGCAGCCTTTGACGAAGTCTTTTATATCTCGCTCGACCGAGAAACTAGTTCCCTCGGTCATGTCTCGCTGACGACCGGAGCGGATGCTGTGCGCAAACAGATCGTTACCTCTCCACTTGGTGTCCCGACTACCATGACCCTCGACGGCGAAGGTGTCGGCATCGCGGTGCTTGATTCGGGAATTGATACTTCGCACACAGCATTCCTCAGTAAGGGCAATACTAGCCGTATCGTTGTGAGCCGTGACTTTACTGGCGAGAACCGCATCGATGACCCCTTCGGTCATGGTACTCACGTCGCCTCTATAGCCGCAGGAAACGGGCGTATTGCCAACGCGGCTTATATCGGCATCGCACCGGAAGCTTCCATCATTAACCTGCGCGTCTTGAACTCAACAGGTGTAGGTACCGTATCTGGCACGCTTGCTGCGCTTGATTGGGTCTTATCCAATCGGGCCACATATAAAATTCGCGTGGTCAACATGAGCCTCGGCACAATGGCGGTTGATTCCTACAAGGATGATCCAATATGTCGCGCAGTTCGCCGGCTCGTTGATGTCGGTATTGTGGTAGCCGCGGCTGCTGGAAATAACGGCAAAAACAGCACCGGCCAAAAGGTTTATGGTCAGATTCATTGTCCCGGAAACGAGCCGTCAGCAATCACGGTCGGCGCTTCCAATACTTTTGGTACTGCCCCTCGTAATGACGACGGTATTGCCACCTATAGCTCGCGCGGGCCAACACGCAGTGGCTGGACAGACAGCGCCGGCGTCAGGCACTACGATAACTTGATCAAGCCGGACTTGGTTGCGCCTGGCAATAAGATTGTTAATGCCGAAGCCGACAGCAACCTGCTGGTTAGTCAAAATCCGCAATTGGATGCCGGAGTTAGTCCGGGCGAGAATCGCCGAGAAATGTATCTCAACGGCTCATCCATGGCGACCCCGATAGTCGCAGGCACCGCCGCATTGCTCTTCCAGGCTAATCCAACCCTAACGCCGAACATGGTAAAGGCCATCTTGATGTACTCGGCGCAGCCGCTGGCGGGTTTCAATATGTTTGAGCAGGGTGCCGGTGAAGTCAACATTGAAGGTGCTGTACGCCTGGCCCGTGCAGTGCGCACTAATCTCGGAACGAGCAAGCCTATCGGCGCGCCTTTGCTGAATAGTCTCGTTCCGCCGACGCCTCAGACAACCATTGCCGGGTATACCTTCGGCTGGTCCAAAGGCATCATTCTGGGCCGGAAATACGCGCGAGGCATAGGTCTCATAACTAAGTATCAACCTGTTTATGCGCTGGGAGTCATTGTCAGCGACGGGGTGGTTGTTAGTGATGGTGTCATCGTCAGTGATGGAGTTGTAGTCAGTGATGGAGTTGTAGTCAGTGATGGAGTTGTAGTCAGTGATGGTGTGGTGGTTAGTGATGGGGTGGTCGTGAGTGACGGCGTGGTCGTCAGCGACGGTCTCATGCTGGGTACCGGCTCACTCTTTCTGAGCATGGTAGTCATTGTCGGTGACAGTGACGGAGTCGTCGTTAGCGACGGTTTTGCCCTGGGCGACGGCGTGCTTCTTAGCGACGGGGTGGTTGTTAGTGATGGAGTCGTCATCAGCGACACCGTCGTAGTCGCACAGGCCGCCCAGCTTGACGGCGATCTCACGCCGACTGCTGAAATAGTCGTGGACACTGGCGTCGACTGCTTGGACCTCCTTGGTGATGGCGTAGTCGTCAGCGACTAAGGAGGACGCCGTGACCCCACATAACTTCACCCAACTAGTGACGCAATCTTACTCCCTGGCAGATTGGACACAAGCAATGTTGCAAATCACAAGAACCAACTCACAGCCATTCTTTGTCCCAGCCCCCTCACGACGGGTTGACCCGCTCCGTGAAGAGCACAAGGACGAGACCCTGGCTTTCTTAGCAACTCGCGCTGAACATACGTTCGTCATGACCGGCTGGATACTCGATAACGGTCTGGTCAGTAACTTGAACCGCGGCACCTTCTATGGTCATCGGAACGAATTGGGACAACTTGACGGCGTCGCTCTGATTGGACACGTCACCCTGTTCGAGACGGATAATGAATCGGCATTGGCAGAATTCGCCCGGCTGACGCAGGACTGCGAGTCAGCCAAGACCGTGATGGGCGAGGCGGACCAGGTTGAGCGGTTCTTAACCTATTACAAGCGGGATGGGCAAACGCCTCGGTTAATGTACCGTGAGCGATTGTTCGAGCTCCGGCACAAGCAGGAATTAGAGGAAAGTGTGACGGGGTTACGCCTGGCGACCGCGGGTGATTTAGAACTGGTCGCACCGGTGCACGCTCAAATGGCATTTGAGGAGAGCGGTGTGGACCCACTCTTTGTGGATCCCGAAGGCTTCTACCGCCGTTGCGCGCGTCGCATTGAGCAAAAAAGAGTATGGGTAAACGTCGAGAATGGGCAATTGATCTTCAAGGCGGATGTCATTAGCGACACGCCTGAAGTCATTTACCTTGAAGGCGTGTACGTCAGCCCGGAGAAACGCGGGAACGGACTCGGTGCTCGCTGCATGAAACAACTCTCCAACGAATTGTTAACAGGTACAAATTCGGTGTGTCTGCTGGTTAATCACAAGAACTCCGCAGCTAACGCCTGTTACAAAAAGGCCGGCTTCACAATGCGCGACCTTTACGACACTCTCTACCTCGGGCAAGAGAAAGAGTCACTGGCACACTGACAACTGCCCACTAACAACCCACGGGCGTCACATACTTCTTTGTATGTGGCGCCCGTGGTGCTTAAAGCAAGCCACTCGCAAGATACATCAACACCTGGCCTCATACGCATTCATTTCTCCATTCATTCTCCTCCTGCTCAGCAAGCCATCTCCTGATAGAGAGATGCTTACATCTCAGGAATTACCCGAATTGTATTGAGATCAGGCTCTATATAGACTGATTTTATGCCACATACTTCCCCTGCCATAGAAGCAGAAGCTCAGCAGGTGCTCGACGAACTTTGGAAGGAAAAGCTAATTCCTTTTCGGTTGAATGTTTGGAAGATCACCGAAGATTCCGCGGAGTACACAATCCATTTTTACGATAGCCGGATACGGACCGTCAATATTCCATTGACGAAGGATCGCTCATTCAAAGCCCTTTTGCGAGATGCGGTCCTGGCTCGCGTGGCCCAACTAGGTCCCTCGAAAAGCGCGCCGAACAAAGACTCAGACTAACCAAACGGATACTCGCGAACAATTATTCAGTGGTTTGTGAGCGTCGACTTCGCCTCTTCGGCGTTTTCTGCGGCTGAGTTCTTTTGGTTTTGTGGTTCCGGCTCTGGGAAACACACTTTTCACACTTGCAACCGATGGGTTTTATGATGTCTTCAAAATACTCCTCACCGTAATCGTAAGTGACTTCTTCTCCAGGCTTAATACTCTTTCTCGACCAGATCCATACTCTCCGGCCCGAAATGAGTGCTTCAGCATTCGGCCTGCACGAATGGTTTATGTAGCGAGCAATATTGCTGCGAGGGCTACCGTCAATCGACCACCTGGTATTCACCCCAAAAAAGTATTTCCCGCGTCTCTGATCAACTTCCTCATTAGATATTAACGGCCCGGTGTATTCGATAATTCGCGTGCTCTTTGGAATTGGCTCGAGGGCAAAAAACCCCAGGCCGGCGGTAGTGCGTCGTATAGCGTACTTCACTTTCCCCTTGGTCATAATCTCTTCCTTGTTATCCTTCGGTATCAGATCTATCTCAAAGAGTCTTAAAAAACCTACACACTACTGGGGCTCTTACTTGTCGGAGCCCGGCCCCCGCTCGTTACTCTCAACGCCTCCTCAAATGTGAAGTACCCCTCGTAAAGAGCCTTTCCAATAATAAGGCTGTCGATTCGTCCGGGTCCGGCGAAGCAGCTCGCCTTCATTAGCAGTTCGATATCTTCCAAAGAGGAGATCCCACCCGAAGCCGTAATCTTTAGACCAGACTTACGCGCAATAATGCACGTCTGCTCAACATTCACGCCGGAGAGCATCCCGTCGCGCGCTGTATCGGTGTAAATGATTCGCTCGACTCCGATTGAAGCGGCCTTTCTGGCCAAATCCAAGGCAGAAAGCTGACCGTCCTTCTCCCAGCCATGAATCAGCACCTGTCCGTCTTTAGCATCAATGCCCACAGCAATTCGAGCACCAAACAAAGCTACTGCCTGGGCCAACGTTTTGGGCGCCTCAACCGCCAGAGTACCGATTACCACTCTCGCCACGCCAAACTCGACTACCTGTGCGACATCATCGAGAGTGCGCAGTCCGCCGCCAAACTGAAGCGGAACCTTTGTCTGTGAAACAATCCTGCGAAGGACTTGCCGGTTTTGCGAATTAGGGTCAGAAAACGCGCCATCCAGATCGACAACATGAATCAGCTGTGCGCCACTAGCCTCGAAGCTCAGCGCAATGTCGACAGGATCGCCAACGTAGACGGTGGGTTTGTCCTTACGCCCCTGTGTGAGGCGGACGCAACGACCTTCTCGCAGATCGATCGCAGGTATTATGATGAGAGACATATATTAGTATTTAAATGAAGCATCGGAACTATGGTCTTACCGCCTCCATCACCAGATCGAATAGCGGCCCGTTCGTAGAAATCGCGTTGCCGCCATAAATCGTGCGCCGGCCGTTCCAGTCAGTAAACCTACCGCCGGCTTCTTCCACAATCGGAAGCAGGGCAGCACAATCCCAAACATTCATGACGGGATCGAGCATTACGTCGGCCCGACCCGTCGCGACCAGCACGTGTCCGTACGCATCTCCCCAGGTACGCCAGGCATGAACCTGTTGCTGCAAAGTCTCTGCGGCTGGTCCAAACCCGTATTGTTCACATGCTCCAAAGTCTGACGATAAAAGTAGCGCCTGCTCAATAGTTGAGGTCGCGGAGACGCGAGCAAGTCCTTCATTCCAGAAGCAACCCAATCCTCTTGCCGCGTAAACCATCTCACCTAAAGCCGGAAGATTGGCCACACCCAGAACGGGTTCACCGTCGAGCACAAGTCCTATGAGTACAGCATAGAGCGGCACTCCATGCACAAATGAATAGGTTCCATCGATGGGATCAAGAATCCAAAGCCGACCTGATGAACCCGCTTGTTCTCCTTCTTCTTCACCGAGAATTGAATCATCCGGGAAGACATCTAAGATACGGGTACGCAGGTAAGCTTCGGCTTCGCGATCCGCAATGGTCACGAATGACTTGTCGGGTTTGCGTTCCGCCACAAACGATCCCTGGTAATGACGCAGGGTAATTGCACCCGCTTCGCGTGCAATATCGACAGCAAAGTCCAGAAGGTGGTTGAGTTGTTGATTGTCTGCTGTCATCTTGTTTAGGGCCCATATGGGACCTGGTCCTTTTTTCCGCGGTTCACCAGTTCATCGCTTACTTCTTCGAGCAACAATTCACGCTCTACCAGAAGCACCACCAGGTGATAAAGCAAATCAGAGCTTTCTTTCACCAGGGCGTTTCGATCAGTATTCTTGGCAGCAATAATCGTCTCCGCCGATTCCTCTCCGACCTTTTTGAGGATCTTGTCTAATCCCTGATTGAACAGGTAGGCAGTGTAAGAACCCTCGGGCCTTTCTCTCTTTCTCGATTTTACCAACGCGTAAAGACTGTCGAGCACCTCCCCGAGGTTGGCCTGACGCGCTTCCCGGCTAGCGTCAAACGGACGAGCATCCTGGATCTCGTTATGGAAGCACGATTCGGCGCCTGTGTGGCAGGCTGGACCATTCGGCACCACCAACACATTGATCGCGTCGGCGTCACAGTCCAATTGCACGTCGACAACTCGCTGGTTATTTCCGGAGGTCTGGCCCTTGTGCCACAGCTGGGCGCGCGAGCGCGACCAGAACCATGTCTCGCCAGTCTCGAGTGTTTTTCCGAGGCTCTCAGCGTTCATGTAAGCCAGCGTAAGAACTCGCCGGGTGCGAGCATCCTGCACGACGGCCGGGATCAGACCCTGCTCATCAAACTTTACATTTTCAATTGAAATTTTCATCTCATCACGATTCCTCGGGCGCGCAAATAATTTTTCACGTCTGCGATCTTGTATTGGCCAAAGTGAAATAACGATGCCGCCAGCACTGCGCTCGCGCCGCCTTCGGTGAGCGCCTCGTAAAAATGCTCCATCCGCCCCGCACCACCTGAAGCTATCACCGGTATCCTTATGGCCGAACTGATTGCACGCGTTAGCTCGACATCGTATCCGTCGCGGGTGCCGTCCTTGTCCATGCTCGTCAGTAGTATTTCACCGGCGCCAAGCAGCTCGGCTCTCTGCGCCCACTCTACTGCATCCCACCCTACGTTCTTACGTCCCCCATGCGTGAAAACGTCCCACCCGCTCGAAGGATCGTCTGCGCTTCGTCGACGAGCATCTATCGCAACAACTATGCACTGGCTGCCAAAGATTTCAGCGCCCTCACTAATCAGTTCGGGTCGCTCAACGGCAGCCGTGTTGAGCGAAACTTTGTCGGCCCCGGCACGTAACGCCGCCTGGATGTCATCGCTGGAGTTGAGACCGCCTCCAACTGTCAACGGTATGAAGACCTCGTCCGCCACCCGGCGAACCAGGTCCATAATTATGGCTCGCTTGTCAGACGACGCGGTGATATCCAAAAACGCCAACTCATCGGCGCCCTCCGCGTCATAGCTACGCGCCTGTTCGACGGCATCACCGGCGTCAACGAGCGAGACGAAGCGTATCCCTTTGACCACGCGACCGTTGTCGACGTCGAGACAGGGAATAATTCTTTTCGCTAACATAGGTGATTAGCACCGGAAGAGCGTCGAAGTCATTTTGTATTTCTCATTTTCATTTCTCATGCGTTGCTGGTCCAGGAGTGAAGAATTCCTGCTACGGCAAATGAAATGTCAAATAAGAAAATGAAAAATGATTTCTTCGCCGCTCCCTTTAAATCTTGATCCTTGCAAAATTCGCGAGCAGGCTAAGCCCTGCTGCCTGACTTTTTTCAGGATGAAACTGCACACCGCAGATATTGTCCTGCCCGACCACCGACGGATAAAACACCCCATACTCTGTCTCGCCTATCACAACTGAACGATTATCCGGTTCACAGGAATATGAATGAACAAAATAAAAGAAAGCATTGTCCGCAATGTTGGCCAACAATGGATGTATCCTGCGCTGATGCACCTGGTTCCAACCAACTTGAGGGACGGTAAGATCCCCGGGAAAGCGCCGCACGCGTCCTTTCAGCAAACCCAACCCGACAGTCTTCCCAAATTCTTCTGATTCTTCAAAAAGCATCTGCATCCCGACGCACACGCCAAGCAACGGCGTTCCTTCATTCACGCGCTCGCGAACAAGTTGATCAAATCCGCGCGAAGACAGTTCCCTCATGCAGGCAGCAAACGCCCCTACCCCCGGTAACACCAGGCGTTCAGCGCGGCGCAACAGGGATTCGTCTGATGTCACCAGGGCTTCGGTGCCGTTAGCAGCAAAGGCCTTCTCCACGGAGCGCAGATTCCCCACTCCATAATCGACGATGACCACCCGCGCCCCATTTGCCACGATAACTACAGGGCTCCTTTCGTGCTCAATACACCTGTGATGCGCGAGTCGCGGCTTACTGCCTGGCGCAACGCGCGCGTGGTTGCCTTAAAGGTACCTTCGAGAATGTGATGGGTATTGCGACCGCGCAGGCAATCGATATGAAGATTGAAGTGCGCTGTCTCAGCCAGTGAACGCCAGAAATGCTCTGCCAGCTCAACAGAAAAATTCCCGATCTTCTGCCGGCGCGTCTGGACTTCATAAACCAGGTAAAACCGCCCGGACAGATCAATCACCGAACGACATAGCGCTTCATCCATCGGCACCACGGCTTCGCCATAACGGGCAATCCCGGCTTTGTCACCCAGCGCCTGCGTCAAAGCCTGTCCGATAGTGATTGCAATGTCCTCAACAGAGTGATGGTCATCAATCTCAAGATCGCCTTTGCAGGCCACTTGAAGATCGAATAACCCGTGACGCGCAAACAGATCGAGCATGTGATCGAGAAACGGCAAGCCTGTGTTGACTTGCGAACTACCACTGCCGTCGAGGTTAAGGGCGACCCGGACGTCGGTCTCTTTTGTTTTGCGGCGGACCTCAGCGATGCGGGGTGGAGTTTGTGTTTGGGTCTTCATGATCCTCCAATTGGTAGCTCAATCAACCTGCTAAAGGAGTCTGTCGCCTCTGTGCCATCTCAGTGCCCTCAGTGTCTCTGTGGTGATCTTCCCGGAGAACTGCCACCACAGAGACACTGAGGACACTGAGATGGCACAGAGAAAGACCAATCCTTCATTTCAGAATTTCCCGAAGCGCCCCGACCAACAGATCATTCTCTTCGCACGTTCCAACGCTGACACGAAAGTATTCTTTCAACATCGGGTAGCTGCTAACGTCTCGAATCAAGATGTCTCTCTTCAGTAACCGGGCAAAAATCTGACCAGGTTCAAGGTTCGAGTGCACCAACATAAAATTCGCCTGTGAATTAAGCGGAACCACTCCGGGAATACTTGCCAACTCAACAAACAAACGGTCACGCTCGGCACAAATAGCCTCGACGAGGGGCTTGAGCTTCGACTCGAACATCTCAATCGCAACTTCGGCGGCAGTTTGCGAAAACGCGTTGAGGTTATAAGGCAGCACCGCCTTCGCGATCTCCCCCACCAGCTCAGGCGACGCCAGAAGATAACCAACCCGCAACGCCGCCAGGGCCATCGCCTTGGAGAAGGTGCGAAGGACAACGAGGTTTTGGTGATCACCGAGCAGCGAAACAGCAGAGTGATTGGCAAACTCGTGGTACGCCTCATCGACCACGATCAGACCACGGGCGGCTCTCAACAGCCCAACCAGTTGGTCATCCCTGATCACGGAGCCGGTAGGATTATTCGGCGAACAGATGATCGTGACTTCGGGTTGTGTTTTGTTAATCTCTTCAAGCAGGGCGGCGACATCAAACTGAAAGTCACCAGCGAGCGGAACAGTCGCTACTTTACCGCCCAGGACCGTACTGATCTGCCGGTAGAGTGCAAAGGTAGGCTCGGTAATGAGAACGCGCTTCCCTTCCCCAATAGTCACCATCAAAACCGCCTGAATCAATTCGTTGGAACCATTGCCCGCGATGATTCCATCCGGTTGCCATTGACTAAACTCGGCCAGGCGCTCGTGCAATCGCTGGGGCGTGAAATCCGGATAGCGGGACCAGGCTCGATGCTTCATGCGGTTCAGAGTCTCCTGCCTGATTTCCGCTGGCGCATTCCATGGGTTCTCGTTCTGGTTAAGCTTCACTGATGCGCGATCCGGAGCAAGAGTGTAGGGCCGCAATGCGAGTACTGAATTTTTGATTGAGTTTAATTTGCTCATGGAAAGACCTATCTCACCAATCTGATCAGCGCAGAGCGCGCGTGCGCATCCAGGCCTTCCGCCGCCGCCAGGGCCGCGATCCGTTCAGCCGAACGCGTGATTGCTACACTCGAGTAGCGCAGGAGACTCGTGCGTTTCACAAAATCATGAACTCCCAGGGCCGACGAGAAACGCGCTGCACCACCGGTAGGTAAAACGTGATTGGGCCCAGCAAAATAATCGCCTACCGCTTCGGGTGTGTTTGGACCGAAAAAGATAGCACCCGCCTTGCGAATTTCAGCTGCTAAACCCTCATCGTCGTTAGTCATGAGCTCCAGATGTTCCGGCGCCAGATCATTCGCGATCGCGCACGCATCTTCCAGGCTGGTAACCAGGACAATCGCGCCATACCGCGCCAGTGATTGCTCAACAATCGCTCGGCGGGGCAGCGACGCTGCCTGCGATTTCATTTCCGTCGCGGTCTCGCGAGCCAGGTCTTCACTGGTAGTCAAAAGAACCGCTGAAGCATCGGATGCATGTTCAGCCTGCGCCAGCAGATCTGTGGCAACGAAATCCGCGCGCGCCGAATCATCGGCGATGATCACTACCTCGCTTGGTCCAGCAATCGAGTCGATGCCAACCCCTCCGAACACGAGCTTCTTTGCCGCAGCGACGTATTTGTTTCCGGGGCCGGTAATTTTGTCGACCCGCGGAACTGTTTCGGTTCCGTAAGCGAGAGCAGCGATTGCCTGTGCTCCGCCAACGGCATAGACCTCCGTAACATTCAACTCGACCAGGGCGGCGGCAACCGCGGGATTTTTGGCAAGCGTGCGCGGCGGAGTGGTCACGAGGATACGACGAACGCCGGCGACTTGCGCCGGCACCACGTTCATCACTACCGAGGATGGGTAGGCCGCTGTTCCACCGGGCACATAAAGCCCAGCGCGCTCGACTGGATTAATCCGCTGCCCCAGCCGCACGCCATCGCCGGGCGTAATTTCCCAGGACTCCTCCTTCTGGTGTTCATGAAATACACGGACGTTATGGATAGCTTCTCGTAAGGATTCGAGCACATAAGGATCGATTCCCAGCGCAGATTGATGGAGGATCTCTTCTGGTACGCGAAGGTCAGACGCTTGCATTTGCACACCATCGAAACGCGCGGCGTAATCGACCAACGCGGCGTCGCCGCGTTTGCGCACGTCCCCAATGATCGCTGCCACCTCACTTACAAGAGCGTCGTCGAGGGCTACATTGCGATCGCGGATGACTTGTAGCTTGTCTGCAAGTCGTTCCTTTTCGTGACTTCCTATTATTTCGATCACGTGACACTCCTTCCAAAACGACGGCCGACAGGCGACCGTGAACCGCTGATCCTGGAGACCGACAACGGTCGGCGGTCATCGGTCATCGGTCGGATTTATGACTTAGCGCGCCGATAAGACTTGCGATTGGTTTTGCCTTCAATTGATAGCTGGCGCGGTTAACCACCAGACGTCCGGTAGACTCATCGATCACTTCAATTTCCTTAAGTCCATTTTCGCGAAGTGTTCTGCCTGATTCCACGAGATCAACGATGCAGTCGGCCAATCCCAAACCCGGGGCCAGTTCCACCGAACCGGAAAGCTGGATAATCTCGACGGGGCGCCCGCGAGTTCCAAAGTGGGCAGCGGCAATGCGCGGATATTTCGTCGCGACTCTCAACATCCCAAGTTCGTTTAATGAAACTCCAGTTCGTGCCGCAACCACGATCCGGCAACGACCAATCTCCAGGGTCAGCGGCTGAAGGAGGTCAGTGCCCGATTCAAGCAGAATGTCGCGACCAACAACGCCGCAGTCCGCTATGCCATGCTCCACATAGACCGGGACATCGGCCGGCTTCACGAAGATGAAGCGGTAACGACCTGATTCATCCTCAACGGCCAGGCGTCGCGACGAAAGGTCCTGGCTCGAAACACCCGCGCCGGCAGATGCCAACAGCGCTAGCGCTTCGTCCTGCAATCTTCCTTTAGCTACGGCAATAGTCAGTTCCGGCACCGTTCACCTCAACAACTTTAATGAGACGCGCCCGCCTTGCGCGCGTCTTTCCAAAGCTTTCAGAAAAAGTTCCGATGGATCCCTTGCGGAATCTCTGGACGGTTCCTCATCGGGATCGTTTGTCTTCGGGTCTGGTGGAGTTCCCTGTTGAGTGCGCGTCAAAGACTGGTCCGCCCTGCGCATACGTACGACGTCGGTTAACAAATCGAGATCGACCACAAAGCCCACCGCAGGTTCGGCCTTCCCAAAGCTGGCAGTCAGACCGTCATAGCGGCCGCCGCTACCGACCCGGTACCCCGCGCCATTCACGTATATCTTGAACGTCAAGCCCGTGTAGTAATCGAGTCGCGCCACATCGCCGAGATCGATCTCGAAGCATTCTGTTAGACCCAACGATTCAATGACCTTCCATAAACCTTCAAGCCGATCCAGGCCCGCACGCGACTGCTCGTTTGAGATTACATTGCGGGCCAGATCAAGGGTTTCGCGCTTGCCTGAGAGTTGCACAAGTTGGGCGAAAGACTGCGCCTCTCCTGCGGAGGTATGAGGTGTGAGAAAGCGCTCGAGGTCGGCCGCATTGCGGACGTCGATTAATTGCCGCATCCGCTCCCGCGAAGTCGGATCCAGGTTGAGACGTTCGGCAACGCCATTGAAAATGCCGACATCGTTTAGTGTGATGGCGTAATTGCCTTCGAGATCCAGGCCACGGAGAAATTCAGACGCGATCAACAGGACCTCGAGATCCGCAACCAGCGTATTCGCACCGATGAGTTCACAACCCATCTGCGTCGACTCTCTCCGCCACTCGGCATGCGATTGTGGTTGTTGACGAAAAACCGGAGCGGCATAACAGAGACGCAGCGGCCGTTCACGCTCAGCAAAAAGAGTGGCAGCAGCCCGGGCAGCCGCAGACGTAACATCCGGCCTTAGGGCGAGCAGACGTCCATCAGTGTCGGTAAAGCGAAAAGCTCGATGGGCCTCCGCCCTGCCCATGCCGTGCTCAAAAAGCGAGTAGTAATCAACCGTGGGGGTCGTGATCTCTTCATAAGACCAGCCGTCAAAAACAGTCATCCCGATTTCTTCCACAGTGCGGCGCAGGCGGGCCTCCTGGCCGAAGTAGTAGCGCATCCCGGTGGGAATTGTGGAGAGTGGCTCAGTCGTATGATCCATAGTTATTCTTCGTCCTGTCAGAACCACCTGCGTTAGCGGGTGGCTGAGTGGTCACTTCTTTAGTGCGTGATATTAGCCACCCGCTAACGCAGGTGGTTCTGACAATACAAAACCCGCTGCCCGACTTTTAAGTCGTTGGCAGCGGGTCCTTAAAGGTTCCCGGTTGTGAGTTTCTTATTACTCCAGCTTTTTCCCCACAACCAACGCGCTGCCTTGATGCCAATGATGGTTGGCATGATGGTGTGCGCCGTGATGGTTGTGTGTGCTGTTGAAACTCATAACCTAATGCGTCGATTCTCGCGTGAGGTGTTTTATACCCGACCTTCCCGGCCGGTGTCAAACAATTATCTGCGTTCGCCAGAGCCGGCTAGTTCCTGGTTGGTCGCTCCGCCACAGTCGAGCCAGGCTCGCCCAGCCAGGAGGCACTAATTGCAGATCCAAGGGGGTGGGTGATACGTTCTCCGGACTTATAATCACGACGATGAACAATTCTCCGTTTAACTGGGGCGACCCGTCCTCTCTTAACCTGGATCGACAGGACCCTTACGTCAGTCTTCAGCAGGTTACGATCTACGTTCGAGATCAAGAGCGAAGCAAAAAATTCTATTTGGAGCAGCTTGGATTCACCATAGCTTATGAAGCCCACACCAAATCCGGTGAACAATGGATAGCAGTCGCTCCTCCCGACGGCACCGCCATCCTGGCGCTTGTCACTCCGAAGCCGGACTCTGAGGAATACAAGCTGATTGGCGGGCATACTCGGGTAGTTTTTCTTACCGAAGACGTTCGAGCCAAGTTCAATGACTGGTCCAACCTTGGTGTTCACTTCCATCACGAGCCACACACACCGGCCTGGGGAGGAATGTTCACCAGCTTCGAAGATGTGGACGGCAACTCCTTTGGGCTCGTAGGCTTCGACGATGCAACTCAAAACCTTGAAGCTCAACGACGCGCAATTGCTGAGAAACTCGAGTCCGAACGCCGCACTGCCCAAGAGCTGGAAATTGCTAAACAGGTTCAGGCCAGGCTTTTTCCCCAAACCCTGCCGCCTCTAAGAACACTCGACTACGCGGGGATCTGTCTCCAGGCCCGCGAGGTGGGCGGTGATTATTATGATTTTCTGAAGGTCGGGAGCGAGCAGGTCGCATTTGTAATCGGAGACATCTCCGGGAAAGGAATCGCCGCGGCTCTCCTGATGGCCAACCTGCAAGCGAATCTGCGCAGCCAGTCGGCGATTGCCCTCGATCAACCGCAGCGCCTATTGCGATCAGTGAACCAGCTCTTCTACGAGAATACGACAGACAGCGCTTACGCCACGCTCTTCTTTGCCGAGTATGACGATAGAGGGCAACGCTTGCGCTACGCCAATTGCGGTCATCTCTCAGCTCTTCTGCTACGGAACGATAATTCTCTTGAGCGGCTTAATTCCACAGGTACTGTCCTGGGACTCTTTGAAGAATGGGATTGTTCGATAGGAGAAAGCCAGATGTCTCCGGGAGACATACTCGCACTCTATACTGACGGCATCACGGAATCATTCAACGGCGCCGGAGACGAATTCGGAGAGGAACGCCTGGTTGAAGTTTTGCGACGTCATCGTGAACTGTCGTCATCGGCCTTGCTGGAAGCGATTGTCGGTGAGGTTAGACAGTTCAGCCCTCTGGAGCAGCACGACGACATCACTCTAATAGTGGCCAAATGCAGAGAGACTTAATATCCCCAGTAGGACCAATGCTCAGAGCGCGGTTAACACACCTCTGATGCGCTCGACGCCTGCCTGTAATTTCTCGAGTGAAGTAGCGTAAGAAAGCCGCAGGTACCCGGGGGCGCCAAAAGCATCCCCGGGAGTGACCGCGACATGAGCTTCTTCGAGCAGACGAGTGGTGAGCTCCTCCGAACTCAGGCCCGTCCCCTTAACATTTGGGAAGGCATAGAAAGCTCCCTGTGGAGTAGTGCAAGTGATGCCCGGCAAATCATTCAATGCCGGAATCAACCAGTCGCGGCGCTCGCTGTAAGCTTGTAGCATCTCCGCAACCGATTCCTGTGGTCCAGTCAACGCTTCGATCGCTGCCTGCTGCGAAACCGAGGTCGGGTTTGAGGTCGAATGGCTCTGCACACAAGTCATAGCCTTGATCCATTCGCGCGGGCCAAGCGCGTAGCCAATACGCCAACCTGTCATCGCGTAAGTCTTGGAAAGAGATCCGGCAACCAGCACTCTACTTCGCAACGAATCCGGAAGCTGCGTCGCCGAAAAAGGCCGCACCGGATCATAAACAAACCGGCAGTAGCACTCATCCGAGACCACCCAGAGCCCGTGGCTGACGGCGAGCGCAACGATCTTTTCGAATTCATCCGGCGGCACAACCAGTCCGGACGGATTCGATGGCGAGTTGATTATCAACAATTTCGAGCGGGGTGTGAGCGCGCGCTCGACCGCATCCGCGGTTAGCCGGAAATCTTGATCTTCAGTTTCAACCCAGACAGTCCGTCCTTCGGCGAACGTTACCGCTTCTGGAAACGTCACCCAATAAGGCTTTGGCACCAGTACTTCATCTTCCGCTTCGATAAGTGTAGCCATTGCGTTGAAGATGACCTGTTTCGCGCCCGCCGCGGCAAGTATTTCCGCGTGTTCGTAACGCACACCGAAATCGGCGGCGAAGCGATCGCTTATCGCTTGTTTCAAATTGGGCGTTCCCGCCGCGGCGGTATATTTTGTGTATCCAGCCTCTATCGCTTCAGCAGCCGCGAGTCGAATGTTCGCCGGGGTTGGGAAGTCCGGCTCTCCGGCCCCCAGATCAATCACATCCACGCCCGCCCGACGAAGTTGATCCGCCAGGGCCGAGACGGCCATCGTCTTCGACATGGACATTCCGGCGACGCGCGAAGCCGGTTGGAAGGCATCCGCGCGATGTGCCGGTGCTTCGCCAGCTGCGGTTGTGGTTGTAGCCTCAACAGTCATTAATCTAACTCCTCTTCCCCGTATTAATCTTTTGACCCGGTCCTGCAGCGCACGATTAATCTATCTAACCTTGATAGCGGTTATGTGTATCATGATTTCGCCGCCATTGTTTTCTGTCCTTCGCGGTCGACCTCGAGCAGGCGCACGGTCGCCGGCATGCCGTGGCTGCGAAAACTATTCGCAATTGCTTCACCAATCTCAGGCAAGTGATCATGGGCCAAAGCGATGACGCTCGGTCCGGAACCGCTCAACGCTACCCCGACCAGTCCAGGCTGGGGTTTTGTCGCAAGAGCTTCGGCAAGACCAGGAACCAGGGACTGCCGGAATAGCTGATGCATTCGATCCTGCATTGCGTCCCATAATAGATCGTACGCGCCGCTTTCAATTGCCGCTCCGAAGAGCGCCACCCTTTGCAGGTTATGCACAGCATCCTTACGTCCAACTGTGGCCGGGAGAGCGGTGCGCGTTTCTGCCGTCTTCAGGAGCGCTTCAGGCGAAACGACAACTACTTTTAGATCTACTGGCCAGTGGCGTTTGACGGCAAGCACACTCCCATCCGGCTTTATGCAGCTGACGACCCAACCCCCGTAATACGCTGCCGCAACGTTGTCCGCATGACCTTCCAACTCTAATGCGTAACGCAGGACCGTTTCAGGCGAAAGGTTCTCCTCACAGATCAAAGAAACAAGCGTGAGACCGGCGACAATCGCAGCAGCACTGCTACCAAGACCACGCCCGAGCGGCAACTCGTTGTGCACGTCGAGCCGTACGGGCGGAAGGATCCAACCTTCGCGAGCCGCCACAAAACTCATGGCCCTGAAGATCAAATTGTCTTCCGTCGAAGACAAGAGACCGCTGGTGCTGCCCTCACCGGTGCTGGTCACGTGACATATCGCGCCAGCATTCGGTACGACTGAGGCGGTGACCGTCAGGTAGAGTTGCAGTGCCAGGCTAAAGGAGTCGAACCCAGCCCCGAGGTTGGAAGTTGACGCGGGCACCCGCACCGTAAACGAGCGCTCCGCATTATCGCCGGTCTCCGTGCTGTCCTCAATAATGTCGACTGCTCCGCTTTCCAGACTCATGGTTTCGGAACCTCTGAACAAGTGTCTTCGACGCGTAGCGTCGGGATGAATTTAGCCCGGCCTTTCAAGGCCGGGAAAGTTCAGGAGTTGCTCGCGTCGCGTAGCGATGCCTGAAACTTGAGGGAACTCAATCGTCGCTAAGCGACGAGAACGGCAATAACCTGATCCCGGCGTTGAAACGCCGGCTAAATTCATCCCGACGCAATGCGTCGAAGACACCCAGGTTACCGGGATGCTCCCTCATGACGTTGCAGCCCCTCCAGGATTGCCGCCTTCGTAGCCTTCACGCGTTGCGGCGGGTTGCTGAAAGTGCCGGCGATCCTACGCTCCTCTTTGGTCTTATCCGCCGCACGGTCGTGCGTGTACAGTTTGTCCTGGTGATAGTTAATTGCGTAGTCCGTGTCCTTCAGAATGTGCCCGGTTAACACTGCCACAACGTCCGCATCCGTTTCAATAACTCCATCGGCGACCAGGCGCTTGATACCTGCAACAGTGGTGGCCGACGCAGGCTCGCATCCCACTCCATCACGTCCGATAATCGCTTTCGCGTCCGCAATCTCCTGTTCGCTAACACTGAGCACGCTTCCGCCCGACTCGAGCACAGCACGAAGGGCCTTCTTCCACGATACCGGAGCACCGATCTTGATCGCCGTCGCCAGGGTCTGTGGATGCTCGATGGGCGTCAGCATTTCCGAATCAGATCCAAACAAGCTCGCAAAAGGCGCCGCCCCATCAGCCTGGACCACACTCAGGCGCGGCAGTCTATCAATCAACCCCAGGTCCTTTAGTTCCTTGAAGCCTTTGCCAAACGCTGAACTGTTGCCAAGATTGCCGCCCGGCATCACCACATGATCAGGAACACTCCACTCGCGCTGGTGCAGCAACTCGGCCGCCACGGTCTTCTGGCCTTCAATGCGAAACGGATTGATGGAATTTACGAGGTAGATTGATTCATCTTCCGCCAGTTCACGGATCACACGCATGGCGTCATCAAAGTTCCCCTCAAGTTCCAGGACCGCCGCTCCATAGTCCAAACTCTGCGCCAGCTTGGCGTGACTGACCTGGCCGCGCGGCACCAGGATGGCGCACCGCAGACGAGCGCGCGCGGCGTAAGCCGCGAGGCTCGCCGCTGTGTTGCCAGTGCTGGCGCACACCACCGTTCGCGCTCCCAGGATAACCGCCTGCGTGACCGCCGCGGTCATACCGGTATCCTTAAAAGAGCCGGTCGGATTACAGCCCTGGTGTTTGAGTGTAAGTGCGCCCAGCCGGCAGTAGTCAGCAGAAACCGGCGCATCGTAAAGCGGCGTGTTGCCTTCAGCGAGAGTGACGATCGGTGCATCAGCGCCGAAAGGTAACAACTCGCGATAGCGCCAGACACCACTGCGGTCGCGCGGATCGAAGGACGTCAGGCGGCTGGTCCAGGTCTCTCGCAGCTCTTGAGGATTTATGCGAGCCTTCGCCTCGAGCGAGACGTCCAACAGTCCGCCGCATTTCGGGCAAACATACAGCCGCTCATTTATTTCGAAGCGCGCACCACACGACGATTCAATGCAACGTTGTGTGGCGATTTCCCGGGCTGCCGGTTGAAGCTTCTCCGTCTCAATCATACGCTGGCCAACGCGCTTTCACTCTCAGTCGACTCAAAACGAGAAGCACGCTTTTGCAGACCAAATTCGCTGTGTAAAGCCTGCACCACTTCGCGCATTTGTCCCGCTTCTACCACCAGCGAAACGTTGTATTCCGAAGAACCCTGCGCAATGGCGATAATGTTAATACCACGACGGCCGAGGGCGCTAAAGGTGCGCCCGGCGATTCCCGGGGTGCCCCGCATTCTTTCGCCAACCACAGCAACTACAGCGATGTCGGCGTTGACATTAATGTGTTCCACCTCGTGATGGGCCAGGTCGGATGCAAACGCAGCCCGCAGCTCCGCCACCGTACGATCGGCGTCTGCTGAATCGAGGATGAAGCAGATGTCATTTCCTGAAGACGACTGCGAGATGAGCAGGACATTGGCTTGCGCGATGGCGGCGGCCGTGAACGTTTTGGCTGCCACGCCCGGCAGGCCGACAATGCCTCGTCCGCCGATCGTAATCAGAGTCACGTTGCTCATCGCCGTGATCGCTTTTACGCCTCTTCTGGTCGGGTGGCCTGTCGCCGTAATCTTGGTGCCGTTCCGCTCCGGCGCAAAACTGTTGCGAATCCAGACCGGGATACCTGCTTCGGAAACCGGGCGCAGCGTTTTCGGATGCAGAACTTTCGCACCGAAGTAGGCGAGCTCGGCCGCTTCGTTGTACGAGATTTCCTGCAGCGTGCGCGCTTCAGGTACCAGCCGCGGATCAGCTGTCAACACGCCGTCGACGTCGGTCCAGATAATGATCTCTTTTGCGTCAAGCGCGGCTCCGAGTATCGTCGCAGAGTAGTCCGAGCCGCCCCTACCAAGAGTCGTCAATCTTCCGTCTATCGTAGCGCCAATGAAACCAGTGACCACCGGGACTGATCCTTCAGCCAACATCGGAGACAATCTCGCCGTAGCGCGTTCACGTGTCTCGCCCATCAACGGTTCAGCGCGTCCAGAATGGTTATCTGTCACGATGAGCTCTGTCGCTTCCACGGCGGTTGAATTTAGCCCTAATTCACGTAAGGTGCTCGCCAATAACCTGGCCGAGAGACGTTCACCCGCGCTTGAAATCGCATCGAGCGTACGCGGGGTGAGCTCACGTAAGAGCGCGGTGCCCCGGCACAGGCTGGTCACCTCTTCAAGGATCTCGTTCAATTCAGAGGCCAGTTGTGCGCGTCTCCCGGCATCGCCGATCAGAATCTCAATCGCACCCTGATGTTGTTGACCAAGTGTTTCAGCAATATTGCCTGCCGCTTCCATGTCGCCGGCTGCCGAGCCCTGGGCGGCTTCAATGAGACGATTGGTAACGCCACCCATCGCTGAGACCACCGCTATCACCGGCCCTTCGCTCGCCGCTCGGGCGACGATGTCTGCCGCGCGACCAATACACTCGGCGTTACCGACGGACGTGCCGCCGAATTTCATCACCTGTGGATTTCTGCTCATCAGCTAATTGCTTCTTTTAGTAATCCACCGGGAGATTCCCGGTTGGGTTTATCATCCGGACCTGATGCGGTTTCTTTGCCCTGCTCGCCGAGAATCGGGGTTACTCCATCGCGGGCCAATTTGTATTCCGCGGAATCCACCAGGGCGCGCCAGCTCGCTTCAACAATATTGGCAGACACGCCAACCGTGCCCCATTGTGCGCGCGGGTCGCCTGAACAAATCAGCACGCGCACCAGACTAGCCGTGCCTGACAAATTACTGGTGATAACGCGCACCTTGTAGTCAACCAAATGCATCTCGGCGAGTGATGGATAAAACGTAAGCAGGGCGGCGCGCAGGGCGTTATCCAGCGCGTTGACTGGGCCATTACCGGTAGCCGCAGTATGTTCAATGCGTGTGCCGACCTTGACCTTGACAGTCGCTTCGCTCATCGGCATCAGGGACCCGCGATGTTCGTCAATCACGCGGAAGCCAAGCAGCTCAAAGTATGGTTGATGCGCACCTCGCAGCTTCGATACCAGTAGTTCGAAACTGGCCTCGGCTGCCTCAAACTCATACCCGTTGTGCTCCAACCGCTTCAACTCGTCAAGCACACGCTGTTCGTCATTCAGTTCAACTCCCAGCTCTCGCGCCTTGGCAAGTAGATTCGCCCGCCCGGCAAGATCTGACACCAGGATTCGCCGCCGGTTGCCGACTGTTTCAGGAGCGATGTGTTCGTAAGTCATTGGATTGCGTTCGACCGCCGACACGTGAACGCCACCCTTGTGGGCGAAGGCACTATCACCAACGAAAGCCGCGCGCGAATCGAGCGAGAGGTTTGCGATTTCGCTGACAAAGCGCGACGTTTCCCGCAATTTTTTTAGCCGTTCAGGGCCCAGAACTTCGCGACCGAGTTTTAACTCGAGATTGGGAATCACAGCGCAGAGGTTCGCGTTGCCGCAACGTTCTCCATATCCGTTAATGGTCCCCTGCACATGTATGGCTCCCGCGGAAACGGCGGCCAGAGTATTTGCAACTGCCAGTTCGCCATCGTTGTGACAATGTATTCCGATCGGCACATCTATCTGCTCTATTACTTCGCGAGTAACCCGCCCGACAGTCTCCGGCAGGCTGCCGCCGTTGGTATCACACAACACGATCCGTTGAGGCCCTCCGGCGAAAGCAGCGCGCAAAGTAGCGAGCGCATATTCGGGGTTTGTTTTATAGCCGTCAAAGAAGTGCTCCGCGTCATAAACCAAAAATTCCACCCGAGCCGACAAATAGCGCACCGTGTCTTCTATGATTTCCAGGTTCTCTTCCGCACTAAGACGCAGCGCGTCTGTGACATGTAGCAGCCAGGACTTGCCAAAGATAGTAACCACCGGCGTTTCCGCCCTCAACATCGACTGGATGCTTGGATCGTCGTCACATGTCAGCGTATGACGGCGCGTCGAGCCGAATGCGGCAACACGCGCGTTCGCCAACTTCAACCCGCGAGCACGCTCAAAGAATGCTAGGTCGCGCGGATTCGAGCCGGGCCACCCGCCTTCAATGAAGTCGACTCCAAACGCATCAAGTTGTTCGGCGACGCGGCACTTATCTTCAACGGAGAAGTTGACGCCTTCGCCCTGCGACCCGTCGCGCAAGGTTGTGTCGTAGATTTCTATTCGATCGGTCATAAGAATAAATATAGGACCTATTCGTCCTATAGGACCTATTTTTCAAACTCGCCATCAGTCACCGCACCCAGACTGCTGCTGGAAACAAGTCTGGCATATTTTGACAGGACTCCGCTCGTGTATCGCGTCGCGCGAGGCCGCCACCCCGAGCGGCGGCGTTGCAACTCTTCTTCAGAGATGTTGAGTTGTAGCAAACGTGCCTCCGCGTCAATCGTTATCGAGTCTCCTTCGTTCACCAGGGCTATCGTGCCTCCGACTGCGGCCTCCGGCGCAACGTGCCCGACCACCAGACCATAGGTGCCACCGGAGAATCGTCCGTCGGTAATTAATGCGACCGCATCGCCCAGTCCGGCCCCGATAATGGCCGAAGTCGGCGCAAGCATTTCGCGCATTCCCGGACCACCACGCGGTCCTTCATAACGAATTACAACCACATCGCCCCGCTTAATTTCTCCCGACAAGATTGCCTGCAGGCAGCCTTCCTCTGATTCGAATACTCGCGCCGGACCAGTAAATCTGGGATCTTTTACGCCCGAAATTTTTGCCACTGCACCTTCAGTTGCGAGATTGCCTTTTAATATTGCGAGATGACCTTGCGAGTAAAGCGGGTTGGACCACTGATGGATCACGTCCTGACCAGAGGGAGGCTCATCGGGAACATCCTCGAGCACTTCAGCTATTGTTTGGCCGGTGATGGTCAGTTGATCGCCGTGCAGTCTGTCGTGGGCCAACAACATCTTCATCACTTGCGGAATGCCTCCCGCCCGGTGCAGGTCCGTGGCCACATAACGTCCGGAAGGTTTCAGATCGCACAGCACTGGAACCCGCTGTCGAATCTCCTCGAAGTCATCAATGGTCAACGGCACCGCTGCTGCCTGCGCAATCGCCAGCAGGTGCAACACCGCGTTTGTTGAACCCCCGACTGCCATCACTACGGCAATGGCGTTCTCAAAAGCCTTTCTGGTGAGAATGTCACGCGGCAGGATTTGCATTTCGATGGCTGCGGCCAAAACTTCGGCCGATTCGGCGGCGCTGTCGGCCTTTTCCTGATCTTCGGCGGCCATTGTCGAAGAGAAAGGCAGGCTCAAGCCCATCGCTTCAATCGCCGATGACATTGTGTTTGCCGTGAACATTCCGCCACAGGAACCCGCGCCTGGACAGGCACGTCGTTCAACCTCGAGCAGTTCAGCCACATCGATGCGTTTCGCGGAGTATTGGCCGACAGCTTCGAAGGCGCTCACTACAGTCAAATCGCGACCATCGTAGTGGCCGGGTTTGATGGTTCCCCCGTAAACGAAGATTGATGGGATATTCATGCGGGCAATCGCGATCATCGCTCCCGGCATGTTCTTGTCGCAGCCGCCAACAGCCAAAAGTCCATCAACGCTCTGGGCCTGGCAAACCGTCTCAATCGAATCGGCGATAACCTCGCGCGAGACGAGGCTGTATTTCATTCCCTCCGTACCCATCGAGATTCCATCGCTGACAGTGATCGTGCCAAAAACCTGTGGCATCGTGCCGGCATCGCGAAGCGAGTCAATGGCACGTCCGGCAAGCTCGTTCAAACCCATGTTGCAGGGTGTAATGGTGCTGTAACCATTGGCCACGCCGACAATTGGTTTTTCGAAGTCTTGATCACCGAAACCCACCGCCCGCAGCATTGCGCGATTGGGTGAGCGCTCGGCTCCGGAAGTGATCAGGCTGCTGCGTTGGTTGTTCATGATTCTTAGCAAAGAAATATAGGGCCTATAGGACCTATTGGACCTATTCCTTTGCTTTCCTTCCTAATGCTGTGGCCCGTTGGAAGGCCGCCCAAACTGCTTTGGAAAGCACAGTCCTTAAGCTGCCCTTTTCCATTTGATAGATTGCCTCAGCCGATGTGCCACCGGGTGAAGTAACCATATTGCGCAACTCCGCAGGGTGCTTCCGCGATTCCCGCGCAAAGAGCACGCTGCCAAGCATCGTCTGCAAAACGAGTTCTTCCGCCACGTGCCGCGAAAAGCCCATGTGCACGCCGGCGTCGATCAGCGCTTCCATCATCATGAAAGTGTAAGTCGGCCCGGTTGCCGAAAGCGCAGTCGCCATATCGATCATTCGCTCTTCTTCGACGTGCATCTCGCGTCCCAGCGCGCTAAAAACTGCATGAATCTGCGACTGCTGCGCTTCATTAACCTCAGGGGTCGCAGTCCAAACCGTCATTCCTTCCCCAATCTGCGCCGGGGTATTCGGCATGGCCCGGACTATCGATCTGTGTTGCAGCGCATCAGCAATCGTTTCTACTCGCGCGCCTGCAACGATGGAAACCACCAACTGGTGCGGATCGAGTCGGTCTTTTAGTTCGCCGAGCGTGACGCTGAGGCGTTGTGGCTTGACAGTCAAAACAACGATTGACGAAGTCGCCGGTCCGTCGTCTGCGGCTGATCCCGCCCGGTTGTCCGTATCGGCAAAAACTGACGCCCCGACTAGAGCTGTCCGCTTCGAGTGGTAGACTGCCGCTTCTCGATTGCTCTCAAAAAGGCCAATACCGTATTTGACCTGGAGCTCTTCGCGGCGCTCCTCACGTGGGTGACTTCCGACAACCTGCTCGGGCTTCACCAGGTTCTTACCAAGCAGCCCAGCGATCATCGCCTCGGCCATCACTCCACAGCCGATGAACGAAAAGCTCGCTCCCTCTAATGCGTCAGACCCCATCATTTTCCATTTCTCATTTGACATTTCTCATTGATCATTGGTTCTTGCTTGTCATTGGTCGGTACCTCAGAAGCGATGAATGACGGATGAAACATGTCAAATGAGAAATGGAAAATCGATTTCCATCTGCCTTCGACAACCTTCACTTCACCTTCCGATGCTTGAATGTCCGCTCCCCAGCCGCGTAGCTGGCCACCGTCTGACCGTCGCCAATCAACTTGTACTTGTAAGTGGTAAGTCCCTCAAGCCCTACCGGCCCACGCGCATGGAGTTTGCTCGTGCTGATTCCAAGCTCTGCTCCGAAGCCATACCGGAAACCATCGGCGAAGCGCGTGGAGGCGTTATGGTAGACGCCGGCCGCATCGACTCGCTCCATAAAATGTGATGCAGCCTGCCCGTCCTCGGTGACGATCGATTCTGTGTGACCGGAGCCGTAGCGGTTAATGTGCTCGATAGCCTCGTCGACACCATGTACGACCCTAATCGCGACTATCAAGTCGGAGTATTCCGCCCGCCAGTCATTATCGTTTGCCTGCACAATGTCTGCGACCAACTTGACGGTGCGCGGGCAACCGCGCACTTCGACTCCGGCGGCCTGAAAATGCGAAACCATTTCCGGCAAGAAAACGCCAGCTATCTCATCATGGACCAGGAGCGTCTCCATCGCATTGCAGGCCGCGGGATATTGCACCTTAGAGTCAAAAGCGATGTTAAGCGCCTTCTTTAAGTCGGCCATCGAATCGACATAGACATGGCAGATTCCCTCACCGTGACCGAGCACCGGGATACGGCTGTGCTCAGCAACGTGTCGTACAAACTCGCGGGAGCCGCGGGGAATGATCAGATCAATCTCATTCTCAAGCGACAGCATTTCCTCGACATCGCTGCGCGTGTAGAGCAGGTTAATGGCGTCCGGCGGAATATCATCGAAGGCTTTTATTGCATCGTTCCAGATTTGGACCAGCGCCCGGTTGCTGTGTTGAGCTTCCGAGCCACCTTTGAGAATCACGGCATTGCCGGATTTCAGGGCCAGGGCTGCAATCTGCGGGACAATTTCGGGTCGTGCCTCGAAGACAATACCGATAACACCGATCGGGCAGGACTCTTTGTATAAGGTCAACCCTTCATCCAACTCAGTGACCGCCAGCGTTAGGCCGACTGGATCAGATAGGGCTGCTACTTCACGAACTCCAGTTGCCATCTGCGCGATGGATCGCTCACTAAGTCGCAAACGTTCAAACAACGCGCGAGACATGGTGCCGGATTCCACAGCTCGGATCGCAGCGTTACAGTCCTGTTCGTTGGCGGCAAGTATTTCTAACTTACGTTCCTCGATTGCAGAGGCGGCCGCTCTTAACGCCGCATCGCGGCGAGGCCCGGGCACACTCGCCAGAAGCCGCGAGGCCACCTTCGCGGCGCGCGCAACCTCGGCGACACGTAGCCGTTCAACCGGACTTTCATCCGAGCTTTCGACTGATTCCTGAAGGGCTAGCTCGTTCATCTCTGCTCCGAAAGCACCAGGTTGTCACGTGTCACTAGCACGCGGCCGCGCTCGCCAAGCTGGTGCGTCGACGTTGCCTCGATCAATCGGGCGGCCTCTTCACTGGCGCAGTTAATTATTCCGCGAGCAAACTCGTGTCCATCACAATCGGCAATGCTCACCACGTCCTGCGGCGCAAATTGTTGCTCCACGCGCATCACACCGGAAGCCAGCAAGCTCGCCTTGCCCCCCATGATAGCCTCGCGGGCCCCTTCGTTAACGATGACGCGCCCGCGCACACCCGCTGCATAAGTAATCCAGCGACGCTTCCCGGCCATGCGCGAAGTTGACATGAACATTGTCCCAATTTGCTCGCCGGCAACAATGCGGTCCAAAATCTCAGGCGTCTTTCCATTGGCAATGATACAAACTCCGCCGGCTTGCATCGCGATCTGCGCAGCCTCCAATTTCGTCAACATCCCTCCGCGCCCGCCGGCAGACGGCCCCTTCGCGATTGCTTTCAGTTCGTCCGTGATTACTTCGACTACCGGAATCGGCACTGCTTGTTCATCCTCGCCGTCACTGCGTTTTGTAATGCTGTTTGACAACCCTGCGCCCTCTTGCAAACTAACAGTTTGCTTTACATTTGTTGCTTTTGGCTGGTGGAGAAACAGGCCATCCACATTGGTCAGCAGGATCAGGGCGTCTGCTTCCAACTTACTCATCACCAATGCAGCCAGGCGATCATTGTCGCCAAAGACGCGCTCCTGACCCGAAGCTGCCAGGCTTTGGTCGTATTCGAGTTCAGCGGTAGAGACCGTATCGTTCTCATTGATGATAGGCAATACGCCGAGTTTGAGAAGTTTCTCCATCGTGCGGCGCAGGTTGGTGTAACGCCTGAAGTCCGTGAAGTCGTCCTCGGTTAACAACACTTGCGCGATCTTTACATCATGCAGGCGAAACAACTGCTCGTAGGCATGCATCAACAGGCTTTGGCCCACCGCAGCACAAGCCTGCCGCACCACCACGTCCTTTAGTCTGGACGGGTGCAACTCGAGTCTCCCAGCTCCCAGACCCACCGCTCCTGAAGAGACCAGGACAACCTGGCGGCCCTCAGTTATCAACGCGGCCATTGAGCGTACCAGCGGCTGAATTCGCTCTGCCCAAAGTTCACCGCCTGCGCCGGTAACGACACTTGTCCCAAGTTTGATGACTACGCGCTGGGCTGCGCGCAGTCGTCTCTGCCGCTCGGTGTCTGGATCCTGGCTCGCCATATAAGTCCTATAGGTCCTATTCGTCCTAAAGGTTCTATTTTCCTTCTTAAGATACCTGCAATAACCGATCACTAACGACCACAACCTCGGCATCAATGGGATGAAGCCAATCTTTGTATCGTTGGTCACTACCGGAAGTGGCCGCGAAAAATACACGCTGAATCTCTTCGGTCACCAATCCGGGGGTTCGTTTGCCGATTGCAGTTCCATCAACTTCACGGATCGGCGTCACTTCAGCCGCGGTGCCGGTAAAAAACGCTTCATCCGCGGTAAGCATATCTTCGAGATCGAGCGCCCTGACATCTATACGATAACCCAGATCGCTCGCGATTCTCAGGACCGCCTCGCGCGTAATGCCCAGCAGGATCGAGTGACGCTCGTCGTTGGTTAGCAACTGCCCGTCGCGCACGATGAAAAGGTTTTCGCCCGATCCTTCAGCCAGGTGACCCTCAGCGTCCAGAAGCAATGCTTCAGCATAGCCACGACTGACGGCGTCACGAACTGCCAGCATCGAATTCAGATACTGCCCGCATGCTTTTGCGGTGGTCGGCATCATCCGCGATTCAAACTTCCGCCATGGAGAAACAGTTACCCGTACTCCCTGTTTCAGGCCTTCCGCGCCGAGATAAGGCGCCCAGGGCCAGGCAAGAATTACGACTTCCACAGGGTTATCACCGGGATGCACGCCAAGGCTGCCACTCCCTAGATAACATATGGGACGAACGTAGCAACTGCGGAAATTGTTTACTCGAACGATCTCCTCGACAGCGTTGGTCAGCTCTTCGCGAGAGTATGGAATGGTAATCCCATGGATCTCGGCGGATGCGTAGAGGCGTTCAAGATGCGCATCTAAACGAAAGATCGCGGGCCCGTCGCTGGTTTCGTAGCAGCGCATTCCTTCAAAGACACCGCTGCCGTAATGCAGCGCGTGCGCCGACACATGCGTGGTGGCGTTCTGCCATGGAATCACACGGCCATTCATCCACACCCATTTCGATTCGTCAAAGCTCACGGCGTTACCTCCTAATATAAGGAGTCAGTGGTCAGTTGTTAGTTGTCAGTTGCATCCGAGTTTCATGTGACTGGCCACCCGAATGACCCGTCCATCGCACGCGCGAAAAACAACGGACAACTGACCACTGACTACTGACCACTGACAACTAACTAAACAGCCCAGAGTGACTGGTCCGGATCGTAGTGGAGAGGGTGATCCGCACCGTTGAGCCAATCGGCCCGAGCGGGAGCACAAATATCGAGTGCAACGGTGTCTTCAATCGCTTCGGACGAGTGCTCAATCCCCGGCGCAATTCGTAGCAACTGGTTAGGCACCAGGGTTACGTCTCCGGTCGGCAGATGGAAGCGCCAACTTCCTTTGAGCACCAGAATCATCTCTTCATTTTCGTGGCTGTGAGCGAGCGTGACAGCTCCCTCCTTAACCTCGACCCTGGCCACCGTAATGCTTTCACCAATCGCAACCTTTCTCTTATAGAGGTCCGTGATCTCTTCCGCTTTCATTCGATCCCAATCGTATAAACCCATGTTTCACCTTCCTTACTTCTGCCTGTGTCCGAATTCTGTAGGGGCGTCCCTCCGTGGGCGCCCCTTTCGGTCCTGAGTGCAGGGGCGCCCACGGAGGGACGCCCCTACAATTCCTAGTTTCTTGCCTTATCAACGAGCCTTCCGGCTGCGAGCCAGGGCATCATTCCCCTCAGCTCGGCGCCGACGCGCTCGATTTGATGTTCTTTGGTCTTCTCAGCAAGTTCTTCAAAGCGCTTGCGTCCATTGCGGGCTTCTTTCATCCACTCATGCGCGAACGCACCGGATTGAACCTCAGCCAACAAGCCTTTCATGCGTCGCTTCGTCTCGTCGTTAATGACCGTCGGCCCACGCGTCATATCGCCATACTGCGCCGTATTCGAGATCGAATAGCGCATCTCGGATATGCCGCCTTCGTAAATCAAATCAACGATCAGCTTCATCTCGTGCAGGCATTCAAAGTAAGCCATCTCCGGCGCGTAGCCCGCTTCCACCAGCGTCTCGAAACCTGCCTTGATGAGCGACGTCAGACCGCCGCAGAGGACGGCCTGTTCGCCAAACAGATCCGTTTCCGTTTCTTCACGGAAGTTGGTTTCGATGATGCCCGCTCGACCGCCGCCAATGGCTGATGCGTAGGCCAACCCGACTTGTTTGGTCTCCCCGGTCGGATCCTGGTGGACCGCCAACAGACAGGGAACCCCGGCGCCTTTTTCGTATTCGCGTCTGACTAAATGGCCCGGCCCTTTCGGCGCCACCATGAAGACGCTGACGTCCTCAGGGGGTTTAATAAATCCGTAGTGAATAGAGAAGCCGTGTGAAAACGCCAGGTATTTTCCCGGCGTCATCGATTCCGCAATGTCACGCGCGTATACGTCGGCGGCGAGCTCATCAGGAACCAACATCATCACAATGTCGGCTTCGGCAGCAGCTTCCGATACGGGACGAACACGCAACCCAGACTGTTCAGCCTTCGCCCGTGAAGGACTGTCCGAGCGCAGCCCAACGGTGACATTGCAACCTGACTCGCGCAGGTTGTTCGACTGGGCAAAGCCCTGGCTGCCGTAGCCGATAACCGCGATCTGCTTGTCGCGTAAATGGCCGGCATCGGCATCCTTATCGTAAAAAACTTTCATGGTTTGATCCTCTCCGCAATTGAATTTCACTCCATACAAGGGGTGTTTGGGCTATAGGTCCTATAGGACCTATCGGACCTATACGTTAGCTGCTTTGTATTCTTCCTCTTCTTTTGATGGCCTTAAGCCATCTGCTGTCGACAACCTTCCGATGGCAATGCAGCCGGTGCGCGTGATGTCGCGTATACCCATGGGGCGCAGCAAATCAATAAACGCCTCGACCTTCTCCTTGTTACCGGAAGCCTCAATAATCATTCCGGTCTGCGAAATGTCCACTACCTTGGCGCGAAAAACCGCGACCAGGCTCAGCACCTCCTGTCGTATGGCACCCGGCGTTGCTTCAACATCAATGAGCGCCATCTCGCGTTCGATGTGGGGCTGCATCGTAACGTCAAGCACCTCACGCACTCGCGCCAGCCGCGAACACTGTTTGACGATCTGCTCGATGGTCCGATCATCACCACGCGTCACCACCGTAACGCGCGACCACTGCGGATCATTTGTTTGCCCGACGGACAGCGTCTCGATATTGAAACCACGCGCGCTAAACAATCCGACGATCCGCGAAAGCTCGCCCGGCTGGTCGGCAACTACAATGGAAAGTGTGTGTCTCATGATTCGATTTCGGACTGCGGAATTCGGAATTCGGATTTGAAAAACCACATTCGCCGCGGATTGAATTGTTCTCTCTTCAAATCCGCAATCAGAAATCCGCAATCCGCAAT
>Ga0070697_100000326_pt1 | contig 37671 bp, 40 predicted proteins | sample KBSK1501metaG_FD_65475 | JGI IMG/M metagenome (GOLD analysis project Ga0070697, IMG submission 65475) | Corn, switchgrass and miscanthus rhizosphere microbial communities from Kellogg Biological Station, Michigan, USA - KBS K1-50-1 metaG | ecosystem: Host-associated > Plants > Roots >...
TCCGCAACAGCACTTCCGGATCAATCGACGGTCGCCCCGTTTCGCTGTAGGATGCACGCAACTTCTCACGCACAAAATCGAAACTGACGTAGCGGTCGATGAAACGTAACAAGTGGTTTTCAGGAACCTGATCTTCGATGCGGAAGTAGTAGAACAGCGACTCCGAACGGTCGTGTTGCCCCATCATAAGCAGCCAGCCTCCGAGATTGGCGATTACCTGCAGCATCACTAGCTCTCGTCTGCTTATAACCTTGCTGTTGTCGCCCTCGCAAGCACACCGCTTTACTCTCCTCAACAGGGCCGCTCTCTCATAATGCATTGACAATGCGAGTGATGGTTCCTGGCACATTTCCCGATTAGCACAAGAAAAGCCGCATAAGCTAACATCTTCCTGTTCTCCTTCCTTCGAAAGGGAGTACACGAGCGCCTCCGTGCGGGCTGCAATGGAGGAAACTCGTACTGCGGAAACGTCTTGTATGCCGTCTTCATCAGTCGATTCAGTAGTTCGCTCCGGTCAAAGCCAGAGGTGACGTTAACCCGTAACTGCGAGTTGCCGGGGAAAAGGATAGAAAGGCGCCCCCACTTCGAGGTCGTCTCTATTTCAACCCTTCAACCAGGTAAAGATCGGAGAGGAGCCGGCGGTAGCCGTAGACATACGATTTGCCGTCAGGAGTGGGCAGAATCGGGCCGACATATTCAACGCCTGCGGGATCCGGAGGCATCAATTGCTTCCACAATCTACGTTTCCCACTGTCCACTTGCAGGAGGTAAACGCGGGCTGGCAATTCGCTTGGCCGGTAGACATACAGTGAACGCCCACTTGCGTCCCACAGAATGGGCATCTCTTCCGGAGCCAGACCGGGGATCGGGCGCGGCTCGCCTCCTGTAATTGGGTAGAAGTAGCCTTTGCCGTCCGGGACCCACCGCCGCAACCACCTGTCCATCCGGTGACAGCGCGAAACCGACCGCGTTAGTTCCCTCAGGGCTGATCGACTTGGGCACCCCACCCTCCAGATCCTGGACGAAAAGCCGGGCACTTCGGCCCGCTTCGGTGGCCGAGAAAAGCACTCGCTTGCCATCCGGAAACCAGTCCGCATGAGTCGAAATGACCTCACTAAGCTGGCCGTGCGGGACGGACCTTGCTTCTCCCGCTTTGGTGGGCAGAAGGAAGAGTTGAGACGGCTGATCCGGACGCGTACAAAGCGCCCATTTCCCATCCGGAGACAGTGCCATCGAGGCGCCTTCACCAAGGCGGACGGCCGGAGCTCCGTCCGTGGTGCGCAGATAGACAGCATAGCTGGGGCCTCCAGCCTCGCCCTCTTCGCGGAACAGAAGAGTCTTGCCATCCCTGGAAAGAGTAAGAGGGTAAGACCAATCAAGCCAGGTTAGATCTCGTTCCGCAGGTGTCGAGGAAGCGAGTACCGTGATCCCCCTTCGCCAGTTATCGCGGGTAAGCAGCACGCGGCCATCGGGCCAGGTGTCCTGCAGCGTGAGATCCGCCGGCACCCGCGCCACGAGATGCTCGGATCCGGAAAGGTTGACGGCAAAAAGGGCGCGATCAATTCCGACTTTGGTGGCAGTAAACCAAACCTCGTCGCCCGCCGGTGACCACGCAAGGCCCAGGGCGCCGCCCGTCTGCGTGCTGGAAAGTATTTTCTTGTTTCCGCCAAGGTCGACGAGTGCGACTGCGCCAATGCTGTCGCCGGGAAAGGGGTGGTCGAGAAAGGCGAGCATGTTGCCCTTAGGTGAAAAACGAGGATGGCTTATCCAGCCTCCGGTTTCATAGAGTATCTTGCCGATTGGATACTCGAGTCGGCTTCGCCCCGCGACATGCCGCACCACGGCGAGAGTGTTTCCGTCGGGAGCCCAATCGGCCCACTCGACGTCCTCAAGGATTTCACGGGGCGCCCCGCCGACCAGCGGAACCCGCGCGAGCGTTCCGCTGAAGGAATAGGGATTAGCCTGATGGCTGCCGAGCAGCACAGCCATCTCTCCGGCGGAAGAGACCGACATGATCTCTGCTTTGGGGAGTCCCAGAGATCGCGACTCGGGACTTTCGGGCCGGGTTGTAAAAACCTCGACCGGCGCTCCTTCCCAAGCGGCGCTGTAAATCACGGCCTTGCCGTCGGGGGCGAGCCTGGCCATCCGGATGGTGCCTCTTCGATAGGTCAGCAGATGGTAGGCGGGAGACGAAGCTGGTTGCGGGCGGCGGATTACCAAGAATGCCATCCCTAGCGCGGCCAGCATTGCCACTCCGGCGATGACAATCGCCAAGCGGTAACGGCTGGCTGGCACCAGCTTAGGCACAGGGAGCGTTGTGGAACCACTCGGAGCGGCCGGAGTCTCGACTGCCTGGGGTCCACTGGAGGATGCGGAAGAAATGCGCGAGGAATCCAGCTCGCGCTTGAGGCGCTTCAGATCGCTGCGAATCTCAGCCGCGCTCTGGTATCGCAACTCGACGTCCTTTTCAAGCGCCTTATTGATGATGCGCTCGAGCTCCAGCGGGAGGTCGGGATTGAGGCGGATCGCGGGTGCAGGCGTACGGTTGAGGATGGCTTCGGTTACGACACCGGAGGTCTCTCCGCGAAACGGCAGAGTTCCTGTGGCCATCTCATAGAGCACGATTCCGAAAGAGAAAAGGTCGGTTCGACCGTCGAGTTCCTTGCCTCGTATTTGCTCCGGGGACATGTAGGCTACCGTGCCCAGCGCCGTCCCAGGGCTGGTCAGGTTCAGTTTTGCCACCTCTGCCAGGGTCTGGGAGTCGCCGCTGACTGACCTCTCGGAAGAAGTGATCTTGGCCAGCCCGAAGTCCAGTATCTTGGCGTGCCCACGTTTGGACACAAAGATATTCGCCGGCTTGATGTCGCGATGCACGATCCCTTTGGTGTGAGCCGCATCCAGGGCGTCGGCGGCTTCGGTGGCCAGCCCCAGCAGGCGCTCTAACTCGAGCGGATGGTCACCGATCATGTGTTTCAGCGTCGCACCCTCCAGGTACTCCATGGCAATGAAGGATTGCCCTTCATACTTTCCGATCTCGTAGATGGTGCAAATGCTGGCATGATTGAGAGCAGAAGCTGCCCGCGCTTCGCGCCGGAAGCGCTCCAGCGCAGGGTCGTCGTGAGCCACCTCGTTGGGCAGGAACTTCAAAGCGACGAAACGGCCGAGTTCCGTGTCTTCGGCCTTGTAGACCACTCCCATGCCGCCACCACCGAGCTTCTCAGTGATCCGGTAGTGCGAGATTGTCTGACCGATCATCGGTTAGGAAGAAAAATCTAAAGTCTGTCGGGGTGAGCATCTTAGAAGGAATCTGGACAACAGTCAAAGAGGCTTGTGGTGGCCCGCCCCTGGCAGTCTCGGATGGAACACCATTTAGCCGAATTCTTTGGAGAAGATCGGCGCCAGGGTGTGCGAGTCGAACGCACCGGCGACAGGGAAACCGGCCGTCTGCCGGCTTTGAAGATCGCCTGCAATTCGCTGCGTGGCAAAACAAACGTGAGCTGATGGACTCAAACTTTAGGCATGGCGCGTCCAATCGAAATCAGGTTCATGTATAGGAAAATCAAAAATCCGTTTCTCTTGGCGTTTCGGTCTATCAACCCACGCGGAGTGCGGAATTGCTTTGGAGTGGAGGCTGGAAGGCCGACAACCGACCGTTGCTTGAGGACAACGCGATGTCTTGAGTGCAACCAGGATCTCTTGCGAAGACGCGATGAGGAATAGACCTAAACGCGTGTCCCTCGCAGGTTTGATTCGAAAGGTGTATATGCCGGAAGCAAGGACCTTACGCGACCTTGGGGCTCAGCCGACCGACCCAACGCATCCGCTCTCCGCGATCATCAACCAGGGGATCGTTCCCAAAGCTCTTCAGGCGCAAACTTGCCCAATCTAATCGGCCTGGTTTTGGACGCCTTTTCTGCGCCAGCAGCATGAAAACTGCAGCCAACGTCCGAGATATGGAACGCGGTGCGAGCAGTCCAAAATATCGCATCCCGTGCCGGCGAGCATCCGGCAAGTGCTGCATGAGGATATGCAGAAATTTTTCGGTCGAAAACCGCAGCCTGTGAAACCTGTTGCTTCTTGTGTCCTTTGCCAAATATTCGACCGTTCCGTCATTAACAAGGTGGAGGCGATGCCGGGCGATTGGTGGCCGACGAATGTATCTTCCTGCATAGTGCAGAAAATGATTCTTCGACATTTCACGAGTAATGAAGACATGCTACTCGCGTTTGTGTTGAACTTTGAACATGTCCGCAAGGTCTTTGCCAAAAAGCATGGGCTTGATCACTTTCTTCTTCAACGCTTCAGCCAGGAAGGCGATTACCGCGTATCGCCAGGCCCGCATTAATTCGCGTTCGTCCCAGTCGAGTCGATGGATCCAACGATTTTCCGACTCTCGCAAACCTCCAGCCGAGACCATAACATGCAGATGGGGATGGAAGTTTAGGAAACCCCCGAACGTCTGCTGCACAATAACGACAAGGATGCGCACTCCGTATCGAGCTTTCGCCCACAGTTCTATGGCTTCCGCTGCCATTGCGGGCATGCCATGCAGGAGGCCCCGATTTTCCTGCAGAATCGGCCGAAATTCTTCTGGTATTGTCAGAGTTATGCCAACATACGGGATGTCGGGGAGAATGGCCTCCAGTTCCTCTTGCCAAGCCTCCGTAGCGCGTTGCCCACAACTTGGGCAGAATCTCGATTTTCAGGTGTGGTACACAAGCTTCCACTCAGTCGCTGAGGCATAAACCTCCGCCCCCAGGACAATGGTCCCGCAATTGAGGATGCTTAGGAAAGTCGCGCGGACATGAGCTGGCGTGCCACGGTGATCCCACTCCTTTCGCGCAAGGCACAAGAATTGTTTGAGTGGATGCTCACTTATCATTGATCAGTACCTCCTGGTTGCTCCTTAAAGCCTTGGATTAGCTCGTCAGTCACATAAATGTCTTTGCCAGGAACACGCAAGCGATGGACCGCGATCGGGCCAAATGCCTGTGACTGTTCTGGCGACATGGTGGACACCCCTTGTAGCAGCCTTTGCAGATGGGCTGTAGTTAATACACCTTCATCGGCCTGCGACGCCAAAACTTCCGCAACGAGGTTTCGTGCTTTTTTTCTTATGCCCCGCTCAATTCGTAAGACTCTTAGGTTCTCCATTTGTTGTGCTTCTGTTTCGTGGCTCCACTTCTCTGCGCGGTGAATCGAAATTTCTCGATCCCGCGCTGCCTGCTTGGTTGACGAAGATGCGTGCTCCAGAATGCGGTCTACCTTGCTGACCTTTCCTTCCGAAACACCCAGGATCCTTGCTCTCTCTTTTCTCGAGTCCACTCGCTCGCATGCTTCTAGTTTTGCCGAACCCTTCCGTTGACCGCCGGCCTGCTGATTGAGTCGTGCCTTTTCTGGACGTTTAAGGTCGTGCCCCAGCTCTACACGTGTGAAATCATTCAGCCCGTCAAATCGACGATGCCTCCAGAGAAAGTCGCGAAGCGCTTCGTCCTCGGTCCTCTGGTATACGAGGCACAGAATGGTTGCCATCCCTCGTTTCTTGGCCAGTTCCCATCGCGCATATCCGTCAATGATCAGCCGGTCTTGCGTCACAAAAATCGGATCTTGGAAAGCAAGGTTTCCCAACCGATCGAGCGCGTCGATTTTGCAAGCAGGGACGGAGAGCTTATGCTTAACGTAGCTGGGGTGCGGGCGAAGTTCATCCACCCGGTACGCGACGAGCTGGCAAGAAGCGTAATCCAGTTCTCGTCCCCGTTGACTCCGTTGCTGTTCTTCAGATTGCAATCGACTGATTCCGTTTTTGTGGACTCTGCCGCGGGCACGCCCGCCGAGCAACACGAATGCTGTGTTGCTGGTCCGATACCACTGGACACATATTGATTTAGGGGAACGGGGGAACAAACGAGGGAACGAAAGGCTAAATCTCGACTGCTTTACACTCTCTTAGCCGCCATCCATGCGCCTAGATTGTGCTGCAAGTCGTTACGCATCATTGAGTGTTTGGGCTCATAACCCAAAGGTCGGTGGTTCAAATCCACCCCCCGCAACCAAGAACTCATACAAAACAGGGCGCTTACGGCGGGGCTGGAAATCGCGGCCCCGTTTTCGTTTGCGAAATGTCCGTGTTCTGTCGGTGTTTTCAATTTGCACCCTTTATGCATGTCCGATTATTCGCGGTTGTTTTTCGTTGATGGTGCTCAGATATGTCTGTGTGCGCTGCATCGCATCCCTGAGATCTCGCTCACTGACGATGTTGTAGCGATCAAAGATCTACGGGTCTTGTGACCACTAATCGTCATGGCGACCCGCTCCAGTACACCGGCCCGGACCATGTTGCGAACCGCAGTCCGGCGAAGGTCATGGAAGAGCCGCCCCTCATATCTCAGCTCTTCACGTCCCCACTTCTTACAGCAATTCGCACAAAAGACTCCGTTCATAGTCGTTCATCCCCTCCGAATCTCGGTTGAGCTGGATCAGCCAGCGCAGTGCTCTTCTTCGTCTAGTTCGTATTCCAGACAAGACAGCGTCGTTCGACCCTGGCGTTGCGCTAGCACGTATTGGGGATATCCGATATTGATGAGTCCGTTCTGGGTAATAATTAGAGGCGTCGCGAAAGCCAACGCGCCGAGTGCATCAACTGCTGAAAGCCGAGAGGCGGAGATTGCCACATTGTGCCAGCGCAACTCGGGTGTTCATGCAACTCGGTCACGCGCCGAACCACGGGAGTGCCGCTGACCTGGGAGGTTTCCTCTCTATCTTGGCTACTATTCATGCCGTAAAGGGCGAAAATTCGTTTGCGAAGACGCTTTTCGGCGAATGCTCTTCGCAACGTGTTGATTCTTGGCAGGATTGAGATCAGGAACATTGTTACCTCTCGTCCCAAAGGTTAGGGTCCTAACGGTCAACGACGTTGCCCGCTTCAGGAGAAAGCAGCCGACGGACGGAAGTTTAGAGTTGTGCAATGACTCGAAGGTACGTTGGGTCACATACCCACTGCGCAATCGTGGTAAGCGGCCCAGGTGCAACGGTACGGGTTTCATGATCTAACAGATAGACTGAGGGAATTCGCTTACGGTCTTGGCCCAAGCGGAATTTTGTTGTGCAAGCACTGATTATTAATCAGCGGTTGGAGGAACTTCCCTCCGCGATCTGCAGATCCAGGCTGACGCGCTCGCCGTTGATCAGGATAGTGCCCGCGTCGATTAACTGCTGGCCTGTGCAATCGTAGGTCTGGTAGCAGTGCAGGGCGGTAAACGGGAAGAAGAATTCGATAGCTTCGGAAGGATTGCTTGAGGTGGCCTTCCCGGCGGGGTGGATCGTGGTGCTGAAGCCGATCCCATCGAATTTTGGTTCGTCTTTGAAATAACCCAGAACCGGACGGACGAGGCGAGCTATGTGCTCGTCGAATGCCAAGGCCGCCAGCTTGTAACGAGATCCAGTGTCCGACTCGGGAAGCGTAGTGTTCGTGGATAGTTCGAGGTAGATTCCCTGGCGAAATGCGACGAAGCTGGGTGCAGCGTAGGAGACGAAGTGTGCCTGGGGATCCAGCTCTTTCACAAGTTTGCCGAGCAATTCCTGGCTGGAGGCTTGGAGCACCGCGAGCGCCTGTGGGGAGGTGTCCCGTAACGGAGTCGGGGCAACGTCGTATGGCTTCACTACCGAGGCGCCAGATGCGTTCATCGCTGCTTGGCTCGCGCCACCGTCCCGAGCCTGGGCTATTCCAGCTCCCACTTCATCAGCTCGCGGCTGATTGTCCACGGAACTCGGATTGGGGAGAACTTCAGTTCCCGGTTGGGGGCCCTCCCCATTGATCCAGATTGTGACGGGTTGGGCGTTAAGAAAGACCTGGCCCTGCATCAATCCCGCCTGCTGGGTAGTTTCGTCCTTGGAGCCCAGAAGTTTGATGGCGGCAGTTTGTGGCAGGAATACCATCAGATTTTCCGGCCTTTCCACCGGAACTCCCAGGACTTTTCCGAGGATGTGATGGGAAATCTCCACGGCATAGCCTTGCACCTGACGATTCGATTGGAAACGCGGAACCTCTGACTTTAAGATCGGTATCACTACATTCAGAAAAGTGCTCCGCGCCCGCCGCTCAGCAGAAATCCTACCCGCCGGATAAGCGGCATAATAGTTGCCAGTCACCGCCAGTACGGTCTGGCCGTTGTAGCGGTCGAAGCGAATCGATCGCTGATCAGCGTGCTGTTGTTGGGATTCGTCGAGATCTAATTTGCGGCTCAAATAGAAGCGATACTCAAGCTGCAGCGCTAGGATGTCCTGGCCCACGAGCTTCAAATCGTTCAAGTATTGTTGCTGCAGCGAGCGCAGATCTGGATCCTTGATCTCAGCCGGGGTGAGAACCTGTGCCGAGGCGGCGTTGGTTGCGACGACAATAAGGATCAGTACGAGAAGCCTACTCTTGCGCATGCACCATTCCTGACGAATGAAACGCCAGGTCGGTGGCGCCAATGCTGAGCTGTTGATGGATGCTGTGGCTGTAATTGCGGTCAGGCAAACGTCGCGCTTATTGTTCATGCAGCTCTCTTACTCCTGCGGAGGGTAGTTCGCAAGGTACATGTATGCATTCGCCGCTTCGTCCTCGCTCAAGTAATCAAACACCGGCATTCTCCCCCGGCATGGCAGCGACGGCGTGCCCATCATGATAGGGGCACCGTCGGTGACTTTTCGAACGAACTCAGGCAGGCTCGTCCGCGTTGTGAGACTACTAAGCGATGGGATCGCCCCTTCCAACAGTTGCTGGGTGTTGGGGTTCGGCCCCGCCGCACTGTGGCAGATGTGACAGGTAGATTTCACGATTTGCTCGCCTACATGGATGGGCGACTCCTCTATCGCTACTTGCTCCCTTTCTGCCCCTGGGACGCCAGCAAGCTGTTTCAGATATGCAACGAGAGACCGGATCTCTGCTTCGCTTAATTGAGGAAACGGTGGCATGTCCTGGCCCCCTTTGTGGAAGCGCTGCAGCAAGGCGGTACTTGACTGCTTCGCAAGCACGGTTGCGTCCGCCCGACTCATCCCCATACCAACCTTCTTCATTCGGGCCATGATGATTGCGACGGACGTCGCTCGGACTGGATCGATGATAGAGTTGATTTCCGGAGGAGCGCCGAGGCCGGACTCTTCGTGGCATCCTCGGCAATTCAGGCGGTACACATCCGAACCATGGAGAGCTACGGTTTGCTTCGCGAAGCCGAACGGCAATCTCAGTTGCCAGTGAGCGGATTCCTCTCCCGGCATGGGCACAGGTGGCCCTAAGTGCCATGTCTTGCCCATGTTGGTTTTGTCAAGCGGTCTATGGAGATGGCTGAGCCAGCTTTCGCCTGAGACGACCGTCACCGGAATATCCCTATGCCCAACCGTTTGACCTAGCGACGATGATAGCAGCGCGAAAACCACCGCCAGGCTCTTCATTGGCATAGTGAACTTCCAAAGACTTTCTGCTGAATAAGAGATGTGCGCTTTGTGCTTTCTTGACCGTGGGAGCGCAAAACCTCGCTACCGCCGCTCCCCGTCACTCTCTGCTATTTACTTGCTCAGGGTGAAATCCACCTTGCTTTCACCGGATGCAGTCACCGGCTTGGATTGATTCCTGACCCCTTCGTGCCAAGCTGTCACGGTATAACTTCCGTCGGGAACATTCTCAATCTTGTAGTTGCCGGCCTGATCCGAAATGGCAAAGTAGGGAGTAGCAACGACCAGGATGTAAGCCGACATCTCAGGATGAACGTTGCAAAACAGCGGCACCACCCCTGATGTGTCGAACTTGAACGACCGCTTTTCGCCTTGCGGCCAAGTGCCGAGATTATGACCCAGTTTCTTGTTACCTCCGAGGGAAGTCCAAAAAACGTTGTGGGCGACGCTGTCGCTGTTGAGGAAGTCCACAGTAGTGCCGGCCACCACCACTGTGATATGTGGCTGAAATATCAGACTTTTCTGGTCCACTACCGGATGCTGGGCGGGGGCAGGAAAGGTCCTCCCCGCGATGGTGTCAACATAAACTACCGACTCACCCGCAACTCCCGAGATTTTTCCCCTGATGGTGCCGGCGCCGGCTGCCACCGTGAGCCCCACCATGACTGCGACTACGACCAAAACATTTCGTTTCATGATTTCTCCTTATATTAGGTATTTAAATCAAGCAGGGGAGGCAAGACCTCCCCGGCTAGTACACCCATTCCAGCCCGGCGACTGCCGAGTTCGTACGGAACGGGCTGGTGAGGGGTTTGCCGGTGCTGATGTCGTAGACGACCTGCTGCGGCCTGATCTGGTACTCGAATGACGCCTTGATGTTTGCGTGAATGAGGAATTGTATGCCTGGCGTAAAGCGGTGGCGAGCCGAATGGAACGGCGACAGGAATGGGGCTGGCGGAGAATTTCCCGCGTCGGCCCCGATGCCGTTGATGCGATCCGCGCTCGAATTGACCTCATCCCAGCGCATGATGGCCATCAGCCACGGGTAGGCGAGGTAATCCGCTTCCACGAAACCGCCGCTGAACTTCACCGGATTGCTTCCTATAAAGCCGACGGGCAGCGCGAAATTGGTCGGAATCAGGGGAGTAAGGTCATGATCTCGGCCCTGGAGGTACTGCCCAAATAGGTTGAAGGCACGGTAATTGAAGCTGAAGTCAGCACCCACACGGTAGAACGGCTCACGAGCAGTGATGACGGTCTGAGTGACCCCATCGGACTCCACGCCTGTTGCCCGCTGCACCGAACGTCCATAGAAGTAAAGAGTGCCCAGAGTGAGGTAAGTGTGATCGCGCGGTCCCGTGGCTCCCGCTGCCTGAATTTCGTTCCGGCTGGCCGGGTCGCGCTCCAGGTTAAAGCGATAGGAGAGTCGGCCATACAGGTCCTTGAAGTTGGAGTCGGAAGCGAAACCTACTTGCGGAGAGACATTGGCTGGGCTCGCGGCCGATCCACTGGTGTTTTGATTCACCACGGCAACCGAGTAGTGATAGCCGCGGTAAGTGTGCCCGCCGCTGAACTCCACCCCTTGCGCAGCGCTGGAGAGAGCGAAACCGTTATTGACATTCTGGGATGAGGTGCCGAAGTTCGTCTGATCGTAAATGTCCCACCCGCTCAGGTTCCAGCTGCGGGCTGGGCTGAAGGGCAAATCTAGTTCGAATTGCCCCACGCGCATGCTCAAGGCGTCCTTCGGCAGCTTGAGAAAACGGCCAATGTTGACGAATTTGAGGTATCCGTCGCCTAAGCCGCCAGCGGCACCGGACCCGCCGACGCTGATGTCGTCATCCACCCAGAAGGCGATGTCGCTTCCGAAGTTTCCAGCCATGAAGATGCTGAACAATCCGGGTTGAAAGTCGGTCCGGGGAATGAACGGTCCAACCGTTCCGGGGGGCAACTGCGAGTTGAAGTTATTGCGATTCTTGCTGACCACCTGGAAGAAGGTATTGAAACGCAGGCCGATGGGGGGCAGACCAGGAATGGTTCCGGGAAATATCGTATGAGGCCATAAGTCTGCCTGTGCCGGTGAGCCCAGCAACACTGGAGGGACCTTGATAAAGGTCTCATCATCTTTCGGAAACTTGAATCCTGCGTCTTTGAAGGCTCTTCCAAAGTCGTTGAGCTTGGGAAAGTCCACGTGACACGTGCTGCAGGACGTGCCGTACTGGCGTGAGAAAGCCGGGATAGCATAGCTGCTTCCGGTTAAGAGTATTACTATCATGATGAAAACAAAGAGCATGAATAGCCGATGACTTATAACCATGCGTCGCCTCCTCGGCGGTCGAAGTTATGGGCCTTCCGCTTCCAGTACAAGGCCCGATTTGGGAATTATCGTGGCATGGTTGGAAGCCGTGCAGCATCAGGTATCACAAACCCGTGTGACCAGAATCACAATTTCGAGATGAGGCTAACCTCTCCGGCGCAATGTTGAAGATTGTCTGAAATACGCGGGGGTGGTTTGGAAAGGAACGTTGAATCAAGGGAGGACGATCTAGAACTCGCGGGAGTGCGTTGAATTGCGGAGCTTTCTAATCGGGCCGGTTACGGAAATTCCAGCTACTTCAACTGCTTGTAGCCAACACTTTGCCGACCCCCACTCGAGGTTCGAATTTCTGTTGGGGGGCCAGTGCCCGTGAGACCAGGCACAACGCTTTGGCTTTCTCCAACAAATGGATCGCCAGCTCCCGGTGTTCTTCATTGAGAATCGTCAGGTTAGGGCGGAGGATGATCTCGCTGAAGCTATAGCCTGAGCCCGCTTTACTCACAGTGCCTTCTGCTTCTACTTCCAGGTCCGTGTATTCGAAGTTCGAATAGCCAGCAATCGCCTGGAAGGTTGTCGTAAAGCAACTGGCGATCGCAGTCATCAACAAGTCCTCGGGTGTCCATCGGCCTTCGAGACCGCCAAACTGGGGTGGGGCGGCAAAATGAATCGCATTCGGGGCCGAATCGGACTTGGCGAGGCCCGTCTGTCCCGATGTCCACCAAGCTACAACATGGTACTTATGTTCATTTTCCATTCAGTGCTCCGAATAAGTCTTGCCTCGTGTCCTTTTACTGCTCCTGAGTTTGGGCGTGGTCAACTGTTCCGGCCATGACGGGAAGTACAGTGGAGCGTGACTGCGATCACAAGAGGGAATTTGCTGCGGACTCTTCGGCAGCAAAACATCCGAATGCGGGTCAAATTAGCTGTGTGGCGTGCCGTTCAGCATGCCAGCCAGGCCGCGACTTCGGCCTCTATTCGCCGCTCAAGACTCTCCAAGCCTCTCGGCCGGTTACCAGGACGTGCTGCATGCCTTTCACCGCTCGCATGTATTGAGCCCGTTCAAAGGCTCCCGGATCCGGGCAGCGGAGCTGGCTCATGCTGCCTTGCATCTGGTACACAGACTCGTATTCGTGCTCTTCCATCCACTCCCGGACGCCGTGTTCTATATGACGCAGGTGGCCAATTCCATTTCGGAATAGAGTGGAGCACAGCATGGTGACATCGGAGCCGACCATGAGCAGCTTGATCACGTCTTCAGGGCCATGCACACCACTGGTTGCCGCCAGATTGGCGCGGATGCGGCCATACAAAATGCCGATCCAAGTCATGGGCAACCGTAACTCCTGTGGACTGCTGAGAAGCACGTTAGGCTTGATTTCTAATTCGTCCAGGTCGATGTCGGGCTGATAGAAGCGGTTGAACAGGACCAAGCCATTTGCGCCCGCGTCGTCCAGCCGCTTGGCCATGTTTGCCATGTTGCTGAAAAATGGACTGAGCTTAACGGCCACCGGAATATGCACGGAGATTTTTACTTCGCGGAGAATGTCGATGTAGAGCTTCTCTACCTCGGCCCCGGAGATGTCCATGGTTGTGGGAATGAAGTAGATGTTGCATTCGATGGCATCGGCTCCGGCTTGCTCTATCCGCTGCGCAAACTTAACCCAACCTCCCAAGGTTGAACAATTGAGGCTGGCGATGATCGGAATATTCACTGCCTCTTTGGCCTTGAGAATGTAATTCAAGTAACCCTCGGGCCCGGTGCGGAACCGCGCTGGCTGAGGAAAGTAGGTGAGGGATTCGGCAAAACTTTCGGTGCCCGCGTTGAGATGATGCTCAAGATCAAGGCTCTCCTGACGCAGTTGTTCTTCGAACAGGGAGTAGAGCACGACGGCTGAAGCACCGGCATCTTCCAGGCTGCGGATTCCGCCGATTTCCTGCGAGAGCGGGGAGCTGGAGGCGACTAGCGGCGTGCGCAATTTCAATCCAAGATAGGTGGTGCTCAGGTCGGTCATATTTCCTCCTGGCGAGCGGTGAGCGTTATTTTGCCGCCGCTGCTGCCGATGCGGGCTGATCCTCGTGCGTCTCCGCCGAGGTTGCGGATTGCTCTGGTTTGCGCTGCGCAAGATACTCGTACATGCGGTAGCGAATCTCAGCATCGTGCTGCGCCTGCTGCCACAGCCGCCTGGCATCTTCGGGCCGGCTCTTGAGCAGCATCTTGAAGCGTGTCTGCTGCAACAGGAATTCCTCCACCTTGCGAGTGGGAGTGCGCGAATCCAGGATGAGTGGATTCTCCCCGGTCAGCGCCCGTTCCGGGTTGTACCGGTAGAGGAGCCACTGGCCGGATTCGACAGCGACTTTCTGATCTGACATTGCCGTCGTCATGTTGATGCCGTGGGCAATGCAGTGCGAGTAGGCAATGATCAGGCTTGGGCCGTCGTAGGCTTCCGCTTCAAGGAAGGCCTTGAGCGTGTGTTCATCCTTTGCGCCCATGGCAACGCTCGCGACATAGACGTTGCCGTAGCTCATCGCCATGAGGCCCAGGTCTTTCTTGGGAGCAGACTTGCCGCCGGCGGCGAATTTCGCCACGGCTGCACGGGGAGTGGACTTGGATGCCTGGCCGCCGGTGTTCGAATAAACCTCGGTGTCAAGCACCAGCAGGTTTACATTGCGGCCACTGGCCAGCACGTGATCGAGACCGCCGTAGCCAATGTCGTAGGCCCATCCGTCGCCGCCGATGATCCACACACTCTTTTTCACCAGCATGTCGGCAACTGCGAGGAGCTGTTTCGCCTCCGCGTAGTTCACGGTTGGCAAGAGCTGCTTGAGCAAGCTGACTCGCTCGCGTTGCAGGGCAATATCAGCCTCGTCTTTTTGCGGTGCATTCAACAGCATTTCGGCAAAATCCGCGCCGATGCAGCTTGCAAGCCGGCGCACCAGTTCGCGAGCAAATTCGGTTTGCTTGTCGATAGAGACGCGGAATCCCAGGCCAAACTCGGCATTGTCTTCAAACAGAGAATTCGACCAGGCTGGCCCGCGGCCGTCGGCATTCTTAGCCCAAGGGGTAGTCGGCAGGTTTCCGCCGTAGATAGAGGAACAGCCGGTAGCATTGGCGATTACGGCTCGATCGCCAAAGAGTTGTGAAACCAGCTTGAGATACGGCGTTTCCCCGCAACCCGAGCATGCGCCCGAGAACTCGAATAACGGTTCCTGTACCTGCTGCTGGCGAACGTTGGAGGCTTTGATCTTTCGCCGATCAAGTTCAGGAATTTTGAGGAAAAACTTCCAGTTTTCACTCTCGGACGAACGCAGCGCCGGCTGCGGCGCCATATTGATGGCTTTCAGGCGCGTCTCGCTCTTGTTCTTTGCGGGACAGATGTCCACGCAGATGCCGCACCCAGTGCAATCCTCGGGCGCTACCTGGATGGTGTACCTCAGGCCTTTCCACTCCTTGTCGCGTGCGTCGGCGAATTTGAACGTATTAGGGGCACCGTTTAGCTCAATGGAGTCGTAGACCCTGATGCGGATCGATGCGTGTGGGCAGACCAGTGCGCAGTTGCCGCACTGGATACAGGTGGTCGTGTCCCACACAGGAATAGCGAGCGCGATGTTACGCTTCTCCCATTTGGCGGTGCCGGTGGGAAAGGTTCCATCGGCTGGGAAAGCGCTCACGGGTATCTGATCCCCGTGGCCGGCGTAGATTGCGCCGAGCACATCGCGCTCAAACTCGGGTGCCTCCGAAGAGAACGGAGCTGGCATTTCAATTTGGCTGGTGGCCTTCTCCGGCACATCCACTTCGAAGAGACGGGTCAGCGTCGCATCTACGGCGCGCAGGTTTTGCTTTACAACATCCTCGCCCTTCTTGCCGTACATCTCACGGATTGACTTGCGAATAGCTTCGATGGCTTCTTCGCGAGGCAGAACCTGCGAGATGGCGAAAAAGCAAACTTGCATGATCGTATTCATACGCGAACCCATGCCGGAATCACGCGCCACCTGGTAGGCGTTAATCACGTAGAACTTGGCTTTCTTCTCGATCAATTGCGTCTGCACTTGACGCGGCAAATGTTTCCAGACTTCATCTGGCCCAAACGGGCTGTTCAGCAGGAAAACTCCGCCCGGAACCAGGGCGCTGAGCATGTCGTAACGATCAAGAAAGATCCATTGATGGCAGGCCAAGAAGTTGGCCTTGGAAATCAGGTAGCTGGATCGGATCGGCTCTGGGCCAAAGCGCAGGTGTGAGACCGTCATTGCGCCAGACTTCTTGGAGTCGTAAACAAAGTAGCCCTGGGCGTAATTGTCAGTGTTCTCGCCGATGATCTTGATGGAGTTCTTGTTGGCTCCGACCGTCCCGTCAGCTCCCAAGCCGTAGAACATGGCGCGAACTACGTTCTCGGGTTCGATAGAGAATTCGGAATCGTAGTCCAGACTGGTATGGCTTACGTCGTCGTGAATGCCAATCGTGAAGTGGTCCTTTGGTGTCGCCGACGCCAGGTTGTCATAAACAGCTTTCACCATGGCGGGCGTGAATTCTTTGGAAGAGAGGCCGTAGCGCCCACCGATAATCTTCGGAGCGACCTCCAGCTTCCCATAACCCAGCCCTATTCCTTCTTGAATAGCGCTGACCACGTCGAGATATAGCGGCTCTCTCGCGGCACCACATTCTTTGGTGCGATCCAGGACGGCAATGTTGCGCACGGTTGATGGAAGAGCTTCGATAAAGTGCTTGACGGAAAACGGCCGGTACAACCGGACTTTCAACAAGCCGACTTTCTCGCCGCTGTGGTTCAGGTGCTCCACGGTTTCATGAGCGGTTTCGGCGCCGGAACCCATCATCACGATTACGCGCTCGGCATCGGCCGCGCCCATGTAGTCGAAGAGGCGATAAGAGCGTCCCACAACCTTGGAAAACTTTTGCATTACTTCCTGAACTTTATCCGGACATGCGTCGTAGTAAGGATTGCTGGCTTCACGTGCCTGAAAGTAGACGTCAGGATTTTGCGCGGTGCCACGCAACACCGGATGGTCGGGAGAAAGCGCCCGCTGCCGATGCTCGAAGACACGATCCATGTTGATAAGGGCGCGCATGTTGTCTTCGGTGAACGGGTTGATTTTGTTAACTTCATGCGAGGTGCGGAAGCCGTCAAAGAAATGCAAGAAAGGGATACGGGATTCGAGAGTGGCTGCATGCGCGATAAGCGCTAAGTCCATCGCTTCCTGGACTGAGTTAGAGCAGAGCATCGCGAATCCCGTGGTTCTGCAAAACATGACATCCGAGTGGTCGCCGAAGATTGATAACGCGTGAGTCGCTACTGTGCGCGCGCTGACGTGAAATGCGGTAGGGGTGAGCTCACCCGCGATCTTGTTCATGTTGGGGATCATGAGCAGCAGCCCTTGCGAGGCCGTAAAAGTGGTGGCCAGCGAGCCGGTCTGCAGAGCGCCGTGTACCACCCCAGCCGCGCCGCCCTCGCTCTGCATCTCGATCACGTGCGGGACCGTTCCCCAGACGTTGGGCACACCCTCTGATGACCATTCGTCTGCCCACTCTCCCATCGTGGAGGAAGGCGTGATGGGATAGATCGCAATCACTTCGTTGAGGCGGTACGCCACATGTGCGACTGCCTCATTGGCGTCCATCGTCTTGAAGTCTTTCATCAGCTCTCCCCGAAAACAGCTGGAAGCCGGTCCGTTCGCCCGACCAGCAATGACAGGAGTATGCGCGAAGCGGAAATAACTGTCGGGAATCGGGGTCACGGGACTGTGTGATCCTAATCACACTGAAAATGCGTAGTTTTCCGCAAGGTGAGCAAACGAATGAATCAGGAACGATCAGGAAGGAAATAATCAGGAGGGAGCGATTAGGAGGGAGTGTGTCGGGAAAGAATTGCGTTACAGGTCAAGCACCGCTTGGATTGAGCTACCTTTAGTCGGCAAGCGGAAACGGAAGCCGAGTCTTTTGAATATGGTCTGGATGGCTAGGTTGTCTCGGAGCATTTCAGCCGTGAGGCGGTTCAGCTTCTCGACGCGCGCGATCGGGATGAGGCGGCGAAGCAATTCGGATCCAAGGCCTCGCCTCTGGTGTTGGTCTGAGACCAGAACGGCCACTTCCGCTTCTTTGCCTCCCTCCAGCTTATTAAGCCGGCCCACGCCCAAGATGTGCTGCGCTCCGGTTTTTGGATCTTTGTAATCCGCCACGAGCACTATTTCGCGTTCGTAATCGCCAAAGCAAATGCGAGCCAATCGCTCGTGGGCAGTCCTTCTATTGAGACTAAGGGAGCAGAAGTAGCGCAAGTACACAGTGCGGTCGGAAAGTGTTTCATGGAACTTAACCATCAACGGCTCATCTTGGGGGCGAATCGGACGGAACGTGACCTGAGTTCCATCGTTCAACGCCCACCGGGAGACGTATTGCGACGGATAGGGCCGTAGAGACGGCTTGGGAACATCCTCCACTTGACTAGTCTGATCCGTCGTACTACGCCTCACGACCTACTCACCCAACCGGCACGCCCTTGTAGACTCCGCACGTGGTTCACTCACTTGCACTCGCGGCTCAAACGTCTGTGTGACTGCAAGTACTTCCTCGCGCAAATTATCGAGCGGCGGATATCCCTGCGCCGTGCGGGCAGTCACGGCTTTTCGTGATGCCAATCACAATGGCGGTGCTACAATTCCTGCAAAGGTGCTTAATGCGCGCTCCATACGGCTTGAACATCATCGATAACTGCCTTGCCTGTCCGGTGCGCGAGGAACATCTGTTCTGCAATTTGCCCCTGCCCGCGGTGCGAAGACTGAACGAGATTAAGTCCACGGCTACCTACCCGAAGTCGGCGATGCTGTTTATCGAGGGTCAACAGCCGCGTGGAGTATTTGTCCTCTGCACCGGCAAGGTGAAACTATCCACCTCGTCCAGCGCAGGCAAGACCATCATCACCAAGATTTCCGAGCCCGGCGATGTTCTTGGGCTGAACGCGACGATCTCCAGCCGCCCCTACGAGGTCACGGCTGAAATGGTGGAGCCCGGGCAAGCTAATTTCATCGCCCGCGAGGCGTTGCTCCAATTTCTGCGGGAGCACGGAGAAGTCGCACTGCGAGTCGCAGAACAGCTCAGCCGAAACTATTACTCGGCCTACGAAGAGATTCGCACGTTGGGCTTAACCAGTTCGCCGGCAGAAAAGTTTGCCAAGTTGCTGCTTTCCTGGAACGCCAGTGCGGAACACACGAACGGTCCTGCACAGGTGAGGCTGACACTCACTCATGAGGAAATCGCCGAGATGATCGGCACCACACGCGAAACCGTCAGCCGCCTATTTTCGGAGTTCAAGAAGAAGCAGTTGCTGCAGCTGAAGGGTTCCACTTTGACCATTCGCAACCGAACCGCGCTGGAAAAGATGGTGCACTCCTAAGGGCAGTCTGCGCTCACATGTGCTTTGTAGTGGACGGATGTTGTTAGGTCCTCTGCTGTGCCGGATTCATTGTCGTGCCACAGCAGTGGCTGTGAGCCGGAACAACAACACTGTATGGACAGGCGAGTGTTGCTTCGTCCGCGAGAATCACCTATCCGGGTTTAGAACGTGGAAGCCGCACGGATAGCTCCCCTTTAATGTGATCGCCGTCACTCCAGTTAGTGCTCCGCGTCATGGCCTGGCAAGGCGGCTAGGGTTGATATTCGAATCAAGGCGAGCGACCGTCGGGCCGTTCGGATGAGGGGGACCAATGTCCTGGGAAGTTGAGTACAAGAGAAAGCTGCGAAACGCAGCAGAGGCACTGCGTTGTGTGCAATCGGGAATGCGTGTTTACATTCAGCCGGGCTGCGCCGAGCCTGAGACGTTGGTAGAGGCGCTGATCCGTCGGGCTCCTTTTGTGCACGACGTTGAAATCGTGCACATGATGACAATGGGAGCGGCCCCTTACGTCGCTACAGAGATGGCGGGGCACTTCCGGCACAACGCCATGTTTATCGGCGGCAATGTACGCGAAGCCGTCAATGAAGGGCGCGCTGACTATACGCCCATCAACCTGAGCGAGATCGAGGAACTGTTCGAGACCGGCGCCATGCCGCTCGATGTCGCCCTACTGCAGCTTTCTCCCCCCGACCCCCACGGATTTTGCAGCTTCGGTGTCGGTGTGGACACCTCGCTCACGGCCGCGAAGTGTGCCCGGTATGTAGTGGCTCAAATAAACGATCAGATGCCGCGAACTTACGGGGACAGCTTTATCCATGTGAATGACTTGGACGCCATTGTGGATTCGTCCCGGTCTCCGTGCGCCATGAAGGCGTATCCGCCAATCACCGAAACCCAGGTGGCCATCGCTCGCCATGTCGCAGGTTTGATTGAGCACGGTGCGGCTCTGCAGACTGGCATCGGCGGAATTCCAGATGCAGTCCTCCCGTTTCTAATGGACCGTAAAGATCTCGGGATTCACAGCGAACTGGTTTCCGACGGCGTCATTCCCTTGATCGACGCCGGCGTAATCAACGGTTCGCGCAAGAATTTCAAGCCGCGGAAGGTCATCTTGGGTTTTGCGATTGGCGGCAAACAGTTATTCGATTTTGTCGATAACAATCCGATCTTCGAGTTCCATCCCACGGCCTATACCAACAATCCCGAATTGATTGCCCGCAACGATAACATGGTGGCGATCAACTCTGCGTTGCAGATCGATCTCACCGGGCAGGTCTGCTCCGACTCAATCGGTAATCACTTCTATAGCGGCATCGGCGGCCAGGTCGATTTCCTGCGTGGCGCCTCGCGCTCCAAAGGGGGGAAGCCGATCATCGCCATACCTTCCTCTGCTAAGGACGGCACGATCTCGCGGATCGTACCGATGCTGAGCCCGGGGGCAGGCGTGGTGACGTCTCGTGGACTGGTTCGCTATGTGGTCACCGAATATGGGGTGGCTTATTTGCACGGCAAGAGCATTCGGGAACGTGCCAAAGCTCTGATCGACGTTGCACATCCCAAGTTCCGGGACGAACTCTATGAATTCTGCGAAAAAACCAAGTGGCTGCAGCGGCCTTTAGCTGCCGAGACAGTGGCAATGAGGTGAAACATGGCAACCGCGGCGTCGCGGTAGCGGCTCAGCCCCTGCCCATCTTATTTTTTGACCATTACCCAGTCGCAGCCCGACCACCAGTTAGTTTGACAGACCAGCATGTGAGGGAAATCACACTGCTGTATGTCCTGGAGCACAGCCAGACACTTCGCCCAGACTGACACTGGATCAGACGACATCGGCGCGTCTGGTTGACGAGTGCGCCAGCCGAGTCTTTTTTCGAGAGGCAGTAACCAGGAAGGTGTCTCATGATCTCACCATACGGAATGGAGATTGTTGAAAGTTGCCTTACGTGTAAATTGCGCGCGGACCGCATCTTCTGCGACCTGCAGCCTTCCGCGCTGCAGGCTTTTGACAACATCAAGTACCCGACTGCATATCCCGAGGGCGCCGTACTTTTTGTGCAAGGACAAGAGCCGCGTGGCATATTTGTGCTCTGCAAAGGCAATGTGAAGCTCTCCATCAGCGCTACCAATGGCAAAACTATGATCGTAAAGATTGCCGAGCCCGGGGAAGTGCTGGGGTTGAGCGCCACCGTCTCTGGCAGACCTTACGAAGTGACGGCGGAGACGATCGACCCCTGCCAGGTTAATTTCGTAAAGCGCAAGGATTTTCTTCGATTCCTGATAGATGACGTGCAGGTCTGTTTCAAAGTCGCGGAGCAGCTGAGCGAAAAATATCACAATGCTTGTAGTGAGCTGTGCTCACTGGGGCTGTCACATTCAGCAGCGGAGAAACTGGCTAAGCTGCTTCTTGAATGGAGCACCAAGAACGGGAGCAGTGGCAAACAAGAGTCACGCCTAAAAGTCAGACTCACCCAGGAGGAAATTGCGCAAATGATCGGAACCTCGCGGGAGACTGTTACGCGGCTGTTCGCTGAAATGAAGAAGTGCCAGATCATACAGTCAAAAGGCTCAACTCTGGTAATTCGCAACCCGGCGGTCCTGCGCGAAATAGCGAACCACAACTGAGTGGCCTTGAGTGCGACTTGGCAGTGTGATCCCGAAAACGAGTGCCTGGCTGACCATCACTCCTCCCCTCTACCCCTGAGTTCGTGACGGACGTCACAATTCCGAGTGATAACAGTCACCGCTGGCGGCCTGCACCTCTTCTATCGTTCAGTGCGGACAAGAAACACCACCTTAGCTTCAGACTGGGAGGAGGCAGCACAATGGCTTCGAACAGCAAAGGCCATCAGGCGCATCAGAATAAGCCCCGGTTGATCTTCTGGGAGCTGACCAAGGGCTGCAATCTGCGCTGCATCCACTGCCGGGCCAGTGCTACCGAACTGAGTTCTCCCTCCGACCTCTCCACTGAATCAGCACGCGACGTCATCGACCAGATTACTGCGGTGTCCAACCCCATTCTCGTATTGAGCGGCGGTGAGCCGTTGTTCCGCTCGGACATATTCCAGTTGGCCCGCTATGCCACGAAAAAGGGGCTGCGCGTGGCGCTCGCGACCAACGGCACATTGGTGACGAAAGAAGTCGCGCGCATAATCGTCGATTCCGGGGTGCGCCGCGTTGCTGTCAGTCTGGATGGGGCGGACGCACTGACGCATGATGCTTTCCGCGGAATTCCAGGCGCATTCGATGCCGCGATTGCCGGCTTCCGTAATCTGAAAAACCTGGGAATGTCAGTGCAAATCAATACCACTATCGCGCGTCACAATGCCCATCAGCTTCCGCAGGTGCTCGAACTCGCCAAATCGCTGGGAGCGGATGCTCTGCACACATTCTTATTGGTTCCGGTAGGTTGCGGCGTGGATATCGCCTCTGAGCAGATGGTCCCGCCGGAAGAATACGAGCAGATGCTCAACTGGTTCTACGAACGCTCTTTGGAAGGTGGTATCGAGCTGAAGGCGACTTGTGCGCCACATTATTTCCGCGTAGTTCGCCAACGGCGCGTCGCCGACCGCCGAGCCACGGCAGGCACACTCCAAGCCATGCTGCCAGTGTCTGCAGCCGCTGCGGATCCGAAAAGCATCGCGCCCACTGAGATGACTATGCCCGGCTCAACCGGGATCGAGCTCAGGCCTCATGGGGTTGGACAGCCTGTCGGACACCCGGGGACTCATCCCTCCGACATGAACGCCATGACCAAGGGATGCCTGGCAGGAACCGCCGTGTGTTTCATCTCACATCAGGGTGAAGTTTATCCCTGCGGCTATTTGCCGGCTCTAGCGGGAGACCTGAGGAAGCAGAGTTTCGCCGATATCTGGGAAAGTTCGTTCGTATTCAATCAGCTGCGCGATACAGACAACCTGAATGGGAAATGTGGCTGCTGCGAGTTCCGCAACATCTGCATGGGCTGCCGTGCCCGTGCCTTCGCCGCTACCGGCAACTACCTCGACGAGGAGCCATTCTGCGTCTACCAACCGCGTGGGAAAAACTCTGAAGGAAAAGTACGCGGTGGAGGAAATGGCCGGCTGAAGGTTTGTGTTCCAGCCCATATGAGGCGTTAACAAAGAACCCCGGAGCACTTGCCCCGGGGGTTTTCGGATCCTCGTTCGTCGACTCAGGCGGCAAACGTTTCCACGAAGTGCTCACAGAGCGTCGTCTCGAGGTTGTAGTACCTCACCTCGACCGGCGTAGTCAGGTATGGCTTCAGAATGTTGTACACCTTGGGATACCACTCTCTCTCATAGCGCTCGGCATCCGGCTTGGTCGTCCAAAGGCTGATCGTGAACCACTTCTCTTCTCTCATCTTCTCGGGGAAGAATGGCAGAATCTCCAAGAAGCCAGTCTGCTTCCTGAGAATCGGCAGGACTTCGTTCTTTGCGACCTTCACGAATTCTTCCTTCTTTTCCGGTTTGACTTCAAAATTAAGAATACGAGCAAACATGGGAGTGCTCCTTTTCGTTCGGATACGAACTGGTTGCAGGAGGGGGCTCGCGGCCCACAAAGGTTTCTGTGTTTTTCGAAGACCGGGAGCCCAGACCGAGTCGAAACTTACCATGATCGGCTTCATGGATGCGGTGACGCCTGAGCGTCATCGCAGTGATCTACCTCACAAAATCCAGCACCCACACAAAGGGGTCGGGTCATCTTTCTGCCTCGATGAGTTCCCTTCTGGGTGTGATTTGGATCACTGGCGGAAGTGATCGACGTCATGGAAGCTGGAGAGTCGCTCTGCCAGACTAGCTGCTGAAGAGGTGGCTTATGGGACAAGGTGATCGCGACATTTTGGAACTCCTCAAGTTTGAGCTGAACTTCGTGGAAGACGGGGGCTACGGGCGCTCTCCGCGTACCCCTTGGCGTCCTCTCTACATCTTCGAAGACTCACCCAGTTGCCCGAACCTGGGCGACCCTGCTCGGCCGCATCCCTGCAACGAGTGTCTGTGGCTGAAATTTGTTCCTGAGGAACTGCGCGATCAGGATTCACCGTGCCGGTTCGTCCCTCTTAATGAGAAAGGCGAGACCATCGATTATTTCTATCGCTGTGGCACACAGATCGAGTTGGAACAAGCCCTTGTCGCTTGGTTGCGCTGCCAGATCAGCCGGATCGAACAGCGGCTTGGGGACTCGACAGGGTTGCTGGAGGAGCGCACTGAATTTTCAAAGCTGGCGGAAGCCTTGTGAAATTGACATTTTCCGTTGGCCGAACGGGGTGGCACAACACGACGCAAGGGACCAAATTTTCTCGTCAAATAGGAACAGGCAGAGTCAAGGAATAAGTGCAAGTGAGTTTGCAACGCGGACTCGTGTCCGCGCGGAGGGAAAGCCATGACTCGCAGACAGACCGTATGGCGAATCGCCTTTGTTCTAGCAGTGGCGTGGTCTTTCGCCACCCCAATCGCCGGGTGCATCGATAATAAGGGCAAGAACACTTCGCACAACCAAGAAAGCTACACGCGCCCAATCGATCCCTCTCTCTACGTTGGCTCTGAAACCTGCAAGACCTGCCACCAGGACATCTTCAAGAACTTCGAGATCACTCCGCACTGGAAGACAACGATCAGCAAGAAGGGTCCGGAATGGCAGGGATGCGAGGGCTGTCACGGACCCGGCAAGGCACACGTTGATGGAGGCGGAGACAAGAGCAAGATCTTCATCTTCAATGGCAAGCCGGCGGAGCAGGTCAGCAAGCGATGCCTGGGGTGTCATGAATATGGAGAGGAGCACGCCAACTTCGACCGCTCTCAGCACAACACGAATGACGTAAGTTGCATTGCCTGCCACTCGCCGCATCACGCGAAGGAGAAACAGTTCCTGCTGGTAAACAAGCAGCCTGAATTGTGTTACAGCTGCCACAACGACAAGAAACAAGAGTTTAACCGGCCTTTCCGGCATCGGGTGGAGCAGGGTCTGATTCGATGCACAGACTGCCACAACCAGCACGGCGGTTTCCTAACCAAGCAACTGAGGGCTACGGCGGCACAGGACCAGGTTTGTTTCAAGTGTCACACTGACAAGGCGGGCCCGTTCGCTTTTGAACACCAGCCGGTTAAGACTGAAGGCTGCGCGGCTTGCCATCAGCCGCACGGTTCCACCAATCCGCGCCTGTTAAAACGCGCCCAGATGAATTTGCTGTGCCTGGAGTGCCATACCCTGACGCAGGACTCCAATGCACCGGGTCTGCCTTCATTCCACAATCAGAGCCAGAAATACCAGGCATGCACGGCTTGTCATGTGCAGATCCATGGTTCGAACTTTGACAAGGTGTTCTTCAGATAGGGGAAGCGATGAGCTACTCATCACTGCTTGGGATATCGAGAACAGAGGCTAACATGTTGCGCATTATCCCAGTGGGCTACCTGTGGCTGCTTGCCGCTATTCTGGGATTGCTGCCGGCGCTTGCCGCAGCGCAAACTTCCACCCCAACTGCGGAAGGGGTGGACAACGGCAACTACAACTATCAAGGGTCATTCGAGTTTGGATACAGATTTGTGAATACGAACGGCAGCCAGGCAGTCTATGACACCTTCGTCAACCAACAGCAAGGCCCGCGTTTGCTGGATCAGACACTGAGCATGCGCTCGCTGAATCACGAGGGCGTGCTGTTCGACAATCTTTTTCTAAGCAGTTTCGGGTGGGGAGGAGACCCCGAGAACGCCACTCGCCTGCGCATCTCCAAGAACAAGTGGTACAACTTCAACGCGATGTTCCGGCGGGACCAGAACGTCTGGGACTACAACCTGCTGGCTAACCCGCTGAATCCGCCAAATCCCTTCATTCAGGTCGCCGACTCGCCGCATGAGATGCTCACCACGCGGCGGATGTACGACTACAACGTGACGGTGCTGCCACAATCTGCCGTGCGCTTCCGCCTGGGATATACGCGCAACAACATGGAAGGGCCGGCTTTCAGCACCATTCACCAAGGCACCGACACAATTCTGTTCCAGAATACCCGTACGCTGCTGGATGGCTACCAAGCCGGCATTGATATCAGGCTGCTGCCGCGTACCAGCATCAGCTATGACCAGTTCCTGCAGTACTATCGAGGCGACAGTGCATGGAACGACCGCAATCTTGGTTTCCAGTTATCAAACGCCTCACCAGTCGATGCCGGCATCATCTACAATCCGGCGGCTAACCAACCATGCAGCAACATACCAACTCCCATCTTCGATACCACAACCACACCCTCGACACTGAAGCCGACTTGTAACGGATATCAAGGCTACAGCCGTTTTGCTCCGGTACGCACCTCCTATCCGACCGAGCAGCTTACCTTGCAATCGAGCTACTTCCGGCGGCTGGACTTGTCAGGGCGAGCTTCCTACAGTTCGTCAGATACTAAAGTGGATAACTTCGCCGAGAGTTTCCTGGGGCTGATTTCGCGCACTGGACAGAGAGCCTTTACCGTCGGCGGAACATCAAGGGCGAAGCGTGTGGTGGCGAACGCGGATTTTGGCGTCACTGTTCGAATCACCGACAAACTTCGATTAACCGACAGCTTCCGCTTTTCGAACTTCCGGATTCCAAGCTCCTGGGACCAATCCCAACTCAGTTTCTTCAGTGGCATCAGCCCAGCCAGTATGCTGAATCCCGTGGTTGTCTTCGATCCCACGGTTTGCCCGGCCAATCCAGCAGCCTGCCCACAACATGGCAGCAGCGCTCCAGCGGATGTGGCCGGCACCAGCTTCGCTAGGTTCCTGGGCCAGGACTCGAAGTACAACACGATCGAAGCAGAATATGAGTTCTCCCGGCATTTCGGCGGACACTTGGGTTACCGCTATGGGCGCCGCACTATTCCGGTGCATGTGCTCACCACCACCACCGAATCGTTCTACCCGACAAATCCTAACCGCGGCGACTGCACCGGGCTGCCGCTCAACCCCGATGGCAGCTGTTCGTTCTCAGGGATTATTGACACTGGAGATGATCGTATCCGGGTCAATGAGCACTCGGTTCTTTTTGGACTATGGGCACATCCAAATGATACTTTGCGGATGATTTTCGATATGGAAGTATTTTCCGGCGACAATTCACCGACCCGTACCACGCCAAGGAACTTGCAACGTTACAAGACGCGGATCAACTACAAGCCTAAGGAGTGGGTGAATGTCTCGGGTACCGTGAACATCTTGGAGAGCCGCAACAACATAACCGATGTGTTTCATCGCGAGCACGACCGCAATTATGGATTTACTCTGGCGCTGAATCCGAATCCAAGATACGGCTTCGAGTTCGGCTATGATTATGACGACATTTTCTCGACCACGAACATCTGTTACGTGATTGGCTCCGTGCCTCCCCCGGGCTCGACCATCTGCAGCGGTAGCGGCGCGTCGTTCATTTCCGGGCTCTCGTTGTACGACAACAAGATCAATTTCGGCTACGTGAATTTCATGTTCAAACCGATGAAGCGGGTAACCGCGAATCTGGGCTACAACCTGACCAGTACCAGCGGAAACACGACGATCCTGAGTCCCACACCTAATACCTTGGGTCCGCTGGGTCTGAACTTCCATAAGCCGGCCGCCTGGGTGGATGTAGATCTGGTAAAGGGCATAACCTGGCGGTCTGCTTGGGGCTATTACGACTACAACGAAAAATCTAATCCAGGGCCATTGCCGGCGCGCGATTTCCATAGCAACTCGGCGACGCTCTCGTTGCGCTATGCGTTTTGACAATGATTTGATCATGAGGATATTTATGAGAGCGAACAAATTCGGACGCGGCGCGTTACTAGTGGCGACGGGAATGCTTTTGAGTTCATCGAGTATGCCGCTGGTCGCGCAGGATCCGGCGGCCATCTACAAGACCAAGTGTTCAGTCTGTCATGGCCCAGATGGAAAGGGCGACACGGTGGTGGGGAAAAGACTTGGGGCGCGGGATTTCGCGTCCCCGGAAGTTCAGACACAGAGCGATGATGAGCTCGCTGCCATCATCATTGACGGTAAAAACAAGATGCCTGGTTACAAGAAGAGCCTTAAACCAGAACAAGTCAAAGAGGTAGTGAGGTTGGTACGCACCTTCGAAAAAAAATAGGCGAGGGATAGCCAGTATCCTGCCGGGAGAGTCAAATAGCGGACATGTCGCTTCCGACCACCCTTCTTCTTTCACTGATCCTGTTCAGCGCCGTGTTGGTAAGTGTGCTGGTGGCGCTGCCTGGCATCACTGCATCCCGAGGCGGAAAGATCCTGGCATTCCTGGTTTTATTTGTGCTGCCATTGCTGTGTATGGCAATCGGTGTCTCCTCCGAGGTGGAGCGGTCGAAGAGCACCAGCTTCTGTTTATCTTGCCACGTTATGGAGCCCTACGGTCGCAGCCTAAGAGTGGACGATCCCTCTTATCTGGCGGCCGCGCACTTCGAGAACCATCGGGTCCCCGCCGATGAGGCTTGCTATACCTGTCACACTGATTACGCGATGTTTGGCGGAGTGCGCGCGAAGCTGCACGGCCTCAAGCATGTTTATGTGCAGTATCTCGGTAAACTGCCGCAGCAGATCCATCTCTACGAACCCTATAACAATCGGGAATGCTTGCACTGTCACTTGGGCGCAAGATCGTTTGAGGAAGGCGCAGTGCACAACGCCGATCCGGAGTTGCTGCCGGCAGTGAAAGCGAACAAGATGTCCTGCCTGTCGAGCGGTTGCCATGACGTGGTCCATAACATTTCCAACTTGGACAAGGCTAAATTCTGGAAAGGTGCGAACTAATGGCCGCCACCTCCGCCCTTCAAAAACGGCTAAGAATCGCGGGCATCTTCGTGATAGTGGGCTTGGTGATCGAAGCAATTTGTCTGCTTTGGGCGAGGCCTATCGCCTTTGTTGTTATGGTCGTGATCGGCGGTTTATTCAGCGCAATCGGGGTCATCGTATTTCTTTATTCGATCGTGTCAGGCCCCCAAGAATGACAGACCATTCGTGAGTTCCTTGTCTGCAATCGCAGCACCGTAGCCGTGAATGAAAGCGACCTGGTACGTGCCCTTCCTCCGGTGGTCGCAACCATTGGGACCTCTGCCGTTGATCAGTCTGAGGTGGGCGGATTGCCATGCGATGCTTTTCGCTGTGCCGCTCTGTGATTCTAATCACAACATCAAGTGCCTCACGTCATGGGCTCCGCGAATTGTACCCGCTACAGTCGATGCAGGAAGGAGGCAGCCATGCCGCAAACTTCTCACGGCTCATTAATGGAGCAGGAAACCAGCATTTCCACAATGAAGGCACTCGTGTTCCGCGGGCCAAACGATATCCGTCTGGAAACCATGCCCATTCCCCGGGCCAGCGCCGGAGAAGCGGTCATCCGCATCACGCTCACCACCATCTGTGGCACAGATCTTCATATTTTGAAAGGCGAATATCCCGTCAACGCCGGTCTGATCATCGGCCACGAGCCAGTCGGCGTCATTCACGAAATCGGGAACGGCGTAACCGGCAGACTCTCAACCCCACACAACCCCACAATAAGCGGCTCGCTTGGCAGCTGAGACGAGGCTCTCCACAGCGCTGACCAGACATTGCCTTGGTTATTGCCTCAAGCATTGCGGCTGGTTTGGGGCGTTTGTCGTTACTGATCCGGTAATCCAGTAGTGCCGATTATTTCGCCAAGGCGAACCCCTGGGCGATTCGAACTCGCGGCTTCACTCCGAAGATTTTACTTCCTCAAAGCTGAACTGCTTGTCGAGCTTATCGTATGGCTATCGTCGACCTCGACATACGGTTGTCGGGCTGAATTTCTGGGCATTAGAAGCGGCTTGGGCGGCCAACTGGCATGCCGGAAACTGGTATACCGGGAATAAGAGCAGCCGCAACGGCGAGAGAACTCGCGGCTTCACGGAGACACTCCTTAATCGGCGGACATGGATCGAGATTTTACCAGCAGCCAACGCGAGCTGTCAGGGCTGCGGAGGAACGCACTCTAGCGATAATTCGTACCCATAACTTCGCTGAGACAAGATTTGAGCCTGCCGAATATTTCCAATCTGGTATAGCATCCACTGGACGAGGTTCACCATGACAACGATCGCAACCTCACCGCGAAGTGATGTAACCACAGTGGCCCAACCGCAAGCGGCAAGCGGTCTGGCAATCGTGCGACTGACAATCGGCGCGATGTTCGTGTGGGTCTTTTTTGAGAATCTAGGAAAAGGCCTGTACACACCGGCGGGTTACGCGGGTCTGATCAATTACTACATCAAGGCGAGCCATTCCCCGGCTGCATGGAAGGCGGTGATGGCCCTGGCGGCAAACCACGCGGCGATGGCTGCTCCCATGCAGGCGATGACCGAGATCTGTCTCGGTATCCTGCTCGTCATCGGTCTGCTTACCCGACCGGCCGCATTTGTGGCTTTTCTGTATCTCGGCAGTCTTTGGATTTCGGAGTGGGGCACCACGTGGATCTGGGAACTGCTGGTTCCGGTGCTCGCATCGCTCGGGCTCGCTATCGGACGCGCCGGCCGGAGATGGGGCGTTGACGCGTTTCTGTCGCAACGGTGGCCATCTTCTTCCTGGTGGTGATTGGGCCTGGGTCATCTGAATGAAGATCACTTGAACGAAGATCACTTGAATCACGATCACATGCGAGTGTCCGTCATCATCCCTACCCATAATGAAGCGCAGGCGATTGCGCGCGTTTTAGCGGATCTCCCGTCCGACCTCACCACGGAGGTCATCGTTGTCGACAGCAACTCGAATGACGGGACGCCCGAGATCGCCGCAAGAATGGGAGCCCGGGTCGTTCAGGAACCGCGCCGCGGCTATGGGCGAGCGTGCCTCACGGGTCTGGCCACGGCAAATTCCCCTGACGTGGTTGTGTTCCTTGATGGCGATTACAGCGATCGGCCCTCGGAACTGCCGATTCTATTAGCGCCAATCGTTGACGGGCGTGCGGACATCACGCTCGGTTCCCGCCTGCAGGGGCGGCGTTCTGCTGGGGCCCTGCCGTGGCATCAGGTGTTTGGTAATCGCCTCGCTGCTGGCCTGATCAGACTTCTATATGGTTTGAAAATCACCGATCTCGGCCCGTTTCGCGCTGGCCGCGCAGATGTACTACGCGCGCTCGCCCTCGAAGAGACCACCTATGGCTGGGCGGTTGAGATGATTCTCAAAGGCGCCCTGGCTGGATTCCGCGTAGTTGAAGTCCCGGTGAGCTACTACCCGCGCATCGGAAAATCGAAGATCAGCGGTACACTGAAGGGCACAGTCGGCGCCGCGTGGTTCATTCTCAGCTTGATCGTGCGCTATTATTTCCGACGGCGAAGAGCTGGTTTGTCGTCGTTCCTGTAGTGATCTTTTCGGGATTGTGGATGCGCCAAGGCCATGTCCTTCGACGACTCATTTCGAAGAGATCGGCGGGCTGGACAGGTTCGTACTCGAACCTGTGATCTTCGATTCGGCGGATGACGACGACGAAATTCGGAAAGGCGTTGTGACCTATCCTCCCGTTGACGCTAGCCGATTCGTGTATCGCATGAGAGGCGCTTAGACGAGTTCCAGCCGAACCTGACGACCGACAACGGCCGCAGCTTTTTGAAGAGTGCCCAGGGTCACGGCATCGTTCTCGGGATCAAGGAGCCGGTCGAGCGCGGCTCGGCTCGTATGCATCCGGCGTGCCATCTCGACCTTGGTCAGGCCTTTTTGCCGCATGGCAGCCGCAACCTGGCGGGCAACGACCCGTTTGATCGCGGTGGCGCTAACTTTCTCATAGAGGCCTTCCTCGCGAAGCCAGTTGTCGAAGGTCGATCCGATATTCTTCTTTTTCATGATTCCGTCCCCTTCTTCCGTTTCAGCGCCAGATCGATTTCTCGTTTAGGTGTTTGTTGCGTTTTCTTCATGAAGCCATGCAGGAGCACCATACAATCTTTCTCAACGCAAAAAATCACGCGGGCGATTCGACCCTGCGGCAAGCTGCTTCGGACTTCCCACAGCTCGCGGCCGAGCGCGCGTACCAGCGGCATACCAATCGGCCAAGAAAACTCGACATCCTTGATGTCTTCGCCGATGGTCCTTCGATCCTCTGCGTCCAGGCTCTTAAGCCATTCCCGCACCGGCTCCCGCCCGCTATCGGACCGATAAAACCGGGCCGGCAATCGCTTTAGAGCGCGTCCGTTCATTAGGTATTGTACCAATTGTGATACATCAAGTCAAGGAGCTTGCACGAGGGGATACTTCTCGCGCTCCAGCAGGGAGTGAGCTACCACCCGCGAATCGGAAAGTCGAAGATTAGCGGCACGCTGAAGGGCACGGTCGGGGCTGGCTGGTTCATTCTCAGCTTGATAGTGCGCTATTACTTCCGGCGGCGGAGGGCTGGGACACCGAGTGCAGCGTAGGGTCCGCGTAAAATTTCATGAAATCCGCCGAGTGCCTCTATTCCGATTCAGGCGCTGCACTAGGAGCCTTTCCCCAAATAGAAATAAAGGCATGGCCACAGTCATTAATTTCACTGTCAAAGCCAAGTTTGAAATAACTATTCTGCATCCACAGCAACTTGATTATGAGGTGATGACCGAGGTGCAAGGCGAACCGCGCTTCATCTTCGGAAATATCTTTGTAGGTGTAGCCACCGTTTTTCTTGATTAGTCTGCGTTCAATTCCCAGCATGTTCGCATGTGATTGAGCAGTTCCTTCAAGGTAGAACTGGGGATAGAGCACTTCTAAGGAGGGTTCCACAGCCCTAGCCATCACGTCTAAGCTGACGCGAGTCCAAGCATCTTGTGTCACGGGTTGGCCGCACTTGGAACAGGCGGACTGTTTCCGCTTAGCCTGCGCTGCGGCCGCATCCGACTTAATGCGCTGCATGAATTCGTCATCGTAGCGCCCCTTCATCTCGGGAACAGCCCTCAGCAACCGAGTAAGATAGGCGAGTTTCGTAATTGAGGACGATTCGACAAAGGCACGGGATTCGGACGGGTTTCCAGCAATATACATTGCCGTCACCACGCGCTCGTACATGCCCCGCACGATCTTGTAGGAGCCAAATCCTCGCCGTTTCCGCTAAGCGTGCAGATTTCTCCAAAATCGTCTGCCGCCATCCTGCCAAGGTAAAAGATGACCCGGTCGGCCATTATCTTGTCCTCGAAGGCAATGACCGCTGGATCATCATCAGGCAAATGCAAGAGTGCCTGCCGCTCACTTTCACTTGGAGGGGCAAGGGAACGGATGAAAACTCTGCTATAAAGCGCGAAAAGCTTCGGGAATTCTTCTAGAAACGTCCGGTTCCGCTCAATAAATCGTTTTTGAGCTTCAATATCACCGACACCAATGGGAAATGTAGACATCTTTTTCCTCCATAGCTTGCCACGAAACCGTGAAATGAGCCTTAACAAACATGAAGCGATCGTCATGGACGAGACTTCCTTCCTTTTCGAGGATATGCTTTTTGACTGCCCGATGATGTCCGGTGTGTTCAGAAGTCCGAAATTGCGCAAATGTTAGAATCCGCGAGTGTAGAGGAGTTGAACCCATGACCGTAGATAAATGGGAGATGTTGGAGTCTAGAGTCATCAGGCTTGAGAAGCAGAATCGATGGCTGAGAGCTGTGTGCCTAATCGCAGGTCTCGCTATCATTTGTGCTCTAACGCTTGGGCAATCAAAGGCCGTAAACACGGTGGAAGCTCAACGATTTGTGCTCAAGAGTGCGAAGGGAGAAGTGCGGGCAGAATTGACCACACTAGATGGCGATTATCCAAGACTGAGCTTAGTAAGTCCGGACGGAGGGAAGGTCACGCAACTTAGTCCTCTTGGCGTTTCTGTCATCGACAAGGGCCTACTAGGGAAACTCCCTCTTGCGCATTTCGGCAACACCGGCCTTTACTTCACTGATAAACAGGGGCGCGTAGTGATTGAACTAGGCGGTGCATCAACGTCTTCTCCGCAACTTGCACCCAATCCGGAAATGACTATTTTCAACGAAAAGGGCCAACCTGCTTGGCATGCTCCTTAATCATCGGCGGCTCTTTTGGCTCGGTGATGGGAGCCCGGTGGTCGCAGGCCTCATCGCCGCCAAATCCAGCTTCCCCGGAAATACGGGGCCACGCAATATAAAAGGGCGCCCCTTTCAGAGTAGGCTGCAGTTGCAGTGGCAACAGTAACTACAACGAACGAAAGGCCGGTGGCCCATTCAAGCCCGGTTTTGGCTTGAGTGGGGCAGCTCCCGCTTCTTTGCTTCCATCATGACTCGTCGCAATATCCGGTTGATCCGTGTCTGGTATCCCGGCCCTTTGGACTTGAACCAGTCCACCACTTCGCAATCCACGCGCAATGAGATCCTCTGCTTCCGGGGACGATTCCAGCGTGGCTCCGCTTCCGTCTCCCCACTCGCCAGCCGAAAGAGATCATCCTCAACCGACCCATGCAGCCGGGCAATCCGTCGTGAGTGCGGCATCCTCCGCCTTGTTTTCTTAGTCTTTGCTGTCATGACGCTATTGTATGCCCTTTATGTCATGACGTTATGTTCCCGCAGGAACATTTGGCGGGCGGCCCACTCAAGCCAAAACCGGGCTTGAGTGCGCCACCCTTCGTATATTATTGCCCCAACAATCTATGGAATCTTCAAGCGAGATGGCGGTGCGCTCGTCAGGCAGTGACCGTGTGCTGGTAATCATGGCGAAAGCACCGAGACCGGGTGCGGTCAAGACCCGCCTGGCGCACAGCCTTTCTCCCGAGGCTGTCAGTGATTTTTATTGCTGCCTTCTGGAGGACACGTTGGCGTTGGCGCGGTCATTGAGCGATGTGGAAGTTGCCATCATGTGCCCGGACTCGGACGTCAACGAGCTGGCGCTATTGGCAGGCAACCAAGCGAGCGTAGTTGCGCAGAAAGGTGAAGGCCTTGCCGCAGGCCTCGATTCGGTGTTTGCCCACTTCGCCGAAGGTCATCAACGAAGTACCATTGCCTTCAACAGCGACAGCCCACACCTGCCGCGTTCTCTTCTCGAAGGCGCGTTCGAAACGCTGGCCGCACATGACGTAGTCGTTGGACCAACGCACGACGGAGGCTACTATCTCGTCGGGGCAAAGGCTTCTCATCCTACGCTCTTCGCAGGTGACGGAATGGGCACTAGCAGCGCGCTGGAGAGACTCCTGTCGCGCGCACGAGCTCTTGAGCTTTCCGTAGGTTTCGCAGATCGCTTTTATGACATCGACGTCGCAGACGACTTGAGTCGACTCGCAGGGGAGTTGCGTTTGGCTCCAGCAAGGGCGCCACGCACCGCGGCGTGGCTTAAAGAGTGGGAGCTGGCGGCGGGGCATTCTCGGACAATATCTGGGACAAGCTCCCGGACGGGCACGGGAGAATTGTAATAGTACTAATGAAGATCACCCCCGAGTGGAGAGTGTACATACTCGGCGCCACGTTGTGCGTGGCGCTAACCATCTGCTCACGCAACTTCGGCGACAGAGGTGGACCGTACTTCATGGCCTCTTTGACGCTTGCGGGCGTCGTCTACCTGTTGGCGATCCGTGAGTTTTTCGCTACGCCCAAATTTGAACGAAGCGTTTCCCGGCGCGTTGTCGTCATCGGGCTCGTCCTGGCTGCTGTGTGGCACGTTGAATTTCTTCGGCTGCCACCGGGCGACGATGATGATATTCATCGCTATGTTTGGGATGGCCGCCTGCAGAGGCTCGGCTACAACCCCTATATTGTCGTTCCCAGCGATCCTGCCGTTAAAGGGCTGCATACCGCGGAAACTCGCAGCTTGAACAACCCGGATCTGCCGAGCCCATATCCAGCAGGGGCGCAGCTTTTTTTCCGCGCAGTAACCGCGATTCAGGAGTCGACATTTGCACTGAAAGTAGCATTTGTGGCTTGCGAGTTCGTAATTGTTTTCGTGTTGCTCGATGTCTTGCGTTCTACCCGGCGGGGAGAGCACCTGGTTCTCGCGTTCGCCTGGAACCCATTGTTGGCCATTGAGGTGGCGGGAAGCGGTCACGTTGACATTGTTGGCGCGCTATTATTGGTGGTGTCCGCCGCCGCGCTAGTGCGCCGATGGCGGGCGACTGCGGCCGTCGGACTTGGGCTGGCGATAGCGGTGAAATTGCTGCCGGTCGTACTCTTGCCCATCTACTGGAAGCGGGTTCGCATTCGCGACGCTGCGCTGGCGGCAGCCGTGGTCGGACTCCTGTACGTGCCATTTCTTAGTCATTCATTTTTCAACCATGGCCGCATTCCGATCGGTTCGCTGGGTACGTATGTGCAGAATTTTCGGTTTAATGGTCCCGTGTTTGCGGCACTCCATCGAGTGGCACCTCCGCAGTTGCTAGCGGGGCTGGCAGTGCTCGTCGGATTGGTGACCGCAACCTGGCAAAGAAGCAGAGAGCGTGAGTGGTCGCCGGACAAAGGAACCTTAACCACAGAGGACACAGAGCTACACAGAGGAAACACTGTGGCATCTCCTCTGTGTGACTCTGTGTCCTCTGTGGTTCAAGGTTTTGAATTTGCCTGGCCGATGGCAGCGACTCTTTTGTGTGCACCCGCCGTATTCCCGTGGTATCTTCTCTGGCTGCTGCCATTTCTGACGTCGGCCTCGACGCTGCTGATCATCATCTGGACTGTGAGCATTATCCCCACCTACGTCATGTGGCACTTGCGCGCACTTGGGCGTCCGTGGGGGTCGCTTCCTGGTTGGGTAATGCTGCTGGAATATGGATGCGTGGCAGGGGCTGGTGCAATTCTCGCTTTGCGCCGGATTACCCAATCGAGTTATGAGTGTGGTAAACGTTCGAGGTAACGAAAATCTACTGCATCGCGTGATGCGGCCGGGAGCCACATTTGCCACACTGGCCCCATAACGAATGAGGAGTGAACTCTATGACAAATACCCGCCGTCTAACGATGATCGGCTTTCTGCTTTGCGGAGTGCTGGTCTCTGCTCTAACCTCCTGGGCGCAGGCGCCGCAGCGGGCGCCAATTCTCGACCAGGTTGCCAAGACCTTCGGTATCGATTCGTGGGACAAAGTCGAGGCGATCCGCTACACCTGGAACGGGGAAATCACCGGACTCTTCAAGATTTCTCACAAGTGGGAGTGGGAGCCCAAAACCAATAAGGTCTCCTACGAAGGGATGGACAAAGACGGCAAGCCGGTCAAGGTTTCCTACGTGCGCACCGACCTCAGCAGCCAATCCGACGCCGTGAAAAATCAGATCGATCCGAGTTTCATCAATGACAACTATTGGGTCCTGTTCCCTTTCCATGCTTATTGGGACAAGAGCGCCAGCGCGATCGATCAGGGCAAGTTTAACCTGCCAGTGGGCCGCGGCATGGCCGAGCTGATCCCGGTGAAGTATCCCGCAGATGGCGGTTACACGCCCGGCGACACCTGGGATCTCTACGTCGGTAAAGACAACCGCGTCGTGTACTTTGTCTACCACCGCGGCGGGGCCAAGCCGCCGAGCCGCGTCCTCGCAACGTGGGCAGGCTACAAAAAGGCAGGTCCAATTCTGTTCTCAACCGAGCATCGCGGCTTCGCCGATGGCAAGCCCCTG
>Ga0070697_100000329_pt1 | contig 37290 bp, 31 predicted proteins | sample KBSK1501metaG_FD_65475 | JGI IMG/M metagenome (GOLD analysis project Ga0070697, IMG submission 65475) | Corn, switchgrass and miscanthus rhizosphere microbial communities from Kellogg Biological Station, Michigan, USA - KBS K1-50-1 metaG | ecosystem: Host-associated > Plants > Roots >...
TCCTGGAAACACCGGTAACCGGCCAGATAACGGTGGCGGCCGCCGCCGACCTGAACGCTGCCTTAAACCAGATTGCCTCTACTTATCAGAAACGTACCGGCAAGGAGGTGCGGCTGGTTTTCGGCGCTTCCGGCAATCTGTTCAGCCAAATCCAGAACGGCGCACCTTTCGACCTGTTCTTGTCCGCTGATCTCGACTATCCGAAGAAGCTGGTCGATGCGGGACTGGCAGACGGCTCCTCGCTCTACACCTACGGCATAGGCCGGCTGATACTCTGGGTTCCCGCGTCGTCGCCATTGGACGTTCAACATCGCGGAGTGCAGGTGCTGCTCGACCCTAGGGTCAAGAAAATCGCCATCGCAAATCCACAACACGCGCCCTACGGACGAGCTGCGGTCGCGGCCCTGAGGAATCTGGGAATTTACGATAAGATCAGCGACCGCCTGGTGCTCGGAGAGAACGTGTCGCAAGCGACGCAGTTCGTTGAGTCCGGCAACGCGCAGGCCGGGCTCGTAGCCTACTCACACGCGGTGGCCCCGGTTATGAAAAATAAGGGCAAGTACTGGGAATTTCCTGCGGATTCGCATCCGCGGTTGGAGCAGGCTGCCGTGCTGCTGTCACATTCGCAGCACAAGAAAGAGGCCGCAGAATTTCTTGATTACCTGAAGACCCCGGAAGCAATCTCTGTACTCCGGCAATTCGGCTTTTCCATGCCACAGGAAAAACCTTGATGGACTGGCAGGCGTTCACCCTCACCATCCGTCTGGCAGTAGTAGTGGCTGTAGTGCTGATGGTGATCGGAATTCCCATCGCCTACTGGATCACGTACTCGCGGTGGCGCTGGAAATTTCTGGCCGAAGCGGTGGTCGCCCTGCCGATCGTGTTGCCACCGACCGTCCTCGGATTCTACCTGCTGGTTGCCCTGGGACCGCGCAGCCCGCTTGGCCGCTGGTGGCAGACACTTACCGGCCACACCCTCGCCTTCACTTTCGAAGGGCTGGTGATCGGATCGATTCTCTACAGCTTGCCATTTGCCGTGCAGCCCTTCGCGGCATCTTTCGGGAGCGTGGACCGCAAGTTGATTGCCGCCTCGGCCACGCTGGGCGCCTCGCGACTGCGGACTTTCTTTCGCGTGATTCTGCCGCTGTCGCTCTCCGGCGTGGTGACTGGTGTGGCCTTGAGCTTCGCCCACACCATGGGAGAATTCGGCGTCGTACTCATGATCGGCGGCAACATTCCCGGAGTCACGCGCACGGTATCAATTGACATCTACGACCAGGTCCAGGCTTTCAACTACCGAGGCGCCAATCTCACTGCGGCCGTGCTGCTGGTCATTTCCTTCACCGTACTTGCCGTCGTGTATGGGTTAAACCGGAGGGTGTGGGCGGTATGGCCATGGAAGTAAGCCAATAACGTGACATTGCCGGCATATGCATCCAAGCACTGCGCCCTCAACGGTATACGGCATTTAGTACATACAATGTAAGATGTACAAAATGTTCCACGTGGAACACTTATGTGTGGGGAAATAATGGCGGAGAGGGTGGGATTTGAACCCACGATACCCGTTAAGGTATGTCCGCTTTCGAGGCGGATCGTTTCAACCGCTCACGCACCTCTCCGGAAAACAATTCTCAGTTGTCAGTTCTCGGTTCTCAGTCAGTCAAGTCCTTCGCTGGCGGCGGCTCCGAAAAAACGCCTGCAACAACTCTGCGCATCTGCCCGCCAGCACGCCACCTGTCACTTCCATTTGATGATTGAGGCCGGGATGATTCAGCACCTGCATCACCGAATGAACTGCTCCCGCTTTGGGATCGTCCGCGCCGTAGACCAAGCGCTTAAGCCTCGCATGCACCATAGCTCCGGCGCACATCGCACACGGTTCAATTGTAACAAAGAGTTCGCAGTCTCCCAGGCGGTGGTTGCCTATGGCGGTACCGGCCTCGCGCAGGGCGATAACCTCTGCGTGGGCCGTAGGGTCAGAGTCGGCAAGGTTTCGGTTCCAGGCCTGTCCTACAATTTTGTCCTTACAGACGACGACGGCCCCGACCGGCACCTCGCCGGCATCCAGCGCGCGCTGGGCGGCGCGGAGAGCTTCCTGCATCCAGAGTTCGTCAGAGTTGCTGGCTGTCAAGGCAAATGTCTGTAGATTGTACGGTAGCCAGCAGGTGGACGGCATCTTCTTTTGGAAAGCTTCCTCCTACAGCAGCCATCGCACGCGGAGGCTCGCCGGCTGGGCGGTTTCCCGCATGGGGTGATTCCGAGGCCCTGCTTGGGTAGGGCCTGAACACCTCGATGGCCGTGGTATCCTAAGTCGGTATGGGAATGACCAGCATTCTGCGAAAAATCTTCTTTCTTGACCTGCTTCAGGGGCTGAAGGTCACATTCCGCTACCAGGATCCCAAGGAGATTTATACCGAGCAGTATCCGCTGCAGCGACCGCAGGTGGCCGAGCGGTATCGGGGAGCGCCACGGCTGAACGTCAATCCTGATAACAGCGAGACCATGTGCATTGCCTGCGATCTGTGCGCGCTGGCCTGCCCTGAAAATCTCATCGTGGTCTCGAGCGAGCGCAACGAAAAGACCCGTCGCAAGGAGCTCACCAACTTTACCTACGACCTGAGCCGTTGCATGTTCTGCGGATTGTGCGAGGACGCCTGTCCCACTGACGCGTTGGAGTTGACCCAGGATTTCGAGTTGGCCAACTACACGCGCGAAGGCATGATCTGGAATCGCGAGATGCTGGAGAAGGGCCCTCAGCCGACGCAGTATCGGAAGTAGCAGTTCGAAACTCTTTTTGCATTGCCGCTCTTGGCGAGAGCGCTGCCATTGGCCTTCCTGGTTGAAGAACGACCTCATGGCTTCTGCAGAGCATCCCTCGTGTGGGTCAAGGTGAATGCCAGGGATTCCTGGGGAATGCTGGTAATAAACGGACGAATCAGCCATCCGAATCCGGCAGGAATGCCGCGGGTAAGAGAGATGGCTTCGAGCTGGATATAGACTCCGCCGTCCCGCTCATAGAAGCGCCAATAAGAGTACAACCTCCACAAGTACCCGCTATCGCTCCCTACTGGCTTTTCCGCTCCATCAGGCTGGTCGGCGTTTTCGATCTCCGCAATACGGGTACTCAGGGCGCGGCTGCTGGAACGAGCTGGGTCAAGAGTTGTGTATTTTACGTCGTATTCCGTATTCAGAAGTACAGTCACGATCTTGTGCTTGCGCAGGCGCAGGAAGATCTTGAAGTCGTCACCATTACGTAGCAGAAGCTTGGAGCGCTGCACATCGGGGGCATAATACTTTTCCTGGTGGTCGTAATCCTGGAGGAATGCCAGCGTTTTTTTGAGCGTAGTTCCCTTGACGAAAGCCACGCCGCGCCAGTGGTGGATCATGCCGCTCGAAACGAGTATGGGCTTGCCGTTTTCGAGCGTCTGGAGTTGTTCGGTGATCACTTCTCCTGCGCGCAGCCGGGTGTAGTCGGCGTCACGCTGGTCGGCGGGAAGGCCGTCCATCCGCAAGAATCTTCCTGACAGATCGGTGGCCATCCGTTGTTCGGTGAGTTGGACGTAGTGATCGAAGGCAGCAGCCGTGGCCGGTTTTAGATCGGCAGCGTTCACCGCTCGCGACCCCAACACCATCGCTACCAGCAGAAGGTAACGCAACATACTAGCTCTCCGCTTACTTGCCGCCAATCAAACGCGACGCCAGACCCGTGGCCAGCGGGGCCATGATCGCAATCTGGGGACCAAAGCTCCTCCAGTCGCGGATTTGCAGCTGCAAAAGATCATCGAGCTTTTCGCGATCTTCAGCCCATTTTTCGACTGACTCGGCTCCCCGGTCTTTTTTCCCCGCGGCTTTGGGAGCGTCGGGGAGTACCCCAGGGACAATCGAGTCACGAACGTTAGCTCCTAAGGTACGAAGGGCAAGATAGGCGGGAGTATAGGCCATGCCCAGCAGAACGGTAAACACCCCGCCAAATATGATTATCAGATCTTGTGGGAAAAAGTTGTGTTCACAGGCCGTCTTGACGAAAGCTCTGCTGGCGTTGAGGCTCAGCGTGCCCAGCGTGAGCACGATCCCAGTAACAGTCAGAAAATTCCCCAGATACTCGCGAAGCCGCAGATAGCAATTAAGATGCGCCCTGTTGGCCAGACCGGTCACTGGCCGTGAGCTGTACACGGCGATCTCGACCACCCACATCGCCGAAACCCCCAAGCCGCCGAGGACAAAGCCCAGCACTCCGGCGTCCCGTATGTTGATCTGGCCTTGATAGGCGCCCAAGTCCCAATCTGGTTGAACCCGCCTGACGATGAGATACCAGACACCGACTGCCGCCAACACAGATAAGAATCGAGCCATGATCGCGACCCAGTAATACCACCGGAGTTTTCCGAGCGATGGGCCGTTCTTAAGCGATGGGCCGTTCTTACCTGACCAGATCTGCCAAACCCATTCGCCGCATAAAGATCCAAGGTATCCCCATAGCCCCGCCTGCCCGACCATCAATGCAACCAATACGTAAAACTTACCCGTGAGTTCTTCCGGAGCCGAAGCCACGCCCCCAATTCCCTTCCAGTGAAAGCCGAACATGATTGTCAATTCGGCCGCGACACAAAGGAGGCTGATGGGCGCAATGTACATCCACCTCCAGGTTGGCATACCCACATCTCCGTGAGATGAGAAACCTTTCGCGGACCCATAGGATATAACGCAATGAGGACAATCGGTTAGTAGAAACTTATCTCATGGCTCGGCTCATATCCTATGTTCATATCTTGTGTGCTACGACTGACAGCCTGAGATTCCCCGCATACCGCCAGTGGCTCGCTGGAAGCAGTGATCTAGCTCTTGGCCTTGATCTCCACAGTACTGGCGACGAATTGCGGCGGCTTGCGAGCTTTCGTCGCCTGCTCGTATGCGTACGCGATCTTGAATAATGCCGGCTCGCTCCACGGCCGGCCGAAGAAAGACACTCCCACCGGAAGTCCGAATGCGAATCCTGCCGGCACAGTGATATCGGGATACCCCGCGACGGCTGCGGCGTTCGAACTGCCGCCAGCAGCATGATCGCCATTGGCAAGGTCGGTCAGCCACGCTGGACTGCCAGTAGGGGCCATAATGGCGTCGAGATTGAGTTTGTCCATCACGGCATCAATGCCTTCGCTGCGTGACAGGCGCTGATCCGCTGACAGGGCATCCAAATATTCCTTGCTGGTGAGCGGGCCTTTCGATTGCGCTTTGATGAACAGATCCTGCCCGAACCAAGGCATCTCCTTGTCTTTATTCTGATCGTTGAACTTGATGACGTCGTCAAGCGAATGCACGGGCGCGTTGGGACGACCGGCCAGATACTCATTGAGATCGGCTTTCAACTCGTACAACAGCACGGTCAGTTCCGTGTCGTCGAACTTGCCATGGGACGGCAGGTCGGCGGGATCGATGATCTGCGCGCCCTGGGCTTTCATGTCGTTGATGGCGGCATTCATCAGAGAGTCGACCGCGTCATTAAATCCAAAATACTTGCGGGCGATGCCGATGCGGGCGCCACGCAGGCCGTTGGGATCGAGGAATCGGGTGTAGTTGGCTTGAGCTTTGCCGCTGCTGGCGGAAGTCGCGCTGTCACGCGGGTCTACACCGGCCAGCGCACTGAGTAGAACCGCAGCGTCGCGTACAGTGCGCGTCATGGGCCCGGGTGTGTCCTGGCTGTGGGCAATGGGAATGATGCCGGCGCGGCTGAGGAGGCCAAGTGTAGGTTTCATTCCCACTAGTCCATTGGCCGATGCGGGACAGACGACCGAGCCATCGGTTTCCGTCCCTACCGCTACGGCGCAGAGATTCGCGGCGATTGCCGCGCCTGAGCCCGAACTCGAGCCGCAAGGATTGCGGTCGAGCGCGTACGGATTCTTGGTTAATCCGCCGCGGCCGCTCCATCCGCTGGTGGAATGGCCAGAGCGGATGTTGGCCCACTCGCTGAGATTAGTTTTTCCAAGGATGACCGCGCCGGCTTCGCGCAATTTCTGCGCCACAAACGAATCCTTCGGGGCGGGGGGGCCGACCAGCGCGAGCGATCCGGCCGTAGTCATCATGCGGTCGGCGGTGTCGATGTTGTCTTTGATCAGGATCGGTATGCCGTGCATGGGCCCCCGAACGCCTTTTTGCTTGCGCTCCTGGTCGAGCTGGTCGGCGATGGCCAAGGCATCGGGATTGATCTCGATGATGCTGTTTACCGCGGGCCCGGATTTGTCGATGGCGTCGATGCGCGCGAGATACTTTTCCGCAATCGAGCGGGCAGTGTACTTGCCCGATGCCATTCCGGCCTGAAGGTCGGGGATGGTGGCTTCCTCAAGCTCGAAGGAGGCGGTACCTGCAGCTGGCGGCGAAGACTCGAGCGCGCGTGCGGCAGCGAGAGCGGGGAGGACTACGGTTCCTGCAGCAGCTGCGAGGCTGGTCTGTAGAAAACGACGGCGATCGGACATCGCAGAATTTGATAACTGCTCTCGTTTAGACAAATGCACCTCCGTCGGCATGCTTAAGCATCAACAAAGACAAAGACGGAAGATTATAGGTGATCCCGTTCCGGATGGATATTCCGGATAACCTTCATCAATTCTGTGCGTCCAAGACAATGGAATGGTGTCTTTGTGGGTTCGATTCCATTCCCAAAGCGGAAGCGGAGCGATCGATCTCCGTCGATTGCTCTAGAGCTGATAGAATCGAACGTTTCTTTCCCATGGTGAATCTCCAGTCTGCGTTTCCCAGTACTTCGCTAGGAGGAACCCGGATGTCAAATCTTAAGAAATGTGCCGTAGTGTGGGTGATCGCGGCGGCTTGCCTGGCATTCGGCCAGGAGATGCAGGAAGGCCGCCTCTTGCGATTCCCTGACATGTCCAAAGACAAGATTGTCTTCGTCTACGGCGGAGACCTGTGGCTGGTGCCAAGTGCAGGCGGCGTGGCGCACCGCATTACGTCGCATCCGGGACGTGAACTGTTTCCGAAGTTTTCTCCGGACGGGAAGTGGATTGCCTTCACGGGACAATACGACGGCAATTTTAATGTCTATGTCATGCCCGGCGAGGGCGGCCAGCCCCGGCAATTGACTTTTTATCAAGGCAGCGCGCAGCAGCTCAGCGACCGTATGGGCATCCACGATGAGGTTGTTACCTGGACGCCCGACAGCAAACGCATCATTTTTCTATCGCGTCGCGATGCGACGAATGGCTGGATCAAGCGGCCGTGGAGCGTGAGCGTGGAAGGCGGGTTGCCTGAGCCGCTGCCCATGGACCAGGGCGGCCTGCTTTCCTTTTCCGCGGACGGAAGCAAAGTTGCCTACAACATCATCTTCCGCAATTTCAGGCAGTGGAAGCGCTATGCCGGCGGCCTGGCGCAGGACATCACGATCTACGATCTCAAAAACAATGTGGTCGATGACAAGGTACCGCACACCGAGTACACGGATACTTTTCCGATGTGGCACGGCAACACCGTCTACTTCAGCTCGGATCGCGGCCCGGAGCATCACCTGAATATTTACAGCTACGACCCGGGCTCAAAGCAGGTTGAGCAGGTCACGCACTTCAACGAGTTCGATGTGATGTGGCCGAGCCTGGGACCGGACAGCATTGTCTTTGAAAACGCCGGATATCTATACACGCTTGATTTTCAGTCCAAAGAACCCAAGAAGCTGACGATCTCGGTGCCCGGCGAGCGCGACCAGGCCATGAAGCGCTGGGCCAGCGTGAGCAAGAACATTACCGACTTCGACATTTCTCCGGAAGGCAAGCGGGCGGTGTTTGCGGCGCGCGGCGATGTGTTCACCGTGCCGGCAAAGGAAGGCAGCATCCGCAATCTGACGCGCAGTCCCGGCAGCCGCGAGAAGCAGGTCGGATGGTCGCCCGACGGGCGCTGGATTGCCTACATCTCCGACCGCAGCGGCGAAGACGAGATCTACATCATGCCGCACGACGGCTCCGGTCCCGAACAGCAGATTACGAGCGGATACAAGGGCTTCAAGTTTGGACCGCAGTGGTCACCGGATAGCAAGAAGCTGGCCTGGGCCGACAAAGACTTGCAGCTTTGGTACGTGGACATCAGAGCCAAGAAGCCAGTTGCGGTCGATAAAGCCAAATATGGCGAGATCACGAATTACGCCTGGTCTCCGGATAGCAAGTGGATCGCTTATGACAAGCCGGCGGATAACTTCTATTCGTTCGTAAATCTCTACTCGTTGTCCGACGGCAAGATCACGCCCGTGACCACAAGCATGACCAACAGCTACGCTCCCCTGTTTGATCCCGAGGGGAAGTATCTCTACTTCTTGTCGGACCGGGATTTCAACGAAGTTCTGGGGAATGTGGATTTTGAGTTTGCGAATCCTAAAACCACGCGGGTTTACATTGCGACATTGCGCAAAGATCAGGGTTCGCCTTTTCCGGCATTGAGTGATGAGGCTGAGATCAAGAAAGAAGAGCAGGCGACCACGCCCACGCCGGTGCCGCCTCCAATCGGAGCTGCGCCACCGGTAAAGCCTCAGCCCGCGAAGAAGGGAGCCAAAGGCGAGACAAAGCCCGAGGAGCAGGCCAAAGGCAAGGAAGCGGAGAAGCCGGCAGAGTTCCGTATCGAACTGGATGGCATTCAAGACCGCATCGTGGCCCTGCCTGGTGAAGCGGTCGTGGTGCGCTCGATTCTTGCGGCCAAGGGATTCATTTATTACTCGACGACTCCGATTCAGGGCTTGAACGGGCCCATCGGCGGCGAGACTTCAGCGGTTCACGTCTACGATCTCAAGGAACGCAAGGACAAGACGCTGATCGAAAGCGTGGAACGGTTTGCGTTGTCGTTCGACGGATCAAAGCTGCTCTACGAGGCCACCGGCGGGCCGGACGGGCATACGTACGGCATCATCGATGCCAAGCCCGGCGATCAGCCGAAGAAGACGAGCGATGGAGCCCTGGCGCTGGCTGGCATGCGCATGCAGGTCGATCCTCCACAGGAGTGGAAGCAGATCTTCAACGAAGTCTGGCGGCAGGAGCGCGACTACTTCTTTGAACCTGCGATGAATGGAGTGGACTGGGCGAAGATGCGCGACAAGTACGCTCAGCTTCTGCCCCACGTTGCCGACCGCTACAGCCTCACTTACATCCTCGGCGACATGATCGGGGAGCTTTCGAACTCCCACACCTACGTTGGCGGCGGGGATTATCCCGATCTCAATCCGGTGAAGGTTGGATTGCTGGGGGCTGATTTCCAGGTGGATCAGGCCAGCAGCTTGTACCGGATCAAGAAAATCTATCCGGGAGAGAACTGGAATCCGGAGCTGCGTTCACCTTTGACGGAGCCGGGCGTCAACGTGAAAGAAGGAGACTACCTGGTTGCCATCAATGGGCGGGCGTTGAAAGTACCGCAGAATCCGTATGAACTGCTGATCAACACTGTCAATGAAACGGTGACGTTGAGCGTGAATTCAAAAGCATCGGCCGATGGTGCACGTTCGGTTCAGGTGAAGCCGATCGCCGACGAATACGGATTGCGCGAACTGAACTGGGTAGAGAGCAATCGCAAGAAAGTGGCTGCTGCGACCAATGGCCGCGTGGGATATGTCTACCTGCCGGACATGGGCGCTCCGGGACTGAACGCGTTCGTGAAGGAGTGGTTCCCACAGGTTTTTAAGGAGGGCATGATCATTGACGTCCGCTACAACGGCGGGGGATTTGTGGATCAGCTTATCTTTGCCCGGCTGCGGCGGACGCTGGCGGCGATGTCATCGGCGCGCAACTGGGAGAGCGCTCCCATTCCGTTCCCCATGTCGTATGCGCACATGGCCTGCGTTACCAATCATTACGCAGCATCGGATGGCGACTTCTTCAGCTATTTCTTCAAGCAGTACAAGCTGGGACCGCTCATCGGCGAGCGTACCTGGGGCGGGGTTCGCGGGATTCGCGGGAATATTCCTTTGATTGACGGCGGCTACATCACGCGTCCGGAATTCGCGCTATACGGGCTCGACAGCAAGTGGCTGATTGAGAACAAAGGCGTGCAGCCGGACATCGTGGTGGAGAACCGTCCCGACCTGGTTGTGAAAGGACAGGACCCACAACTGGAGAAGGCCATCGACATGGTCATGAAAGAAATCCAGGCGAATCCCAGGAAACTACCGGCGCGGCCTCCGGATCTGCCAGCGTATCCAGAGGGACCAGGTTTCTGAGAAGCTGGTGCAGAGACGCCGCTGGCTGCGTCGTTAGGCTGAGATAGTTAAACAACCCAGGCCGCCGGGCACATCAAACCTAGGCAGCCGTAGTTTTGGATGTTGCAGGGGCTGAGTTCGCTTCCAGGCGTTTGCGGATGCGGCGGACTTCCATGAACGTAATGGCAGTCGTCATGGAGATCACAGCCAGAAACATGATGACAAGAATCGTATCCATCGTTGCGGGACCTCCTCCCGCTTACTAATACGTGCCCTGTGAAATTGTGCACGTTGCAGTCCCCCGTGAAACAAGGCCAGGGGTATTTTTCTGGATACAGAACAAGATGAAATTTGGCCGAGCACCCGGATTCAAACTGGCTGGGTGCCCGTATAATAGACTTTCATGCCCAAGTATTCCATAGTGGTGCCGCTCCATAATGAGCAAGAGAATGTGACCGACCTTTATGACCGGCTGAAAGCGGTCATGGAGGCGCATGGCGAGAGCTTTGAGATCGTGCTGGTGGACGACGGCTCGCGCGATGGCACGTTCAATCTCTTGCGCCAAATCGCCGCCGTGGACAGCCGGGTGACGGTAGTGAAGCTGCGCCGCAATTTCGGCCAGACTTCAGCCCTGGCTGCGGGTTTCGATCACGCGCGGGGAGAATACATCATCGCCATGGACGGTGATCTGCAGCACGATCCCGCCGATATCCCGATTTTCCTGGAGAAGATTGCGGGGGGCTATGACATCGTCAGCGGCTGGCGGAAAGAACGAATCGATAATCTGTGGCTGCGTCGGATTCCGTCGCGCTGCGCCAACTGGCTGATGGCCAAGCTGAGCGGAGTGGAGATTCACGATTTCGGCACTACGTTCAAAGCCTACCGGCGAGAGATCCTGGAGCAGGTTCCCCTTTACGGAGAGCTGCACCGCTTTATTCCGGCACTGGCCTCCTGGCATGGGGCTTCGATCTGCGAAGTGTCGATCCGTAATGTGAACCGCGAGCGTGGGACTTCGCACTACGGCATCTCGCGAACGCTTCGCGTTTTCTTCGATTTGATCACGATCCGATTTTTGCTCCGCTATCTCGCCCGGCCGCTGCATTTCTTCGGAACCGTAGGAATGATGAGCATCCTGGGGGGAACCGGGGTGACGCTTTGGCTGTTTGCGGAGAAGTTTTTGAACCACATCGACGTGATGAGCAAGCACGGACCACTAATGATTTTTGCGGCCGTGCTTCTACTCGCGGGTTTCAATATGCTCGCCATCGGATTGCTGGGAGAAATGCAGGTTCGTCATTATTACGCTCCAACCCAGCGCGCTCCTTATTCCGTGGATCGCGTGCTGCGCGCCCAAGGCGAAGAGCACACGATTCCAGATTAACTATTCTCCCACTTGGCGACAGTCGTGCCTGAGCTGCACGTTATTCGCAACGCACACATCTTCTAGTTTAGTTGGACGTATCGTTCCCATCTCATTTTGATTTCCACATACGGCAGATTTCCTACAGAAATGCATGTAGGAAGAAATTTCGGTTTGAGCGGAACGAATTCCCCGCTTCAACTCGGAAATCGGCTGTAAGTGCGCAGAAACTCACCATGGCACGGCAAGTGCAATCCTGGAGTGCATGCTTAACGCGATTGTTGGAGCGAGAATGATAGATCGAACATGGCAGGAATTATGCCGGGCGATTATGGAAGAGAAAGACCCGCAGAAGTTGCTGTCACTCGTCGATGAGCTCAACCAAGCGCTGGATGAGCGAGAAAATGATTTGCGGCACGATGGTCCTGGCCATGATTCGCAAGCGTAAGCGTGCGTGGCAAACCGAAACGTCGAGCCTTGTGCTTGCAGCGCACAATGCGGAAGGGGGCGAATTCCTCAGAGCTATGTCTTTGCGCGCGCGACGCGCGCCACTTCGAGATTATTCCCCGCGCCTAGTTGTTTATGGTTTCGGATGAGACCCGCTAGTTCGCCCCCGCGTCATCGAGGAATGCGCTGCAACCACCGACCGCTGCAGCGATCCGATTACATCAAGAGATATTGTCAGACTCAGGACGGGCGTATGCGTTTTGAGTCCCGGCCTCTGCTATAGTTCCGCATATTGGAGGGAGCGTGGAATATGGCAGCTGGAGATTTGCTGAGCAATATTGAACTGGTCTCCCCCAGCGAGTTTGCCAAGCAGAAGATCAAGTCTATCCAGGAGTACTCGCTGCTGGCGGCGCGGTCGATCGGGAATCTGTTCAAACGACCGCTCTACGTGGCCGACATGATCCAGCAGGCGGACATGATCGGAGTTGGCTCGCTGCCCATCGTATTGCTGACAGGATTCTTTACCGGCGCCGTTCTGGCGCTGAACACGGCCGCCAGCCTGGGACGCTTTGGAGCGCTCTCTCTGATAGGACAATTGGTCTCCATCAGTATGGTGCGGGAGCTTGGTCCGGTACTGACCGGGTTGATGGTGGCAGGAAGAAATGCGTCGGGAATGGCCAGCGAACTTGGCTCGATGATCGTGACCGAGCAGATTGATGCCATGCGCGCGCTAGGCACCGATCCCACGAAAAAGCTGGTGACGCCGCGAGTGATTTCCACGGTGATCATGCTGTTCTTTCTGGTAATCCTTGCCGATTTCTTTGGTTTGCTTGGCGGCGCAGTGGTTTCGGTCGCGCTGTTGGGGCTGGACTGGCATGAATACTGGAGTTCGGCCTGGCAGACTCTGGTGTTTCAGGACATGTTTACCGGGTTGACCAAGCCCGTGATCTTCGGCTTCCTTATTTCGACGATCGGCTGCTATTACGGAATGTCAGCGCGTGGCGGAACGCAGGGGGTAGGAAAGGCCACGACCGAAGCTGTGGTTACATCTTCGATCTTGATCATTGCTACCGACTTCTTCGTCACCCGATTTCTATTTGTGTTACTGGGAGCGCGCTAGATATGGCGACGCCAACACTTCCACTGGAGCACCGGCAGGTCAACGATCAAGACCCGGCGCAGGACGCGATCGTCTTCCAGGAAGTAGTCATGGCCTTCGATGAAAAAGTGGTGCTCAATGGCATCTCCTTTCGGCTTGCTCGCGGAGAGACGAAGGCCATCTTCGGCGTCGCGGGATCGGGCAAGAGCACGATTCTGAAGCTCACGCTCGGCCTGTTGAAGCCCGACAATGGCCACATCTACGTGCTGGGCGAAGATGTCGCGCAAATGGAGGAAGAAGAACTCTTCGAACTGCGCGGCAGCCTTGGGATGGTGTTCCAGGAAGGAGCTTTGTTCGACTCACTTACAGTGCGGGAGAATGTTGCCTTTCGTCTGATGGAGAAACATGAAATTTCCGACGACGAGATTGAACAGCGGGTGCGCGAAGCGTTGAGCTTCGTGGAACTGGAGAATACCATCGACATGTATCCCTCAGAACTTTCCGGAGGAATGCGGCGGCGAGTGGCCATTGCTCGAGCCATTATCACCCACCCGGAGATACTGCTCTACGACTCACCTACGGGCGGGCTCGATCCGGTCACTTCAACAACCATCATCGAGCTGATTGTGAAGCAGCGTGATGTGTATAAGACCAGTTCGCTGCTGGTGACTCATCGGCTGCAGGACGCCTTTATGATGGCCACCCACCAGTTCGACCGGAAGAGCAATCACATGCAGCCGCTGCCGCGCGGCACACTTACCGAAGTTCCTATGACTTTCTTGATCCTGCGGGACGGTAAGGTCATCTTCGACGGAAATGCGCACGAACTGGCGCACACGGATGATGAATACATACGGGAGTTCATCTCGTAGGGAATCCGGCCAAGGATTTGCCCGAAGCCGTACGGAGGGCCACTTCTTTTTCGTTATCCGTGTGAATCCGTGAGTATCCGTGGCCGATTTAAGAAACTAGCTTGCTTTGGCCGCTTCCGCGCGCCGCCGCTTGCGGAACTCGACAAAGCGTTGCTGCATCATCTGGATGCGGTCACGTCCTGCCTTGGACTTCATGATCAGCTTCTCGGTGTTCGCGAACGCGTCTGGGCTGTTGAATTTCTCGCGGAATTCTTTCAGGTATGGTTGCATCTTGGCGAACACAAAGTACATCTCGCCGGAGCAGCTCGGGTGCAGGAATAATTCTTCGTTTAGGACGCCACTTGTAACCAGCGTGGCAGCCATTTCCCAGTAGCCCCCCACTTGGCGCAACCAGGCGTTCTCCTGGCTGGGAAACGTCATCGCAACTTTGATGAAATCGTCGGCGCTCTCTGGCCAGAACTCGCTGGTCCACCAATTGCGCGCTTTGCGCATTTCGGATTCGCGACGGAGATCGTAGAGTTTCAGAATCAGTTCAGCATCGGCAGCACTTGGCTTCTTGGGCATGAGTCCTCCAGCGGATCTGTTGATTTTGTAAGCGGGTAATTTGGTAATTGAATTCAGGTGGTGGTGAGACGGACAGTGCGGGTCGACAGCTCTTAAATTACGAAATTACCCCGATCACCAAATTACCACATCTAGGCTACCGGCGCAGCTTCCACCGGGGCCGGCCGTTCGTAGTCACATTCCTTATTAGAGCAGGCGATCACCGGGCCTGCCTTTAGCGTTTTCTCGACCAGATACTCGCTGCCACAGCTCGGGCATGTTTCCGCCAGCGGCTTGTTCGCGGAAGTAAACTTGCACTTGGGATAATTCGAACACCCGTAGAAGGTGTTTCCCTTGCGCGCTTTCTTTTCGACAAGATCGCCATCTTTGCAGAGCGGGCACTTCACCCCAATGTAATTTTGCTTAACGTACTTGCAGTCCGGATAGCCGCTGCAGGCGGTGAATTCTCCGTAGCGACCGTGACGGATCATCAGATTCCGTCCGCACTTGGGACAGGGTTCGTCGAGTGGAATGTCGGGAACTTTCTTTCCCTGGTCGAGACGCCGCGTGGTCTTGCAGTCCGGATAGCCAGTGCAGGCCATGAATTGGCCAAAGCGCCCGCGCTTCAGCACCATCACCCGGCCGCAATTTTCGCAATATTCCTCCTGCGAGGTCTCCTGCATGTCAGCCGAATCGAGATCGGGCAGGTTGATTGGATTTTCTTTCGTGAACGTGCAACTTTCCGGATTTTCCTTATCGTAAGTGCTGCACGCGTAAAACGATCCGTGCTTGCCCCACTTGATGACCAGCGGGGCGCCGCAACGCTCGCATTTTTCGTCCGTCGGCTTCTCCATACGCTTGATGTTTTCCATGTGCTTCTCAGCGTATTTGAGATCCTTGGCGAAGCGCTTATAAAACTCGGCCAGGGCGTCGGTCCACTTCTCTTTGCCTTCTTCGATCTCGTCGAGTTCCTCTTCCAGGCGCGCGGTGTATTGCACATCGAAGATGTCGCGGAAATTTTCGACGAGAAGGTCCGTGACCACCAAGCCGATCTCGGTCGGCACGAACTTGCCCCCGAGTTTCTGCACATACTGTCGTTCCTGGATGGTGCTAAGGATGGCCGAGTAGGTGGAAGGCCGTCCGATGCCGCGCTCTTCCAACTCTTTCACCAGCGACGCTTCGTTGTAGCGCGGCGGTGGCTCGGTGAAATGCTGCTCCGACTTCAAGCCGCGCAACGTGAGTCTCTGTCCAGCTTCGAGCGCGGGAAGCTTGTGCTTGAGTTCCTCATCCTCTTCGTCTTTGCCTTCTTTGGATTCTTCGTAGACCTTCAGAAATCCGTCGAACTTGAGCACTGAACCGGTAACGCGGAACCAGAAGGCATCCGCGCCGAACTTAGCATCGATATCGACGGTGGTCTGATCGAATACTGCGGGCATGATCTGCGAAGCCACAAAGCGCTGCCAGATCAGCTTGTAAACCTTGAATTCGTCCTCTTTCAAATACTGCTTGATCTGGTCTGGATGACGCATCGCCGACGTCGGACGAATCGCCTCGTGAGCAGCCTGCGCTTCCTTCTTTTCTTTATAGGTGTTCGGGTTTTGAGGGAGATAAGGCTCGCCGTATTGCGTCTTGATGTATTCGCGGACTTCGGACAAAGCGTCGTTGGAAACCCGCGTGGAATCGGTGCGCATGTAGGTAATGAGACCGACCAGGCCTTCCTCGCCCAGTTCCACGCCTTCATACAGACGCTGCGCGATCATCATGGTGCGTTTGACGCTGAAGCGCAGCTTGCGGGAAGAATCCTGTTGCAGCTTACTGGTGGTGAAAGGCGGGGTGGCATTCCGACGGCGCTCTTTCCGCTCAACATTGCGGACGAGCCAATCGGCGTGTTCGAGAGCCAGACGAAGCTTCTCGGCTTCTTCGCCGTTGAGGATCTCGATTTTCTCTTCGCCTTTGCCTAGGAAACGCGCGTCGAATGCCGGGGGCTTCGAGGCCGCGAGGTGAGCATCAATGGTCCAGTATTCCTTTTTATCGAACGCCTTGATCTCGCGCTCGCGTTCCACGATCAAGCGCAAAGCGACGGTTTGCACCCGGCCTGCGGAAAGGCCGCGCCGCACTTTGTCCCAGAGCAAGGGAGAGACCTGGTATCCCACGAGGCGGTCGAGGACGCGGCGAGCCTGCTGCGCGTCTACAAGATTGCGGTCGATATCGCGAGGATGCTCAAAGGCAGCGCGCACAGCACGCTGCGTGATCTCGTTAAACGTCACGCGGCGAATACGTCCTGCGTCGTCCTCTCTTTTCTTCTTTTTGGATTTCGATCCGTTGCTGCCCAGTTCCTCAGCCAAATGCGCGGCGATGGCTTCGCCTTCCCGATCCGGGTCAGGCGCGAGGTAAATCATATCCGCGGAGAGGGCCAGCTTTTTTAGCTTGGCCACGACCTTCTCTTTGCCGGGAATGACGATGTAATCGGTCTCGAAGTCCTTATTTATGTCGACACCGAGCGTGCTCTTGGGCAGATCCTTCACGTGGCCGAGCGAGGCCTCGACCGTAAAGTCCTTCCCCAAATATTTCTGGATGGTCTTCGCCTTGGCCGGCGATTCGACGATGACTAAACCCTTTGGCAATGTGTCCCCTGTGGTTCGAAACTAGCACGAAGTGCACGCGGTCAACAAGTTGTCGCGGTGCGCTATCGGCTTTCAGCTATCTGCCTTCAGCTTTTAGCTCACAGCTTTTCTCATAACTTAGGATTCCTGAAGTTCTGCATATCTTCTCCCCAGAGTGGCTACGAGCTGACAGCCGAAAGCTAATAGCTGTTCGCTAGAAGGTTTTCACAAAATTCTTCCCCGGCAGCTGCTTCACTTTTCCAGCGAGCTCCAGTTCGAAGAGGGCGGCAAAGACCTCGGAGGACGAGAGTTGCGCTTCCAATCGCTCGACAATTTCGTCGATGTGGGTGGCTTCGTCTGGCTTCAAGAGCGCGAAAATCTTCTTCTCATGCGGAGAAAGCTGTTCTTGTTCCCCGAATAGTGATGCAGTTTGAGGGGTGGCGGATTCATCGCCGGGCTTGGGTTCGAGCGCAAGTCGTACATCGGTCGGGAGTTCTTCCCAAATGTCGTCCCAGGTGGCGACCAGCTTGGCCCCTTGTTTGATGAGGGTGTGCGGCCCCCAGGAATTCTTGTTGGTCACGTTGCCGGGCACCGCGTACACGTCGCGTCCCTGCTCCAGGGCGCAACGCGCCGTGATGCGTGTTCCGCTATATTCGGCAGCTTCGACGACGAGCACGCCAATCGAAAGACCACTGATAATCCGGTTGCGGATAGGAAAGTTCTGCGGTGCGGCGAAAGTGGTAATGGGGAATTCGGAAACCAGGGCTCCGCCCATGGCGAGAATCTGTTCGCTGAGACGAGTGTTTTCCTTGGGATAAATAGTGTCAATCCCGGTGCCCAGGACGGCGACGGTTTTGCCTTTGCCTGTGGTAGCGCCGCGATGGGCGGCGCTATCAACTCCGCGCGCCAGTCCGCTGAAGATCACCAGGCCGCGAACTGCCAGATCACAAGCCAGGCGCTCGGCCATTCCCGTGCCGTACGGGGTGGGATGACGCGTGCCGACGACCGCAATCCCAGGCTGGGAGATCGCCTCGACGTTGCCGCGAACGTAGAGCACCAACGGCGGATCGTAGATTTGTTTCAGGTGAGGGGGATAGGCAGTTTCGTCGGGCGACACGATGCGCACTCCCTCGGCCGCGGCGCGGGTCACCTCGTCGTGCGCGAGTTCCAGCGAACGGCCCGTCCCTAACGACTGCGCGGAGACCGCGGCTAGGCCACTGGCTTCCAATTCGGTCAGCGATGCGTGGAGTATGGCCTCCACGCCGCCGAAACGTTCGACCAGATGGCGAGCCCGCGTAGGGCCCAGGCCGGGGGTTAGCGCCAGCGCCAGCCACTGCTCGGCGTGCGTTCCAGCGGTTGGATGTGTTCCCACCGTTTGAGAAGCAATTGCTGCGTCGGTCAAAGAAAACCTCCCAGCGCCGCTTCGCGGCTGTGCGGCCACCAGCAGCTTGCGGACGAGAAACAGCTTGGCGAAGAGAACGAAGTCACACTCTTCCCCTTTCCCTGTGCACTGTCCTTAACCAGCCGACTGTGACAAGGGAAAACCAGCCTGTCAAGGTAAGCCGACACATCACTTTGCTAAAATTTGGAAGATAATGAAAAGGTTGCGTATTTCCGCGATCTCTTACCTGAATACCGCGCCTCTGATGTGGGACTTTGAGCACGGCAAAGCGGAACGGAAATTCGACATCGAATACACCTTGCCTTCGCAGTGTGCGGCCGCATTGCGCGAAGGATCGGCGGATATCGGCATCATTCCTGCCGCGGCCTATGCCGTAATACCGGAACTGGTCATTCTTCCTGGAGTTGCGATTGCATCGCGCCGCCCGGTGCGATCGATCTTGCTGGTCAGCAAAGTGCCGCTGGAGCAGATCAGATCGGTTGCTCTCGATACGTCTTCTCTGACCTCAGTTGCGCTCACGAAAGTGCTGTTTGCGAACTGGTGGGGCGGGAATACCAGTTTCAGCGCCATGGCTCCTGATCTCGAGAAGATGCTGGCATCGCACGATGCCGCGCTTTTGATCGGCGATCCTGCGTTGCAGGTTAACCGCTCCCGCTATGTGACCTATGATCTTGCAGAAGAGTGGATTCGCTTTACGGGCAAGCCGTTCGTCTTTGCGTTCTGGGCAATACGGCAGGTGTCGCTCGAGAACGCTGCGCCTTCGCTGGATCTGGCCACGATCTTTCAACAATCGCGGGATAATGGACTGCTTCCCGGCAATGTGAGCCAGATCGCGCGAGAATGGGCGCCTCGCCTGAGTTTGACGGAAGGCGATATCACCAGCTATTTGACGGGGAATATTCATTACTACCTTGACGCAGCGTGCCTCGACGGACTGCGTCTGTTCTACCGCTTGGCACAGCAATGCGGCGCCTTGCCGGCGGCTCCCGCGTTGCGCTTCCTGGAAGTGGCTAACCCGGCCGTCAGCTGATCGCATTTACCGTCGTACCACTCTGCACCCCGAAACCGCTTCTAAGCTACCGCATGGCGTCACGCATACAGATGCTGCTGGCATCTCAGGTCACCACCTGGCTGGTCCACCTTGGCGGCCCGGGACTGATTCTTCTTGGCATTGCCGATAGTTCCGTGGTGCCGATGCCGGGCAGCATGGACGCGCTCACGATCTGGCTTGCCGCCAGCAATCGTGATCTTTGGTTTTACTATGCCGCCATGGCCGTCGCCGGGTCAGTCATCGGTGGCTACATGACCTATGCTCTGGCTCGAAAAGGCGGCAAAGAAGCGTTCGAGAGGAAATTCTCGAAGAAGACGGCAAGTAAGGTGTTTCGCAGATTCCAGCACTGGGGCTTCTGGGCGGTCACGATGGCAGCCCTGTTGCCGCCGCCGTTTCCCACTGTGCCATTTCTGCTTGCGGCGGGCGCCCTGCAATACTCACGCAAGAAATTTCTGACCGCACTGGCTGTGGGTCGGGGTATCCGATTTTTCGTGGTAGCTGGTCTGGGAGCGATTTATGGGGATGCCATTGTCCGGTTCTTCTCGAAATACTACGAGCCTGCCCTATTCACGCTAATTGCGATGGCGGTGATCGCCGGAGTATTTGCACTGATCCAATACATACAGTACAGAAAACGGCATCATCAGCTGGCGGGCCAGGCTCACAATCATCAGGCTGCCTAGATCGGCAGTTGGTACATACCCCAGCCGTTCGATAGAATTGTTACAGTTGTGTGTGATTGAAAATGTCTTTGACCAAGGAACAGGCTCTCGAGCTTTTCCGTTCTGACGATCTGATCGGCATTGGGATGGAAGCCAACGCGCTGCGTCGCAAACTGCATCCCGAGGGTGTGGTCACTTACATCATCGACCGCAACATCAATTACACCAACTACTGCACCGAGTACTGCACGTTTTGCGCGTTTTATCGTCCATTGAAAGGTCCCAAAGCCAAAGAGGGCTACATCCTCGAGTTCGAGACCATCTACGACAAGATTCGCGAAACTGTAGAACTCGGCGGGACGGGCGTGTTGATGCAGGGCGGCCTGCATCCTGATTTGAAGATTGAATGGCACGAAAAGATGTTGCGCGGCATCAAGCAGCGGTTCCCCAAAATTCACCTGCATTGCTATTCGGCGTCGGAGATCATCGCTATAGCTGAGTACAGCGGTCTTTCGATTCGGGACACGATTGCGCGCCTGCGCGATGCCGGATTGGACTCGATTCCCGGCGGCGGAGCCGAAATCCTGGACGATGAGGTACGCTACCGCATCGCGCGCTTGAAGTGTTTGACCGATGACTGGATTAATGTGCACCGCACCGCGCATCAGCTCGGCATGAGGACGACCGCGACCATGATGTTCGGTGTAGGTGAAAGCTGCGAGCACCGCGTAAACCATTTTCAAAGGCTTTACGATCTGCAGCAGGAAACTGGGGGGTTCACAGCGTTCATCCCGTGGAGTTTTCAGCCGGCCAATACGGCGCTCGGCGGACGCCATTGGGATGAAGCCACCGCTGTGGAGTATCTGAAAGTCCTCGCCATCGCGCGGCTGTATCTCTCGAATTTTCTTAACGTGCAATCGAGCTGGGTGACGCAAGGCCTTAAAATCTGCCAGCTTGGCTTGCGGTTTGGCGGAAATGATGTGGGCTCGGTGATGCTCGAAGAAAATGTAGTGCGGGCGGCGGGCGTGACCAATTGCACCACGGAAGAAGAGCTACGGCGCATTATCCGCGATGCGGGCTTCCGGCCAGCGCAGCGGGACACGCTGTATAGGACGTACTTCCTGAATTAGATTCGGTCGCCTGGTGGAACTCTTTATCCTCCTGCCTCGGAGTTGAACGATGAAATCCGCGTTGTTCCTCTTCACTCCCTTGGTTCTCTGCGCTTTTGCTTTCGCCCCAACTCCCGCCAAGGAACCGGCTTTATGCACGGTGCAGGGGCAAGTGGTGGAAGATCCAGGCGCGAAGCCGATCCGCAAAGTACAGATCCAGATGGCCAGCCTGAGCGAAGAGCAGGGCGAACAGTCCGTATACACTGCGCTCACCGACGCGGAAGGCCGATTCACGCTGGAGAAGGTCAAGCCGGGCAAATATCGGCTCTTTCTGCAGCGCATCGGCTTTGTGGGAGCGGACAAACATACGGATCGCTTGAATCGCGTCCGCATGTCTCTGAATCTGGAACCTGGGCAAGAAGTGAAGGATCTGGTGTACCACATGCGAGCAGCCGCAGTGATTACGGGCAAAGTCGTGGACAACGACGGCGATCCCGAACCGAATGCCCAGGTGATGGTTGTCCGGCCTCGCTCGTCTCCGCGATCGTCACAATTTGCCACCAGTGGATTCGCACAGACCAATGATCTCGGAGAGTTTCGCGTGGGCGGCTTGGCGCCCGGGAAATACATTGTGAGTGCGACGCCAACCATGAGAACGCGGCTAACCCTCCAAACCGGAGGTCAGACCCAGAAGGAAGAAAATATTCTGACCACCACGTACTATCCGGCAACCGCTGACCGAAGCCAGGCGGTTCCGGTTGAAGTACATGCCGGAGATGAGGTGCCAGTAAATATCGGCTTGGTCTCGACGCGTGCGTTTCACGTGCGAGGAAGCTTAGACAATGCAGTCTCCGCAGGACATGTCGCCGCCGTAGTATTGCTGCCAAAGGACAGAACCCGACTTAGCGCAGCGTTCAAGGAAGATGAGGTCGAAAAAAATGGCTCCTTTGATATTGCCGGGGTGCTTCCGGGTTCATACAGTGCCAGTGTAATCCTGGCAACCTCAGGAGTACCCGAAACTTTCGGTGCAGTAAGTACAATTGAAGTCCGAAACAGCGATGTCGAAGGTGTTCATCTCACGCCCGTCCCAGTCATGGGTCAGATTCGTGGGCAGTTCCGTATGGACGACGGCTCCAGGGTCGACTGGTCCAAGCTAACCTTGTGGCTGGACTCGGATGATGAGGAACGCGCAAATCTGATGAGCTACAGCCAGGAGGGTATTTCTAGTGATGGACAGGTCAAAGGCGACGGCTCTTTCGAGTTGAAAAAAGTGCCTGTCGGCCGCTATCACGTGCTGGTCAACTCTGCCGATCGGTCGCTTCGTGATTATTTCGTGAAAGCAGTCAATCTCGGCGGCAAGGACGTAGGCGACTCCGGTTTCGCCGTGGCTGGCGGGAGCTACTCGCTTGACTTGATCGTTAGCGCAAAAGGTGCGGCCATTGAGGGCGTGGTAGTGGACGCCAAGAATCAACCTGTGCCGGACGCAACCATAATCGCGGTGCCGGATGCCAAGCGTCGCGGTCGCAAAGACCTCTATCAGCAGGACACAACCGATCAGCACGGGCACTTCCGCGTGCATGGACTTAATCCCGGAGACTACAGCGTCCTTGCCTTCGAAGATCTCGAAGATGACTTCCACGATCAGGAATTTCTGAAGTCGTACGAGAGCCGCGCCCAATCCGTGAAGCTGGAAGAAGGCGGGCATGAGAGCGTGGTAGTCAAAGTCATTCCCGCGAGCGATGAGCAGTAATGCCGTCTGTGCCCCGCCAACGGAAGACCGCGCGTGGGAACGGCGCGTATTTCCTAAACTAAATTCCTGTTTCCGAAATCTCTGCGATTTGCTTCAGGTACAATGAAGGTTTCACATCAGGAGCTGGTGATTCACTGAGGAGTACCCGCTGAACATTACTTCCATTTCGCTCTACGCTGTCGCCATGTTTTCCGCTCCGCACGGAATCGGGCAATACATCCGTCAGCACTTCCTGAATACGGATTTCAAGAACCTTTATCATCCCGACGCCTTTGATATGGCGCTGCTGATTCCCTATTTCATTGTCCTGATTGTGCTGGCGTCGTACGGGTTGCATCGCTACGTGCTGGTTTACCTCTATTACAAGAATAGAGAGAATCGCACCAGCCAACCAGCGGCGCAGTTTGACGAATTGCCGCGGATTACAGTCCAGTTGCCAATTTTCAACGAGCAGTTCGTGGTCGAGCGACTGCTGGACTCGATTTGCCGGCTGCAATATCCGCTGGAGAAGCTCGATGTCCAGGTGCTGGACGACTCGACCGATGAGACCGTGGCTGTCGCCCGTGGCCTAGTTCAGCATTACGCCGTAGGCGGGTTTCCCATCACCTATCACCATCGCGGGAACCGAGAGGGATTCAAGGCGGGAGCGCTGGCGGAGGGCTTGAAGAGGGCTAAGGGTGAGTTCGTCGCCATTTTTGACGCGGACTTCGTTCCTCCGGAAGATTTCCTGGTGCGCACTGTTCATCATTTCACCAATCCGAAGGTGGGAATGGTGCAGACCCGCTGGACGCACATCAATCGCCATTACTCTTTTCTCACCGAAGTAGAGGCCATCCTACTGGATGGGCATTTTGTGCTCGAACACTCGGGCCGTGCGCGGAGTAATGTTTTCTTTAACTTCAATGGCACGGCCGGCATATGGCGGCGGGAGGCAATCGACGAAGCCGGCGGCTGGCAGCACGACACGCTGACCGAAGATACGGATCTCTCCTATCGCGCGCAGTTGAAGGGCTGGAAATTCATTTACCTGCAGGACGTGGAATGTCCGGCGGAACTGCCGGTGGAGATGACTGCGTTCAAGACGCAGCAGGCGCGCTGGGCCAAGGGATTGATTCAGACGGGAAAGAAGATCCTGCCGCGGATGATGAAGAGCGATCAGCCCTTTCGCGTGAAGCTGGAATCGTGGTACCACCTGACGGCAAATCTCAGCTACCCGCTGATGATTGTGCTCTCGGTTTTGCTGCTGCCGGCCATGATCATCCGCTTCTATCAAGGCTGGGCGCAAATGCTGTATATCGACCTGCCGCTGTTTTTCGCGTCAACCTTCTCCATCTCCAGCTTCTACCTGGTTTCGCAGCGGGAGTTGTTTCCCCGGAAATGGCCGCGAGCTGTACTCTACCTGCCGTTTCTGATGGCGATGGGAATTGGACTAACCCTGACCAACACCCGCGCTGTGCTGGAGGCCCTCTGGGGCAAGCAGACACCCTTTGCTCGAACGCCGAAGTATCGGGTGCAATCGAAGCGAGATAAGAACAAGATGCGGGCAAGCACGTACCGACGGCGCCTGGGCTGGGTGCCGTGGGTGGAGCTTTTGATTGGAGGTTATTTCGCCCTTACCGTGTATTACGCCCTGGATAACGAAAACTACATCACCGTTCCCTTCCTGATTCTCTTTGCCGTGGGATATTGGTACACGGGCTTGATGTCGCTCTTGCAAGGACGCTTCTCGGGTGTTAGCTCCCAGTTGAGTGGTGCGCTGGGCGATTCGACGGTCCAAGTGGCGGAGAGTGGTTTGAGGGCTGCGAGCTGATGACGGAAAGCTGTCAGGCGAGGCTACTTTTTCACCGTTCCCCACAGCCGTCTTTTCTGGCATAATTGGTCGTGCACCCCTGCTGCACAAAATCCCAAATACAACATAGGGCGAGGAATCGATGTCGGCAAAGTACATCTTTGTGACTGGCGGTGTAGTGTCTTCTCTGGGCAAGGGATTGGCCGCGGCCTCTATCGGTTGCTTGCTGGAGAGCCGCGGCTTGACCGTCAACCTGATGAAGTTCGACCCCTACCTGAACGTCGATCCGGGTACCATGTCGCCGTTCCAGCACGGAGAGGTTTTCGTTACCGACGACGGAGCCGAAACCGATCTCGACCTTGGCCACTACGAGCGTTTCACTCACGCCAAGCTGTCTCGTGATAACAACTGGACCACGGGACGCATTTACGAGCAAATCATCGCCAAGGAGCGGCGCGGCGATTATTTGGGGAAGACAGTGCAGGTGATTCCCCACGTCACCAACGAGATTAAGGCCGCCATGAAGAAGGTGGCGCAGGACGTGGATGTCGCCATCGTCGAGATTGGCGGCACGGTGGGCGATATCGAATCTCTGCCGTTTATGGAAGCCATCCGCCAGATGCGCCAGGAGCTGGGCCGCGAGCATACCTTGTTCGTCCATGTCACGCTGGTGCCGTTCATCGCCGCGGCGCAAGAGCTCAAAACCAAGCCCACGCAGCACTCGGTAAAAGAACTGCTGAGCATCGGAATTCAGCCGGACATCTTGCTTTGCCGCACGGATCGATTCCTGTCAAAAGACATCAAGTCAAAGATCGCGCTCTTCTGCAATGTGGAAGAAGAGGCGGTGATCACGGCGAAAGATGTGGCATCGATCTACGAAGTCCCGGTGGTGTTCTCACGGGAGCGCGTGGATGAGCTGGTCCTGAAATATCTGCACCTCGAGGCCAAGGATCGCGATCTGCATTCGTGGGAAGAGCTGATTCACCGCGTCTATAACCCGAAGGCGGAAGTCACGATCGGGATCGTCGGCAAATATGTGGAATATGAAGACTCCTACAAGTCGCTGAAGGAGGCGCTGGTCCACGGCGCGCTGGCGCACAACCTGAAGCTCAACCTGAACTGGATCGAAGCCGAGGGGCTGGAGGGAAATCCGGCGGCGGCAGACGAGCAGTTGCAGGATTACGACGGCATCCTTGTCCCCGGCGGATTTGGCAAGCGTGGCATTGAAGGCATGCTGGTGGCGATCCGCTATGCTCGCGAAAAGAAGGTTCCCTATTTTGGGATTTGCCTCGGCATGCAGACCGCCTGCATCGAATTTGCGCGCAATGTGGCTGGCCTGCAAGACGCCAATTCAAGTGAGTTTGATCCGGCGACGCCGCATCGCGTGATCTACAAATTGCGAGAGTTGCGCGGCGTAGAAGAATTAGGCGGCACCATGCGGCTGGGAGCGTGGACGTGCAAGATCGAGCCGGGCACGCTGGCGCACAGAATTTACGGACAGCTTGAGATTAGCGAACGCCACCGGCATCGTTATGAGTTCAATCGTGAATATGAAGAGCCGATGGTCGCGGCGGGACTGCGCATCTCAGGGTCGACTCCCGACGGGACTTATGTCGAGATGGTAGAGCTTGCCGATCACCCCCATTTCATTGGTTGCCAGTTTCATCCCGAGTTCAAGTCGAAGCCTCTGGAGCCGCATCCGTTGTTCAGGACTTTCGTAGGCGCGGCGTATCAGCACGGAGTGGAGCGGCGGGCGCGAAAGGCCGCGGCGGAAGTGGAGATGTTCCATCGGCCGGAGAAGGTGGGGAGAAGATAAGGTCATGTCTCACTGAGAACTGAGAACCGACAACCGAGAACTAAACCTTGAAACCTGCATCCTTCCAAGTCGAAGGCGTCAGAATTGGCGATGGCGGCCTGTTCCTGATCGCCGGACCCTGCGTCATTGAGAGCGAAGAGCACGCCCTCTTCATGGCCGAAGTGATCAAGGGCGTGACCCGGTCGCTGAACTTCCCTTTCATCTTCAAAGCTTCGTATGACAAGGCGAATCGAACTTCCATTCGCAGTTTTCGCGGCCCGGGTCTGACGGAAGGTCTGCGCATCCTGAAAAAAGTTAAAGATGAGGTGCACATCCCGGTTCTAACCGACGTGCATGAAACCGCGGACGTCCCCAAAGTCGCCGAAGTTGCCGACGTGCTGCAGATTCCCGCCTTCCTCTGCCGGCAGACAGATTTAATCGTTGCTGCCGCGATGACCGAGCGCGCAGTGAACATCAAGAAGGGCCAATTCGTTTCCCCGTGGGACATGAAGCACGCGATTGAAAAATGCCGCACGGCGGGAAATGACCGCGTATTCATCACCGAGCGCGGGTCGAGTTTCGGCTACAACAATCTGGTTGTGGATATGCGCTCGCTGGTGGTGATGCGCAAATTTGCGCCGGTGGTGTTCGACGCCACGCACTCGGTGCAGTTACCTTCCGCGTCGCACGGAGATGAAGACAAACCAGCCGCCAGCAGCGGTCAGCCGGAGTTTATTCCAGTGCTGGCGCGGGCGGCGGTGGCGGCAGGCGTTGATGGCGTCTTCATGGAAGTACACAATAATCCCAAAGAAGCCAAGTCCGACGGGGCAAACGCGCTGGAGTCGACCAAGCTGCGCGGCGTATTAAAAGAATTGCAGGCGGTACAGAACACGCTGGCGGGAGCGCATTCGAGGCCATAATTCTCCTCCCTGGCGGGAGCGCACTCGAGGCCATAATTCTCCTCCCTGGCGAGAGCCTCGGATTCGCTCGCGGCAGGCTGCCGTTCCTCCACGATCTCTCCTGAATCTGCTACTATCCCCACCTCATCTGAAACTCACGGCTATGCACCCGTTGGCTGCCATTTTCGGGCTAGTGATTATCCTTGCCGTCCTGCTGGACGCGTTTGAGACTGTGGTTCTGCCCCGCCGCATCACCCGCCAGTTCCGGCTCACTGCCTGGTTTTATCGCAATACCTGGATTCCCTGGATGCGCCTGGCTAAGCGCATCAACTCGACTACTCGCCGCGAGAGTTTTCTTGGGTATTTCGGGCCGCTCTCGCTGATTGTGTTGCTTGTGTTCTGGGCCCTCGGACTGATCTTCGGATTCGCCCTGCTGCAGTACGGAACGGGTGAGCATGTGCGAATGGGAAACGAGGCGATCACTTTCCCGGTGCTGCTCTACCACAGTGGCGAGACGTTTTTCACTCTCGGCTACGGAGACATCACCCCCGATTCGCCCGTCGCGCGCGCGCTCGCGGTAACCGAGGCCGGCATGGGATTCGCTTTCCTGGGGGTGGTGATCGGCTATCTGCCTGTAGTGTACGACGCCTTTGGCATTCGCGAGCTTGAGATCTCCATGCTTGACTCGCGCGCGGGATCACCGCCATCCGCAATGGAGTTGCTGAACCGGTTGGGATGTTGTCCGGAACAGAAGGTGCTGGATGACATCTTTCACGACTGGGAGAGATGGTCGGCGGACCTGCTGGCCAGCCATCTGTCGTATCCCGTGCTGAGTTTCTTCCGCTCGCAGCACAGCAATCAGTCATGGCTGGGGGCGCTGACGGTCATGCTGGATGTGACGTCGTTGCTCATGACGGGCGTGGACGGTCTACGCGATGATCAGGCGAAGCTCACATTTGCCATGGCGCGGCACGCCGCGGTTGACCTGGCGCAGGTGGTCAGCGCGCAATACGATCCACATGCTCCGGATCGGCTTCCCCCCGAGGAACTGCAATTGATGCGAAAGACTCTGGCCGCCAATGGACTGCAGTTACGCGAGGGAGCCGAGGTCGATGAAAAATTATCCGAATACCGTCGGATGTACGAACCCTACGTGCAAGCGCTCTCGCTCCGGATGCTGATAACCCTGCCGCCGTGGATTCGCACCGAGAAGAAGAAAGATAACTGGCAGGCCGGGCCTTGGGACCGGATGATTCAAGCGAGAGGCCTGGCAAACCTGGGCCGGCGGCCGCATGCTGAAGATCATTTTTGATGTCAGAAAAATCTCGCCACGGATTTTAGCGGATTGCGCGGATCATTAGTCTTTCAATTTCGTGGCTTGCTTTATCTGTGTTGATCCGCGTCGCGACGTTTTTGTTATCATCCTTCCTTCCATGAATCGCATTGGCGAAAACGTTGTCCGCATTGAAGCTGAAGCGCTGCGGGCCCTGGCAGACCGCATTGCCGGCCCTATGGCGCATGCCTTCGGCTGCGCAGTGGAGCTTCTGTACAGTTGTGCCGGACGGGTGGTGGTCACTGGCATGGGCAAGAGTGGCCTCATTGCCCGCAAGATTGCGGCTACGCTGAGTTCGACGGGGACGCCGGCATTGTTCCTGCATCCGGTGGAGGCGCTGCACGGCGATCTGGGGATGATCGTTCGCGGCGATGTGGTGATGGCGCTCTCCGCCAGCGGCGAGACAGAAGAGATTCTTCGCTTGCTGGCGACTATCAAACGCTTACAGGTCCCGATGATTGCGTTGACGTGCGATGAGGTTTCCCTGGCGGGTGACGCAAGGTCCCTCGGCTCCGCTGGAGCGTCCGCAGGCGGACCCTCCTCCTCCGCTCGGGATGAGAGTCATAGAATAGCGAGCAAGTTGTCAACACTGGCCGCGGCAGCGGACATCGCGCTCGACTGTTCCGTGGCTCAGGAAGCCTGTTCCCTGGGACTGGCTCCTACCGCTTCTACCACCACGATGTTAGCTCTGGGCGATGCACTGGCGCTCGCGCTTTCCGAGAAGCGCGGCTTCAAGGAAGAAGACTTCGCCAACCTGCATCCCGGAGGCAAACTGGGCAAGCGGCTGGCCCGTGTGGGGTCGCTGATGCACACGGGCGATGCCCTTCCACGCGTCAAGCCGCAAACCAAGATGCCCGACGTGATCTACGAAATGTCGCGCAAACAGCTGGGCGTAACCGCGGTAGTCGAAGGCGAGAAGCTGGTAGGGATCATCAGCGACGGTGACCTGCGGAGGCTGCTGGAGAAGCGCGGCAAAGATGCGCTGGATCTTACTGCCGGTGAGTCTATGACGAAAAATCCCAAGACTATTCTGCCGTCGGAATTCGCCGCGAGCGCGCTGGCAGTGATGGAAGAGAAGAAAATCACATCGCTGGCCGTGGTCGACGAGAGCGGAAATCTGCAAGGCATCGTCCACCTGCACGACCTGTGGGGGACGGAAATGATGTAGGGATTGAATCATTAAGACATTGAGGGATTGAGTGATTGAATCATTGGAAACTGATTAACATGGTAGATCAGGCCGAGGCCATGAAATCGCGGACGGAGCAATGGGTCATTGCGCACAGCAAAACACAACAAAGGAGCTTGAGAGTTGAATCACGTTGGTTTTCAATGAATCAATGACTCAATTTCTCAATGATTCAATCTTATGTACCACTACGATCCCAATACCGCGCTGGAAGAACTGACTGAAGACGCCACCCTGCCCAACCCGGTCCATGTGCGTGACATGATTCTGCGCAAGAAGCTCACACCCGATCGCTCGCTGGAACTGAATCGGCTGTTTGTGGAGTATCAGAAATTCTTTGGCGAGACGCAGAAGCTGGGGAAGGAGATTCTGAAGCAGTTGGTGGGGTGAGTGGCTATTTCTTAATGCGAATACTCCAGGTCCAAGGAGGCGACCAGGGTTTCGTCGTCGGTGGGAACCGGTTCCTTGTGCTGCTTAAGGCTCTCGATGTAGCCGGATATGGCGTCCTTCGCCATCTTCCGCGCCTCGGCCAGGGTTCGCCCATAGGTGACACAGCCGGGCAGGGCTGGCACAATGGCGGTAAATCCACTCTCCGGCTCGGGGCGGAGCATGATGTTGTAGTGATAGCGCGCTCTTGGCGTTCGGCTAACGCCGATTCTATCTTGGCAGCAGGGGCGGGTCAAAAGGCGGACGGGAAGGTTAAAGATGCCGGTCAGCTATTCGCTTTGTTGTCCTGATGAACCTTAGGTTCCGAAGAATCTGTGCCTTCGGCAATGCGCCTAACTCTTGCTTCCTCCTCGACGATTTCCCACGCAGTGCGGTCGTCCCAGTCCTGGCGCAGGCGACGGACGTACTCATCCGCGTGCTCGTCGGCCCAGAGGTCTTTGCCGGAGCCGCACAACTGTAGCAGAGGATCTGAGTCGATCAGGGACTGTACATTTGTGGAATGCGGGGAGCTACCCGAGTTGCTTTTTTTGATCTTCAATCTCTTTTGCCCCTTCGGCTGCATGTCGAGAGAATAGCGGGTGACAGCTACCATTCCGCAAGGAAGTCGCCAAGGGGCCGTTTATGCTTCCGGGAGTTGCAGTTCAGGCAAGCAGTCATAAGATTCTCGAAGCTGTTGTCGCCGCCTTCGGCAACCGGCGTCACGTGGTCTAGAGTGGCCGTAAATCGGGTTAGTTGTTTTTCGCAGTAGCGGCATTTGTAGCAGTCTCGCTCATAGATTTTGATTCGGTTCTCGCGCACGTTGTAATAGTCGATGTCTCCTTCGGCAACTTCCGCCTTTGGCTCTGTCGCAGTCCGTTCCGCACGGTATTTGCGACAAGCTTCAATCTCATCTGGGATGAACACCCGATAGAGTGTTCCGTCCCTGTTCGGTTCGCCTTCTTTGCGGATTGCACCGATGGATTCCAAGGCCCGGTAGATTTCACGAACCTTTCCTTCAGAGATCGTGTTCTCGATTGCAGTGGAGTACGATGACCTGACCACTCCACGTCGCAGAGCCTTGCCGCTGAGCCTCACGTGTGGGTTGCCGTTCCTTGCAATCGAATGCCGGAAAGCATGCCAGTAGAACGCCGCTTCGTAGGGCGTTAGCAAGGGCTGTAGATCATCTACGATTTCCTGGATGACGAGCGGCAGTTCCATTGCGGAAAAATCCTCAACCACAGCGGCATTGGAATCAGAATGGGTCTGCCCTTCGAGTTCGTTTAGAAGTTGCCGGATTCGATCAAGATGATCTTTCATTTCTCCAACCCCATCTCAGCTAGAGATTGTAGCTTTGGGATGTTTGAGCAGCTACTGCTTTCCGAGAGCATGAGAACCTGCCTTGAGCGAAGTCGAAGGGGCATCGGCTCCGACTCAAGTTGTGCTCGGGCTCGACACCAGCGGTTTAGTCCTCTCCACACAATCAGTTACAATGACGGCTTCCCCAAACACGGGAATCACTCACTATGCATCGCTGGTCTGAACTCTTCATCCCGACGCTGCGTGAGGCCCCGGCAGATGCCGAGGTCGCCAGCCACAAATTCCTGGTGCGGGCGGCGTATGTCCGCCAGCTTGCGGCCGGAATCTACTCGTATCTGTTCATGGGGCAGCGCTCGTTCAACAAGATTATGGGCATCGTGCGCCAGGAGATGGACAAGATCGGGCAAGAATTTTATCTGCCGGCTCTTCATCCACGGGAACTGTGGGAGGAAAGTGGGCGCTGGAGTGTCATGGGTGACCACATGTTCCGCCTTAAGGACCGCAAGGGCGCGGACATGGGACTCGGCATGACTCACGAAGAAGTCATGACCTCGATCGCGCGCAAGGAACTGCGCAGCTACAAGCAACTGCCGCAGATCTGGTACCAGATCCAGACCAAGTTTCGTGACGAGGCTCGTCCAAAGTCAGGCCTGCTCCGAGTACGCCAGTTCATGATGAAAGATTCGTACTCGTTCGACATTGACACCGCCGGGCTGGATGTTTCTTATCGCAAGCACTACGACGCTTATTGCCGGATTTTCGATCGTTGCGGGCTGAAGTTCATGGTAGTGGAGGCGCATTCCGGGGCGATGGGCGGATCGCAGTCGCACGAATTCATGGTGCGCACGCCTGCGGGGGAAGATCTGATCGTGAGCTGCGAAGGCTGCAGTTACGCCGCGAACATAGAAAAGGCCTCGTCGAAGCTCGAGGCGGTAGAGGATCTCAAAGCCGAGGGCGACGGTAAACCCGTGCCCGTCCACACGCCGGGTCAGAAGACGATTGAAGATGTGGCCCGCTATCTCGGCGTGTCTCCGAAGAACAAGATGAAGACTATGGCCCTGATGGCCACCGAGCAAGATTCGAAAACGGGCAAGCCGAAATCACGCGCTGTGGTGGTGCTGCTGCGCGGAGATCATCAATTAAATGAGGCGAAGCTCTCGACTGCTCTAGGAGGCAAAGGAACTCGCCCCATGCAGGAAGAGGAAATCCAGCAAGTGTTTGGCTCGCCCGCAGGATTTCTCGGGCCGATCGGACTTAATGACATTGCCGCAGGCAAGAATGGCAGCTTCGGCGATGGAACGATTGTTCTCGTGGACACGGCTCTCGAAGGCCGTAGCAACCTGATTGCTGGAGCCAACAAAGAAAACTATCACCTGAGGAACGTCACGCCGGGACGCGACTTCCAGCCCACCGTGTACGCCGACGTGCGCAGCGTAACCGCAGGTGAGGCCTGTCCGAATTGCGGCGCGCCCTTGCGGATTGATACTGCGGTTGAAGTCGGGCACATCTTCAAGCTGGGATACAAATATTCGGAATCGATGGGAGCGCGGGTGCTCGACCGTAACGGCAAAGAAGTCACGCCGATCATGGGCAGCTATGGAATCGGCATCGAGCGCATTCTTACCGCGTCCGTCGAGCAGAACAACGACGAGAACGGTTTCTGGCTGCCGCCGTCGATAGCGCCGTTCGAGATCATCGTCACGCCAACCAATGTCTCCGACGACAAGATTATGAACACCGCTCAGGAGATTGCGCGCAAGCTGGATGCCGCGGGATTTGATGTGTTACTAGACGACAGGGACGAACGGCCAGGGGTGAAGTTCAAAGATGCTGACCTGGTGGGCATACCCTTTCGTGTGAATGTGGGCAAAAAAGTTACCGAAGGTACTGTGGAAGTGGTTCGCCGCTCGACTCGCGAGATGCAGGATGCTAGCATCGGCGCAATTACAGAGTATTTCGAGAAGCTCTTGAGGCCAGCGCACTAGGGAAATCCCAAAGATGCGTGCCCGGGAGCGGAGCGCGTCTTATGGGGAAAATTAAACTCGTTATCGGAATCTTCGCCATCGTTGCTTCCGTCTACCTTTGCGCGGAGCTGATCCCGCCGTTCTTCGCCAACTACCAGTTTGAAGACGCGATAAAGAACGAAGCCACCATCTCGACATACAGCACCAAGCCGGAAGAGGCGATTCGCGACACCATTTTCAAGAAAGCGCAAGATCTGGAAATCCCCGTCACCAAAGATCAGATCAAGGTGCAGCGCATGGGTGCGCAGGGAACCGGCTCAATTATCATCGAGACCAACTACACGGTGCACGTGGATCTGCCCGGATATCCTCTTGATCTGCAGTTCAGTCCTTCGACCAGGAATAAGGGAGCGTTTTAGGGCAGTTCTCGGTTCTCAGTTCCTGGCTCTCATATCTCCTGTTTGGGTTGGAAGCCTTGCCACCGATCTTCTTGAGAAAAATCCTGGTTCAAACTTAAGGCCCGTGATTCCCTCCAAAACGTGGAGTTAGACCTAGAATCTGAGGCCCGCACGGGAACCAATAACCACAAACTGAGAACTGACATCTGAGAACAGAGAACTGGTCTTGAGACTGCCTCTTACGTTAGTAACCTTGTGCTGGGCTTCGGTAACCCCCTAACATCCGGGCAGGCGCAATTTACAGCAACCATTATGGGAAAAACCCAAGTTGGGTATTGCCCACGCTGGTTGGTCCGCAGTGGAGCGCCAGATGCATGCGTGCCACGGCTGTGGCGGGAGGCATTTCGTGAGGGTAAAAAACCGGATTCTTGTCCTCGTAACGGTCACGGCCGCGTTGCTGTTGGCCGGGTGCGGAGCCCATTCCTGCCCAACCACAGTCATCACCACCAGCGGTGGCGGAGGTGGCGGAACAGTTTCTACCGGCGGCAATCTGTGTGGTTCGGGGGTTGGCGTCGGAGGAGGACCATCGGCGGCGCGCGCCTATTACCTGGATGGAACGGTCGAAGCAGCTAATCTCGGCACCAATGGCTCCTTTCTTACCGACACTGCTGTTACGCCGCCGACGGAAGCAGGCAGCGGCGCGGATGACATGATTATCGTCAATGGCAAGTTCTTGTACATCCCGTACCCCGACATAAACAAGGTGCAGGCTTTCACCATCGACCACAGCACCGGAGCGCTAACCGCGATCGCGGGCAGTCCATTTGCTTTACAATCCACAGCCGGAGCAGACGCAGTCGTCAGTGATCCGCAGGGCCGCTTCCTATTCGTGGGAGACGAGATTCACGGAACCGGAGCGGTCTCGGTCTTTCAAATCAACTCTACAACCGGGGTCCTCACCGAAGCCCCTGGGTCGCCATTTCTTAGCTTCGGAGTGTTTGACGCAGACAGCATGACAGTCGACGGAACCGGAAAGTTTCTCTATGTAGCACAAGGTTTCTTCTCCGCTCCTGTGCTGGCTTTCTCGATCGATCAGAACACCGGCGCGCTTTCTCCGGTGGCGGGAAGTCCGTTTGCTATGAACGTCGCGCAAATTCATGCCGACCCGGGCGGAAAATTTCTTCTCGGCGTTCAGGAGGTTCAGGACGCAACCTCAGCGGCAAGCGACATGCATATCTACGTTTTCGCAATCGATGCTACGACCGGGGCGCCAATTCTACCCGGGACATCGGCCGCGACCACGGGCGCTCCGTTTGACTTTACCTTCAGCCCGAACGGCAATTTTGTCTATCTGACGGAGGCCCTGAACAGCGCTGTAACCTCGATCGAGGGGTTTCAGTTCGACGCAACCACTGGAAATCTGACCGCGCTGCAGGGTTCTCCCTTCTCAAGCCTGCCGCCGGCGATTCAGTGTAAATTCGATCAGGGTGGTGGATTGATGTTCTGCTCAACTAGTGGAGGCGGCGCTTTCTCTGTCTTCACCGCCAACCCTTCGACGGGTGGGCTCACGCATACGGTAACGGACTTGTCCGTGCCCAGCTTCCCGTTCGCAGTCACGGATTAACTTACCTATTTACTTACGAAAGGCCATCTACGCCAGCGTCTGCGGGGCAATTCCCCCGCGGCCTGGCGTACCCTTTTGCCAACCCCAGCCGCCAGCAAATTTCCACCTGTCAGGTTAAAATAAAGCATCTCTCTTGAAGCGGTCTGTTGCGGCGGACTCGTCCATCTGGCGAGACGAATATTTGTCCGCTGGAGATAACAGAACGTACGCTCGCCATCGTCTAATCAGTGAGGCTGATCCGCACATCGCAACGTGGCCATTAAGCTCAAGATTCCGAGAAGAAGACGCTCCGCAACTGGTGGAAAACACTGGTTTTCCCGCGACCCGGTAATAGCCAGCGCGGTGGCGCTTTTCCTCATCCTAGCGGTCGGGTTCGGCACATTTTTCTCGTATTACTACGTCAAATACGACCGCATCATCGACCAGAAATTCAAAGGTCCCGTATTTGCCAACTCGGCAAAGCTCTATGCGATTCCCCAGGCCGTGCGCGTCGGCGAGAAGATCGATGGCTATGACATCGCCGCGCAACTGCGCCACGCTGGGTATCTGGAAAAAGAAGGCCAATCGCAGATGGGTACCTATCACATGTCGCAGAGCGGGATTGAGATCAAGCCCGGCCCGCAGTCTTATCACAGCCCGGAGCCGGCAAAGATTCACTTCAAAGAAGGCAAGGTCGACGGCATTAGCAGTGGGAGCAGCGACCTCGACGCGTATGAACTGGAACCTCAGCTGGTAACTTCACTGTTCGATGCTGAACAGCGCTCCAAGCGGCAAGTCGTAACCTACGATCAGATTCCGAAAGTCATGGTGAACGCGGTCATCTCGATTGAAGATCGCCGCTTCTTCGAGCACAGCGGCGTGAACTTCGTCCGGTTGGCGGAAGCGGGCTGGATCGACTTTACCCATCAGCGGCACGAGCAGGGCGGCTCGACTATCACCATGCAGCTTTCGCGCGCTTTCTTCCTGACCCCGGAGAAGAAAGTTAAACGCAAGCTGATCGAAATCCTGATCGCCATGGAACTCGAGCAGAAGTTCTCGAAGCAACAGATTTTCGAGTTCTATGCCAATCGCGTGGACCTGGGTCAGCGCGGATCGTTCACCATCAGTGGGTTCGCTGAAGCGGCGCGGGCGTATTTCAACAAGGATCTGAAAGAGATTACGCTGCCGGAAGCGGCGCTCATTGCCGGAATCATCCAGGCCCCGAGCGCCCTGTCTCCGTACCGGCATCCAGAGCGCGCGCTCGAGCGGCGCAACCTGGTGCTCGATTCCATGGTTGAGACGCACACCATCACCCGGGCCGACGCCGAGAAAGCCAAAGCCACTCGCCTCACTCTGGCGCCTCCCAATGTGGAGGCCAGCGACGCGCCGTATTTCGTCGACCTGGTTCGTGATCAGCTGATCTCTAAACTGAACGAGCACGAGTTGAACGATCAGTCCTACCGGATTTATACGACGCTTGATCCCGACCTGCAGAAGGCCGC
>Ga0070697_100000330_pt1 | contig 37281 bp, 29 predicted proteins | sample KBSK1501metaG_FD_65475 | JGI IMG/M metagenome (GOLD analysis project Ga0070697, IMG submission 65475) | Corn, switchgrass and miscanthus rhizosphere microbial communities from Kellogg Biological Station, Michigan, USA - KBS K1-50-1 metaG | ecosystem: Host-associated > Plants > Roots >...
ACAGCCAAAATCTTCGCCGCGCGATCCGAGCCCAGCGCGATAGTCTTCACTTGAGCCTGAGCTTTAGGATTCAAAGTTATGATTGAACGCAACGACCTTCCGAGGAAACGCGTGAGAGGCTATAACAGAGCGACGCTTCGCGTCAAAAGGCAAGGCTCAAATGCCCAGCTTGACATTAACAATGACCGGTTGCTGTAATCAAATTCTTCCCGGGTTGAGAATACAAGCGTGGTTAAGCAGTCTGGAAACAGCAAACCAAGGTTTGGACTCCAGAACTACTTGAGTCTCAACAAAGCGGCTTCCGGAGGTTTTTCAAGTGTCCCTTGCTGAATTAGTTTACGACTGGAACATGGTCGATCCTGAGTTGACTCTGCCGAATCGTCACATCGGTTTTGACGACGAAACGCTACGTGATGGTCTGCAGTCGCCCTCGGTCAGCGAGCCACCTGTCGAACGGAAAATCGAACTGCTTCATCTCATGGACGCGCTGGGCATCGACACGGCGGATATCGGTTTGCCCGGTGCCGGCGGCACTCACGCAGCCGGCGTCGAGTTAATGGCTCGTGAGATCGCCGAGAAGAAATTGAAGATCCGGCCGAATTGTGCAGCTCGTACTCATCGAAACGATATTCTGCCCATTGTTGAAATTTCCCAGCGGGTTGGTATTCCAATCGAAGCTTGCACCTTCATTGGTTCCTCCGCCATACGTTTTTTTGCGGAGGACTGGACTCTCGACAAGCTTCTGAAATTGACCGAAGACGCTGTGTCGTTTGCAGTAGGCGAAGGCGTGCCGGTTATGTACGTCACCGAAGATACCACCCGCGCTCATCCGGAAACGATTCGCGCACTCTACACGACGGCCATCCGTTGTGGAGCGAAGGCGGTTTGCGTCTGCGATACAGTGGGACATTCAACGCCGGATGGCGCGCGTTCGGTGGTCCGCTTCGTTAAAAATATCATCGAAGAACAAGGCGGCAACATCCGTCTTGACTGGCACGGCCACCAGGATCGCGGCCTCGGTGTAATTAATTCGATAGCTGCCATCCAGGGCGGCGCCGATCAAGTCCACGGCTCTGCGTTGGGCATTGGCGAGCGAGTGGGCAACACGCCGATGGATCAACTGTTAGTTAACCTTAAGCTCATGGGTTGGATTCAGAATGATCTGTCTCGCTTAGGCGAGTATTGTGGGGCGGCGTCGCAGGCTTGCGGTTGGGACATTCCTTACAACTATCCGGTTTTCGGCCGCGACGCTTTTCGTACGGCGACCGGCGTTCACGCGGCGGCGGTGATTAAGAGTTACCGGAAGGGTGATCGAGAACTTGCGGACCTGGTCTACTCGGGTGTGCCGGCGGGACAGTTTGGCCTGGAGCAGGTAGTGGAAATCGGACCAATGAGTGGCAAGTCAAACGTGATCTACTGGCTCGAGAAGCGCGGAATCGAAGCGAACGATGATCGCGTCAGCCGAATTTACGATCGGGCAAAACAAGCTTCGGCAGTATTAGCGGACGACGAAATAATGCGGCTGGTTTGAGCCAAAGTTAAAGGTTAAGGGGGAAAGAGTAAGAAAGCACGGTGGCTTTACCCTTTCCCCCTTAGCCTCTAACGCGTCCTGTTTTCAGTTTATCGGTATCGTGATTGTCGCCGAGCCGGCTTTTCCCGCCGGGAAGCGTTTTTGACGTGCAATTCTCACTGCACTCGCATCGCCCCCAGATGCCTGCGTAACTCGGCCTGATTCATCGTAGGTGACGGTTACCGTAATCTTTTTTGGTCCTGACCTCCCGCTCTCGGGCACCACACTGGTTGGGACTGACGCAGTCGAACTGGCGGTCAGCGCTGCCGCAGCTCTTTCTTCACGTACCTTCGCTTTATCTCTTTCCTTCTCGTGTTGTCGCCGCGCCGCAAGCGCGGCCTCATCAGCGTGATCGCTTGCCTGTGAACTCTCTGCGGGCACAGCGAGCTCAGGGGTCGGCACTTCCATGACCGCGGCCGTACTTGGCTGACTAACGGCTGGCGATGCCTTAGCCGGACTGTACCAACCAGCCGGAACACCGATCGCGGCCACGCTCGCAATCACGGCGAAGGCCACGGCCCCCGCTATCGCAAACTTTCGCTTGCTCATTGACTCCTTGCTCATGAAAGAAAGAAACGCGGGAACGCGTAGACTTTCAAGCTCCGGTAATGGCACCTCTTGGCTCCCCGGCGCCGCCTCGCCCTCTTCGTGGTAGTCTGCCGGATACGCGTTAGTGGGAACGATTCCTTCATCCAGGCGACGCAGGCCTTCGAGAACGACCTGAGTCCACGGTTGATTGATGGTGCGTTCGGGCGGCTCCGACTCACCGCCAAACTCAAACTTCGCATTGGGAAGAGTCAATGCGTAGTAGACAGCGTCGATTCCTCGCAGCACGCCGATTCGAGCGTCAATCACCGACCCCGTTTGCAGATAAAAATATCCGGGACCCTGGGGATAGAGGACCTTAAGCTGTCCGGTTTTGCGCTGGTTGCAGAAAAACTCAATTAATTCGGAAAGTGAAAGGTCGCTCAGGTGTCCAGTCAATGCCATTGGAGTTAGCTCCTATTTATGAATCAGTACGTCGCACGAATTTGAAAGTCGAAGACGCCAACCAGAAGGCTGGCGACTCGCGGTTGAGAACTATTGGCTGAGGGCAAATTTGTAATTGATAAGCCCCGAAACTTTAACAGGCTGTCCGGAAAGTTTGGTCGGTGAGAATCGTGCTCGCAGCGCCGCTTGCACAGCAACATCTTTCAACAGCGCAGGTCCGGATGTGGCCACTGCTGAAATTACCTTTCCGGTTTCGTCGACGACCACTTCCACCGTAACTATGCCTGCCGTCCTTAAGCGTCGCGCGTTCTCGGGATACATCGGCGATGGCAAGCTGAGAGCAATACCATTAAGGACTCCGCCCGAAACTGGTTTGAGCACTGGCCGCGGAGCGGGTGGCGGCGGTGGTTCGGATTCGATGTTGACCGTCGTGGCCTCGACATTCGAGTCTGTGCTCCCGCTGGTCAATTCCACGGATCCCAGACCACTGAGTTTGTCCGTAGCATTTGGCATCTCGCCTGGGAGCGAAGGAGATGTTTTGTGAGTTGGGTTTGAGTTGTTGCTGTTGGTGGAAGGCTTAGGCACAACCGCCGCTGTCTTGTTTTCCGAGCTGGCAACATTGCTGGCAGGCACTGAAGCTGACGTGTTCGGCTGTCCGGACGGCGCCGTGGCTGGTTGTGCAGCCGGTTGAGCCATCTTTATCATGTTCTCGTCCAGGTAATACATGATCGATCGGTAGGTTACTTCAGTCGGCTCGAAAGACATCCTGCCGCCTTCAATTACGGCAACCGAGGTGGTCATCTTGTTCCAATTGCCCGCAAAATCAAATTCATATTTGTAGACTTCTTTGCTCAACAAGGATCCATCAGTGTTCAGAAGAGTCATCTCGCTGATGTTTCCCTTATCGTCATACTTGTAAACCTCTTTACCGGTCAGGTTCGCCCCAGCAATAGGAAAGTATTGATTCTCGACTTTGTTGCCTTTGAGGTCGTATGAGACTACTTCCAGAACAGCGCGTTTGCCTTCCGCAACTCTTCCTGCCTCACTTGAAAGTTTGACAACTTCAGTCCGTATTCGCCGCACCGGTCCGACCAGGCCATCCCTGATTCGATCGGTTTCCACCACGGCCGTAGGAACCGGGTGAGGGACACTTGATTTCGCAGTAAGGTTAGACTGCGCCTGTGCATTGGCACTAAATGCTGCTGCCAACGCGAGTGCACTTAAAAGGAGACTTCCTATCCGTATGACCATTTGATTTCACTCCTGACTTGAAGCGGTGGGTCTAGCTGAAAACTCGATATTGGGAGGAGGGTTTGACTGCGGGTAGCTGAACCTACCGCAAAACCGACAAATGGGATAATAAACGGTTAAACTCCGTTTGTCTAGAGCCAACATTGGCTCGCCGTTGAGAAATTACTCGGATTTTTGACTTTTTTCGGCAGGAAGGTCTGGATAAGCCGTAAGCAGGGTAACGATCTGGTCTATTAGGCGGATGCTGTTGACTGACCCGGTTTGGTCGTTGCACATGATTGAAAAGGTGAAAAGTTGCCCCTTGGAAGTGGTGAGGTATCCTGAAAGCGAGTTGTCGTAAGTCAGAGCACCGGTCTTGGCAGAGACGCGATCGGTTACTGTTTTGAGTCGACCAGCCAAGGTTCCATCACGTCCGGCGACTGGCAGCGAATCCCTGAAAACCGGCCCCACGTTTGTCTTAGAAAGAGAAAGCAGGAAACGGGCGCTCGTTTCAGGTGTTACCAGGTCGAGCCTAGACAAGCCTGACCCGTCATGCAAAGCCAAGCGAGTCACCGAGATTCCCGCCCGCTCCAGCCACAGCCGAATAACAGCGAGTCCCGCTTCATCATCTCCTCGCTCTCGTCCCATTGCCTCACGCGACACGGACATCTCGCCACGCTCTCTTCCAAGCGTGCGAAGAATCAACTCCGCAAAAAGATTATTGCTCTCCTTGTTTGTTTTCTTTGCTATCTCACTCATCGGTTCGCTTTGTACGAACGCAAGCTCAACGGAGTGCGCCGGGTCGAAGCGCTGACTTTGAGGCCCGCGTGAATCACGCGACAGCGTCTGACCATCGACTCGTATCCCACGCGTTTTAAGGGCCCGTCCGAATAATTTCGCGGCCCAGAGCGCCGGCTTGTGAACTGAGAGTCGAGCACCGAATCCTTTCGAGCCAGGGGCGAACTCTCCCCACACCTCAATGTTGTTATCAGAAAGCCCTCGGTGTACGCCTATGGTTGATTGGACACTACTGTCTGTCGCAACCGACATGCGGTTCTGAACCGTCACATAGCCCTCAGTATCGCTGGTTCTCACAATTGATTCGCCAGCCTTGCTGGCAGGAACGAAGTTGATATCGACCTCATTTCCGTTGATCGAAAGTGCACTGGCTTCCGCGCCGAAGTACCACTGAAGATCTGTCCACTGCCAACCGTCTCCCAAAGGGTCACCACGAAAGTAGCTTTCGTCTCCGACCACGTTTCCACTTACACTTCTAACGCCGCGCGCGTATAGATCGTCGGCGAGTTTCGCCAGCGAGCCACGGTTCTCGTCTTTGCTAATCGCCACCAGATCTGGGGCCCCTCTTCCGTAGAGTATGAGATCACCACTAACACGGCCGCTCGCATCGGGTTGTGAGTTCGCATACACAGAGGTTCGCCAGCGGTAATCAACTCCAAGCAGATCCAAAGCAACGCCGGTGGTATAAATTTTCATGTTGGAAGCCGGAGTGAAAAGCTTATCGCCGCTGCGCTCGTAGACCTTCGACCCATCAGTCATCGAGATAACGGAAATGCCCCAGCGCGCCACACCATCACTCTCATTAATTGCACTATCTATGCGGCTGGCCAGATCGTTAGACTCGGCGGAGGACGACTTCGCAGAAACCGCCGCTGGCTGTTCTTTGTCTTTCCCTTTGCTTGCAACCAGAGGTAGTACCAGCAACAGACCGACGCTCGAAAGAAATAGGACTAACAGGACCTTGAGACTAAGACCGCGAGTTGTGGTGAAACTGCTTTTCATAGTGAAGACGAGGGAATTGCCCGGGATCCGGAGTTAGACTAATTACGCCTTAACTTGCGAACAGTGTCGCTGTCCGCCCTGACGCCAGAATAGCTCTGGTCGCTTCATAGACTTCATCAACTGTGATGTCCCCAATGACACTGTTATAGATTATGCGGTGCCGATCGCCTTGCGGCAGATAACTTTCGGGCGCGCGCTTATCAAGCAGGAGCACTACCGGGGTCCCAACCGCTGATGCAATGTGCATGGGGCCTGTGTCATTTGAAACGAACGCCGCCAACCGGGCTTGCGCCGCTGCCAGTTGCGGAATAGTAAGTTGATCAAGAATGACGACAGAAGGCGGAAACTGCCGGCGAATCTCCCTGATGAAATCACTCTCCTCGGGTCCTGCAAAAACCAGGACCCGGATCTGATCGTTTCTAATCAAAAAATCTGCGAGGCTGGCAAACTGTTCCAGCGGCCAGCGCCGGCTGGGGTGGCCGGCACCGGGGAATAGTCCCACCAGCGGCGCGCCGGATTCGGCCCTAGCCTTGACTAAAATGCGCTCGAGCACCGCGGCGTCCACCGGCCGAGTTTTTAGAGTTGGCAGACGTTCTGGGTTCTGGATATCGAGCGGGCGCAGGACATCCAGATAGCGATCGATGAGATGTCGTTGGCGATGATCGGTTTCGACCGGTGGGAGCGGCTTAAAGTTAGCAAGATAATCCAAAGAGCGTCCCGGCCGCCGGGAATAGAGACGCTTTGGAGCTCCGGACAAAAACCCTAGCAGATTTGTTTCAGAGAGGCTGTGCAGGTCGATGACGAAATCAAACTTCCTCGCCCTGACTTCCTTGACAAGTTTGAAGACGCGAAAAACGGACACCGGCTTGAAGCCGTCGCGCAATGCGACACGATCCACGATCAGCGTCTCATCTGCAAAACCCGATAGGGCGATCACGTCAGCGCCGGGCTTTCCTACTGCCACCGTGAGCCGCGCTTGCGGAAATCGCTTTCGAATGGCGCCGAGCGCAGGCAAACTAAGCACGACATCGCCAAGTTGACCAAAATTAATTACCAGGATGTTGCGAGGATCAAACACTTCTGAATCTTTCAACCGAAGTTCCGACAGTTTCAGACTTTAAGCTCTTGGCTTGCTATTGAAAAATCGAAACCTGGGATTGAAGGCTGAACTGCGTCAATCCAGGTCTCGTAGATCGCGGCCGGTCATCTCTTCCGGCTTTTCGTTAGCAAGCAAACCGAGCACAGTAGGAGCCACGTCTTCCAGCGCACCGCCCTCACGTAACTTCAATCCACGAGACGCTTCATCGATCAAGTGGAACGGAACCGGATTAAGGGTGTGCGCGGTGTGTGGACCGCCCGACTCAGGATCGATCATCTGTTCCGCGTTTCCGTGATCTGCCGTGATCAATGTCACACCCCGCGCCTGCCGAATACTTTTCGTAATCAAACCCAGACAAGTGTCAACATACTGGCAAGCCTCAATCGTCTTATCCAGTTTGCCAGTGTGGCCCACCATATCCGGATTAGCGAAATTAATAATGAATACGTCAGTCTCTCGTTCGTCTATTCCGCGAAGGACATTGTCAGTCACCTCTAACGCTGACATTTCAGGTTGCAAGTCGTACGTAGCGATCCGCGGCGAGGGAACGAGTAGACGTCGCTCACAGTCATGCTCTTTTTCCACGCCGCCGTTAAAGAAATATGTGACATGCGCGTACTTCTCCGTCTCTGCTAAACGATAATTGCGCACGCAAATCTTTTCCCAGACTTCCGCCAGCACGTTTTTGTGATCGTGCGGAGGAAAAGCAACTGGTAGCGGAAGCGAACGGTCGTAGACAGTGAAGCATACAAAATGAATCTGAGGCCGGCCAGACACGTCAAACTCAGCGAAGCCGGAAATCGCCAGTGCTCTTGTAAGTTGACGCGCGCGGTCGGGCCGGAAGTTGAAAAAGATAACGGCTTCGCCATTCTGAATTGTTGCCACAGGCGCGCCATTAGCTCCAACTACGATCGTAGGCTCAATAAACTCGTCAGTGATTCCACGGTCATAGAATTGTCGGATTGCTGCAACCGGATCGGTAACTCGTTCGCCCTTACCTTTGACCAGCAAATCGTAGGCCCGCTCAGTTCTTTCCCAACGCTTGTCTCGATCCATTGCGTAGTAGCGTCCGTTGATTGACGCGATCTGGCCGCAACCGATCTCCTGGATCTTCATCTGTAGCGTGGCAACGTAGTGAGCGGCGGACGACGGTGGCGTATCGCGGCCGTCCAGGAAGCAATGAATGAATACACGCTCCAGTCCTTGTTGTTTGGCGAGGCGCAACAGTGCATAGAGATGTTCTTGAGAGGAATGCACCTGACCATCAGAAACTAATCCCATCAGGTGGAGGGCACTCCGTTGCGTCCTGGCGTGATTGATCGCCGCCAGCAAGACTGGATTACGGAAAAATTCTCCGGTCTCGATGTCATGATCGACTCGCGAGACGTCCATGCGGATGACGCGCCCGGCTCCGATATTCAAATGCCCAACCTCGGAATTGCCCATTACCCCACGAGGTAAGCCCACGCGAGTGCCCGAAGCCTCCAGCAATGTTTGTGGATAGTTTGCACAAAGTTCGTCGTAATTAGGCGTCGCAGCCAGGGCAATCGCATTGCCCTCGCTGCGTGCCGAATAACCCCAACCGTCAATGATGATCAATGCCAGTGGTCCGCGTTTTTGGTTCAATTAATCGCCTCTGAAATTTTCTTAGCTCGATGGATCATTTTTCCAGTAATCGGGACTCTCCTGCATGTTCGGATCCGGCCGTTCCATCCACCGTTCGGGGCGATGCAGTGGGATGAAGCCAAAACGTTCATACAGTGCCTGCGCGTCCTTCGTTGCCAGGACCCAGCGTCGGAATCCTTGTAGTTTCGAGTGCGACAACATCACGTCCATCAGCCACTTGGAGAGCCCGTGACCGCGGTGTTCCGGTAGCACGAAAACGTCGGCAATCCAGGCGAAAGTCGCGTAGTCTGTCACGACGCGTGCGAATCCAACCTGATCGTTTTCTTTGTAAACTCCGAAAGAAAGTGAGTTATCTATTGAGCGCTCGACAACATCGCGCGCCCGCCCGGTCGCCCAGTAAGATGTCTTGGAGAGAAAGTCGTGAATTAGGTCGATATTAAGACGTGAGCGATCGGTGCTGATCAAATAACCGTCACGCTCCCATGATTCAGCCATAGTCGAAATGAATTTTAACTAATTATGCAGGTATTTCGCGCCGCAAATAAAACAGCAAATCGGTAGATGGCGGCGCGATGCCGAGCTGTCGAATCATACCCACTACTTGTCCGCGGTGCAGTGTCGCATGATTGACGACGTGTTGCATTTGATCGACGAGCCGCAGCGTGCTCGGATCGCCGCTAAGAAGCTTGAACGGCAGTTCAGCCGCCAAACCAGGCTCGTCAAGTTCGGAAATTAACTGCGCGCGTCGCACGACGACCTCGCGCCAGCGCTCATTCAGAACTCTTAGATCAGTACACGATTCGGTCTTCCAAAGCGACCAGGCTTCCTTTCCCGCGGGCGATCGGCCCTGCCAGCGTTCCAGCCAAATCCATTCCGCCCCGGCCATGTGCAGCAGCGTTGCGAAGATCGAGCTGTGACTAATCTTGAAATCCCGTCGAAGATCTTCGTCGGATAGCTCCGCCGCCGCCTTTAGTGCCAGCTCGTTGGCCCACTCGGTGTAATCAAACAGATGCCTGATGTCTGACAGATTCATGTTTCACCTTAAAGGCAGCACGACCTGGATAACGTGCCGCTCCCCGCAAGTCTTCTTCAATGCGCAGGAGTTGATTGTACTTGGCAATCCGATCAGTTCGAGAAAGCGAGCCGGTCTTGATCTGACCCGCGTTCGTAGCGACCGCTAGATCGGCGATAAAGGGATCTTCCGTTTCACCCGAACGATGAGAGATAACGGCGGTGCGCCCACTTGTTTTCGCGAGCTCGATGCAATCCAGAGTTTCAGTGAGAGTTCCAATTTGATTTACTTTGATCAGGATCGAGTTTGCGACGCCGAGCTCAATTCCCTTGCGCAGGAACTCAGTATTAGTCACGAATAGATCGTCGCCAACAAGTTGTACGCGCCGGCCCAGTTCGTCAGTAAGCGTCTTCCAGCCGGTCCAGTCGTTTTCAGCCATGCCGTCTTCGATCGAGATTATTGGATAGGTCTCAGACCATACTTTCCAAAACTGCACCATTTGATCGCTCGACAATTCCCGCTTATCGCTCTTCTTGAAGACGTAAGATTTACCGTCGTAAAACTCACTCGCTGCGGGGTCAAGCGCCAACAGACAGTCTTTCCCGGCAGCGTAGCCGGCTTGAACAATCGCTTCGAGGATCGTCTCGATCGCTTCCTCATTGGAGCGCAGGTTGGGAGCGAAGCCGCCTTCGTCGCCGACGCTGGTCGCGTAGCCCTTTTTCTTAAGTACTGCTTTTAGAGTGTGGAAGATCTCCGTGCCGATGCGCAGGCTTTCGCCAAAGCTCTCGGCCCCGACGGGCACGATCATGAACTCCTGAAAGTCGACGTTGTTATCTGCATGCGCGCCTCCGTTGATGATATTCATCATCGGTACCGGCAGCGTGCGCGCGTTAGGACCACCGAGATATTTGTAGAGAGGGACTTCCAGGTATGCGGCGGCGGCGCGCGCGGTAGCCATGGAGACGGCCAACAGCGCGTTGGCGCCAAGCTTCGACTTCGTCGGTGTGCCATCAAGCGCGATCAAGGCGCTGTCAATCTCAGCCTGATCGAGTGCATCCATACCGTCCATTTCCGGCGCTATAACCTCATTCACATTGCGGACAGCCTTTAGGACGCCCTTCCCGCCATAGCGCTTCTGGTCCCCATCGCGCAATTCCACGGCTTCATGTTCACCGGTAGATGCGCCTGAAGGTACTGCCGCCCGGCCAACTTCGCCGCCAATCAAAGTCACTTCCGCTTCGATGGTGGGGTTACCACGTGAATCCAGAATCTCCCGCGCGATTACACCTTCAATCCAGCTCATCTTTTCGCTCCCATTTACATTTTTTTGCGCTCGATTGAGCGGCACCCCGCGCTCCCAGCGCTCACTTGAAATTACCCTGCGGCGCGGGCGCCTTCACTCGCGGGTTCAGCGGCTGGCGTCTGCTGGTCTACGGTGGGCAATTCCAGGCGCACTGTAATAACGCGACGCCGCTCCACGCGATCCACTTCAAAAATAAACCCGTTGTAGTTTACTTTGTCGCCTGGTTTAAGCATGTGGCCGGCCTCAGTCATCAGGAAACCTGCAATTGTCGTGTAACTTTCTGACTCCGGCAACGAAAGCTTGAGCCGCCGGTTTAGATCCCGCACCGCCAACCCTCCGGCAAGAACATATCTGTTTTCGCCGGCTGCCATGATTTGTTCATTCACCTCTTCATCATGTTCATCCGAAATGTCGCCAACAATTTCCTCCAACAAATCTTCAAGCGTGATGATGCCTTCGAGTCCGCCATGTTCATCTACCACAAATCCAAAATGCGACTTAGCTTTTTGCATTTGCCGTAACACATCTTCGAGGCGGGCTGTATCAACTACGTAAAGAGGCGGCTGCAGCGCTTCCTCAAGCCGAAACTTCTCGGGGCACAATAGAAATGGCATTACGTCTTTGCTATGAAGAAAGCCCATCACGTTATCAAGCGACTCTTTATAGACTGCCAGACGGGAATAGCCATACTGTTGAAAAGCCCTGCTAATTTGATCCAGCGAAGAGTCGTTTGGAATTGCCGCCATCTCGGTTCGCGGGACCATCGCCTCGCGCACCAGCGTGTCGGAAAACTCAAACACTCGATGAATCAGACGTCTTTCTTCGGCGCGCAGATAGCCACTATCGCGAGCCACATCTATCAGCTGACGAAGCTCCGTTTCAGTGTACACAGCCGCATGATCCAAAGTTGACTTGAGACCAATCAGACGGCCGAGAAAGGCGCCCACTGAGTTGAAGATCCAGAGCGGCGCGCCGAAGGCTTTCGCAAACAGCTCCAGCGGCCGCGAGCAGAAAAGCGCAATTCTTTCGGCGCGTTCAAGAGCGACCATCTTCGGCATTAATTCACCGAAAACGATATGCATGAATGTGATTACCGAAAAAGCGATAACAATCGCCATTAGATGAGCCACATAACCGGCGCGGCCTTCGGACGCAATAGCTGAAGCGATTGGCTCGAGTAGTCGAGCGACGGTCGGCTCGCCGATCCATCCCAGGGCGAGCGAAGCGAGCGTGATACCAAATTGCACTGCGGAAATGAAGATCGTCGGGTTATCGAGCAGTCGAAGCGCTGCTCGGGCGTTTTTGCTGCCAGCAGCTGCGCGCGCTTCCAATCGAGCCCGCCGAACCGATACCAGGGCGAATTCAGACGCGACGAAAAACCCGTTGGTGGCAACGAGAAACGCGATCGCAGCTAGTTTTAGTAGTGCAATCATACGGGCAGCGCGGCTGATAAAGCCCTCTGCGGGAAACTTTGGGTGAGACTACTGCCGGATTCGTCCATTGTCTAAAGGCGGAAACTGATTCAGGTCGGGGATTATAGCACGCGAATCATGGCGCAAATAGGCGACGTCTAGGGCATCTCTTGTGGGTTGAGGTGGGGTCAAGCCTACCGTACGACTGAGCTTGCGGACATGGGGCGTCCGACTCCGCGCCGTGAACGCGTTGCCAGGATTTTTTGATTTTCGTAAGGGTAACTCGGACTAACGCCCCCGGTGGCGGGTGAAACGCCCGCGATCCCAGTGAATGTTAGTGTCCCGCGGCAGCCCCGGCAGCACGTGCGCGGGCCGGCCGGCGGTCATGCTTCATGCAGGCACGAGTGAGTGCTTCTTCAACGCGCGGCTCGATGTTGCATTCCGGCTGGCGACAGACGGCGGCCAATTCCGAAATCACCAGGTAGCGAGCCCGCTCGAGCATCCGTTGTTCACGGAATGAAAGGGGCTTCAGGTTACCTAGATACGTCAAATGCTTAAGCACTTCAGCCGCTTCAAAAACGTCGCCGGTCCGCATCTTTTCGGAAAAGTCTTTGAATCGGTCCTTCCAATCATTAGCTGGGAAGGAGAAATCATCAGCCAACACTTTGAAAAGCATTTCGCACTCGCCTGAGGAGATTGGCGACCGCAGACCGACTTCCATAGCATTCGAGACGGGAACTAGCACGAGTGAGTTATTAGCAGCGAGCCGAAGCGTATAGAAAGGGAGCAAAGCAGCACCTATTTGCTTCTGTTCAATCTGCTCGATGGTTCCGATGCCGTGATTAGGATAAACAACCTTCTGGCCGACTTTGAAGCCCACTGCAGCACCTCCATTGGGTTTGAAAATCAGACTGCGCCGCACGCGCGGGTCTGGGGGAAATCCGAGCGACGCAGTAAAGCGCCGGGGCCCTAACTTGGTAAGTGTTTTGAGTCTAGCAACTCGTCTTGCAAAGCGTCAAGCGATTCAGATCCAAGTGAAAAGCGGATCAAACACTTTGAGTTTTAGACCTTGACTTTTTTACATTGGTGCCTGCCTGGCTACTACGTGCGATATCGCACGTACCCTTTCGAACAGTCTTTAGTTCTTGACCGACGAAATTTTGAACGGCAATTGATAGTCAACGATATTCTGACAGGGCTTGAATTCTACTTCGGTCCTGGCGGCTTCGGCGGCGCGCCGTATTTTCAGGCGAGTGTCGCCTTCCTCAAGATAGTGCAGCATTGCATCAGACTGCGGGTCAGTATCAGCCGCCGGCCGAGCAAGAGCCCAGTAGCGGCCCGGAGGCAGGTTATTGAAGGCAAACGTACCGTCCGCCTGCACCGCCGTCGTAAAGAATCGCAAGAGGTCTTCGGCACTCTCTTTTTCAACCGGAACCAGGTGCAGGTAGAGTTTGGCCGGCAAGTTTTCGCCCTGCGGCTGTTTCACCGTTCCCCGAAGCGAGGCTGCGCCTGCAGCCAGCGTAATAGTGACTCCGCTTATCCGCTCGCCAAACTTTAGGTTGATCCCGTTGCGCGCCACATCCGCCTGCCGGTTGACCAGTCCGGTTCTCGGGATCGGCACCCCAGGATTTTCTCGAACCATCGAACGCAGATACCAATACTTAGCAAAGAATCGAGTGTTCAGCCTAAACTGCCCGGGCGACAGGTTTCTCAGCGCAAAATCCCCAGACTTGTCAGGCACGCCCTGGGCAAAAGAATTGGGAAATGCGACTTGATCTTTCGGTGCATTCTTCTCGCTGCGACGCGCAACCAACACCGTTTCCGAAAGCACGGGTTGGCGCTTGTTCTTACAGTCAGCTGCGGTAGTTGTCTCCAACACCAGCCGCCCTTTAATCGAAGCGAGCTCTCTGACGACAAGTTCAATGCCGGAAGCGTCCTCGCCTTTGACCGTTATTCTTCGCGACTCTGACGCAATAATCTCGCGCGGACCTATGACTGATTGTGCGATGAGATCGTATTCTCCGTCCGCAACTCCATAAAAAGCGAATCCTTTACGATTGAACGCCTGAACGGAGAAACCGCTGGTCAGGGGAACTCCATTCACAATTTGCGCGAGGGTAATATTGGCGCTGGAGTTTGGCGCAATTGGTCCATTGACGGCGCCACTGACTGTGTGTCCTGGTTCGCCCCGATAACGAATGTCCATCGTTGTTTCTTCTCCGGCTCGGACGTTGACCTCCGTTGCCGTATCGCGCGCTGACGATGGAGCATAAGTTGGCGCATCTGTATCGTAGGCGTTGTTGGAATAAAAATTTCCGCGCCCACCAGCCGCGACAATGTAAGTGCCCGTAGACAAACCGTAAATTCTGTAGACGCCTCGATCGTCGGTTGACCTTTCAACCACGAAGCGACCGATGCTCGGCGGCTTGCCGTTAGCATCACGAATCAGTATTGCGCGCACGCCGGCCTGGACCAGCGGCTCTCCCGTAGACGATGTGACGGTTCCTGTAATCACGCCGCCTTTGATCAGGCTGATCATTACTGAGTCGCCGATTCGATAATACGAAGGCAAAGCCTCAGGGTTCCGTGGCGCCGAGACATACGTCGGTGCCGACGCACTGACTGTGTAAACCAAGGCGTCGAGTCCGTTCACCTGGAAATCTCCGTTGTCATCCGTGCTACTTGAACGCCCTTGCGTCGGATCCATTGGCGAGCCAATGAAAATGGCAGCGTGTGAAACAGGCTGACCATTCTCGTTAACTACACGTCCACTGATCGCGCCAGTCCGCGCTGAAGCATTCTTGCTCTCGTCTTCCTGTGCAATAACGTTTGGAGACACGGTGAGAATTGCGATGACGCTCATTAGCAGGCACAGCAAAGTGTAGCAGCAAATCTGATTAGCAGGACTCATGGCAGTGATCCGGAGGCTTCGCCGGTTCAGGGACCGAATGGTTGTTCCGGTTTCGGCTTTAGATCCACGGTGACAACGACATCGGTGACAGCACCCTCGTTGACGGTGATCTGTTGATTCGCGGAAGGCGACGCGCGTCGCGGAACATTTACTTGAACGCGTAACTCGTATTCTCCCGCACTGACACCCTCTATAAAAAAGCGGCCTCGTAAATCCGGCGTGTAGGGCCTGATATTTGACTCCGCCTCCCCCTGTTTCTTGAGCCAAACCATCAACCGCCCGCCCTCAGGGAGCGAACCGTTTTCTATTTTCACTTCCCCTCGAACCGATCCTGTTCCGTATCTCAAGAAGATCTTCACGCCGGTGACATCCGGCTCACTGGAGTTGAGCTCGAGACCTCGCGCCTGAACCACTCCATCGCGCTCGACGCGCGAGATAGCGAAGTTCACCGGCGGACGACCCTCTTGAGAGCCGAGCGTGAGGTTTGCAGTACCTGGACTTAGTCCGCCTACGCGGAAACTGCCTTCAGCATTAACCGGTGACGAATGCCCGAAACCCGGGCTGGTGCCTTTATTGCGCACATAAGTATAAAGACGTAACTCAGAAAGCTTGGCGGCGAAGCTACTGTCAGTTTTTCCTTCGATGATGACATTGCCGCTGATACTCAGTCCTTTGAGAGTCTTAACCAGCAATCCACTCACGTCTTGATCAACCACGTCAAAGCTCACGGGGTCGGCACGCGTTTCGATACCCTGTACCGGCAAAATCAAAACCACATACTTCCCGGGTGTTATGTTTTCCAAACGGAACTCGCCCTGACTGTTTGCACTCACGGACGCATTCATACTCGCGTAGTCGTTCTTCAACACCTGGCGGAGACCCAACCTCAGACCTGTCACCGGCTTGCCGGTTTCGCCGTCAACCACTCTTCCGCTTGCAGCAAAACCCGGCAGGGCTTGACCAATAGTGATATCGATATCTGTCGCCTCAGAGCCTTCAGTCACCTCAATAACTTTGGCCTCGGCTGGATCGGTCGCGTCTGGATAAAAGGTTCGCTTGTATGCGATGCGCCCAACACCGACGCTTGAATAATAGCTGTCGTCATCCCGACCAACTGAGATCTTGTACTGGCCCGGAAGCAGACCATACATCCGATAAACCCCGCGATCATCAGTTTGTACTCCACCTCTGATGCCTGGACCGAACGTCTGTTGGTTTTGTTTGCTCTGATCCGCAGGCACGAGCGTCAGTCGTTCTTCGACCACGGGGCGTCCGGCGGCATCGGTGACCCTTCCCGCAATCACGCCGCCGCGCTCTAGCGAAAAGTCGACCTCCTGAACGTCCTCTCCCTCCGACAGCAAGAGAGGTTTTCCCCTCTCGCGGGCCGCCACAAGGTCTGTCACAACGTAGGCCGGGGCTATAGGTGAAACTTGATAACTTCCCGCAGGTATTCCTGTGATTCGGTAGTTGCCGTCAGAGTCTGTGGTGGCTTTTATTGCCGGGGTCGGTTGGGGTGAAAAGTCGGAGTTGCGAACACCAACGATAATGCCGGCGGCGCCTTTGCCGTGCAGAGTGACTCTTCCCGAGACACTTCCGGTCACAGGCTTTTTCGGGTTCTTTGTTTGGGAATTCGCTGTAGAGGAGAGTCCAGTGCAGCCAAGGCTCAAGGCTAAAACGAAGACGTAACGAAGGAGGCCGTGCATAAGAACCATCCTGCATGATCCAGTGAACGAGGAGGCCTCGATGATACTCAATCAGACTCCGGTTGTCTCGATAAAAGTGTATCTCGTCGTCAGGCAAAAGGCGTTTAGTTGTCACAGGTAAACCATGTTAGGATCGATGTCGAATAGTTCGACCAACATCCTTGAGCTGGTTAAGCGTTAATTTCGCGAGGACGGCCTCCTGCTAATTTCAACCCGATTCGTTTGTCATGGCACTCCTGAAAGTCACTGACGCCAGCGGCCGCCAATGGGAATACATTTTCCCACCTCAGGGCGCGTGTACCATCGGCCGCGCGCCTGACAACACCGTCGTGCTGGACGACCCGCGGGCTTCGCGTTATCACGCGCATGTCAAACCTGCTGACGATGGCTCCTTCACGCTGGTAGACGGTGCGGTAATTAACGGTGAGCTCCGTCGCAGCGCCAACAAGGTGTTCGTCAATGGTGGTCCACACTATGAACACCAGTTGAAGAATGGCGACCGCATCACCATTGGCGCCAGCGCGCTACGCTTTGAACAGCGCGCGGAAGAGCGCACCACCGATGTGCGTTACGACGACAAGCCCTTGGGCCATACCCAACTGGTCGTTTCTGCTAATGACGTGATGCAGACCGTCCTCCACAAGTCCGCGGAAAACTTACCAACAGTAGCGACGAGCCAGTCCAGAGATAAAGTGCTTGAAACGTTGCAACGAAAGGCAAACATACTGTCCGCGCTTTACGAGATGAGTAAAACGCTGGGGTCGGTCTTTGATCTCGAGGCCATCTTTGCCAAGGCGACTGACGTTATTTTCCGGTCTACTCCGGCTGATCGCGTGGTGGCGTTGTTGGCCGAAGGCACCGGAAAAGAGAATCCGGAAGATGTGGTGTTGAATCCAATTGCCATGCGTGCGCGAGATGAAAGCCTTAATAACCACGCGCGCAAACTGTCGATCGGACGAACAATTACCCGCAAGGTGATGAGGGATCGAGTGGCGCTCCTTTCACAGGACGCTGCTTCTGATGAAGAGTTTGCCGGAGTAGATTCGATAGTCTCTCAGGGAGTTCGCTCAACGATTTGCGCGCCACTCGTGGGTGAGTCGAGAGTACACGGCGCGATTTATGCCGATCGGCTGGACCCGTTTGCCGCTTTCAAGCCGGATGACCTGGAGTTGATCAGCGCTGTCGCCGCGCAAACGGCGATCGCGGTTGAAAACGCTCGGGCACACGAGCGCCTGGCGCGCGAGGAAGTGGCGCGCGCAAATTACAGCCGGTTCCTCCCCGAGTATGTAGTGAAACAGATGCTGGAGAAGCCAGACTCGTTCAAGCTCGGCGGCGTCAGCCAAACAATCACAATTCTGTTTGCTGACATTCGCGGTTTCACCCGGATATCTGAGCACGCGGCACCCGAAAAAATTGTCAACCTGCTCAACCGGTATTTTTCCGCGATGACCGATATCATTTTTGCCCACGGTGGAACGCTTGATAAATATCTCGGCGACGGATTAATGGCCCTCTTCGGCGCGCCCACTACGACTCCAGAAGATGCTTCGAATGCTCTGAACACCGCGGTGGCGATGCAACGCCGCCTGCTCGGCATTAATCAGGAGCTACGGCAAGAAGGCTTGTCAGAAGTTGGTGTCGGCATCGGACTGCACACGGGTGATGTGATCGTTGGATACATCGGCTCTGAACGGCGCTCCGAATACACCGCCATCGGCGATGCCGTCAACACCGCATCCCGGCTCGAATCAAATGCCAGAGGCGGCCAGATTCTCATCAGCGATGCGACCGCAAAGGCTGCGCGCAGTCGCTATAAACTCCACCCGCGCGACCCAATCACCGTTAAGAATCGCGAACAACCTGTAGTCTTATGGGAAGTTGATTGGCAAAAAGCGAGTGGCGCGTTTTAGTCTCTCCCAAGGCCGCCCCTCACAGAAGGGTGCGGTAGCGACCGGATCCTGAACTCAACTCTCTCTTAGATTGTTGCGTAAACCTCACTGGCGGTCTGCGGTGTTCGTCGATCATTCGAGGCGCAATGAACGTTTTTCAGCTAGTCAAACGGCAGATAACAATCGCACGCGTCTATGATATTCCGGTGCGCATAGACTATCGCTGGTTCGCCGTTGTAATTCTCAGCGTTTGGCTAATTGCCAGCAATCTGCAAAATCACGCTATCCAGGTTGTTAACGTTCAGGTCCCTCCGCACGCACCCATCACCGCCTGGCTCCTCGGGCTAATTACCACGGCTGGTCTTTTCCTTTCCGTCTTTGGACATGAACTCGCCCATGCCCTGATGGCCAAAGCAGAAGGAATTGAAATTGAAGAGATCGTGCTTCACCCATTTGGTGGCCTTGCTCGTCTCAAAACCGACCCGCAGAACCCGCGAGCCGAATTCCGCATTGCCCTGGCTGGGCCAGCGTCAAGCTTCTTGTTTGCGATCCTCGCTTTCGTGGCTACAAAGATCGCGGCAATGGGAGACTACGAATCAACCGTTGTTGTCTTTTTCTTGATTGCCGCGGGCAATCTACTGCTCGCGCTCTTCAATCTCTTTCCGGGTTATCCACTTGACGGCGGACGAGTGTTGCGTGCCCTGATATGGCGCCGAACCGGAGACATCAAGGACGCCACGCGTAAAGCCGGCATCTGCGGAATCTTGATCGGCGGCATGTTAGTTCTTTTCGGCATCTACATTCTGATCTCTCCAAACTGGCGCGCGGCGCAACCCTACTTCATGAGCGTCTGGTCGATTCTGGTCGGGCTCTTCCTGCTTGATACCGCGCTGAAAGTTGTCAAGAGCGCTCAACATGCCAGGCTCGTGACCGTTTCGGACGCAATGTCGCCCCCAGTGACCATAGATCCCGGACTCATGGTTACTAGATTTGTGGACCACATTCTTCCGCTTCATCGTCAAACAAGTTTTCCGGTTGCGGTGAGCGGGCGCCTCCACGGAATTTTGTCACTCGAGGATCTGAAATCACTGCCTCGAGATCGTTGGGCAACCACGAGAGTGCAAGCAGTCATGCGTCCGGTTAAACCAGGATTTTTTGTTGAACCCGCCACTACCCTCGATTCCGCACAATCAGTTATGAAAGAAAACGGCGTGGGAGCTGTGGCTATAGTAAACGCCCGTGGAGAGTTGGTCGGTTTTCTGCAAAGGGGAAGCATCAAGCGACGCTCCAAGAGCTAAACCCCGCTAAATCCCAATCATCATTGCCACAAGCTCCCTTTTTCGCGATAATCCAAGCGGAGCTATCCATTTCATAACCGAAGGAACTCGTTGATGCTGGCCGTACTGGGTGCGCTCTTTGCCAACGCGGTAATCGCGATTCTGAAACTGGTGGCGGCGGTGATGACCGGCTCCTCAGGCATGATGGCTGAAGCGCTCCACTCGATTGCCGACACCACTAATCAGGTATTTCTGTTGCTCGGCTTGCGGTTTTACAAGCGTCCGGCATCAGAGAAGCATCCCTTTGGTTATGGAAAAGAGCGCTTCTTCTGGTCTTTCATTGCGGCGATATTCATCTTCGGAGTTGGGGCGACTTATGCCATCTACGAAGGCGTAGTCAAACTAAGGCACCCCCATCCTCCTGAAAATCTGGTCTGGGCATACTGGGTACTCGCCATATCTTTTGTCCTGGAAGCCGGTTCAATTGCTCTGGCGATCTACCAGGAAGTGAAAGAGGCGCATCATGAAGGGCTGACGTTCCTTGAATACCTTCGCGAGTCGAAAGATCCGACCGCGAAGACCGTCATCTTTGAAGATTCTGCGGCACTGCTGGGGATCCTCATCGCGGGCGCAGGAATTTATCTCACGGAGCATCACAGTGGCCCAGGCGATGGCGCATATTGGGATGGATTAGCGTCGATCATCATTGGGCTGGTTCTGGCAGTGGTTGCGTTTGTGCTGGCGCGAACGTCGCGCGGGTTGTTGTTGGGTGAAGCGGCAAATCCAAAGACTGTTTCGGCTATAGTGAAAGCCATTGAGAGTCATCGGAACGTAGTCAAGGTGGTTGAACTGCTTACGATGCACCTGGCGCCGAAACAGATTTTGATAAACGCCCACATAAATGTGCGTGACGATCTGGTAACTGACGAAATCGTGCAGACGGTCGAAGAGGTAGAGGAATTGATTAAGCGGACGGAACCAAAAGTTGAGATGATTTTTCTGGAGACTGCACGGCAATGCGACAGCTCCGAGCAGGATTGTGTTCCGGAACACGTTGGCTAAAAAGGTATCGAGGATTTCGATCACGATTTGGTGAAACTAAATTGCAGCCCTTGAATCGCAAATCGCAAATCCAGAATTTCAGAAATGTTGTTAATACTGCCATACACGGAGTACCTGGGAAGGCTTAGTGAGCCGCGCAATATCGCGGATGTCATTCTTGTCTTCTTGCTTGTGTATGCAGTTTTGAAACTCGTTCGCGGAACGCGCGCCGCTCCCATGGCCGCGGCCATCGGAGCGTTTGCCCTCCTTTACTGGGTCGCCGTCAGACAAGACCTGGCAACACTTGCATTTATTTTGCGCGGGGCGCTGCTTTACATCGGCGTCGCCATCATCGTTCTCTTCCAAAACGAGATTCGTCAGGCGCTTATCACTTTCGGCAATCGCTTTCGCATGCCATTTACACGCGGGCAACACGGTCAATTCGGCGAGGGCGTTTACGACGAGGTGATTCTCGCGGCAACTTCACTGGCATCCACCAAAACAGGCGCCTTGATCGTAATCGAGCGCAACATCGGTCTCAAAAACATCATCGATGGCGGCGTGAAGCTGGACGCTGAACTCAGCTACGACCTGTTAGTAAGCATTTTCAATCCAGAGTCGCCGCTGCACGACGGGGCGGTTGTGGTTCGCCGGCATCGCGTTGCCGCAGCTTCCTGCTTTCTGCCTCTAACTCTGAATCCACGCCTATCGCGTGATCTGGGTACTCGTCATCGTGCCGCTCTCGGTGTTACGGAAGACACAGACGCAGTCGCGGTGGTAGTTTCCGAAGAATCAGGGTTGATTTCTATTGTTCAGCACGGAGAGATCAAACGGGGCCTGGATGCTCCCAAACTCAGGGCCGCAATCTCTGAAGCGCTTCGGGTTTCGCCCAAACGTGAGAAGCTAAAACACCAGGAAAAACCTGGTGAACCCGACGCTGACACTGAAGAGATTGCTTCTATTTAAAACAGTATTAGACCCGGAGACTTGCCGGGTACAAATCTGAAAATCTGAAATTTGAGATTGCATGCCTTACCAAGACACAGAAGATACTGAGACACTGCCAGTCGCGCGGATACCAAGTTCGCCTGAATGGTTGTTGCGCAAATTGTTCCTTGAAGACTGGGGGTTGAAGTTGCTCGCCCTGACGATCACAGTTGCGCTGTGGCTGAGCGTCACTGGTCAGAATAGGCCAGTGACGCTTCGAGTTACGGGCGTGCAGCTCAATTTCCTTCAACCTGATGGATTAGAGATAAGCAATGATCCGCCTGGCACGGTGGATGTGATTCTCACAGGAAGTAAAGACAAGCTCGATCGCATTGGACCACGCGCTTTGATTGCTAATGTCGACTTGAGCGATCAGAAAGCCGGTGAACGGGCCATTAAGTTGACGCTGGATCGCGTCAAGGTAGATTTGCAGGAAGATGTAAAGATTCAAGGTTTCTACCCTGCAACTGTGCCCATCCGGCTCGAGCCAGTTCTAGAGATGGCGATGGACGTTGAAGTCAAGTTTGAAGGCAAGCTACCGGAAGGCTACGAGGTCACCGGAGTGTCTGTTAACCCTGCAAAAATCAGAATGCGGGGCCCGGCGGATCGGATTAATGCCCTGCGTAAAGCTATCACGGAAACGGTGTGGTTAGACGGCAAGAAAGAAAGCTTTAATGTTTCGCACGTACAAATCAACCTGGCCGATCCAAAGATCGATATACTCGATCCCGCGGTCGATATTCATGTCGACATTGCTGAGAAAAGACGCGGTGACCTCAATCTTCGCTTCGCTAACGGAAACGATTCGCCTCTCTTAGCCAGACTCGTCACGGCCGAACTTCATCCTTAGTTCTGCTAAACTTTTCCTTTTCAATTCTTGATGACAAAACTCTTTGGCACGGATGGTATGCGCGGCGAGGCCGGAAGCTTTCCTCTCGATGCCGCAACGGTAGAAACCGTCGGGGCTTCGCTTGCCCGTCGACTAAGAGCAAAACTTTGTCGCGCGCCGTCGGTTGTAATCGGCCGAGACACAAGGGAATCAAGTGGGTGGCTGGAAAAGGCGCTGGTCGCAGGTTTGGCGCGAGCAGGCGCCACATCCAAATCCGCTGGCGTGATTACAACACCTGGAGTTGCTTTCCTCGCGCGCACCTTGCCGGCCGACGCGGGTGTAGTGATCAGCGCTTCGCACAATGCCTATCGCGACAATGGCATTAAGATCTTTGCTCCTTCAGGACGCAAGCTTGACGAACAAACTGAGCGGCTTATCGAAAGTGATGTTTTTGCACAACCCAATACCGTTCCGCTCACGAACACCGAACGCTCGTTGAGAGATGTCGAAACTGAAGCCGACGAAGCCTCCGATTTGCGGTCTCGTTATGCAGACTTTCTCGCCGACGAAATTGGCCGGGCTTTATCACTTGACGGCATAAGTCTTGTGCTCGACTGTGCGAATGGCGCCGCTTTCAAACTTGCGCCCGAGTTGTTTGAACGCCTGGGAGCAACTGTCACCACAATCAACAACCAGCCCGACGGCCGCAATATAAACTTCGAGTGTGGAGCGCTTCATACCGAAGCTCTCCAGGCTGAAGTGATAAAGCACGCTGCAAATCTCGGAGTCGCATTCGATGGCGACGCTGACCGCGCTTTGTTCGTCGATGCGAATGGGAGTTTGGTTAACGGTGACGCAAGCCTGTGGGTTCTGGCGAGATACCTCAAGGCCCGTCACGAGTTGACTCACGATACGGTAGTGGCGACCGTGATGAGTAACCTCGGCCTCGAGGTTGCATTTCAGTCACAGGCCATCCGTCTGGTTCGTACTGATGTTGGCGACAAATACGTTTTGGAAGAGCTGTTGCGGCTAGGCGCCAGCCTCGGCGGGGAACAATCGGGCCACATCATCTTTCCGGGATTGAGCCTCGCCGGCGATGGTTTGATCACAACCCTCAGCATGCTCCGCACCATGACGGAAACGGGCAAAGACCTTCATGGACTCACCAAAGGGTTTCACAACTTTCCACAAATCCTCGTCAATGTAGAGGTGAAGGTTAAGAAGCCGTTCGTTGAGGTGGAAGCGATCCAGAAAGCTGCGCGTGAGGTAGAAAGCGAACTCGGTGCGACCGGACGACTCCTGCTCCGATATTCGGGGACTGAACCGCTGGCACGCATAATGATTGAGGGCAAGAGCCAGAACGAAATCGAGAAACACGCCGCCGCATTAGCAGACGTGATTCAACAAACACTGGGGGTTTGATTTCTGGAGTTCCGTGAAAATCTTACGTTCAACCTTGAAATAATTACTCGATTTTTTATCCTTGCGTGATGAGTCTTTGGGCTCGATATGACAGGTGCTTCAAAGAACAATAGGAAATTCTTTGCTTCGTAACTGTTAACAGCATGAATCTTGCACGGCACGCGCGTTGCGATGTATATTGTGGGGCAAGAAGAGACGGTTGGTGAATCCTCCGTCTCAAGTGGTTGCTGGGGTGAGGACAGTGACCACAAATATGGATGGGCGCGACGTACTCCCACGTTTGTCGCGCCCATTCGCTTTTATCACACCTTCCAATTCCAACCAATTCCCGATCGCACTAATGTTAGTCGAGAGGTTGACGCATTTTACCGTTGCGCGCGTCCTCAAACTACCCTAGTCTCAGCTGAAAATCTGCGTCCAGCCGATAGGATTTAATGATGAAAGGGGTTCGATTGAGGCGAGTCGTAGTTCGGACAAAAGCGCGAGCGAACGAATACGAAATTCGTATTGGTCAGGGCCTTCGGGCTCAGGTCGGCTGCGTGGCTCGCGATTGCCTCGGCGACCGAGCGCAGCGCATCACCATCATCTCCAATAGACGAGTTTTTTCGCTCTACGGATCGGCCTTGGTCAAGAGTCTAAGAGCAAGCGGATTTATCGTCATGACTTGGTCAATCGGTGACGGCGAACGCTTTAAGTCAATTGAAACGGTTGAAAGGGTCCTTCGTTTTTTTAGTGAATCCGGGCTCGAACGAAGCGACGGCGTGGTGGCTTTGGGTGGTGGCGTAGTAGGCGACGTGGCGGGATTTGCTGCCGCTATCTACCTGCGCGGTGTCCCCTTTATCCAGATTCCCACGACGTTGCTGGCACAGGTTGACTCGTCTGTCGGAGGTAAGACTGGTGTAAATCTGGATGCCGGCAAGAATCTCGTTGGCAGTTTTCACCAGCCCGCGGCGGTCATATCAGACATCGAAACGCTAAAGACTTTGCCAGCCCGTGAACTTGTTGCCGGTTGGTGCGAGTGCGTCAAGCAGGGCGCCGTAAGTAGTCGGAAACTCTTTAAGGAAACGACGGAGTTCTTGCAAACATCCAGCACTCAGCATGCCCTCAACCCATCACGACTGGAACAACTCATCGCTTCCCATTGTGCTTTCAAAGCCTCAATTGTGGCTGCCGACCAACGGGAGGACCCTGATCGATCCGATCAGCGCTCGCGCCGAATTCTGAATTTCGGCCACACAATCGCTCATGCGTTGGAGGCTGTGACCGACTACAGACGGTTCCGTCATGGTGAGGCAGTGGGACAGGGGATGTTAGTGGCGGGTGTGTTGTCAAAAAATCTGGGCCTGCTCGGCCAAACGGAGTTAGAATTGCTGACCAAGGCAGTCAGGCTTTGCGGTCCACTGCCGTCTGCGCGAGATTTGGACGAGCGCGCGATAGTAAGCGCGATAGCGTATGACAAGAAACGCTCAGCCGGCCGAGTACAATGGGTACTTCTCGAACGCATCGGCCGTCCCCGCATCGTCGACGGGAAAGAGATAAGTTCAACGTTGTTGCGGAAATCGTTACGCGAAGTATTTCGCAGAACGTAGTGGAACGTTAAGGATGAATAATAATAACAGGCTGAGAACATCTGAGCGGGGCGGTGCCCGCCTAAAGTTCCTCATTGTGGCTGCGATTCTCGGTAGCGTGGCTTACGCGGGCTATCAGCTGATCCCAGTCTTTTATCGAGACTACCAGATCAAAGACTTGATGCAGAACGACGTCGACACCGCAGCAAATCTTGGTAAACCAGTCTCATGGATCAAGGATCAACTGGTGAAGAATTCAGCGGAGTATGGTATTCCCGAGGATGCCATCATCACGCCGCAGCAGCAGCAGGACAATCGTATGGAGGTGAGGGTACAGTTTACCCTGCCGGTTGAATTTCCAGGTTTTGTTTATAACCACGAGTTTGATCACACTGCCAAGAGTGCAACTTTTCTGACTGTCAAGTAAGCAATCCAAAAGGCGACGAAAAAGTCAGGGCGCTGAGAGACTCCTCTTTCTCTGCGCCCTAACTATTGCGTGATTAGATCTATCGTTGGGTGTTTTCGAGAAAGGCCTTGAGCTTACGAGAACGTGATGGGTGACGCAGTTTGCGCAATGCTTTTGCCTCGATCTGACGGATGCGTTCTCGCGTGACCGCAAAATGCTGGCCGACTTCTTCCAGCGTATGCTCAGACCCTGTGGTGCCGAGACCAAACCGCATCTTGATTACTTTTTCTTCGCGCGGCGTTAACGTCGCCAATACTTCGTCAGTGATCTCACGCAGATTGGAAGCGACCACAGCGTCAGCCGGATTCAGAATCGACTTGTCTTCGATGAAGTCGCCAAGATGCGAATCTTCCTCCTCACCAATCGGGGTCTCGAGTGATATCGGCTCCTGCGCGATCTTCAGAACCTTGCGCACCTTCGCTACCGGGATGTCCATCTTTCGCGCGATTTCTTCGCTCGTCGGCTCACGGCCAAGCTCCTGCACCAATGAACGCGAAGTTCGAATGAGCTTGTTAATGGTCTCAATCATGTGCACCGGGATGCGAATGGTGCGCGCCTGATCGGCGATCGCACGTGTTATCGCCTGGCGAATCCACCAAGTCGCGTAGGTGGAGAACTTATATCCCCGACGCCATTCAAATTTATCGACCGCTTTCATCAAACCAATGTTGCCCTCTTGAATGAGATCTAGAAACTGAAGGCCCCGATTGGTGTACTTTTTGGCGATTGAAACGACCAAACGCAAATTCGCTTCGACAAGCTCGCGCTTGGCCTGTCCCGTTTGCTGTTCACCAATAATGATTGCCTGTAGCGACCGTTTTATTTCAACGGGGCTGATATAGTGTTCAATTTCAAGCTGCAACAGCCGTTTCTTTGCCAGCGAAACACGCCGCTTAAACTCCTTTTGATCGTCGGCCCTGATGCGTTTGCGACTGAGCTTTTCGGTGAGACTATCGATTTCACGTTCAGCGTCGCGCACTTCTTTTTGCACAGTTCGTATTGAATTGATCAAACGTTGACGCGCGCGCTCAGTGACGTTTAGCCGGCCAATCTCCTGCGCTATTTCCAGCCGGAGACGCGCCACTTTTCGGCGCAGGCGCAGCACTTTCTTACTCTTCTTGCCGCGCGTAGCCTTCTGTTCCTCGCGAAGCTTTTCCCAGTCTTTCAATCCTTGCTTAAAGAGCTTGCGGATATTCTCAATGCCCTCGATAGTCCAGGCCTTGTACTCATCAGCCTTATCCACATCTTCGTCGCCGGTTAACTCCGCCTGCTCTGCAAAAACAACAATTTCGCGAATGTTGGTCTTGCCTGCTTCCAGTTCTTCGCCGATTTTCAGGAGTTCCTTGACGGCAATAGGCGAACGCGCGATCGCTTTTTGAGTTTTGAGTTGGCCACGTTCGATGCGCTTGGCGATTGCTACTTCGCCTTCGCGCGTCAGCAGGGGAACAACGCCCATCTCGCGCAGATACAAACGGACTGGGTCGTTGGTTTTTTCCAGAGCGCCCGCGGAGAGATCGAGCTCGACATCTTCATCTGCCTCTTCCTCGTCAACAGCAACCGCCGAGGCCTGTTCGAGCAAACGCTCATCGGAATCTGCGACCGGAATGTTTGAGCCTTCGAGCTTCTGCAGTACGTCTTCAATGTCGTCGGGAGACACGACATTATCCGGTAGCTCGCGATTCAGGTCATCGAAGGTGAGATATTTTTTGTCGCCTCCCAACTCCAGGAGCCGCTCCATAACATCGTCACGATCTTTGTCTTCTATGCTCAAATCTATCCTCTACTATTAACAACTCGAATCAGCGTGGGACGCAAAAACTGATACCTGTACCAACGAACCATCTCAGTGGTTTTCTACAGCCGTTGAACGGCGCCGACAATTTTTGGGTTTTCCTGCAACACCTCACTGAAGAGAGGTGCTCATGAGGTTTTCCCGGCCTTTCCCTTTATGCGTTCTCCGCTTGGGCAATTTGACTCTGCGGCTCGAAAGATTTTCGCAGTCGGTTCAATTCACTATATTCGACGCTTAAGCGAACCAGTTTGGTTTCGTCGCCGGCCCGCTCCGCTTCTGAAATCTCAGCGTGCAATTCCCGAATTTTGCCGTTTATGTTCATCAGGCGCAGCGCATCCAGACACTTTTCGGCCTTGGGTCGCACATTGTCCTGGTCCTCGTTATCGGGAGCAGCATCACCCATCAGGAGCATTGGTAATAGCTCCGCAGCAGAATCGGTCTCTCCAATTAGGGAACTCAACCTGCCAAAGTCCACGCTGGCTCCCTCATTCTCGATTGCCACGATCGCCCTGAAGATAGAAGCGGTCGGCAAATCCACATAATCGGCAGGTTCCATTTTTGGCAAGATGTTTCGCCGCACTGTCTCGTCATCCAGAAGGAGTTCGAGCAGTTGAATCTCCGCCACTGTTGGTTTCACTGCCGCCCGCTTGATAGTCGTTTTCGCCGACTCTCCGGCGCGTGCTCCTTCACCGGTTCCCTGGCGAATTGAATGCCACAACTCTCGCTTCAAGCTGGCGTCGACGATGCGTAACGAGTCCATGGCGATGTCAAAGTATTCGTGCTTCTGCAGTCGACTGCGGACAGCATGAATATAGGGTAGCACCTCATCAATGGCGGCTTCCTTATCGGCCGGATTGCTGAGTTTGCGATCTCTTACAGCCTGATCTATTACAAATTGAATGTGGGGTTGTGCGAGCCCACGTTGCTGCTGATACTCACTAACGCCGGATTTTCTGATGAACTCGTCGGGATCGGAGCCATCTGGAAGCACCAGAATTTTTACTTCCAAATCTTCCGCCAGAAGAATTGCTATAGCTTTTTTTGCCGCCTGCACGCCCGCGTTATCGCCATCATAATTGACCACAACTTTGCGAGCAAACCGACTCATCAACCGCGCTTGATCGGGCGTTAGTGCAGTCCCCAAACTCGCCACTACATTGCGAACTCCGAATTGATAAGGAACGATCAAATCCAAAAAGCCCTCGACGAGGATGACGAATCCGGCACGTCGAATTTCATCGCGAGTCAGGTTAAGACCAAAAAGGTTGCGCCCTTTTACGTAGGCCGCAGTTTCCGGCGAGTTGATGTACTTCGCATCTTCATCGCGGAGCGTACGTCCACCGAAAGCAATCGGCTTGCCCTGGATGTCCATCACTGGAAAGATCAGGCGTCCCCTGAAGCGATCGTAAGAACCGCCTTCTTCTTTCTTAACAACCAAGCCGCTGCGTTCAATTTGGTCCTGAGTGGCGCCCTTTTGTCTCAGATGTATTGAAAGCGCATCCCAACTATCCGGCGCGTAGCCCATGCGAAAGCTCTTGCGCGTTTCGTCGGTAATCTCGCGACGATTCAAGTAATCGCGGGCGATACGGGCTTCGCCGCTCGACTCAAGCTGTTGCTCCCACCATTCAAGCGCCCATTTGTTGAGTTCGATCACCGCATCCGCTTCATTTCGTCGCGCTTCGAAGCGACTGTCGTCGATCAACTTTGGCAGCGGCACGCCTGACTTTTCAGCCACCAGCTTAATAGCTTCGGGAAAGGAGACGCGCTCCATCTCCATCACAAAGTTGAAAACCGAACCGCCCTTGTGACAACCGAAGCAATAGAAGATTTCTTTAGCAGGACTGACGGAAAACGAAGGTGTTTTTTCCTTGTGGAAGGGACAACACGCCATCCAGTTTGCGCCCTTCTTCTTAAGCTGCACGTAGTCTCCCACGACGCGCACAATGTCAGCCTGGCGCTTGAGGTCGTCAAGGAATGTTTGGGGGTAACGCATCTGCTTACTGTTTTAATTCTACAACTGTCGCGCCGCTTCCACCCTGATCCTGCGGCGCCGCGACAAAGCGCGCGACGTGCGGATGATCGTTTAGGAGGTCGGCGATTGCCCGGCGCAACGCACCTGTTCCGTGGCCATGAACAATCCGCACCTTGCTCAAACTCGCGAGCGATGCTTCGTCGAGAAACTTATCAACCGTATCAACCGCTTCATCCGTCGTTTGCCCGATCACGTTAATTTCCGAGCGGCCGTTTCCCTCCACTGCTTTGAGTTGAACTTCCGTGCCGCGCGAGGCTCGTAAGCCGGCGAATTTCTCCTTCTTAGCCTGCTTCGATTGAGGCGTCTCTAAAAGTTCAACCAGCTCGAGATTCTCCAGCTTCTCTCTAAATCGGAGAGACTTAACGCGTACTTCCGCTTCATCTCCTTTGAGACTGTCCACAATCCCGATCGAGCCAAACGAGCGCAGCTTCACCGTGTCGCCCACCGCAAGCTCCCGAACTTCGGCCGGTGTATATTCTTCCTCAACCGATCTACCTTCCTCAACTTCCTTTTCTTTCTTAACGACCAACCCATCGCGCATCACACGAACTCCGCGCCCGCTGGTGCTGGCAGGCGCAGTTAACGTTGATTCTCTTTTTCCTCCGGCGTACGTCGCGCGTTGCGCTTCGCGTTTGAGTTCCGCGACTCGCCGCTGAGCCTCTCGGTCGACTTTCAAGCGCTCGGACCGGTCTTGAATAGTCGCCAGCAGCTCGCGCGATCGCTTTTCAAAGTCGCGAATGATCGTGTCGAGGGATTTTTGAAACAATGTCTGACGCTCGCGTTCCTGCCGTTCGGCTTGCTTATCGAGCCCGGCAAACTTCTCCGCTACTGCCACCCGCTCTTCTTCAAGTGCGATGCGCAGGCTTTCGGCCTCCTCCGCTTCGCGCTTTATTCGCCGCAAATACTCCGACGCCTGCCGCGAAGAGTCTTTGACCAATTCCAAAGCCACATTAGTCACGCTGCCAGGAATACCAAATCGCCTGGCGATCTCCAGTCCAGACGACGAGCCCGCAACGCCAACAATCAGACGGTAGGTCGGTTGCAATGTCTTTTCGTCAAACTCGACGCTCGCATTGAGCACCCCGGCTTCGTTCGCTGCATACATTTTCAAGCCGCTGTAGTGCGTGGTCGCCATCACTTGCGCACTGCAGGCTTTGCGGAAGTGATCAACTATAGCTACACCCAGGGCCGATCCCTCTTCAGGATCGGTACCCGTGCCGACTTCATCGAGCAAAACCAGCGCCGGGCCCTTGCAAATTCCAATCATGCGCGAAATGTTGGCAACGTGCGAAGTAAACGTCGAAAGGTTTGCCGCGAGCGATTGGTGGTCGCCAATATCGGCGAGTACTGACGCATAGAATGGAATCCTTGCCTCACGAGCCGAAACTGGTACACCCGAAAGAGCCATCAGCGACAGAAGGCCTGCGGTCTTGAGAACGACGGTCTTGCCGCCGGCGTTGGCGCCGGAGATGACCATCGCGTTTTTTTCTTCGTCCAGCAAAAATGAGACTGGTACGACTGAGCCGCCAGACGCGCGCAGATTTTCTTCGAGGAGTGGATGGCGTGCCTCGATGAGTTCAAGGACTATAGAACCAATTTCGGGAATCACGCAGTTGAACTTCTGGTGAAAGACTGCCTTTGCGTTGACAAAGTCGAGTTCGGCAACTGCGTCGGCGGCCAGTTCCAGCGCCGATAACTGCTCGCGCACCTCCTGCGTTAGGCCAAACAGGATCTTGTAAATCTCGCGCGCCTCTGCTTCGTGAAGGGCTTGCAACTCGTTGTTCGCTTCAATTGTTTCCAGCGGCTCAATGAACGCTGTCGCACCAGATGAAGAGTAACCATGCGCGACTCCGTTGACGCGGGCGCGGTGATCGGACTTGACGGGAATTACAAACCGATCGTTGCGAATAGTGACCAGCTCATCCTGTATTGCCTCACCCGACTTGCGCATCAGGCTTTCCAGTGTGCGTGTGATACGCGAGCGTAACCCCGTGATGTCGTGGCGTATGCGCGCGAGTTCAGGACTGGCGCGGTCGTCTATTTCGCCACTTGGCAGAATCTTGTTGGCAATGCGGGCGCTGAGTCGACTCAACTCGACGGGCAGCTTTTCAACCAGACTCCACAGCACCGGCGAAGTCTGCCGCTCAGCCAGAATAGAAGCGCGCGCCGACATTGCGTGATCCGACAACGATTTGATTTCGAGCATCGCGGCCGGCTCCAGGATCGTACCCTCCACCCGGAGTAGAGCTAATTTCTCCGCCGGATCGCCGAGCTCGCTGAACGTCCACGTCCCACCTCGTTTTCTCAAGTCGACGCATTCCGAGACGGCTGCAAGCGCGTTTTCCAGCTCGCCCACGCTCTCGAAGGGTTTGAGCGCGTCGACGCAAGCTTGTCCCATAGGAGTTTGCGCGCCGCGCCTAATCAAAGCCCGCAGCTCGTCATACTCAAGAATTGTGAAAGCTTGTTCGTGCATCGCTAAAGAAACAATAACGAGTAACTGAGTTAGAAGCGCCGACCAGTCAATGAAGAAAGCGCAATCTCAGACTGTTAGTTGTTTTGATTCAGTTTCGATTCTAACACTCAGGCAGGATTTTCACATTTCGGGCAGGTGCTACTCCTCAGAATCGACGCTGGCGGCGTTGGCGTCCCTGAATCGCGGAAGGAAACAGCCTGCTTAGATTGAGAATTCTTATTTCTGCTCCCTCCCGTTGCAAGACCCCGAGCACAGGCGTTGTGACGGTTTCCTCCTTTGTGATGGAGTCCGTCATGGATTCATTGGGAGTGAGCTTAACGACTTCCCCAAGAGCTTCTATCGCTAGTGCGAGTTGTTCATCGCCTCGCAGGGCGATGAGATACCTGAGAAACTTGCGTGGCGTGTCATCTAACCCCGCTTCGCCGCTGCCAAGCTTTGCGAGATCCAGGACCGTCAACATGCGTCCTTGAATACTTACAACACCAAGCACCGAACTGGGTGAATGCGGTAACGGAGCCGGTTCCTGCCATTCAACTACTGCGGAAATCTGCTCGGCGAAAATTCCAAACTGTGATGAACCCGCGCGCACGAGTTGCAGTTTGCGAGAGGCACCTTCCGGAAGTTCCTGTTCGAGGTTGGATGACATGTTGCCATTCTACCCAAACCGCGCGGTTGAGCGCGAAGGTCAAGTGAACTGCTGGGACCGCGGGCGTCCCGCCCGCCATGAGCGCAAAGCGCGAAAATGGAGTTAAGACCAGACCTGCGCGCCTGCGGCGCGTTGCGGGCGGGACGCCCGCGGTCCCAGAAGATCACTTGACCGACTATTAGCTAGCCGGATTACTTCGCGGCTAGAATAACTCGGCAATTATGAGCGCACACGACTGAGAGGCTAGATCTTTTATGGACGAATTTGACCAATACCGCGCGGACATGAACGAAAAACTGCTCGGCAGCAATCATCTCGGCATCAAGCGCTACTTTGCGCTCGACACGCAGGCCTATGAGGACGGCGCACTCGACAAGCGCACCAAAGAACTGCTGGGTTTAGTCGCTTCAATAGTGCTGCGCTGCGACGATTGCATTACTTATCACATCAAGCAGAGCGTTGGTGCTGGCGTGACGCGGCCAGAGTTTCTCGACGCGTTTAATGTGGCGCTGGTCGTCGGAGGTTCCATAACGATTCCGCATCTTCGCCGCGCCATCGATCATCTCGATCAAGTTTTGAATGGGCAGGTTGAAGAAGCGTCGCCACACCGGCATGACTAGCTTTACAACCCGAGACCCACGACCCGCAGTCTAAGTCGCAACGAAGGTTCGTATATCCACTGCCTTGAAAAACAACTATCACTTGATTCACCCGCTGCGGGTCGCCTGGTTAGCTCTCCTGGCGACCATTTTATTCCTCTCTTATTCGATCAATTCAAAGACAACGAAAGGTTTTGCCATGTCTGCTCAGGAAAAAGTTCGCGTGCGCGCGCCGGAACTAACCGGCGGACGCGGTTGGCTCAACACTGACAAGCCGCTCACTATTGCAGCGCTGAAAGGCAAAGTTGTGCTGCTCGACTTTTGGACCTACGGCTGCATTAACTGCATTCATATCATTCCCGATCTAAAGCGGCTGGAGCAAAAGTATGCAAACCAGCTCGTCGTCATCGGTGTTCACTCCGCTAAATTTGAGAACGAAAAGGACACCGAGAATATTCGCCGTATCATCCTGCGCTATGAGATCGAGCATCCCATCTACAACGACGCGGAATACAAAGTCTGGCAAAGCTATGGCGTGCGTGCCTGGCCAACGCAGGTGCTCATAGACCCGGCCGGATACGTCATCGGCGCAGTTTCGGGCGAAGGAAACTACGAACTAATCGATCAAGTGGTCGCCAAGGCGGTCGCTGAGTTTCGCAAACGCGGCGAGTTGAATGAAGAACCGCTGAAGCTGGCGCTCGAGCGGGCTAAAGTTGGCGATCTGCCGCTGGCATTTCCGGGAAAGATTCTGGCGGACGCCAAAGGCGATCGACTCTTCATCGCCGATTCAAATCATAATCGGCTGGTGGTCACCAAACTGGACGGCACCTTTCTCGAAACTATCGGCACAGGCGCAGCAGGAGCCGCGGATGGCGCCTTTGCAAAAGCAAGCTTCTACCGGCCACAGGGAATGGCCCTTGACGGCGACAATCTCTACGTTGCTGACACGGAAAACCATTTGATTCGCCGTGTTGACCTGAAATCGAAGACAGTGGAAACAGTGGCGGGAACTGGTCAACAATCGCGCGATTATTTCCGCGAAGGACCGGCGCGCACGATCGCCCTGAGTTCGCCATGGGATCTACAACTTGTCGGCCCGCAGCTTTATATCACCATGGCCGGCACGCACCAGATTTGGAAACTTGATCTGGAAAAGCAGGAGGTGTCGACGTTTGCTGGTTCAGGCCGCGAAGCTCGAGAGGACGGATCGCTGCGCGAAGCCGGATTCGCGCAACCCTCGGGCATCACCTCGGATGGTAAGAAGCTCTATATCGCCGATAGTGAGTCAAACATTATTCGGGCGATTGATTTAGCGAGCGGTCAGGTCGAGACATTAGTTGGCGGCGACTTGTTTGATTTCGGCGACGTGGATGGTTCAGGCAATGACGTGCGGTTGCAACATCCGCTTGGCGTAGTAGCATTCGAGGACAAAATACTGATCGCCGATACTTACAATCACAAGGTTAAAGAACTCGATCCGAAAACGCGCACTGTCAAAACTTTCCTTGGCACCGGCAAACCTGGCCAGGCTGATGGCGAGGCGCCGTCATTCTACGAGCCGGGTGGACTGAGCATTGCCAACCAGACACTTTACATTGCGGATACTAACAATCACGCCGTGCGAACGGTGGATTTGAAGACGAAGAAAACCTCTACGCTCAATATCCGCGACTTGCAGCCGCCTGTCCTGAACGCCGGTCCTGAGGCAACGGCAGTTGAAGGCGGTCCTAATGCCGAGGAGATCAAGCTGGCATCGCAGACGGTGCGCGCTGAAGCCAGAGGTGCACTCATTGTTCAGGTGCAGTTACCGGCGGGATACCATCTCAATCCAGCGGCGCCACAGCGTTATCGAGTTTTAGTGGAAAATGGACAGCGACAGATCGGTCTTGAGTCGGCTACAGAACTTGGCGCCACCGGCCACGAGACCGGTGTCAGCCAGTCAATAAAAAATCTGCTACTGCCATTGCGCATTCCGCTAAGGAGTCATGAAGCAGGCAAGGCTGAACTTCGCGTACAGCTGACGCTCTTCTATTGCCGCGAAGATAACACCGGCACCTGCCGGATTAAGACGCTGGTGTGGCGCGTGCCCGTAGAAGTTACAAACAATCCGAACGCGGTCGCAGAGATTAAGGTTCAGGGAAAAGTCACTGACGAATAATACGGTCAACTTTCTGCTGGGACCGCGGGCGCCCCGCCCGCAAATGAGCGCGAAGCGCGAACAGGTGGGTTACGAAAAAACTGCGCGCCTGCGGCGCGTTTGCGGGCGGGGCGCCCGCGGTGCAAACAAATCACTTGAGCTGGTCTCCCGAACTTGCCCGCCTCGCCTGACGCGAGTAACATCACTCTTCCCCCTAATTCAATCCGAGGAGTGAAGCCGTGGCTGAACAATCAGGAACAAAACCCGTGTCTGACAAACCATTTCTCACTGACGTCAAAACCCTGCGCGAGCGCGCCCGCAAACATATCGAGCAAGGCGCCATCACCGAAGGCTACTTAGCCGACCGCGATACCGTGGTGAAGATTCTGAATGAGGCGCTGGCCACCGAGATCATCTGCGTGCTGCGCTACAAGCGGCACTACTTCATGGCTACCGGCATCAACGCTGAAAGTGTCGCGACTGAATTTTTGCAACACGCCAACGAAGAACAAGGGCATGCTGATCTGATCGCGCAGCGTATCGTCCAGTTGGGCGGTGAGCCAAACTTCAGCCCTGAAGGACTGGCCACCAGAAGCCATGCCGAATATGTCGAAGGTAGTGATCTGATCGACATGATCAAGGAAGATCTGGTAGCTGAGCGCATCGCGATCGATAGTTATCGCGAGATGATCGCCTACGTCAACACAGACGACCCCACGACCCGGCGGATGTTGGAAGGCATCCTGGCGATGGAAGAAGAACACGCCGACGACCTGGTCAGTTTGTTGGAAACAATGGCCAGGTAGTGCGGGAGACAACTCTTTGGAGTACGGTGACCTGTCACCGCTTTGGCCTTGGGCGGCTTGACGCCCAAGGCGTTTACTGATCTTAACGAAAGTGGATCGCGACAAGTAGCGACCTACGAAAGCGGTGACAGGTCACCGCACTCCAAAAAGGAAATTTGAGCGTGGTGCTTTGTACACGAAGCATCACGCTTGTTAATGTAAGCGCCTTGCTAAATAACTCGCGTAAGGAAAATTCTGAGACTGCTAATTCCGGCCGCCCCACTATGTGCCGGAGTTGCGGCGCAATCATTGGCGCCGGCCAGGAGCAATGCGCGGTTTGTGGAAACTCATCTTCCGGCCCAAGGAGCACCAGCCAACCACGAACAGCTGCCGGCGACAGCGAGACAATGCGATTCGCGCGGGCCGTTCTAGATCGGCCTTACAAGTTCACCATCATCCTGCTGGTTGCAAATGTCTTCGTCTTCACGCTGATGTGGCAAACAAGTGGCACGCCCCTAAGCCTGTCGGCTCCCCTGCCTGCCGAGGTGTTATTGCCGTTTGGCGCGAAGCTAAACTCGTATATTCATACCCAACATCAGTGGTGGCGCTTCGTTACGCCCATGTTTCTCCACGTCAACCTGCTGCATCTCATCGTGAACATGTACAGCCTGTGGATTGTCGG